>Ga0182735_1000143_pt1 | contig 91125 bp, 58 predicted proteins | sample eDN5th30CKraftMG_FD_128524 | JGI IMG/M metagenome (GOLD analysis project Ga0182735, IMG submission 128524) | Enriched Miracle-Growth compost microbial communities from Emeryville, California, USA - eDNA 5th pass 30_C Kraft MG (version 2) (version 2) ... | reverse complement strand
TAGGCGAGCGAAGACGGCAAATCAAGCGCAGTCGCGGTGGCGGCGGCCGGGAACCCGGCGGCGCATCCGATCATTTGGACTCCGGACGACAGCGAAAGGACATAGGATGGCCGCGCGCGCCTATTGGAAGGGGCAGATCCGGCTCGCGCTGGTGTCGATTCCCGTTGAAATCTATCCCGCGACCCGGTCGGGCGCGAGCATCAGCTTCCGCCAGATCCACGAGCCGAGCGGCAAGCCGATCAAATATGAAAAGGTCGTTCCCGGCATCGGCCCGATCGACCGCGACGACATCGTCAAGGGTTACGAGCTGTCGAAGGGCAATTACGTCCTGCTCGACGAAGAGGAGATCGAGGCGGTCAAGCTGGAGAGCAAGCATACGCTCGAACTCGTCCAGTTCGTCGACAAGGGAGAGATCGACATCCTCTATTATGAGAAGCCCTATTACGTCGTCCCCGCCGACGAACTGGCCGAGGAGGCCTATATCGTCCTGCGCGAGGCGCTGAAGCGCACGCAGAAGGTCGGACTCGGCCAGCTCGCGCTGCGCGGGCAGGAACAACTCGTGGCCTTGCGTCCTTGCGGCAAGGGCCTCGTCCTCGAAGTGCTGCGTTACGCCGACGAAGTGAACAAGGCGGCGGGCTATTTTCGCGATATCGGCACCGCGAAGCCCGACGCCGACTTGCTCGACCTCGCCGAGACGCTGATCGACAAGAAGACCGGCACGTTCGACGCCGCGGATTACCACAACCATTATGTCGACGCGCTGAAACGCGTGATCGCCAAGAAGGCGAAGGCCAAGGGCAAACGCGTGCTGGAGGATGTCGAGGAACCCGCCGACATCGGCACCGGATCGAACGTCATCGACCTGATGGCGGCGCTCCGCGCCTCGGTCGAGGGCAAGAAGAAACCCGCCGCCGCGAAAAAGAAGGCCCCGGCGAAGAAAGCGCCCGCAAGGAAGACGCCGGCCAGGAAGCGCGCGTAACATGGCCCGCGCCGACCCCCTCGCCCAATATAGGAAGAAACGCGATTTCAAGCTGACCCCCGAACCCGCGGGCGAGGTCGCGAAGGGGAAGGGCAACCGCTTCATCGTCCAGAAGCATGACGCGACGCGGCTCCATTACGATTTCCGGCTCGAAGCGGACGGCGTGCTCAAGAGCTGGGCGGTGACCAAGGGGCCGAGCGCCGACCCCGCCGACAAGCGCCTCGCGGTGCGGACCGAGGATCATCCGATGGCCTATGCCGATTTCGAAGGCACGATCCCCAAGGGCGAATATGGCGGCGGCTCGGTGATGCTGTGGGATCGCGGCACCTGGGCGCCGGTCGAAGGCAAGAGCGCCAGGGACATCGAGAAGGGTCACCTGCATTTCACCCTCGACGGCGAGCGGATGAAGGGCGAATGGCTGCTTGTCCGCATGAAGCCGCGCCCCGGAGAGAAGCGCGAGAACTGGCTGTTGCGGAAGATCGACGACGCCTATGCCGGCGGCAGCGACGAGCTGACCGGCCGTCACCTCACCAGCGTCCTCACCGGCCGCGCCATGGCCGAGATCGCGGGCGATGCGGGCGGCGAACAGTCGCTGAAGGGCACGAAAGGCGCGGCCTTCGCAAAGAAGATGGAGGCAGCGGCCGCGCATAACGAAAAGGTCGCCCGAACCACCGCGCCGAAGGGCAAGCCGCCCAAATTCCGTCCGCTCCAGCTAGCGACCCTCGTCGATGCGGTGCCGAGCGGCAACAACTGGTTCCACGAGATCAAATATGACGGCTACCGCGCGCTCGTCGCCGCAGCGGGGAGCGCGGTCGTCGTCTACACCCGCAGCGGGCTCGACTGGACCGACAAATTCGCGCCGCTCGCCGAACGCATCGCGGCGTTTGGCCTGCCTCCCTGCCTGATCGACGGCGAGATCGTCGCCTATGACGGGCAGGGCAATCCCGACTTCTCGGCGCTCCAGGCCGTCCTCAAGCGCGGGCACGGCGCGCAGGACGAAAAGGCCGAGCTTCATTTCTTCGCTTTCGACCTGCTCGAACAGGACGGAAAATCGCTCATTAAACTCGGCAATCTCGAACGCAAGGAGCGGCTCGAGGCGCTGCTGCGCGACGCCGCGCCCCCGATCGCCGTCGCCGACCATGTCATCGGCGCCGGCGAGCGCCTCTATGACGCGCTATGCGGCGCGGCGCAGGAAGGCATCATCTCGAAACGCGCCGACGCCGCCTATGTGGGCCGCCGCACGCATAGCTGGGTGAAGGTCAAATGCACCCGCCGCCAAGAATTCGTCATCGTCGGCTGGAAACCCTCGTCGGCGAAAGCACGCCCCTTCGCTTCGCTGCTCCTCGCCCAGCACAAGGACGGTACGCTCGTCTACAATGGCAATGTCGGCACCGGCTTCGACGCCGACACGATGGCGATGCTCGCAAGCAAGTTCGCGGGCCGCGCCCGCAAGACCGCGCCGGCCGCGGTCGAGCCGGCCGCAGCGCGCAAGGTCCGCTGGCTGAAGCCCGATCTGGTCGCCGAAATCGCCTTTGCCGAATATACCGCGGGCGGATCGGTCCGCCACGCAAGCTTCGTCGGCTTGCGCGCCGACAAGGAGGCAAAAGACGTGACTCCCGAGATCCAAGAGGCGGCCCCCGCGCCCGCCACCGACGTGACGATCAGCAACCGCAGCCGCGTGATCTTTCCCGAGGCCAAAGCGACCAAGGGCGATCTTGCCGACTATTATGCCGCGGTTGCGCCGGTCATGCTTCCGCACATGGCGCGCCGCCCGGTCAGTCTCGTCCGCTGCCCGCAAGGCCGCGCCAAGCAATGTTTCTTCCAGAAACATGATTCGGGCAGCTTCGGCGACCATGTCCACCACGTCCCGATCCGCGAGAAGGACGGCGGAGTCGAGGATTATATCTACGTCGAGGATGCGAACGGCGTCCTCGCCTGCGTCCAGATGGGGACGATCGAGTTCCACGGCTGGGGCAGCCATGCCGACGCGGTTGAAAAGCCCGATCGCATGGTCTTCGACCTCGACCCCGACGAGGGGCTCGATTTCGCCGACGTGAAGAAGGCGGCCGCCGACCTGAAGCGCCAGCTCGCCGACATCGGGCTCGTCAGTTTCGCGATGCTTTCGGGCGGCAAGGGCGTGCATATCGTCGTACCCCTAGATCCCGGTCACGACTGGGACGCGCACAAGGATTTCTCGAAGCGATTCGCCGAAGCGCTGAGCCTCGCCGAACCGGACCGCTTCACCGCGACGATGAGCAAGGCGAAGCGAAAGGGCAAGATCTTCATCGACTGGCTGCGCAACCAGCGCGGCAGCACCGCGATCATGCCCTATTCGGCGCGCGCCCGCAAAGGCGCGTCCGTCGCGGCGCCGATCGGCTGGGATGCGCTCGCCGGCATCGACAGCCCCGGCCACTGGACGATCGCCGACGCGGGCGACCTTCTGGATCGCGCCGCGAGCGCCGAGCTCAAGGGCTGGGGTTTCGCGCGTCAGACGCTGCCCGATTTCTAGGCGATATCAACATTCGGAAGATCGCGCGCCGACCGAGAGTCGAAGGCGCATGTTGCCGCCCATGATGAACGCCGGACGTCAGCCCCTCTGTCAATACCAATAAAGAACCAATAAAAACCGACGCTTCGCGCCACCAACAGGCGGAATGCGGGAAATCTCTTGACGCACGCTGTAGGAGCGATATTTTTCCTGTATAAATCAGCCAAATATAAACGGCACGACGATGAGGGAGAGCGACATGACCAATACAATACGTATTATGACATCGGTGAGCGTCTTCACCCTGCTCCTGACCGCAGCCCCAGCACAGGCCCAAGACGTGCCGAGTTCGCCGGCGGCCGACAGCGCCGATTCCGAAATCGTTGTCACGGGCATTCGCGGCGCGCTGCGCCAATCGATCGAGGCCAAGCGCGATTCGGATGTGATCGCCGACGTCATCAGTGCCGAGGATATCGGCAAATTTCCGGACAAGAATGTCGCCGAGGCGCTTCAGCGCGTGCCCGGCATCGTCGTCAATCGCGAGTTCGGCGAGGGCGAGCGCGTGTCACTACGCGGAACCGCGCCCAACCTCACCAAGACGCTAGTCAACGGCCACGCGATCGCGACCGCCGACTGGTTCATCCTCGACCAGCTCGATTCGACCCGCAGTTTCAACTATCTGACCCTGCCCGCCGAGATCGTCGGCCGGATCGAGGTGTACAAGAGCCCGCAGGCGGACGTCGAGGAAGGCGGCGTCGGCGGGGCGATCAACGTCCACACGCGCAATCCGCTCGACCTCGATCCCTTCACTCTCTCCGCGTCGGCCCAGCTCGTCTACGCCGACCGCGCCGACACGGTCGATCCCCAGCTTTCGGGCATGGTGAGCTGGAAGAATGCGGCCGATACCTTCGGCATCCTGATCGGCGGCATCTATCAGAAGCGCCAGACGCGCCGCGACGGCATCGAGGTGCTCGGCTATTCGAACCCCGGCGGCGCGGCGGGCACCGACGGGGTACCGACGCTGATTGGTTCGCCGCTCTTCACCCAGGAGCGCGAGCGCTACGGCGGCAATATCAGCCTCCAGTTCCGGCCGAGCGACGCGCTCGAGATCAACGTCACCGGCCTCTATTCCCGATTCAACGCCGACAATTTCAACCAGAACTACCTCGCTTGGCCCGACCGTGCGCTCGGCGACGGCGGCGCGCTGACCGACGCGACCGTCGTCGACGGCACGGTGGTCGCGGGCACCGTCACCTCGCTGCCGGGTAGCCGGGCGGTGGTCTATGACGCGATCGCGCGCGAAGCCTATGCCGAGACCATGGCCGGCGATTTCGACCTGACCTGGCACAGCGGCGACAACAGCTTCCTGCACGTCAAGGTAGGCTGGACGCGCGCCAACGGCGACACGGTCAACGAATATTTCCTCGAAACCGCGGCGCCGGGCTCGTTCAGTTACGACCTGCGCGGCCGCGCGCCGCAGGTTTCCTTCACCAGCCCCGACCCGACCTCGCCGACCGGCATGCTCATCGACTTCGCGCGCCTGCCGACGGTGCAGAGCGACGACGAAGAGAAATATGCCTATCTCGACTATCAGCACGGCGTCGAGTGGGGGCCGGTGCAGGCGCTGAAATTTGGCGTCAAATATACCGACCACGACCGCGGATCGCTGTGGATGAGCACCGACGGCGGCGCCTTCCTGCCGCTAAGCTGCGGCGCGGCGCCCTGCACCGCCGCCGATTTCGTCGGCGGGACGACGCCCGGCGATTTCCTCGACAATATCGCCCAACCGGGCACGCTGACCGACTATTGGACGGTCGATCGCGCCGCGCTCGAATCGATCTTCCGCGCCCAGCCGGCGGCGAACCGCACCCGCTATGTGGTTCCGGGTTCCACCTTCCAGGTCAATGAAAAGACCTATGGCGGCTATGCGATGGCCAAGCTGGGCGGCCAGGGCTGGGACGCCAATGTCGGCGTCCGCGTGATCCGCACCGAACAGACCGCGTCGGGCAACATTCTCGGCGGTCCGGCCCCGACCGAAGAAAGCCCCTTCGGCGACTATACGCCGTTGACGGTCAAGTCGGCCTATACCGACGTGCTGCCCAGCGTGAACCTGCGCGTCGACGTGACTGACGAGCTGGTCGCTCGCTTCGCCGCCGGGCGGACGGTCGCGCGCGCCAATTTCGCGCAGATTGCCCCGGGCATCAACCTCAACGGCACCACCCTGACCGCGACCGGCGGCAACCCCGACCTGCAGCCCTTCCGCGCCAATCAATATGACGTGTCGATCGAATGGTATCCCGACCGCGAGACGATCGTCGCGCTCGCGCTCTATTACAAGGACATCATCTCCTACGTCGTCAACGGCAGCACGACCGAGGTCTTCCCCGGCCAGTTCCTGCCCGGCACCCAGCCCGCAAGCTGCACCGCGACGGGCGAGGCCGGCCTTTACGACTGCCCCTATGTCGTCAACCGGCCGGTCAACGGTCCCGGCGGCACCAACAAGGGCATCGAACTGCAGGTCTCGCGGCCGATCTGGGGCGGGTTCGGGGTACTCGCCAACTATACCTATTCGGATGCCAAGGCCGACAATGGCGATCCCATCCCCGGCAATTCGAAGCATGCGCTCAACCTGACCGGCTTTTACGAAGACGACCTGCTCAGCGCGCGACTGTCCTATAATTACCGGTCGAAATTCTTCATCAACATCGACCGCGCGGCGCCGCTCAACCAGGCCGCGACCGAATCGCTCGATGCGTCGTTCAGTGTCCAGCTCACCGACAGTATCGCGCTGACCGCTGACGCCATCAACCTGACCAACGAAAAGATCGTGCAATATTCGGGCACGACCACCCGCCCGCGCGCGATCTACGACAACGGCCGCCAATTCTATGTCGGAGCCCGCCTCCGCTTCTGATGCGCGGGCGCTTCGGGCCGCCGCGGGGCTCCCCCCTGCAGACGGCCCGGAAGCGTCCTCCTTCTCCTCTGCATGGGGGCTGCCCCCGCCCGAGCCGAGCCTATCGAGAGTGCCATCGCGACGCGACGCCATTGACGTCGTTTCGGCGCCTACACTCTGCCAACAATTCTCATTGGCAAAGAAAGTGCCGAAAATCTGTTCGACAAAAAATATTATTCCCAGATCGGCTTCTACGATCAGCTTGCTTTCGCGAGCCGCGCAACGTGACGCTGACCCTGAGCTATCAATATTGAGCCGCATCTTCGAGGGTCGCGATCATAGTCCCGACCCTCGTCTTCGTCATTCCCGGCCTATTTGAACAGGCTGCCCAATATGCCGCGCATCAACTGGCCGCCAAGCTTGCCAGCCATCTGGCGGCCGATGCTCGTCGCCGCGGAACGCGCGGCGGATTGCACCATCTTTTCGGCCATCGACGGCTTCGCCGCCTCGCGCGCCGCCGCCTTTTCGAGCCGGATGCGCTCGCGTTCCTCGGCGGCCTTGCGCTTCGCCTCTTCCTTGGCGGCGATCGCGGCCTGCTTGTCGGCCTCTTCTTTCGCCTTCGCCTCGACCGCGGCGGCCTGCGCCTGCTCGGCCTTGGCCGCAAGCAGTTCCTCGGCGCTCTCGCGATCGACCGTCGTGTCATATTTACCCGCGACCGGCGAGATCGACTGGATGATCGCGCGCTCCTTCGCCTCCAGCGGGCCGCAGCGCGAGCAGGGCGGCTTGATCAGCGTACGCTCGACGGGTGAAGGCGCACCGTCGGCCATCAGCAGCGATACCAGCGCCTCGCCGACCTTGAGCTCGGTGATCTCGCGCGCGACGTCGACCTTCGGATTGGGGCGGAAAGTGTCGGCGGCCGCCTTGACCGCCTTCTGGTCGCGCGGGGTGAAGGCGCGCAGCGCGTGCTGGACGCGGTTGCCGAGCTGGCCGGCGACCGCTTCGGGCACGTCGATCGGATTCTGGGTAACGAAATAGACGCCGACGCCCTTCGAGCGGATCAGCCGGACCACCTGCTCGATCTTGTCGGTCAGCGCGGGCGGCGCGTCGTCGAACAGCAGATGCGCCTCATCGAAGAAGAAGACCAGCTTCGGCTTGTCGGGGTCGCCGACTTCGGGCAGCGTCTCGAACATCTCGGACAAGAGCCAGAGCAGGAAGGTCGCATAGAGCTTCGGGCTTGCCATCAGCTTGTCGGCGGCGAGGATGCTCACATAGCCGCGGCCCTTGTCGTCGCACTGGATCATGTCGGCAATGTCGAGCGCGGGTTCACCGAAGAAATGATCGCCGCCCTGGCTTTCCAGCGTCAGCAATTGCCGCTGGATCGCGCCGACGCTCGCCTTGGTGACATTGCCGTATTTCGTCGACAGCTCGTCGGCATGTTCGGCGCACCAGGCGAGCATCGCCTGCAGATCGCCGAGGTCGAGGAGGAGCATATTCTGTTCGTCGGCGACGCGGAACGCGATCGCAAGCACGCCCTCCTGCGTCTCGTTGAGCCCCATCAGCCGCGCAAGCAGCAGCGGCCCCATTTCCGAAATGGTCGTGCGCACCGGGTGTCCCTGCTCGCCGAACAGGTCCCAGAAGATCACCGGATTGTCGCGATAGGCCCACTCGGTATCGCCGATCTCGGCCGCACGCTTCGCAAAGGGTTCGTGGGTCTTTGCGGTCGGACTGCCCGCCATCGCCATGCCCGACAGATCGCCCTTCACATCGGCCACGAACACCGGGACGCCGACCGCGGACAGGCTTTCGGCGAGGCCCTGCAGCGTCACCGTCTTGCCGGTACCGGTCGCTCCGGCGATCAGCCCATGCCGGTTCGCGCGCTTCAGCACCAGCGACTGACGCGGCCCATCAGGCGCCCCGCCGCCGCCGAGCCCGATATAGATTTCGGTCGCTGTGCTGCCGTCGCTCACCCGTCGTCCTCCGCTGTTTCACCGCCCTCGGGTCTAGAGCGGCGCGGCAGGCCAGGCAATCGGCAACTCGGCGGCGCGACCGGCCACCCGGCAACGCGACGGCCAGAGCGACGAATGAAAATGACCGTAAACGACCAAAAAAGACGTCGCCCCAGCGAAAGCTGGGGCCGCTATCCCTTGTCACGGCAGCGAAGGAACAGGCCGACAGCGGCCCCAGCTTTCGCTGGGGCGACGGTTATGGTTGCTTCGTCCGCTCCCACCTCATTTCGGACATTCGCAGCTAATCCAACCCCCGATGGCTGGGAACGACCGGTTGCGGACATAAGCGACGTGATCCCCGGCGAAAGCCGGGGTCCAGAGCGTTGGAGAGCCGACGCTGCGCAGTCGCACTCTGGGCCCCGGCTTTCGCCGGGGATCGTCAAGCGACTGCCATCCACCGAAGCCTGCCTTCTCTCTTATCGTCACCCCGGACTTGATCCGGGGTCCCGCTGGATGCCAAAGTCTGTCGGTGCCGCAAAAGGCGGGATCCCGGATCAAGTCCGGGATGACGAAATGGAATGAGCGTCCGTCCGCTTCCCACCCAATTCGGACGTGCGCGGTCGATCCGACCCCTATGGCGGTTGACGGCCGGTAGGCGATAATCGGCACTTCATAATCTTGTCATTCCCGCGAAAGCGGGAATCCAGCGTGGGGTTGGCCGACACACGCTCTGGATTTCCGCTTTCACGGGAATGACAAAGGTGGAGGAATGGCTGCTTCCCACCCATGACCGCCGTTCCAATACCTATCCCATCACGAAGGCGTTGAGCTTGTTCCCATCGGGATCGCGGAAATAGGCGGCATAAAAGCCTTCGCCGCGCGGTCCCGGCGCCCCTTCGTCGCTGCCGCCGTTGGCAAGCGCGATATCGTGGAGCCGCTGCACCTGCGCCTGATCCTTCGCCGCCAGCGCGACCATCACGCCATTGCCGACGCTCGCTGGTTGGCCGTCGAATGGCCTCGTCAGGCAAACGCCCGTGCCCTCCGGTTTGCCCCAGGCAATGAAGCCGTCGAATTCCATCGTTCGTCCCGTCCCCATCTCGGCTGCGAGTGCGTCATAAAAGGCCGCGGCGCGGTCCAGATCGCGGGTTCCCAGCGTCACATATCCGATCATCGTCTCTCTCCCGACTCGAAAACAAGGAACATAATAGGAACATTATAGGCGTCAGGCAAGAAAAAGGGCGCCGCGACCGGTGGCCGCGGCGCCCCTTCGTGACAGGGAAACGAAAGCTTATTTCCCTTCGACGCGGATCGCGACGAAAGCCGGCTGCTGGCCGCGGCGCAGGATTTCGAGCAGCACCGCGCTGCGCCCTGCCTTCTTGGCGTCGGCGACGCCCTTGGCGAGCGCCTCGGCGGTCGTCACCGGGCTGCGGTTGATGCTGAGGATCACATCGCCGCGTCGCAGGCCCTTGGCGCCCGCATCGCCGCGGCTCGCGACCGCGGCGATGACCAGCCCCTTGGTGCTCCGGTCGATGCCGATATCGCGCGCGATATCGGGCGTGAGCGGCTGCACCGCCATGCCGAGCTGTTCCTGGATCGCCTGGTCGGCGCCCTCGCTCGGCTCGTCGGGCAGCGTCTGCTCCGCCTCGGGATCGAAGTTCGCCCCGCTCAGTTCCTCTTCGGGAGGCCGCGTCCCGACCATCACGTTGAGAGTCATCGTCTTGCCCTCGCGGATGATCTCGAGCGGCACGCGCGCGCCCGGCTTCTCGTTGGCGATCAGATAGGACAGCGACTGCTGCGGCGTCACATCCTTGCCGCCGACCTTGGTCACGATATCGCCGCGCTTCAGGCCCGCCTTGGCCGCCGGCCCGCTGTCCTCGAGCCGCTGGATGATCTCGCCGCGATCCTTGGGCAGACCGACCGCGGCGGCATAATCGTCGGTCATCGGCACGATGCCGACGCCCAGATAGCCGCGCTGCGGCCGCTCGCCGGCCTTGAGCGCCTCGATCACCGGGATCGCCGCGTCGGCGGGGATAGCGAAATTGACGCCGATGTTCGCACCGACCGGCGAGATCAGCATGTTGGTGATGCCGACCACATTGCCTTCGAGGTCGAACAGCGGACCGCCCGAATTGCCGCGGTTGATCGCGGTGTCGGTCTGGATATAGCGGTCATAGGGGCCGCTGCCGAGGTTACGCTGCACCGCCGAGATGATGCCTGCGGTCACCGTCGAGCCGAGCCCGAGCGGGTTGCCGATCGCGACCACCCAGTCGCCGACCCGCGCCTTGTTGCTGTCGCCGAATTTGACGAAGGGCAGACCGGTCGCGTCGATCTTGAGCAGCGCGAGGTCCGACGTCGCGTCGCGACCGATGATCTTGGCGCGATATTCCTTGCGGTTGGTCAGCGTCACCGTGACCTCGTTCACCTGCTCGCCGCGCGGGCCGCCGGTGATGACGTGATTGTTGGTGACGATATAGCCGTCGGCCGAGATCAGGAATCCCGATCCGCCGCCCTGCTGTTCCTGGGTGATCGGCTCGCGCGTCCCGGCGAAGGGGTTGAGCCGGACGCCGAGCGTCACCTCCTGCTTGGTCGAGATATTGACCACCGCAGGCTGGAGCTGCTCGACCAGGTCGGCGAAGCTCTCGGGCGCTCCGGAGCGCGGCACGACCTTGGCGATTTCGCTCTTCTCGTTCTGCGCCACCTGCGCGCCGACCGGCGACTGGGTGACCAGCGCCAACGCGGTACCGCCCACGAGCAGGGCCGACGTGATGCCATATACGTAACGCACGATAGGAATTCCTCTCGTTCTAAAAATCCAGCGTTCCCGGCGCGGCTCTCTGCCTCCCGGCGGCTGAACGGCGATTGAACATGAACGGCGCATGGACACCGCGTTCATCCGCCGGCTCGCCCTCGATCACCCCGTCAATCGCCCATGAACCGCTTCAGATATTCATTGTCCGGCGACAGGATGATCGACGTCTCGCCGCGATTGTCCTTGGCCAGGAAGGTCTGGCGATAGCTTTGCATGGCGCGATAGAAATCATAGAAATTGGGGTCCTTGCCATAGCTGGCAGCATAGATGCGCGCCGCCTCACCATCGGCGTTGCCGCGGATGATCTGCGCTTCCTTGTCGCCCTCGGCGCGGATCGCCGTCGCCTCCTGCTGGCGCGCGGTGCGCATGCGGTTGTAGGCCGCCTGCAGCGTCGCGCCCTCGGGCAGGTCGGCGCGCTTGATCCGCACGTCGATGATCTCGGCGCCATATTTGCGCGCCTCGCGGTTCAGCGCGACCTGGATATTGTCCATCACCGCGCCGCGCTCGGGCGACAGCAGGGTCGCGAAGGTCCGCTTGCCGAGCTCGTTGCGCAGCGACGAGCCGAGGATCGTCGCGAGTTGCTGCTGTAACCGTTCCTCGGAACGGATCGCGGTGTACATCCGCACCGGATTGGTGATGCGAAAGCGCGCGAAGGCGTCGACCTGCAGCCGCTGCTGGTCGGTCGACAGCACCTGCTGGCGCTCCATGTTGATGCCGAGCACGCGCTTGTCGATCTTCTGCACCGAATCGATGAAGGGCGCACGAACGAGCAGACCGGCGCCCGACTGGCCGAAATGCTCGCCGGGGCGATAGACGTTCTTCATGCGCTCGATCTCACCGAAGCGCAGGACGAGCGCCTGCTTGTCCTCGGGGACGATCGCCAGCGTCTGCGACAGAAGGACGATCAGCACGACCAGCCCGATCAGCAGCCGCATCGGGTTACGGATCAGCGATTCGAACATCATTCGCCTCCCTTCGCCGCGGCATCGGCGGGCGGACTGCTCCGCCGCCTGATTTCGGGCAGCGCCAGATAGGGCGTCACGCCGCGCGGTTCGACGATCGTCTTGTCGACATTCGCAAGCACGCCTTCCATCGTCTCGTAATAGAGCCGCCGCCGGGTCACTTCGGGCGCCAGCCTGTACTGCTCGTAGATCTGGTCGAACGCCGCGGTGTCGCCGCGTGCGCGCTCGAGGAGCTGGCGCTCATAGGCGCGCGCGAGATTGATCGCCGCATCGGCGTCCTGTCGCGCCGCGGTCACCTCCTTGAACGCCTCATCGACCTGGCTCGGCGGGTCGGCCTGGCGGATCGCGATGCCCTGGATCAGGACGCCGGCGCGATACTGGTCGAGCAGCGCCTGCATCCGCCGCTGCACGTCGGCCTCGATGTCGACACGGCCGGGGCCGATCGCCTGGACGAGGTTGAAATTGGCGACCGTCGCGCGCATCGCGCTTTCGGCGACCTCGCGGATCGTCCCCTCGGGATCGGCGAGCTGAAAGATGAACAGTTCGGGATCGCGGATCGACCAGCGCACCTCATAGGCGAGGTCGACGATGCTCTGGTCACGGGTCAACACGAAATTGGCGTCGCTCGCGTCGGGTGAGCCGATCTGCATCGTGCGGATCGCGCGCACGTCCTCCATCCGCATCTGCTCGAAGGGCGCGGGCAGCGTCCATTTGACGCCGGGGCCGACGGTGCGCGAATAGCTGCCGAGCCGGGTGACGACGCCTTCCTTCTCGGGCGGCACGATGTGGAACATCGAGAACAGCGCCCACAGCACCACCAGCAGGATGACGCCCCATTTCCACAGCCGCGCCGATTCGGGCAGGTTCATCCCGCCGCCGCCGTCACTTCCGCCGCCGCCGCCGAAGCGCCCGCGCCCGCGGCGCAGCAGTTCGTCGAGCGCCGACGGCCCGCGCGGCTTGCGCCCGCGGCCGCCCTCGACAGGATCGGGCGTCACCCACGGATTGCGCGGCCCCGGACGCTTGCCGTCGTCCCCATCCTTGGGACCATTGCCCCACGGGCTGTTCGCCATCAGGCTGATCTGATGGAAAAAATGCCGCAATCCCCAAGGGCTGCGGCGAACCGTCGTGCCGTCATTATCGTTGCTCATGCCTGCATTTATAGGGGCGAAGCGCGCGATTAACAGGGGGGCAAGAGAAAATGGCTGGCATTCGGCTGTCACAGGCCTATCTCGCCCTCGACATGACCGACACCGCTCCCCTCGCCAGCCTCGCCACCGATCTGACCGGCGGCCGCACCTCGGGCCTGCGCTTCCTCGACGATGCGGGGACGCTTGCGATCGTCCTCGACGTCACCGGCCTCGCCGAACCCGAGCGAAAGCCGCTGGAGGACAGGCTGCGCGAAGCCCTGCTCGCACGCGAGGGCGTGTCCTCGATCCGCGTCGCGATGACGGCGGAGAAGAAGGCGCTCACCATCATCGCGGTGGGCAGCGGCAAGGGCGGGGTCGGCAAATCGACCCTCGCCGCCAACCTCGCCGTCGCGCTGCAACGGCGCGGGGTGAAGGTCGGCCTCGTCGACGCCGACATCCACGGCCCCTCACTGCCCCGGCTGATGGACAGCGAAGGCACGAAGCCCGAAGCGCAGGGCTCGAAGCTCGTCCCCGTCCCCAACGCCTATGGCGTGCCGATGCTCTCGACCGGGCAGATCGCGGCGCCGGGCCAGGCGATCGCGTGGCGCGGCCCGATGGCGGGCAAGGCGCTCGAACAGTTGATCGACGCGCGCTGGGGCACGATCGACACGCTCGTCGTCGACCTGCCGCCCGGCACCGGCGACGTCCAGCTTACCATGATCCAGCGCCACAAGCCCGCCGGCGCGGTCATCGTATCGACCCCGCAGGATCTGGCGCTGATCGACGCCGCGCGCGCGATCAGCCTGTTCGAACAGGCCGACGTGCCGATCATCGGCCTTGTCGAGAATATGGCCGGCTATGCCTGCCCGCACTGCGGCGAAGTCAGCGACCCCTTCGGCCGCGGCGGCGCCGAAGCGGCGGCGGGCGAGATGGGCATCGCCTTCCTCGGCCGCGTGCCGCTGGCGATGGGCATCCGCCTCGCGAGCGACGGCGGCGTCCCGCCGGCGGCCGGAACCGATCCCACGGGCGAGCCGTTCCACGCCGTGGCGGCGAAGGTCGCCGACTGGCTCGACGCACGAAAGGCGCGCTGAATGGCGATCAACGACGAAGGCGAAATCCGCGACCTGCTCTCGAAACCGCGGCGCATCGCGGTGGTTGGCGCATCGCCCAACCCGGCGCGCGCCTCGAACGAGGTGCTCGGCTTTCTGGTGCGGCAGGGCCATGACGTGGTCGCGGTCAACCCGGGCCATGCCGGTCGGACGATCCATGGCGCCCCTGTCGTCGCGACGCTCGCCGACGTTGAGCCGCCGGCCGAGATCGTCGACATCTTCCGCAACAGCGCCGCCGCCGGCGCCGCGGTCGATGAGGCGATCGTCCACGGCGCGAAGGCAGTGTGGATGCAGATCGGCGTGATCGACGAAGCCGCCGCCCGCCGCGCCGAGGACGCCGGACTGATCGTCGTTATGGACCGTTGCCCGAAAGTGGAGATTCCCCGGCTGGGACTGCTGCGATAAGGAAAGTCCCTCTCCCCTTCGGGGGAGAGGATAGCGAAGCTTGCTCCGTCAGGAGCTAGCGAAGCTTGGAGAGGGGCACGCACGGCACGCCCCTCTCCAACTCCGGCTAGGCAGCAAGCTGCCAACCCTCCATATCCTCTCCCCTGAAGGGGAGAGGGCACGCTCCCCCAAAAGCCTTTGCCTCCCCCCCGCGCCCCGACTATCAGCGGCGGGATGGCGGGCATTCGCGACACGGTGGGCAGGCAATCGGGGCGGGCGCCACTGGTCACGCGCCGCTCGCTGCTCGTCGGCGCGACTGCCGCCGGAGGGCTCGCGCTGGCCTGGTCGGTATGGCCGCGCGATTATCGGCCGAACCTGACCGCCGCCTCCGACGAACATATCTTCAACGCCTTCCTCAAGATCGGCGACGACGGCCATGTCAGCACGATCGTCCCGCAATGCGAGATGGGGCAGGGCGTGACGACGCTGTTGCCCCAGATCATCGCCGACGAGCTCGGCGCCGACTGGCGCACCATCGCGGTCGAAACCGCGCCGATCAGTCCGCTCTACGCCAATACGCTCGTCGTCGACGAGGACAGCGCCGTCTTCATGCCACGCGCCGGCGTCCCCGATTTCATCGCCGACGTGCGCGGCTGGGTGCGGCGCGAATGGGCAGTGCGCCACGCGGTAATGCTGACCGCCAACTCCTCGTCGGTGCGGATGTTCGAAGGGCCGTGCCGCGATGCCGCGGCGCAGGCCCGCGCGCTGTTGATGATGGAGGCGGCGCGGCGCTGGGACGCGAACTGGGAGGAATGCGACACGCAGGACGGCTTCGTCCTCCACGACGGCAAGCGGCTGCGTTTCGGCGAGCTCGCTGCTGCCGCGGCGCGGCTTACCCCGCCCGCCCAGCTTGTTTATCGCGCGAGCAGCACCGACCCGCTCTACGGCAAGGAACTGACGCGCCTCGACCTGCCCGCCAAGGTCGACGGCTCGGCCAATTACGCCGGCGACATCCGCCTGCCCGACATGGTCTATGCCGCGATCCGCCAGGGACCGCTCGGCGCGACCCGGCTCAAGAGCATCGACAGGAAGGCCGGTCTTGCGTCGCGCGACGTCCTCTATGTCGTCGAGCATGAACGCTGGGTGGCGGCGGTCGCGCGCAACTGGTGGGCGGCGAACCGCGCGCTCGACCGCTTCGCCCCGGTGTTCGAGACGAGCGGCCCGCCGATCTCGAGCGACCGCATCGACGCCGCGCTGTCATCCGCGCTCGCCGCCGACGGCTGGCGCATCGCGCAGCGGGGCGACGTCGAGGGGGCGATGGAGGGCCGCACCCGCATAGCCGCCGAATATCTCGTCGCCCCGGCGCTCCATGCGCCCATCGAGACGCGCAGCGCGACCGCGGCGGTCGACGGCGATCGGCTGCGCGTCTGGGTCGCGACGCAGGCGCCCGCCCAATGCCGTGCCGCGATCGCGCAGGCGACGGGGCTCGCCGAAAGCGCGGTCATCCTGTTTCCGATGATGGCGGGCGGCTCGTTCGACGCCTGCCTCGACCACAGCGTCGCGGTGCAAGCGGCGATCGTCGCCCGCCAGATCAAGCGCCCGGTCCAGCTCGCCTGGTCGCGCGCCGAAGAGATCATGCGCGTGCCACCTCGCGCCCCGGCGCGCGCGAAGATGACGGCGACGCTCAACAGCGCCGGCGGCATCGACGCGCTGGTCAGCCGCATCGCGGTGCCCGCTACCAATCACGAGGTGCGCGCTCGGCTGTTCGGCAACAGTCCCGCCGACGTCGCGCAGCGCGATGCTGCGGGCAAGGCCGATGCCGCCGCGGTCGAGGGCGCCGCGCCGCTTTACGCGATTCCGCATTATGCGGTCGATCATTGCCCCGCCGACATCGGCCTGCCGACCGCGCGCTGGCGCGGCAATGCCGACAGCTACACCGCCTTCTTCACCGAATGCTTCGTCGACGAGATGGCGGCGCGCGCCGGGTCCGATGCCCTCTCCTATCGCATGGCGATGCTCGGCGGCGCGCCGCTGCTCGCGCGCTGCCTGCTCACCGCGACGACGCTCGGCGGTTGGGAGGGTAGCCTCTCGGGCAGCGCGCAGGGTCTCGCCTGCCATGCGATGCGCGGCAGCTATATCGCGTTGCTGGCGACCGCGCGGCAAAGCGACGGAGGCTTGCAGGTCGAACAGCTCGTCGCGGTCGTCGACGCCGGACGCCTCGTCAACCCGGCGATCGCGCGCCAGCAGATCGAGGGCGGGCTGATCTTCGGCCTCGCCGCGGCGGTCGGCGCGACGACCGATTATGAAGGCGGCGTCGCGACCGCGCGCAAGCTCCACCAGCTCGGCCTGCCGAAATTGTCACAAAGCCCCGAAATGCTCATCGAGTTCGTCGACAGCGACCGCGAACCGGGCGGGCTGGGCGAGATCGGCGTACCCGTCGTCGCCCCGGCGATTGCCAACGCGCTGTTCGCCGCGACCGGCCGCCGCATCCGCCGCCTGCCCCTGTCGGGGCATCCGCTGTGATCGCCGCACCCGCTATCGGCGTGTTGCTCGTCAATCTCGGCACCCCCGACGCGCCCGAGCCGGGGGCGGTGCGCCGCTATCTCGCCGAATTCCTCTCCGACCGCCGCGTCGTCGAGATTCCCTCGCTCGTCTGGCAGCCGATCCTGCGTGGGCTCGTCCTGACGACGCGTCCCCGCAAGTCGGCATACGCCTATCGGCAGATCTGGACCGATGAAGGTTCGCCGCTCGCCGCGATCACTCAGGCGCAGGCGCGCGCGCTGCAAGAGGCGCTCGGCCCCGATATCCGCGTCGCTTATGCCATGCGCTACGGCGCGCCGGCGATCGGCCCCGCGATCGACGCGCTCGTTGCCACGGGATGCGAGCGTATCCTCGTCGCGCCGCTCTATCCGCAATATTGCGGCGCGACGACCGCGAGCGCCGTCGATGCGGTCGCCGCACATCTTGCCACGCTGCGCCACCAGCCCGCGCTGCGTTTCCTGCCGCCCTATCCCGACGATCCCGCCTATATCGCGGCGCTGAAGGCGTCGGTCGAGGCGGGGCTGGCGGCGCTCGACTTCGCCCCCGACGTGCTGCTCGCCAGCTTCCACGGCATGCCCGAACGCACGCGACGGCTCGGCGACCCCTATCGCGACCAATGCCAGGCGACGGCACGCCTGCTCGCCACAGCGCTCGACCGCCCGGTCGAGGTCGCCTTCCAGTCGCGCTTCGGGCGCGCGAAATGGCTCGAGCCCGCCACCGCCGCCCGCCTCGAAGCGCTCGGCCGCGCAGGGAAAAGCGTCGCCGTCTTCGCCCCCGGCTTCGCCGCCGACTGCCTCGAAACGCTCGAGGAACTGGCGATCCGCGGCCAGGCGCAATTCACGGACGCGGGCGGGCGGCACTTCGCCTATCTGCCCTGCCTCAATGCCGACGCGCCCGGCATGACGCTGCTCGAAACGTTCGTCCGCCGTGAGCTCGCGGGCTGGCGCTGATCGCTTACCTCCTGTTCAGCATCTTGCTCTAGACTGGCGCCGAAACGGTGCCGATCGGCATCATATTCGGAGGTTCGCGATGGACGAGCTGCAATCGGCGCTGCTGGCCTGGGCCGCATTCACCGCGCTGTTCCTCCTCGCCGCCGGGCTGGTCTGGTGGCGCCGCCACCCGCGCCGCGAGGCGATGCCGCGTGCGCCGCAACAGACTCGCGAGTTCCGGCTCCCGTCCCTGCCCCGCGCGCGCCGCGAGGCGATTCCCGAGGTCGAGATTGCCCCGTCACGCCTCGCGCGGATCAAGGCGACACCCGCCGAACCGCGCGCGGCCGAACCCTTCGCCCAGCCCAAGCCGGCTCCGCCGCCGGCCGCCCTCGAACAGGCGCTCGATGCGATGGCCAGCGAGGTCGAAGCACGCGCCATCGCCAAGGAACCCGAAAGCGACCTCGCTGTGCGCGTGCGGCTGGTGCCGCAGATCCCGCTGCGCGACGCGATCCAGACGCACAGCCGCCTCGGCGGCCGCCCGCGCTTGCCCGCCGCGCTCGACTGGCCGCGCATCGACGACGTGAAGGGCGATTTCCTCGCCCAGATCGCCTGCGCCGACCTTCCACCCGATCTGTGGGACGGGCTCGGGCCGCGCGAGGGCTGGCTCGCCTTTTTCGCGCATCCCGTGACCGGTGAGGCCATCGCCCTCCACCTCACGGAGGAAGGGCCGCCCCGCGACGCCCCGCAGGGCGCCGGCGAGGCGATCTTCGCGCCGCATGGCGGCATCGGCTTCGGCGACCTCGCGGCGCTCGCCGTCCGCGCCTTTCCCGAATGGCCGGTCGATATCGTCGCGGTGCGGCCGGGCGACCCCGACCCGCGCGACGAAACGGCGCCGGGCGATGCGACCGACGCCGCAGACTATGACATCGCCGACCCCGCCTTCCATCCGTTCGACTGGGACAGCATGCGCCTGATGGCGATGGTGCTCGACCGGCGGCTGGCACGGCTGCGCGGCGGCGGAGAGGCGAACCGCGCCGCCGCGGCAAGCGCCGCCGAGATCGTCGCGATCATTCGCGATAGCACCGATCGGCACCCCTTCACCGCCGCCGACGCGACCGCGGTGATGGCGGCCCTCCACGCGATCCGCTGGGCCCCCGATCCCGCGACCCTTCCCGCCCTGCCGCTGACCCGCCACGATCCGCGTGCGCCGCTGTGGGTCCACGACTATCGCGCGCTGCTCTTCGACCATGCCAAGCACGCCTGGAGCGCCGACCCGTCGCGCCTCTCGGCCCCGGCCCGTGCCTATTTCGAGCCGCTGTGGCAGGATCTCGCGGCGCGCGAGATGGCCGCCATGGGGCCGCCCGCCCTCCCCGTCCCCGGCTTCGACCCCGAACGCGAAGCGGTGCTGTTGGAGTTGCCGACGAGCGGGCTGATGAGCCGCCGCATTGGCGAGGACGGCACCCTGCTGCTGACGATCCGCAAGGCCGATCTCGCGGTCGGCGACTTCTCGAAAACCCGCACGCTGCGCACCCGCTGACGGCGCGCCGCGCTACAGGCTTGAAGGGCTTTGCGATTGACGTGCCGGTCAACTTGCGGGGCGTCGCGGCGCGTCCTAATCAGGGCGAATAACCTGTGTGGGAGAGTTTTATGGCACGCATCGCAATCGTCACCGGCGGCAGCCGCGGCATCGGGGAGGCGATCAGCCTCGCGCTCCAGGACCAGGGTGTCACCGTCGTCGCCAACTATGCCGGCAACGACGAAAAGGCGAAGGCCTTCACCGACCGCACCGGCATCCGCGCCTATAAATGGGACGTCGGCGACCATCAGGCGTGCCTCGACGGCTGCGCGCGCGTGGCCGAAGAGGTCGGACCGATAGACATCGTGGTGAACAATGCCGGTATAACCCGAGACGGCACCCTCGCGCGGATGAGCTTCGACGACTGGAACGACGTGATGCGCATCAATCTGGGCGGCTGCTTCAACATGGCGAAGGCCTGCTTTCCCGGCATGGTCGAGCGCGGCTGGGGCCGCATCGTCAACATCGGCTCGATCAACGGTCAGGCGGGCCAGTACGGCCAGGTCAACTATGCCGCCGCCAAATCGGGCATCCACGGCTTCACCAAGGCGCTCGCGCAGGAGGGCGCCAAGAAGGGCGTGACGGTCAACGCGATTGCCCCCGGCTATATCGACACCGACATGGTCGCCGCGGTCCCCGCCCCGGTGCTGGAAAAGATAGTCGCCAAAATCCCCGTGGGCCGCCTCGGCCAGGCCAGCGAGATTGCCCGCGGCGTAGCCTTCCTGTGCAGCGAGGAAGCCGGCTTCGTTACCGGATCGACGATGAGCATCAACGGCGGACAGCATATGTATTGACGGCGGCAGGCGCGTAACGAAGGCGTTCGCAAGGCGAACGACGCGTTAGGCGCCGGTGCCGCGAAGCGGCAGCCGCCGGCACGGCCAGCGGCGGTCGGCCCAAAGGCCGGCCGAACCGTCAGACGTCATGGCGGCGGCTTTGCCGTCGCCGCTGGAGCATTGGATGCCGATTCCCCTCCACCCCCCCGTCAAACGCTCGGTGACGATCGCCGGCCACCCGACGTCGATCAGCCTCGAACCCGTCTTCTGGGATGCGCTGGAGGCCGAAGCGCAGCGGCGAAACCTGCCGGTCAATGCCCTCGTCGCGCGCATCGACGTCGAACGGATGGAGGCGGACGATCCGCCCAACCTGACCTCGGCGATCCGGCAATGGCTGTGGCAGGTACGCGATACCGGCGCGCCTTAGAACGACACGACTCCGTAAAGAACAAAGACGGTAAAGCCCTCCGGAACCTTCCGCCCCAATGCCGGGCAATCGCCCGACGCCAGAAACAGACGCCGCAAACCGAGGGCCGCAAACTCCGCCTTCAATCGATCGAGTTGCTGCCCGCGTGCCCGAGCCCGCGCCGGGTCCGTAGGAAATGGCGGACTGCAAACGACCAGCGCGCCGTCACCGTCGTTCCACTGGCTCGGGATCGTGCGCAGGAACTCGAGCTGCGGGGCGCCCAGTTCTGCCGACCCCGCTTCGAAATAAATGAAAAAGGGGCCGGGGACCGGGTCCCTTATCACGGGTGGCGGAGGCGACTCCGAAGTCTGGGCTATGCTCGACTGACCCGTGAGCAAGGCGAGGCATAATATCATCACACGAAACATCGGAACGATATGGATGACTATGCACGCGGCGGCAACCGTCCCTATTCCAGCAGCTTTTCCGCCACCGCCTGCCCGAATGCCGCCCCCTTGTCGGGCGCGAAATTCAGGAAGAGCTGCGGCTCGATCAGTTCCAGCTCCATGATCGCGAGCCCGCCGTGGCCGTCGCCGATCATGTCGACGCGGGCATAGACGGTCGCGGCCGGCGCCGCCGTCAGCGCGGCTTCGGCAAGGTCGCGCGCCGCGGCGCTTGCGTCCCATAGCTCTTCGCGGCCGCCGAATTGCGGCTGGACGCGGAAATCGCCCGGTGCCGGGCGCTTGATGATCGCGTGGCTGTAGCGTCCGCCAAACAGGAAGAGCGAATATTCCCCCTCGCTCAGCACGCCGGGCATGAAGGGCTGAATCAGCCGCCGCTGCCCGCGTGCATCGGCGGGGACGGCGGCGTCCGCCGCAAGCCGGTGGGTGCCGTCCGAGCCCGCCGATACCGGCGGCTTCACGATCAGTTCCTCCGCACCGAGCACCGTGCGCGCCGCCGCCAATGCGGCCTCGTCGAGCGTCGGGGTCTCGATCGTCGGCACTACCGCGACGCCCCTGGCGCCCAGTTCGGCGAGATAGGCCTTGTCGCTGTTCCAGCGCAGCACCGACACCGGATTGGCGACGGGCAGTGCCTCGGCTTCGAGCCGGTCGAGCAGTGCGTGCCAGCGCCCGACCGCGCGCGGATAACCCCAGGCGAGCAGCGGCAGGATGAGATCGAAGCCCGAAAGATCGCCAGGATCGGTCCACACGCGCGGCTCGACCGCCAGCCCCGCCGCGGTCAGTGCCGCCGTCTTGCGCGCGAGTGCCGGCCGCCAATGCTCGCCATAATCCGCCGCCGGGATGAGGATCGCGACGCGCGGCTGAAAGGGCATGGCGGATACTTTCGGGGAGGAGAGGAAAGGCGCCCCTATCCCGCCCGACGCACCGCGACAAGAGCCGACCCGCGTGCCGCCCTTATCACCGCCCCAGAAGTCCGCGCGCCTGTCCCGCGAGGTGCGACAGCATCGCGCCGTTCGGGTTCGGCACCAGCCGCGCCCGGTCGACGGTGGTGCGGAACTGCGTGACGCGCGCGGCGTGCTCGGCGAGCCAGGCACCAACCGCCGCGTCGAGGTCCTGGCCCGACAGCCCGGCGAGGAAGCCAAGCCGCATCTGCTGAAAATCGCGCGCAAGGCTATTGACCAGCAGGCGCTCCCACGGGTCGCTCGGGCTCATGTGCGCCGCGAGCGTCTGTGCCCAGTCGAGTCCCAGCGCCTCGCCCAGATGGGTGAAGGCGTGGGTCACCGCGATCTCGTCGTCGCCGCGCCGTTCGGCTAGGTCGACGATACCGATCGCACCGTCGGTCTTGAACAGCCGCACCACCGCCGCGGTCAGTGCCTCGGGGGCGCCTGCTTCGAGCAGTTGGTGGCTCAGCATGTCCCATTGGCGGCGCACCGATTCGCTGAGCAGCGCGTCGACCCCGGCGGTCAGCCGGTCGACGCCGGGTTCGAGCCGTTCGACGATCGCCCCCGGCTGCGACCGCGTCGGTGCGACACGGAGCAGGTCGGCCATCTGCGAGGTCATCGCCGACGCCGCCTGCGCGAACAGCGACAAGCGGATCGATTCGTCGATCTTCGCGACGTCGAGTTCAGCCCAGATCTCGCGCATGTCGAGCAATCGCTCGACCGCCACGAACGCCGCCGCGACATCGCCGAGCGAACAGCCTTCCTCCTCGACCAGCTCGAAGGGATGGACCACGCCCATGCGGTTGACGATGCGGTTCGCCAGTTTGGTCGCGATGATCTCGCGCCGCAGCTGATGATCGGCGATCGCGGCCGCGAAATCGCGCTGCATCTCGGGCGGGAAGGCCGCGGCGAGATCGCCGGCCAGCGCCGGGTCGTCGGGCAGATCGCTCGCCTCGATCGCGTCCTGCAGGGCGAGCTTGGCGGTCGAGAGCAGCACCGCCAGTTCGGGCCGGGTCAGCCCGCGCCCTTCCTGCGCGCGGCGCATCAGCTCGTCGTTCGCCGCCAGCCCCTCGACCTTGCGGTCGAGCCGGCCCGATCCCTCGAACGTCTCCATGATCCGCACCAGCGACGGCACCGCGCCCGCGCCGCCCTTTTCGGCGATCGACAGCGCGAGCGCCTGGAGGCGGTTGTCTTCGAGCACCAGCGCCGCGGCGTCGTCGGTCATACGAACGAGCAGCGCGTCGCGCGCGTCCTGCGCCAGCCGCCCCTCGATCATCTCGCGGTTCAGCGCGATCTTGATGTTGACCTCGTTATCCGAGCAGTCGACGCCGGCGCTGTTGTCGATGAAGTCGGTGTTGATCCGCCCGCCCTTCAGCGCAAAGGCGATGCGCGACGCCTGGGTGGTGCCGAGGTTCGCGCCCTCGCCCACCACGCGCACGCGCAGATCCTCGGCATCGACGCGCAGCGCGTCGTTGGCGGGGTCGCCGACCTCGGCATTGTTCTGGCTCGCCGCCTTCACATAGGTGCCGATACCGCCGAACCACAGCAGGTCGGCCGGCGCCTTGAGGATCGCGGAGATCAGCGCGGTCGGCTCGATCTCGGCCTGCGACAGCCCGAGTGCCGCCTGCACTTCGGGGCTGAGCGGAATGCTCTTCTGGCTGCGCGGAAAGACGCCGCCGCCCTTCGAGATCAGCTTCTTGTCATAATCGTCCCAGCTCGACCGCGGCAGCTTGAACAGCCGCTCGCGCTCCTTCCAGCTCTTCGCCTGATCGGGGTCGGGATCGAGGAAGATGTGACGATGGTCGAACGCCGCGACCAGCTTGATCGCCTTCGACAGCAGCATGCCATTGCCGAACACGTCGCCCGACATGTCGCCGCAGCCGACGACGCGAACCGTGTCGGTCTGCACGTCGACGCCCATCTCGGCGAAATGGCGCTGGACCGAGACCCACGCGCCGCGCGCGGTAATCCCCATCGCCTTGTGGTCGTACCCGTGCGACCCGCCGCTTGCGAACGCATCGCCGAGCCAGAAGTCGCGTTCCATCGCCAGCGCATTGGCGACGTCGGAGAAGGTCGCGGTGCCCTTGTCGGCGGCGACAACGAAATAGGGGTCCTCGCCGTCGTGGATCGCGACGCCCTTCGGATGCACGACCTTGCCGCCGACGATATTGTCGGTGATCGACAACAGCGAGCGGATGAAGATGCGATAGCATTCCTTGCCCTCCGCGAACCAGGCGTCGCGGTCGAGCGCCGGGTCGGGCAGCGCCTTCGGATAGAAGCCGCCCTTCGCGCCGGTCGGCACGATGACGGCATTCTTGACCCGCTGCGCCTTCATCAGGCCCAGAATCTCGGTGCGGAAGTCGTCGCGCCGGTCGGACCAGCGCAGCCCGCCGCGCGCTACCGGGCCGGCGCGCAGGTGGATGCCCTCGACGCGCGGGCTATATACGAACACCTCGCGCCACGGCAGCGGCTTGGGTAGCCCCGGAATGCGGCTCGAATCGATCTTGAACGCCAGCGCCTCGGCCGCCGCGGGGGCAAAGGCGTTGGTGCGCAGCGTCGCGCCGATCACCGCGTTGAACAGCCGCAATATGCGGTCCTCGTCGATCGACTTGATGCCCGCGAATGCCGTCTGGATCTCGTCCGCCAGCGCCTCGGCGCGCTTCGCGTCGCGCGTCTCGGGATCGTGCAGCGCGCAGAAACGCTCGATCAGCTTCGCGGTCACCCCGGGCGCATGACGCAGCGCCGCGACGACCGTGTCCATGCCATAGGATGCGCCGCCCTGGCGCAGATAGCGGAACCAGGCGCGCAGCCAGACGATCGCCTTGGGGTCGGTCTGGGTGACGAGCACCAGTTCGTTGAACGCGTCATTCTCGGCGCTGCCTTCGAGCACCGCGGCGATCGCCGCCTCGGTCACCGGCACGTGCGGCAGCAGCGCCGTTTCGTCGACCGACGGCGGCAGCTTGAGCGTGAAATCGTGGATGAAGGCGGGCTCGTCGTCTCCGGGCGACGCCGGCCGGCCATAGTTCAGCGCGGTCGGAATCTCCTCGAGCACCTCGAAGCCGAAATGCTCGAGCGCCGGCACGACGTCGGACAGCGCGAGCGCGCCCGACGCGCTATAAACCTTCAGCCGCAGCCGGTCATCGCCGTCGAGGCTCTTGAGCGCGAGCCGCACGCCGCGCGGATGCTCGGCGTCGAGGTCGCGCAGCCGCACGATGTCGCGCGCCGCCTCTTCGGGGTCGTAAAGATTGCGGTAATTGGGCGGGAAAAGCGGCGCGAAGCGCGCCGCCAGTGCTGCCGCGCGGCCAGCATCGCCGCGCTTCGCGAGCGCCGCCTCGACCTCGGGCTGCCAGCCGCGCACCATCTGTTCCAGCATGGTGCCCAACTGCCCCTCCTCGGGGATCACGCCGCCGCTCCTCAGGTCGAGCGCATAGCGCAGCAGCGCAGCGCCGCCATCCTCGAGCACCATCGTCCAGCCGATGACGCCGGCGCGCGCCTCGCGCGCCAGCATCCCCTCGATCGCCAGCCGGCGACCGGTCGACACCTCGTCGCGCGGCAGCCAGACGAAGACGAACAGATGCCGCCCGAGCGCGCTCCTGACCGTCACCAGCTTCGGCCGCGGCCGGTCGGTGATCGACATGGAAGTGAGCGCGAGCCGTTCGAGCGATTCGCCGTCGAAGGCGATCAGCAGGTCGTGCGGCAGCGCGGTCAGCGCGTGGGCGAGCGCCTTTCCGGCATGGCCCGCGGGATCGAAGCCGAACTTCGCCATCAGTTCGGCGAGCTGCGCGCGCAGCATCGGCACCTTGGCGGGCGGGGTCGACAGCGCCTGACTGGTCCACAGCCCGGCGTGGATCGACAGCCGCTCGGCGGTCTTCCCCTTCATCTCGGGCACGACGACCAGGTCGAGCAGGACGCGGCGATGCACCGCCGACAGCCGGTTCGACTTGATGAGCAGCGGCGCACGGCCGCCCTTGTCGAACCAGGCGAAGGCGGTATCGAGCGCCTCGGGCGACAGGAGCTGGCTGCTGTTCGACGCGCAGATGCCGAGCCGGTCCTGCGCCTTGCCCGCGCGCGTGCGCCATTCGTGGCCCAGCTGGGTCATCGCCCCGCCCTCGAACCAGCGCAGCAGTTCGGCGCCCTCGTCGTCGCAGCGGATGGCCGCGTCGGCGAGCATCGCGGCGCGCATCGGCTTCCAGTCGGCCACCGCTGCACGCACGTCGGCCAGCGCCGCCTCGATCGCGTCGAGCAGCCGCCGCCGGGCGCGGGCGTCGCCGCGCTCGATTTCCATATAAATGACCGATTCGCGGCCTGCGCCGCCCTTTTCCGCCGCGCCGGCCTCGGTCAGATGCCCCTTGGCGTCACGCTTCGCCGACACCACGGGGTGCAGGATGCGGTGAACGACCAGCCCCTGCGCCGCCGCGACCTGCGAGGTCGAATCGACGAGAAAGGGCATGTCGTCATTGACGATGGCAAGCCGCATCCGCCGGTCGGTGCCGTCAGCAGCCATCGGTTCGAGCGCCAGCACCGGCTGACCCGGCGGGCGATCGAGCGCGACCCCCGCGACGAAGGCGCTCGCATCGGCCAGCGCCGCGCCGTCCATGTCGTCGCCTTCGCCGGGCAGCGCGCTGCCGCGCAGGGCGGTCAGATAGGCGGACTGGATTTTCTTGGGAATGGAAGGGACGGAAACCGTTGAAGGGTCGGGTTCCGGGATGTCGGTCGACGTCTTGTCAGGCATAGGGTGCAATATCCCGAACCAAAAAGACGGGCTTTCGCCGCCGATCGGCCAGCCCGCTCGTCCGTCCCCTATGCGCCCGCCGCGCGCGCGGCTCAAGACCTGCGGACGGCGCCACGTAAAAATATTTCAAAACTGGGATTGTCTGTTGCGTTGCAGCGACGAACGTCATCCGCCCGGCGTGATCGCTATCGCCGCCTTCGCCAGCTTCGCGACCAGCGTCACGTCGTCGGCCGCCTTGGCGACGATGCCGATATGCCCGCCGGGCATCGCGCGCGCGATCAGCACAACGAACTCGGCCTCGCCCGCGTCATGTTCGAGGATCACCGCCGGATGCGCCGTGCGCAGCGCGGCGAGCCCGGCGCCCGCCGGCGGCGCGGCCGCGGCCGCCGGCTTGCGGCGCGCGCGCGCGTCCCTGACCAGCCCCTTCAGCCCGCCCGGATAGCGGTCGAGATAGGCGGCGAGCGCGCCGCGCGCGACCCCTTCCGCCTTCGCATGGCCGAGCACGCAGGCATATTCGGCCAGGCGCGTCTTGTCGTAATGGGCGCCGAACACCAGCTTGACCAACGGCGTCATCGGTGCCCGCGCCTGCGCTTTCAGCCCCGCGTCGCTCAGCAGCTCGGCCAAGGCCTCGGGTTGCGCTTCGGCGGCGAGCGCGAAATCCCACGCCTGCCCGACCGCCTGATAGAGCGCGCTGCGGCTGCGGCTGTCGGCGACGAGCGCCCGGGCCGCGGTCTCGCGCGCCGCGGCCAGCCAGTCGGCAAGCTCGTCCCCCTCGTCCGGTTCGGTCGGCGCCTCATCGAGCGCCGCGAAGCCGGGCGCCGCCTCTGCCTCGTCGAGGTGGCTCGAATCGGGGCCGTCGGCCCACACCGGGACCGGCGCGGTCAGCGGCGGCGCGCTGCGCAGCGCCTGCTCGACCGAAAGCTGCAGCTCCTCTTCCTGCGCGGCGGGCGCCGCTTCCTTCCAGTTGATGACCCCGAGGATGAAGTCGATCGCGTCGCCGTCGGACGAGAAGGGGAGCAGGATGCCGCGGTACATGATCGTCGTGCCGCGGTCGTTCACGAACTCGGCCTCGAAACCGATCGGCGCGCGGTTGGCGATGATCTGAAGATAATGGTCGGTCAGCCGCGACAGCAGCGAGCGGCCGGGAATCTGGCTGATATGCCCGACATCGGCGTCGATCTGCGATTCGGCACGCAGCCGGTCGCCCAGAAAGGCGATGGCCGGATTCTCGAGGCCCGCGGTGAAATCGAGCAGCACCGAATGCGGCCCGAAATCGCCGATGCGTTCCAGGTCGAGATCCTCGACCGACGGATAGGCGCGGTCGGACAGCAGCGACGCCCAGTGATTATAGGCCCGGACCTGCATCCGCCGTTCGTCGACGCCGACGGCGACCGGGGCGTCGATTCCGCCATCGTCCTGGCCGTGGCTGCCCGAAAGCAGGCCGCGCATGCTGTCCATCATCTGTCCCCAGTCACGACTATCGGGCCGAATCTATGCACCGCGACTGGTAAAAGCGGCGTAAACGATGGATTTCGGCAGGGGGCGGGGTGGAAGCCCCTGTCCTTTCGTCACCCCGGGTCAAGCCCGGGGTGACGAGGAATATCCACCTGCCCGACGCCGCTTCCAACTTTTTCCTATCGCACCCGCCATTTCGCGGGCATCCCCTCGGCCGGGCACCAGCGCCGCGGCGCCTCGGTGTCCTGGATGGTGAGCTGAATGCGCGTCGGCGACAGGACGCTCACCTCCATTCCCCACTCGGGAAGGAAGAGAGCCTTGCTCAATCGTTCGACCTTGCCGAGCGGCCCGACGACATTCTCATCACCGCTGCCCGGCGCATCGCCGCGGATCAGGCCCAGCCGCCGGCCGTCATAGAAGAGCGCCTCGAAGCTCGGCTGCGCGCAGGGTTCGCTCTCAAACACATAATAGCCGGGCACGATGCCGAGCGGCGCGACCGGCTTCCGGTCCGCCGCCTGCGCGCTCGCCGCCGCCCCCGCGGCGCTGTCGCATTGCTGGCGAAGCGACCGGATCGCGGCAGTCGATCCCGCGAGCGACAGATAGCCGAGTTGCTGCCATTCGTCGCCGCCGCTGGCGCTCGCGATCGGGTCGAGCCCGGTGTCGGCGCCGATCAGCAACCCCTCGACGCCGGGGTCGATCGGGCCGCTGAAATCGCTCTTGCCCGGTTCCTGCACCAGCGTCTGCGTCGCGTCATAGCCGCCCTCGCTGCCCGCGAAATTGACGAGCAGCGGCCGGCCGGCGGGCGGCAGCGACAGCCCCGGCTTGGGCACGAGCGTCATGTAGACGCCCCCGCCCGGCTGGCAGCGCAGGCCGAGCGCCGCGAATTCGGGATGGCCGGTCGTCGCCGCGACCGCGCCGGCGCCGTTCCCCCCGAACTGCCAGCGCGTCTCATGCTGCGGCGGCATGTCCGGACTGCCCGCCGCGGCCTGCCGGCGCTGCTCGGCCGCATAATCGGCGTCGGTCCAGCGGTGGCGCTTGACCAGATCCCATTTGCGGCCGTTCCAGGCGAGCGTCTCGACACAGGCTTCGGCGCCCGCGCCGCCGCAGGCGGTTCCGTGAACGGGTATTTCCAGCCCCTTGCGCCCGCGCCCGAGGTCGGCCGCGCTCCACCCGCGCACATTGTCTCCGAAAATCTCGCGCAGCCCTCCGGGACCCGACCCGAGGATCGAGATCATGCAGCCCGCGGTGCCGCACCACGCCGAATAGCCAGCGTTCGAGCAGCGCGTCGCGGCATATTCGAGCACCCAGTCGGGCTTGCCGTCGTTGGTGAGCTCGGTCTCGGTGGCGAAGGCGGCGCGGTCGGCGATGAACTTGCCGCCGCTCGCGCGGCATTCGGCCTTCAGGTCGTCATAGGCCGTCTGCACCTCGTGCGGCCAGGCTTTCGATACCGGCGCGGCGGGCGCGGCGACGGCCTGGACTGACCAGGCGGCGAGCGACAGGAACGCGAACAGGCCGCGCATGACTAGGACCTCCCCGAACGATTGGCCGCGGCCGGACCCGAGGGGGTCGCGGCCCCGGATCCGGCCGCGGCCGCGACGACGGGCGCTGCGATCGCAGGCCCCTCGCCCCCCACGGAAGCCCCATCGATCGCGGCGGGCCCGCGCGAGCGCGCATGCTCGGCCTTCGCTTCGGCCAGCACCTCATCGGCCTTGCGGCGCACCGCGGCCATCAGCTCGCGGCGCTCGCGCATCTTCCGGCCATGGACGACGAGGCCCCAGACGAAGACGCCAAGCGCGATGACCGGCGCAAGAAAGCTCAGCACGAAGCTGCCGAGCGTCGCGATCAGGATCGCGGCGAACAGCGCCGGCTTGCGCGACGGCTTCTTGTCGAGCGGCCATTCGAGGCGATAATCGGGCGCATAGGCCGTACCCGTCTTGTGGTTGTAATAGGCGATATTATAGCCCCAGTTCGGCCGCGAGCTGACGCGGATCACCGACACCCGCTGCCCCTCGCGCACCGCGAAGCCGCCGCCCTTGATCGTCACCTCCTCCTCGTCCTCATCGTCATATTCCATGAAGAAGCGCAGCACCTCGGTGCTCGTCGAGGAGACGCTGACCGTCGGCGCAGAGACATGGCCGCTGCCGTTGTGGAGATAACCGCCGCCGCCGCTGCTCGATGCGTGGACGCGGGTTTCGGACCAGTTGCCGACGCCGCGGACGGTGCCCGTGCGATAGCAGCCATGCACCTCTTCGATGCTGCGGATAGGTGGAGTGTCATCGCTCATTCTCGTGCCTTTCCTTGTCCGACGCCACTCAGCCCTTGGCGAGCGGGTTGCGGATCAGGCCGAGTCCGCCCGCGATCAGCCCCGCGCCGGCGAGCAGCAGCAGCCAGACGCCTAGGCCCAGGTGGATCTGGCTCGCCATCATGTCGCGCGCCATGTCGGGCACCGCCGACAGCACCGCCTGCTTGACCAGGACGGCGAGCAGCGCCGCGACGATGGCCGCGGCTCCCGTGACCAGCATCGGCAGCCGCTCGGCCTTGCCCGCCCAGGCCGCCCAGATCAGCCACAGCGCGGCGAGCGGCGCCGTGAAGCGCAGGACCAGCAGCGCGCCGAGGCCCCCCAGCCCCGAATCGCCGCCGCCGCCCATCATGCTCGCCATCCGCGCCGCGCCTTCGAGCTCGGCCACCGCGTCGCCGAGGCCGATCAGGCTGACGCCCTTCATCGGCGACGACAGCGCGGTCAGGAAACAGGCGAGCAGCACGACGAGCGCGAGCGGCACTGCAAGCGATTTGGTGAACAGCTCGGTCGCCCGCGCGCCGCCGGCCGATCCCGACAGGCCCGACAGGTCGACGTTGATGTTGCCGAGCGCAGCGAGCGCCGCGCCGCCGACGGGATAAATCTCCTTCGCGGCGCCCTCGGCGCTCTCGAAATCGACGACCATGCCGGTCGCGGGCGGCTTGTCGCCGCGCCAGTCGGCGCGGGTGAAACGGTGGCGCGAACCATCGTCGGCGGAAATCGCCCCGCTACCGTCGGCTTCGCTATATCCCAATATCTTGCCTTTCATGGCGCGTCCTTTCCCAACCAGTGATGCAACAGGGCCGGGCGTGTCAGGCCGGGCAGAATTTACCGGGGCCATCGGAGGGGTCGAGACAGCCGTCGTCCTCGTCCCAGCGCAGCCGCACCGTATCTCCGCCGACACCCAGCATGACCCGGCGAACCGCCCCATTGGCATCGCGTTCGGCGGTGTAGGTGGCTTCCATCGTGCTGCCATCGGCCTTGGTCAGCAGCGCCTTGTTGTCGGCGAGCAGATCGAGCTTCACCCCAATGTCGGAATTGACGTAGGTTTCGGCCTTGCCGCCGCACGCCGCTAGCAGCGCCGCAAGCCCCGCCGCCGCAAGCAGCGCCTGTCCGTTCCGCATCTTCGTCATCGCCTGTCCCTTTCCCAAACCCGCGGGCCGGCGCCTTGCCAGCTTCGCGATGACGCAAGCCTATTTCGCGCGCCGTCCCAAAGTCTTGATCGGATTCTCAAGAATTTCTAAAGTCGCGCTTCACCGGGGGTTGCAGGACATGTCGAGTACCCATTCGTCGCGGCGGCGGCGGCGCCTGTGGCGCTTTGCGAGCGCGGAGTTCGACGAGGCGAGCTGGGTGCTGCGCGTCGGCGGCGCGCCCGCCGCGGTCGAGGGCAAGCCGCTCGAGGTGCTGCACGAACTGCTGCTCCGCGCGGGCGAGGTCGTGACCAAGGAGGAATTGTTCGACGCGGTCTGGCCCGGCGTCGTCGTCGTCGAGGGCTCGCTCGCCACCGCCATCTCGAAGCTGCGCAAGGCGCTGGGCACCGCGACCGACAGCCAGAGCGTCATCGCCACCGTCTCGCGCGTCGGCTATCGCTTTGTCGCGCCGGTCGAGGTGACGAGCATCGACACGCCGCTCGCCCCGCGCTTCGCCTTTGCCTCGGGTGACGCTGTGCCGGCGCGCAAGGCGTGGCAGCTCGAACGCCCGCTCGGCGACAGCGGCAGCGAGGATGTCTGGCTCACGCGCCAGATCAAGACCGGCGAGGCGCGCATCTTCAAATTCGCCGATGCGCCCGACCGGCTGCGTGCGCTGAAGCGCGAGGCGGCGCTGTCTCGGCTTGTCTTCGCCGCGCTCGGCAAGGCGGCACCACTGCCGGCGCTTCACGAATGGAATTTCGACGCGCCGCCCTTCTTCCTCGAATATGCGTGGGGTGGGCGCGACCTGATCGCGTGGGCGGAGGAAGCCGGCGGCCTGTCGGCGATCCCGCTCGCAGACCGGCTCGCGGTCGCGGCGATGGTCGCGCGCGCGGTCGCGGGCATCCACGGCGTCGGCATCCTCCACAAGGATTTGAAGCCCGCCAACATCCTGATCGCCGACGCCGACGGCACCCGCGTCGTCCGCCTCGTCGATTTCGGCAGCGGGCGGCTGCTCGACGAGACACTGCTCGCCAGCTTCTCCATCACCGACCCCGGGTCGCTCGACGCCGATCTCGGCAAGGACGAACCGCGCTCGGGCACGCTCGCCTATCGCGCGCCCGAACTGGTCGGCGACGCGGTGCCGACGGTGAAGAGCGACATCTATGCGCTCGGGCTGATCCTCTATCAGCTCGTCGCCGGTGATTTTTCCGCGACGCTCGCGCCGGGATGGGAGGGCGAGGTCGCCGACCCGCTGCTCCGGGACGATATTGCCCGCGCCGCCGCGGGCACGCCCGATGCGCGGCTCGGCAGCGCCGCCGAGCTCGCCGACCGGCTGGCTCGTCTGGCCGAGCGCCGCACCGCCGCGGCGCGCGAGGCCGAGCAGGCCGCCTTCCTCGCCGAGCAGAGAAGGCAGGAGGAGCGCCGCGCCGCCCGCCGCCCGTGGGTGCGCGCCGCCGCCGCCAGCCTGATCGCCGGACTCGTCGGCACCTCGGTCTTCGCCGCCTATGCGGTCAGACAGCGCAACGAGGCGCGCGCCGCGCAACAGATTTCGGAAGCGAGCTACCGCTTCCTCGCCGAGGACGTCCTCGCCAGCGTCGACCCCGCCCATGCCGACGCCGCCCAGGAAACGCTGGTCGCCGCGGTCAACCGGGCGGGCGGCACGATCGCGCAGCGTTTCGAGGACCAGCCGCGCATCGCGGGCTATCTCTACGCGACGCTGGCGCGCGCCTTCGACCTCCGCTCCGACTATGCGGACGCCTTCCGCTATTATGACGCGGCCGAGCGCAGCTACGACCGCGCCGGAGCGGCAGGCGCCGGCGAAGGCGTCAATGTCCGGCTGCAACATGCTGCGGCGCTTGCGCTATCGACCCAGCCGGACAGCCTCGATGCCGCGCGCTCGATGATCGCCGCCGCCGAAAAGGCCATCGCCGCGCGGCATATCGACAGCCCCGAAACGACCGTCTGGCTCGAATCGGCGCGCGGCATGGCCGCGCTCGCCGGCGAGGATGTTCCCGGCTCGCGCGATCATTTCGGCCGCGCGTGGCAGGCCGCGCAGACGCAGCCCGATCTCTTCTCGCCGCGCCAGATCGTCAATTTCGGCCAGCGCCACGCCTTCGCGCTGATCCGCCTCGGCGACGGCGTCGCGGCCGAAAAGGCGTTCCGGCCGCTCGTTGCCGAGATGACGAGGCTCGCCGGCCGCGACCATCCCGACACGCTGTTCCTGCGGCTCAACGCCGCCCAGGCGCTGATGGTGCAGCAACGCTATTCCGAGGCGATCGCGGCCTTCGACGCGCTGCTCCCGGTCATGGAAAAGCGGCTGGGCCCGAACCATCGCTATACGCTGCTGCTGCTCGCGGCGCGCCAGCAGTCATTGGGCGGCGTGGGCCGCTATGCCGAAGCGGCGGCCGATGGCGAGCGCGTCTGGCGCGTCGCATCGGCGAAGGACGGCCCCTCCTCCTTCGCCGCGGTCGCGGGACGCACCGACACCGGCATTTCGCAATGCCGCGCGGGGAAACTCGATGCGGGCATCGCGAATATCCGCGCCGCCCGCGCGGCGATGGCCCGCGGCGAGGCCCTCGCCCAGGCGATCGACGCCGCGCTCGCCGATTGCCTGATCCAGGCGCACCGCTACGGCGAGGCCAAGGCGCTACTTCGGACGGTTGACCCCAAGAAGGTCGCACAACTCGTCGGTGACCCCCATTATGGCGCGCTGGTCGACCTCGCGTTCGCCGAAATCGCGCTGGGCGAGAAAAACCTCGCCGAGGCGCAGCGCCTGTTCGCCAGGGCCGGCCCCGACCTCAAGGAGACGCAGGACCGCTTCGTTCAGGGCCGGGTCAAGGCGCTCAAAGCGCGGCTGCCAGGTTGAGCACAACCCAGCCTTGATCGGCGCTCGATAAATTTATCTCACGCAAAGGCGCGAAGATTGTCGTGCCCGCCGCGAAGCGGCTTGTATTCCGACCCTGCAGAAGCAAGCAGTACAAGGGAGAATCGGGCCTATCGGCCCGAGCCCTCCTCTTCGCGCCTTTGCGCCTTTGCGTGAGATAAGGCGGAAAAGACCACAAGCTGTCGCGCGCTTACCGTCCCGGCTGCAAGCGGATCGCCGCGCCGCCACCGGGGGCGAGCCAGAGCCTGTAGGTGTCGCCCTTCTTCACCTTGATCATCTCATAGGCGATCTTGTGCCGCGCGGCGGTCAGATAGGTTGCGCCTTCGCCGTCCTTCCAGATCGTCGCGGTGTATGTCTTGCCCGGATCTAGGAAATCGAAGCGCAACGTCAGCGTGCGCTCGGTCGCGTCGTTGACGCCGCCGACATACCAGTCGGCGCTGCTGCGGTCCTTGCGCGCGAAGATCGCATAGTCGCCGACCTCGCCCGCGATCAGGTGGCTTTCCGCCCAGTCGGCGGGGACTGTCTTGATGAATTCCAGTTCGCGCGGATGCTTTTCCAGTGTCTCGACGAAATCGGCCGCCATCTGGATCGGCGAATAGATGGCGAGATAGAGGCCGAGCTGCTTGGCCAGCGTCGAGGCGAGCGGCACCCCGTTCGCGCCCTCCAGGCTCAGCACGCCCGGCGTATAATCCATCGGACCCGACAGCATCCGCGTATAGACCAGCGTCGGAACATGGTCGGGCCCGTTCGCGAAGGCGCCCCAGGCATTATACTCCATCCCCCGCGCACCCTCGCGCGCGATCCAATTGGGGTAGGTGCGTCGCAGCCCGGTGTCCTTGACCGGTTCGTGGGCATTGACCGCGATGTGATGCCGCGCGGCCACTTCGACGACTTTCAGATGATGCTCGACCTGCCGCTGGCCGTCGTGCCATTCCATCGCGGTGGTCCCCGGCGTCGCACCCGGCGCGATGATCCCGCCCGCGTCGGCGACATAGCCGGTCTTCACAGCCTTGACGCCCAGCTTTTCATAGAGCGCCATCGCGTCCTCGAGCTGCGCCTCATAATGCGCGATATTGCCGCCGGTCTCGTGATGGCCGATCAGCGTCACGCCCTTCTTCCGCGCATAGTCGGTGACCGCCTTCAGGTCGAAATCGGGGGTCGCCTCGGTAAAGCTGAATTCGTCGCCATGTCCGAACCAGTTGCCGTTCCAGCCCTTGTTCCAGCCCTCGACGAGCACGCCGCCGAAGCCGTTCTTCGCCGCAAAGTCGATATATTGTCTGGTCCGCGCGGTCGTCGCGCCGTGGTTCGGCCCCTCGGCCCAGCTCCACGGCCCGCGGATCATCCCCCACCAGATGCCGATATATTTCATCGGCTTGAACCAGCTCACATCGCCCAGCTTGTTGGTTTCGTTGAGGTTGAGCTCGAGGTCGTTCTCGACCAGCCCCGCCGCATCGTCGGCGATGCGGATCGTGCGCCACGGCGTATGGAAGGGCAGGTCGCGCACGACGCGAGGCCCCTGCGACGAGGGCGCCAGCGTCGCGCGGAACTTGCGTCCCTCGACGCGCTTCAACCACATGCCCGAATAGTCGACCAGCGCCGCCTCGTGGAATGCCAGATGAGTGCCATCGTCGAGGCGCATCGTGATCGGCGTGTGCGCGGTCGCGACCGCGTCGATCGGCGTCTTCTGATAGATCTGTTCGTAGCGGTTCCACTCGCCGCCGGTGATCCACCAGGCGGTGCCTTCGGGCGCGATGTCGAATTCGGTGATCTCGTCGGCGATCTTCGCGGTCTTGAGCCCCGCCTGCTCGGGCAGTTCGTAGCGAAAACCGATGCCATCGTCGAACAGGCGGAAGCGCAGGTTCATCGCATGGCCGCCCCAGCTTTCGTCCTGGCGGAAGCGGACGAGCAGTTCGTTATAGTGGTCGCGGACATAGCGGCGCTCGCCCCACGGCTGTTCCCATGTGTCATCGCCGCTCGCGCGCTCGGCCCCTTCGATGGCGAAGCCGCGCTGGAGGCCGATGCCGTCGGTCAGCAGGAAGCCGAGCTTCGACGGCGCGAACAGCAGCTTGCCCTTGCGCGACAGCGACCAGACCGGGCGCGCATCATTGTCGGTTGACACGGTCAGCACGATGCTGCCGTCGGGCGAGGCGAGCGTCTGCTGCGGGCGCGCCTCCTGCGCCAGTGCGGGCGTCGCGGCGAGGAGGGCGAAAGGAGCCAGAAGCGCGGGGAGAGCGGGGCGGAACATCGAAATCATCCTTCCATCTGAAGCCAGAGCGCGCCGCACGGCGGCAGCAGGGCGGGAGCGGCGCCGTTGAGCGCCACGAGCGGGATGCCGTCCGCGCCACGCGCGGCAAGGTCGATCGTACCGCCGCCGAGATTGAAGAGACAGCGGATCGTCTCCCCCTCGGCAATGCGGTCGAACGCGAGCAGGTCGCCCTCGGCGATCCAATGCGCATCGCGGCCTCGGCGCAGCGCCGGATGCGCGGCGCGCAGTGCGACGAGGCGGCGGGTCAGCGCGAGCATCGACGCGGGATCGGCCTCCTGCCGGTCGACCGCGAGCGCGGCATGATCCGCGCCCAGCGGCAGCCACGGGTCTGCGTTGGAGAAACCGGCGTGCATCGCCTCCGCCGCCCAGGGCAGCGGCGTGCGCGCGCCGTCGCGCGACAGGGTGAGCGGCCAGTTCTTGCGCGCCTCGGGGTCCTTGACCAGCTCGAAGGGAATATCGACCTGACCGAGCCCCAACTCCTCGCCATTATAGAGGATGATGTTGCCGCGCAGCGCGCAGAGCAGCGCCATCTTCATCCGCGCATAGGCCGCGGGGTCGACGCCCCCGGAAGTCCAACGCGACAGCGCGCGCGGCGCGTCGTGATTCTCGAACGCCCAGCTCGGCCAGCCGACCCCCGGCGCGTCGGGCCAGCTCTCGGCCGCCTCGCGCACGAGCTGCGGGGTCAGGCGTTCGGCATAGAGAAAATCGAAGCCATAGGCGCTGTTCAGCCGCCGCTCGCCCGCGGTGAACAGCTTCATCTCGCGCGCCGCGTCGTCGCCGCCGACCTCGGCGACGGTGAAGCGGCCCTCATATTCGTCGGTCAGCGCGCGGATGCGTTCGAGGAACAGTGGAATGTCGGGATGCGACTGGTTGTAGATCTTCTGCTGAAAATCGAACGGCCGGGTGCGCGGCTTGTTCGACGGCGGCGCCGGCGGATTGTCGCGCAGCTCGGGGTCGTGCATCGAGAAGTTGATCGCGTCGATGCGGAACCCGTCGACGCCGCGATCGAGCCAGAAGCGCACGACATCGAGCAGCGCATCCTGCACGTCGCGGTTGTGGACGTTGAGCTGCGGCTGCGAGCCGAGGAAGTTGTGCAGATAATATTGGCCGCGCCGCGCGTCCCACGTCCAGGCGGGGCCGCCGAACACCGACTGCCAGTTGGTCGGCGGCGAGCCGTCGGCCCTGGCGTCGGCCCAGACATACCAGTCGGCCTTGGGATTATCCTTGCTCGCGCGGCTTTCCGCGAACCAGGCGTGCCGGTCAGACGTATGCGCGAAGACGAGGTCGGTCGTGACCTTCAGCCCCAGCGCATGCGCGCGCGCCACAAGCGCGTCGAAATCGGCGAGCGTGCCGAAGATCGGGTCGACGCCCCGATAATCGGCGATGTCATAGCCGAAATCGTCCATCGGCGACGGGTAGAAAGGCGACAGCCAAATCGCGTCGACGCCGAGCGAGGCGACATAATCGAGCCGCGCGGTGATGCCCGCGAGGTCGCCGATGCCATCTTCGTTCGAATCGGCGAAGCTGCGCGGATAGATTTGATAGATCGCCGCGCCCTTCCACCAGGGATGCTCGGCCTGGTGGGCGGGCGAGGGCAGAGGAGAGAGTTCGTTCATTTGGCTTCGCAGATCATATATCCGAGCGGTGGCAGGTCGATGGCAAGCTGCCCCGGCGCGGCAGACGCGGCCGGACAGTCGCCATAGAGCGCCGCGTAGCGGGTCTTCGCGGGGTCGACGGCGACGTTGACGCTGAGCGGCGCGTTCGAGGTGTTGAATGCCAGGACGATTTCCTGCCCCGACGCCGCGTCGATGCGCGACACGGCGAACAGCCCCGGCTGTTCGGCATAGCTGCGGATGAGCTGCCGGCCGCGGCGCAGCGCGACATGATCCTGCCGCAGCGTGGCGAGCCGCGCGAAGGCGCGGTAGAGCGGATGGTTCGGGTCGAAATTGCTCTCGGCGGTCGTCGCGTCGGTGCCGATCAGGTCGTTGTCGTTGTAGACCGCGACCTGCGACGCGAACATGTCCTCGCGCGCGTCTTGGTCGCCGCCGTCGCCGGTGAACCCCTGCTCGTCGCCCGAATAGAGGACCGGCACGCCGCGCAGCCCCAGCAGCATCGCATGGGCGAGTTCGACGCGGCGCAGCATTTCGTCGTCCCCGGCATTCGGAAAGGCCTTGCGCGCATAATGCGCGAAGCGGCCGAAATCATGGTTGCCGGTGAAAGTCGGAAGCTGCAGCGCGACCCCATCGTCGCCATAGAGCGGGTCGGCCGAGAACAGCTTTTCCAGCCAGTCGGGCGCTTTGGTCCCGCCGACCACATCGCGCACCGCCGCGAAGAAGGGGAAATCGAGGCTCGCGGGCAGCCCCGCGACCCGCGTGCCCTGCGCAGTGATCGTCGGGTCCATCTCGCCCGTCGCATATTCGCCGAAGATGTGGAAATGGGGGATGCCGTTCTTCGCCGCGCGCTCAAGCATCGCGGGCGCGAAGACCCGCCAGAATTCGGGGTTCACATGCTTGGCGGTGTCGATGCGGAATCCGTCGACCTTATACCGGTCGATCCAGTCGCCATAGATGTCGATGAACCCCTGAACGACACCGGGATTTTCGGTCATCAGATCGTCGAGTCCGACGAAATCGCCCATCGTCGCGCTTTCGCCGGTGAAGGTCGAATTGCCGCGATTGTGGTAATAGATCGGGTCGTTGAGCCACGCCGGGACCTTGATGTCCTTTTCCCGCGGCGCGACCTTGACCGTATAGGCGAAATTCGGATCGCTCAGCCGGGCAAAATTCTCCGGCGATGAGGCGGCATCGCCCGCGAAGCCGGGATTGATCGGCGCCCCATTGGCGGCGCGGCGCGAATAGGGATAATCGGCGCGGCTCCGATAGGGGCAGTCATAACCGTCGCATTCGGCCATCTCGATGACGTCGGCGGTATGGTTGATGAGAATGTCCATATAGACCTTCATCCCGCGCGCATGCGCGGCGTCGACCAGCGCCTTGAAATCGGCGTTGGTGCCGAGGTGCGGGTCGACCCGGGTGAAATCGGTCACCCAATAGCCGTGATAGCCCGCGCTTTCCTGCCCCTTCGGGCCCTGCACCACCTTGTTCCTGAACACCGGCGACAGCCAGATCGCCGTCGCGCCCAGCGACTGGATATAGTCGAGCCGCCGGATCACGCCTTTGAGGTCGCCGCCGTGAAAAAAACCCTTGGCAGTCGGGTCATAGCCGGTCGCCAGCCGGTCGCCTTCGAGCCCGCCCCTGTCGTTTCCGGGATCGCCATTCTCGAACCGGTCGGGCAACAGGAAATAGACGACCTCGTCCTCGGGCCGCCGCTGGCGATAGTCGTCGGCGGGGACGGCGGCGGGCGCGGCGCCCGCCATGCTCAGCGCGGCGATCGATGCGAAAAGGCTCATGCGGGCACTCCTGCCGCGCAATGCTGCGCGATGAAATCCTGGTGGTCGGGAAGGCGCGACGCGGTGCCCGCGACGATGGTTTCGATGTCGGCGAAAAAGCCCGACAGTTCCTCGCGGGTCAACTGGTCGGCCATCGGGTGATAGCCGCGCGGCACGATATTCTGGCCCGTCAGCACCTGAAACCAGCCGATCTCGACGAACAGTTCGTCGCCCTCGCGGACAAGCTGGCCCTGGCTTCGGAACAGCGCGATCTTGCGCGCCAGCGTCTCGGGAATCGCCATCTCGCGGCACCGCGTCCAGAAGGGCGAATCGGTGCGCTGGTTGGCGTGATAATGAAGGATGATGAAGTCGCGGATGCGCTCATGATCGAAGCGGATCCGGCGGTTATAGGCCTCGATATTGGCGGCATCGAAATCGCGGCCGGGAAAATGCGCGAGCAGCTTGGCGATGCCGTTCTGGATCAGGTGGATGCTGGTCGATTCGATCGGTTCGAGAAAGCCCCCGGCGAGCCCCAGCGCGACGACATTGCCGCTCCACGCCCGCCGCCGCATCCCGGTCCTGAAGCGCAGCGTCCGCGGCTCGGCGAGCGGCCGGCCTTCGAGATGAGCGAGCAGCACCGCCGCCGCTTCGTCCTCGCTCATGAAGTCGCTGCAAAAGACATGGCCGTTGCCCGTCCGGTGCTGGAGCGGGATGCGCCATTGCCAGCCGCTCTTATGCGCGATCGCCTGCGTATAGGGCCGCGCCGGACCGGCATTCTCGCTCGGCACCGCGATCGCGCGGTCGCAGGGAAGCCAGTGCGTCCAGTCCTCAAAGCCCGTTCCAAGCGCCTCCTCGATCAGCAGCGCGCGGAATCCCGAGCAGTCGATGAAAAGCTCGCCGTCGATCGCGGTGCCATTTTCCAGCACGACCGCCTCGACATGGCCGCTCGCGCCGCTCCGCCTGACCTTGGCGATCTTGCCTTCGGTGCGTTCGACCCCAGCCGCCTCGGCGATCCGGCGCAGATAGGCGGCGTAAAGCGCCGCGTCGAAATGAAAGGCATAGGCGATGCCGTCGAGGCTGGTGTTCGGGATATGGGGCAGCCGCGCGAAGCGGTTACGGTGCGCCGCGGTCTCGTTCAGCGAATAGTCGCCAAGGCGGCCCGCGACCCCTTCCTCCCGCCCGCGAAGCCAATATTGCGGGAAGGGCAACATGCCCAGGCTGCGCCCGACCTGCCCGAAGGCGTGCATATAGACGTCGCCGATCCGGCCCCAGTCGTGGAATTGCACCCCCAGCTTGAACGTCCCGCGCGTTTCGCGGACGAACTCGTCCTCGTCGAGGCCGATCAGCGCGTTGAACAGCCGGATCGACGGGATGGTCGCCTCGCCGACCCCCACCGTGCCGATCTCCTCGCTTTCGACCAGCCGGATCGACAGGCCGTCCATCGTGCGGGACAGCGCCGCGGCGGCCATCCAGCCCGCGGTTCCGCCGCCGACGATCACCACCTTCGTGATGCGACTGTCGCCCACTCTTCCCATTCCCTCTCGTGCAGCGCCGCCAGAGGACGGTCCGGTCCGCAACCGGCGGGCCGCACTTGTCGTCCGGCCCGCCTGTCATGTCAGAACTTGTAGGTGATGCCCGCCATGAAGTTGCGACCATAATTCTGATAGTCGCGGATCTGGCGCGGGTCGTTGTTGTAATAGGTCACGAACGGCTCGTTCGTCAGGTTCGACGCCTGGAGCAGGATGCCCAGCCCTTCGAGCGTGCCGCTCTGGAAGGTATAGCCGATCTGCGCGTCGACCACGAACTCGCTCTTGGCCATCACCTTGTCGCGGACGAGGCTGAGCCCCGAAACCTCGGCCAGGAACTTGGAGCGATAGCGGCCCGACACGCGCGCCTGGAAACCCGCCTTCTCGAAATAGGCGGTGCCGTTCACGACCCAGCGCGACAGGCCGGGCATGGCGATCGGCGCAGCGCCGCCTTCGCGGACGCGGCTGGTGGTATAGGAGCCGCTGGCCAGCACCCCGAACCCGTCGAGCGCGCCGGAGAAGGTCGCGAAGGGCAGCGAGAGCGACGCCTCCGCCCCATAAACATGGCCGCCGGTTCCGTTCCGCCACTGGTTGGCGAGTCCCTGATAGGTCCTGACCGTGCCGCCATCAGGAATCTCGAAACCGCTGAAATCGAACGCGTCGCTTTGGCGGTAGATATAATTTTCGAGATATTTGTAGAAACCGCCGAGCGACACATAGGCACCCTGCCCGAAATATTTCTCGACCGCGACATCGACCGTGTCCGCCATCAGCGGCCGCAGCTTCGCATTGCCCAGGTCGAGCGACCAGGGCGACGCGTTGATGTCGGTATTGTTGCGCTTCGACGAATCGAAATTGACGCCGCCGCCGGGCTTCAACTGGTCCATGCGCGCCCGCGCCAGCATGCGCGCGGCGCCGAAGCGCAGGAAACTGTTGTCGGCGAACTCGACCGTCAGGTTCAGGCTGGGCAGGATGTCGGTATAGGTGTCGCCGTCGGTGACCGGCGCCGACTGCGTCTGCCCGTCGACGACCTGGGCATAGAAGCTCGACGCCGACTGGTCGGTGTGGACGATCTGGATGCCGATGTTGCCGCGAACGGGCGTGTCGCCCGCATCGGCGTCGAAATTGGCCTGGACGAAGCCCGTCAGCACCTTCTCGCGGACAGTATAGTCGTTGAAGATGCGTCCAGGCGTCCAGCCAGCTTCGTCGGTGAGCGTATAATTGCCGTCGTTGTAATAGCGCCAGCTGTCGAACGCGACCATGCCGGGGATGCCGATGAAATCGAGCGAGACCGGGTCGAAGAGATAGTCGGCGGGCACAGCGGTATTGGCCGGATAATCATTGCCGGTCAGCACGAAGCCGCGGTCGTCGAGGCTCTTCTTGCGGTCCGAATAATTGGCGCCGACGCGCAGGCTGCTGAACGCGCCGTCCAGTTCCTGCGTCGCCTGCAGGCGCAGCGATTTCAGCTCGTCCTTGATCTTCGGCGTGTTGACGAAGCCGTCCTGGCAGTCGGGAACCGCGCCGCCGCAGCTGTTCCAGCCCTGCGGGTCGGTGATCACGAACAGATTGGGATCGGCATAGTCGAGCGAGGGATCGAGGATGATGCCGCCGTTCGGGCGCATCTCGAAACCCAGCGCGGTCTCGCGCGCGCCCACATTCTGGCCGCGGCCGGTGCCGAGGTAGATCTCCAGATTTTCCTCGGTCTTCTTGAGCCGCGAATAGCCCAGGTCGAGCTCGAGCGTCAGCCGTTCATTGGGCTTGAACTGGCTGTTCCAGCCCGCGGCGATGATGTTCGAGGTGCGGTGGACGACGTCGTTGCGCATCACGGCTTCGGTGCCCGACCAGGTGCCCGACGTCACCAGACCGTCCTCGATCGTGAAGTCGGTCAGCGTGGAATTGCCCCATGCCAGCGGAAATTCGATCCCGCGCAGGCGCTGGTCGTCCTTGAACTTCGACCAATAGCCGTCGATCGTCGTGTGGAACCGGTCGCTGGGTTCCCATTCGAGGACGCCCATCACGCCGTCGCGCTTCAGTTCGTTCGACTTCACATAGGGCTTGGCGCCGCCGATCAGGAAGCCGGTGTTCGTCCCATCGGTCAGTTCGGGATAGCCCCAGGCGTTGAATCGCTCCTCGGCCGTCGGCGACTGCATGCGCGCATAGCCGATCGCCCAGCCCAGCGTGCCGTCGGCATTCTGGTCGATATAGGAAATGTTGGCGCGATAGCCCTTGTCCGAAATGTCGGGATTGAGCTTGCCGAGGTCGTTCATCTCGAAGCGGGCGCCGACCGCGATGGCGCGCTTGCCATAGGCGAGCGGACGCACCGTCCGCATGTCGATCGTGCCGCCGAGCGCCTGCCCGATCAGCGAGGCGTCGGGGGTCTTGTAGACGATCGCGCCGTTCAAAAGCTCGGACGGATATTGGTCGAGCTCGACGCCGCGGTTGTTGCTCGCCGACACCTGTTCGCGGCCGTTGAGCAGGGTCGTGGTGAAATCGGGGGCGAGGCCGCGGATCGACACGACGTTGGCGCGGCCGTCCAGACGCTGCGTCGCTAGGCCCGGAAGACGCGACAGCGATTCGGCGATCGACAGATCGGGCAGCTTGCCGATATCCTCGGCCGAGACGACCTCGACGATCGAGGTGTTGGCCTTTTTGGCCTGGACCGAATTGTTGATCGCGCCGCGGATGCCGGTGACGACGATGGCGGCATCGACCGCCGCATCGTCGGCGCCGGCGGGATCGGCGTCCTGCGCCATCGCGGCGCCCGGCAGGATGGCGGTCATGGCAAGGCCCATCGCGATGGCGCTGACGCCGCGTCGGACATTCGGGCGAAGGCTGGTCGGCATGGTCATGTCTGGTTCCCCTGGCTCGGACGGGCGGTCGTGCCGCGCATCGGGCCGGGGGACGGCATGCGTCCGTCAGGCTCCTCTCCGACACGCGGGTCTTCCCGTCTTCGCCCCCCAATTGAAGCCAATCGGGCAGCGCGGCCATAGGGTATACGTATACGCATATTATGCAGCAGCGCAGCTTGGTGCCAAAATGTCACAGCCCGCTTCGCGCCGCGCGGGCGCCGAATGCAAATCCTTGCACGGCGCCCCGCACCCGCTAGATTCGGGCGCGCGCAGAGCCTTGGGGAAGGCGGCGTGGCAGTGGGAGAGGACAATGGGGCGGCCGCCGTCGTCCAAGCCGACATCGTTCGACATCGCCTATCTGGCGGGCGTGTCGCAACCCACGGTGTCGCGTGCGCTGCGCGGCAGCAGGTCGGTCAGCGCCGCAACCCGCGCCAATATCGAACGCATCGCGCGCGAGCTCAACTATACGGTCGACAAGAATGCCTCCAGCCTGCGCTCGCAGCGCACCCACACGATCGCCCTGCTCTTCTTCGAGGACCCGACCCCCGACGAATCGATGATCAACCCCTTCTTCCTGTCGATGCTGGGGTCGATCACGCGGCAATGCGCGCTGCGCGGCCACGACCTGCTCATCAGTTTTCAGCAGATGCACAACGACTGGCACGTCGCCTATCAGGACAGCCACCGCTCCGACGGCATCATCCTGCTCGGCTATGGCGACTATCAGCTCTATCGCGCCAAGCTCGAGCATCTGGTCGAGATGGACACGAAATTCGTGCGCTGGGGATCGGTGTCCGACGACAGCATCGGACTGACGGTCGGGTCCGACAATATCGGCGCGGGCGAGGCGGCGGGCGCGCATCTGATCGAGATCGGGCGACGGCGCATCGCCTTCCTGGGCGACGCGTCGGCGCATGCGCCCGAATTCCAGGACCGCTACACCGGCCTTTGCCGCGCGATGGCGGCGGCGGGGGTGGCACCGGACCCCGCGCTGCGACAGAATGCCGTGTCATCGGAGGAATCGGGCTATGCCGCCGCGAAGGTGCTGCTCGCGCGCGGGCCGGCGTTCGACGCGATCTTCGCGGGCAGCGACCTGATCGCGATCGGTGCGATGCGCGCGCTGGCCGAGGCGAAGCTGCGCTGCCCGCAGGACGTCGCGCTGATCGGCTTCGACGACATCCCCGCCGCCAGCCAGACCTCGCCGACGCTGACCACAGTGATGCAGGACATGAAGGGCGCGGGCGAACTGCTCGTCGACGCGCTGCTCCGCCGCATCGACGGCAACGACCCCGAACGCACGATGCTGCCGGCGCGGCTGATCAAGAGGCAGAGCACGGCGGTCTGAGCCCCTCCCCTCCTCTGAAGAGGAGGGGCTTAATTCCTGAACGCATTCGTATACCCACGCCGCCCCGCTTGCCCCCTCCCCCGCCGCGCGGCACAGTCGCGCGAAACGCGAGCCGCCCCGGCGGCACCAGGGGGAGAGGCGCGATGGAGAAGCCGCGACAGGGTCCGGCCGGCCTGTGGAACATCAGCTTCGGCTTTTTCGGCCTCCAGGTCGGCTTCGCGCTGCAGAACGCCAACATGAGCCGCATCTTCCAGTCGCTCGGCGAAGATATCGAGCGATTGCCGGGCCTGTGGGTCGCAGCACCGCTGACCGGGCTGCTCGTCCAGCCGATCATCGGCCATATGAGCGACCGCACCTGGCTCGGCCGTCTCGGCCGCCGCCGCCCCTATTTCCTCGCCGGCGCGATCCTCGCCGCGGTCGCGCTGTTCGTCATGCCCGAAAGCCCGGCGATCTGGTTCGCGGCGGTGATGCTGTGGCTGCTCGACGCGTCGCTCAACATCTCGATGGAGCCCTTTCGCGCCTTCGTCGGCGACATGCTGCACAGGGATCAGCACAGCGCCGGCTATGCGGTACAGACCGCCTTCATCGGCGCCGGCGCCGTGGTCGGCTCGCTTTTTCCCGCGGTCATGGAAGCGCTCGGCGTCGCCAATGTCGCGCCGCCGGGACAGATTCCCGACACGGTGCGCTATGCCTTCTGGTTCGGCGGCATCGCGCTGTTCCTGTCGGTGCTGTGGACGGTGATCGCGACCGAAGAATATGATCCGGCGCAAATGGCGGCGTTCGAGGCCGCTGCAACGCCCCTCGCGCCGCCGCTGCGCGCGCTCGCGGCGCACGGCTATGGCGCCGGCCTCGGCTGGATCGCGGCGGGTGCTCTCGTTGCCTTCGTCCAGATGCGGGCTGATCTGCTGCGCGAGGTACTGTTGCTCGGCGCGCTGCTCGCGGGCTATGGGTTCGCCTCGATGCTCGCCATCGCGCTCGCGCGGCGCGGCAACGAAACCAACATGCTGTCGAGCATCGTCGGCGATTTTGCGGGCATGCCGCCGCTGATGAAGCGGCTCGCGCTCGTGCAGTTCTTCAGCTGGTCGGCGCTGTTCATCATGTGGATCAACACGACGCCGATCGTCGCCCGCTATCATTACGGCGCCGCCGATGCCGCGAGCGCCGCCTATCAGGCCGCGGGCAACTGGGTCGGCGAGCTGTTCGCCATCTACAACGGTGTCGCGGCGGTCGCGGCGCTGACCCTGCTGCCGTGGCTCGCGCGGCGGATTGGCGCGGCGCGCACCCATATCGTCGGGCTGATCTGCGGCGCGGTTGGCTATGCGAGCTTCTTCATGCTGCGCGATCCGGCGCAGCTGATCGTCAGCGAGGTCTTCATCGGCATCTTCTGGGCCTCGGTGCTCGCCATGCCCTATGCGATCCTCGCCTCCAGCCTGCCGCAGGCGAAGCTCGGCATCTATATGGGGCTGTTCAACATCTTCATCGTGGTGCCGCAATTGCTCGTCGCGACGGTGATGGGGTCGATCATGCAGGCCTTTTTTCCCGGCGAGCCGATCTGGACGATGGCCTTCGCCGCCGCGACCCTGCTCCTCGCCGCCGCCGCGATGCTGCGCGTCGTGCCGCTGGTGCCGGCCAGACCGCAGGCGTCCTTTTAGCTTTCGCTTACCTTAACCATATAGATTGCGCGCGATGGACCAGATTCGCGACGCAATCTATCACGATCAGATGGCCCGCGTCGCGCGGCGCAAGGCCGAGCTGACCGACGACCCTTTCCTCGCCCGCCGCCTGCGCGAGGCCGCAGTGCGCCATGAGCGCATGGCGCGCCGGATGCGCCGCGCCGAGGGCGGCGCGCCGACCTCGGCCTGACCCGCTATCCCCGATAGGCCTTGGGATCGATCCCCAGCCGCTGCATCTTGTCGTAGAGCGTCTTGCGCGGCACCCCCAGCCGCGCCATCGCCTCAGCGATGCTGCCGCGCGTCTGGCGCAGCGTGTCGCGGATGATCGTCGCCTCGAAGCGCTGGAGCCGCTCGGCAAGGCCCATGTCGCCAGGCATCGCCGCAAGCCCGGGGTCGGCGGGCAGGTCGAGCACGACACTGTAGGCGAAATTCCTCAGCTCGCGGACATTGCCCGGCCAGTCATGCTCGACCAGGCGCCGCCGCACCCCGTCGTCGATCGCGAAGCCCGCGTGCCCCATCTTCGCCGCCGCCTCGTCGAGGAAATAGGCGAAGGTCTGCGGAATGTCGGCACGCCGTTCACGCAGCGGCGGGATGCGCAGCTTCACGACATGGAGGCGATAATAGAGGTCCTCGCGGAAATCGCCGCGCGCGACCGCGTCGCGCAGGTCGGTCTTGGTCGCCGCGACGACGCGCAGGTCGACCGGCTCGGGCGCCGCGGCGCCGATCGGCTGCACCTCGCGCTCCTCGATCACGCGCAGCAGCTTCGCCTGCACCGCCGCATGCATCGTGTCGATCTCGTCGAGGAACAGCGTGCCGCGGTGCGCACTGCGGATGCGCCCCGGCCGGCCGAGCCGGCCGCTCGCACGATCGACCAGATCGCTGCCGAACAGCTCGCCTTCGGCCAGTTCGTGCGGCAGCGCCGCGCAATTGACCGCAACGAGCGCGCCGCCGCTGCGCCGGCTCTGGCGGTGGAGCATATGCGCGACCAGTTCCTTGCCGGTCCCGGTCTCGCCCTCGATCAGCACGTCGATATCGGCCTGCGCAAGCTGGGCGATCGTCTCGCGCAGCCGCACCATCGCCGGGCTTTCGCCGATCAGCGGGCTGTCGACCTCCCGGGCCGCGGCAACGAGGCGGCGGTTGTCGAGGATCAGCGCCCGGTGCGCGAGCGCACGCCGCGCGCTGCTGACCAGATGGTCGGCGGCGAAGGGCTTGGTCAGGAAATCGAAGGCGCCGCCCGTCAGCGCGCGCACCGCCATCGCAACGTCGGCGTGGCCGGTGATCAGGATCACCGGAATCTCGGAATCGATGGCATGGATCGCCGCGCGCAGTTCCAGCCCGTCCATGCCGGGCATGCGAATGTCGGTCACGACGATGCCGGCGAATTCGCGGTCGATGCGCGGCAACACGCTGCCCGCGTCGGCAAAGGCCTCGACCGCCAGCCCCGCGAGGTCGAGCGTCTGGAGGTTCGCCTCGCGCAGCGGCGCGTCGTCGTCGACGAAGAAGATCGTCTGCTGTCCGGTGAAGAAGCTCATGCGCGTCGCAGTTCGAGGCGGAAGCCCGCGCCGCCGAGCGGCGAGGGAATGAGGAGCAGGCGGCCGCCGAAATCGGCCATGATCTGGCTGGCGATCGCAAGGCCGAGGCCGAGGCCGTCGGCGCGCCCGGTGGCGAAGGGGGTGAAGAGCTGCGGCTTCAGCGCCTCGGGCACGCCGGGGCCATTGTCATGAACGTCTATATACAAAGGCGCATCGCCATGGATGCGAAGCCCGATGCGCGCATCGGGGCGGCCGTGCATCGCCTCGGCGGCATTCTGGAGCAGGTTGATCAGCACCTGTTCGAGGCGCACTCGCCCGGCGTGGACGGTGGCGCCCGGCGCGTCGATCGCGACCTCGACCGCGATGCCCTGGCTGCGCAGCCGATCGCCGATCAGCAGCATCGTGCCGTCGATCGCATCCGCGACCGCGACCGGGCCGAGCGGGGTCGGCGCGCGGCGCGCGAAGTTGCGCAGCTCGCCGGTGATCGCGCCGACGCGCGCGGTCAGGTCGATGATCGTGCCCAGATTGGCCTCGGCCTTCGCCCCGTCGCCGCGCTTCAGATAGGCGAGGCCGTTTTCGGCAAAGCTGCGGATCGCGGCGAGCGGCTGGTTGATCTCGTGCGCGACGCCCGCCGTGATCTGCCCGATCGATCCGAGCCGGCTCGCCTGCGCCAGTTCCTCGCGCGAGGCGCGATAGCGGCGGTCGGTCTCGGCCTGCAGCTCCGATGCCGCCTTCAGGTCCGCGTTGGCGGCACGCAGGTCCTGCGTCCGCGCCGCGACCTCGCGCTCGAGCGCCTGATGCGCAGCCTGCCGCATCGCCTGCCGCTCGACGAGGCGGAGCAGCGTCGCGATCGCCGCGCCGACGAGGATCAGCAGGATCAGGAAGACGACGCGCGCGGTCGCGTCGGCGGCGGCGCGGTGCGGCGCGAGCGGCTGGACCTGGTGCAGCAGCGTGCCGGGCAGCGACACGCGCACCGCCGCCTCGCGATAGCGCGTCTCGCCCACGCCGCCGCGCACGATCAGGTCGCCGCCGTCGCGCGCCAGCGGCAACGGGGTGAGCGGCCGCTCGCCATAGCGGCGCGAGGCGCGCAGCGCGTCGCGCGCGCCGGCCGACAGCGGCGCGAAGGCGCGGAACCGCCACGCGGGGTCGCTCGCCATGATGATGATGCCGCTGCCGTCGGTAACGAAGCTGGTGCCGCGCGAATCGGCCCATTTCGCCTCGAGCCGGTCGAACTCGATCTTGACCACGATCACCCCGAGCGCGCGGCCCGCCGGCGCCACCTTGCGCGCGAGATAAAGGCCAGGGCGCCCGCTCACCGTGCCGAGCGCGAACAGTTCGGCCGCGCCGCCCTCCATCGCGCCGCGATAATAGGGGCGGAAGCGGTAGTTCTGGCCGACGAAGCTCGTCGGCTCGCGCCAGTTGCTCGCCGCGATCGTCGTGCCCTCGCGGTCGAGGACATAGATCACCGCCGCGTCGGTGCGCTCGGCAAGCTGCTCCAGCTCGACGTCGAGCCGCCGCGACGCTGCCGCGCTGCGGTCGGCGAGCGCAGCGCGCACGTCGGGAAATTCGGTGAGCACGCGCGGCAGCAAGCGGAATTTCTGCAACTCGCTTTCGAGCAGGGTCGCGTGCGCGCGGGCGTTCTGACGCGCCTCGGCGTCGGCCCCGGCGCGCGCGTGCCCGGCCGCCCAGCGGCCGAGGCCGAAAGCGGCGACGACCAGCACCATCGCGCCGGCCAGCCCCGCGAGGAGCAGCCGCCGCCGGTCGAGCCAGAAGCGCGCCGGGGCCGTCGAATCATCGAATGCCATACTGTGCGGAATATCGCACAAATTGCCCCATGACCATGCGGAATATCGCACAAATTTGCGGCCGCCGCAATCGGTACGTCAAGGAAAATGACGCAGAATCAATGAGAAAGAGGCAAGCGCCCTTCGTTTGACCGCGATTCCACCTCTCCCTAATCTTCGCGCCCAAGACCGCCGGACCAGGCGGCGAACGCGCCGAAGGCGCCAGCAGGAAGGGAGAGGCGCGGGTGGCCGCCATCATCGATCCGACGCAGCAGCCGGCGCCGCGCACCCCGCGGCCGTGGTGGATGCACCTGTATGTTCAGGTGCTCGCCGCAATCGCCGCTGGCGTCCTGCTCGGCCATTATTGGCCCGACAGCGCGGTGCAGTTGAAACCCGTCGGCGACGGCTTCATCAAGCTGGTCAAGATGATCATCGCACCGGTGATCTTCCTCACCGTCTCGACCGGCATCGCCTCGGTCGGCGAAAGCAAGGCGCTCGGGCGGCTGACGCTCAAGACCTTCGCCTATTTCCTCTTCTTCTCGACCCTCGCGCTGATCGTCGGACTGATCATCGCCAACGTCTTTCAGCCGGGCGCCGGGATGAACATCGACCCCGCAACGCTCAACGCCGGCGCGGTCGCCGACTATCAGGCCAAGGCGCACGAGGCGACGCTGACCGCCTTCCTGATCGAGATCATCCCGACCACCTTCATCTCGGCGCTGACCTCGGGCTCGATCCTCCAGGCCCTGTTCGTCGCCATCCTGTTCGGCATCGCGCTGTCGCACACCGGCGCCGCCGGCGCGGCGGTGCTCGGCATGCTGGAGAAGGTGTCGGCGGTCTTCTTCCACATCGTCGCGATGCTGATGCGCTTCGCGCCGGTCGGCGCCTTCGGCGCGATGGCCTTCACCATCGGCGAATATGGCGTCGAATCGCTCGCCAATCTCGGCCAGCTCATCGCGACCTTCTATCTGACCTCGCTCTTCTTCGTGCTCGTCGTGCTCGGTGCGATGGCGCGTATCGCCGGCTTCTCGATCCTGCGGCTGATCGCCTATCTCAAGGCCGAGCTGCTGCTCGTTCTCGGCACGTCCTCGTCGGAAGCGGCGCTGCCCAGCCTGATGGAAAAGCTGGAACGGGCAGGCTGCGCCAAGCCGGTCGTCGGGCTCGTCGTGCCGACCGGCTACAGTTTCAACCTCGACGGCACCAACATCTACATGACGCTCGCGGCCTTATTCGTCGCGCAGGCGACCGGCGTCCACCTCAGCCTCGGCGAACAGATCGCGCTGCTGCTCGTCGCGATGGTCAGTTCGAAGGGCGCGGCCGGAGTTACCGGCGCAGGCTTCATCACCCTCGCCGCGACGCTGTCGGTCGTGCCGTCGGTGCCGGTCGCGGGGCTCGCGCTGATCCTCGGCATCGACCGCTTCATGAGCGAATGCCGCGCGCTGACCAATTTCACCGGCAACGCGCTCGCCGCCATCGTCGTCGCCAAATGGGAAAAGGCGCTCGACGAGGATGCGCTGCACCGCGCGCTCGGCGGAAAGCCGGCGCCGATCGCCGCGGCGCCGATCGAGGCCGATGCAGATTGAGACCGCTGGATCCAGCAACGCAAAAAGACATGGGCAAAAAGACATGGGAGTGAGAGAATGATTTGCACCAAAGCCCGCTGGGCACGCCGCACCAGCCATGCCGCGCTGATCCTGTCCGCCGCGCTCGCGATGCCGGCGCAGGCGCAGGACGCGCCCGCCGACGCGGCCGCAGCCGATCCGGCCGCCCCCGATCAGGCAACGGACGGCGCGATCATCGTCACCGGCAGCCGCATCGCCCGCGAAACCTATGACACCGCAGCGCCGACAGTCAGCATTACCAGCGACGACCTGCTCGAATCGGGCGACAGCGAACTCAGCGAGACGCTCGCCGACCTGCCGCAGCTCAGCTCAGCGACCAATGATTCGACCGTCACCGGCAACACGCAGAATTCGGGCCTGTCGTCGATCCAGCTCCGCAACCTCGGCGACAATCGCACTCTGGTGCTGATCGACGGACGGCGCACCGTGTCGAACTCGGGCATCCGCAACCTTGTCAGCCTGTCGACGATCCCCAGCGATTTCATCGACCGGGTCGAGATCATCACCGGGGGCGCCTCGTCCATCTATGGCTCCGACGCGGTCGCCGGCGTCGTCAACATCATCACCAAGCGGAACGAGCGCGGCCTGACCCTGCGCGCCCGCACCGGCATCACCTCGCGGGGCGACGGCCGCGAATTGACGCTCGGCGCGACGTACGGTGCGCGCTTCGCCGACGGACGCGGCTATCTGCTCGTCAGCGGCACCTATGACCGCGACTGGGGTATCCGCGCCGTCGACCGCGAATGGGCGGTTCGCCCCGTCTCCTACAGCTATGATTTCGAGGAAGGGATCAACCAGTTCGAGGGCGTCTACACCAACGCCAGCGGCGCGCCTGCAAGCGGTTCCCGCCCGGCGTCGGAATTTCCGCCGCTGGTGATGAGCGATCTCAGCTCCTTCATCCCCGGCGGCGTCTTTTCGGGCAAGAGCTCGACGCGCGACCGCTTCTACCGCGGCGGCACGATCGTCCCGCTCGGTCCCGATCCGGTGACCGGCGAACCTGTCGTAGGCACCGGAAAGAATCTCGATAGTCCGGGCAACACCGGCTATTTCCTGCCCAATCGCGACGGCTACAACCAGCGCACCGGACGCTCGCTGATCCTCGCGCGCAAGCGCTATCTGGGCGCCGCGAAGCTCGACTATGAATTTTCCGACGCGCTCGAGGGTTTCGCGCAGGTTCAATATTCGCGGATCACGTCGGGCGAGACGCGCGAATCGATCGGCATCGGCTGGGACTCGACCTTCCCGCTTACCGACCCGGTGACTGGCGCCACGTCCGAATATGAATATGGCAAGATCCCGTGCCGCGCGAACGGTCCCTGCAACCCCTTCGTCCCGCCCGAACTGACCGACAGCGAAGTGCCCTCGACCGGCGCCGGCATCGCCTGGGACCGCCGTTTCGACGAGGTCGGCGGCCAGATTACCGAGAACAAGCGCGAGACGATCCGCAGCTGGGTGGGGCTGCGCGGCAAGATTTCGGAGAGCTGGACCTGGGAAGCGAGCTTCGGCTACGGCCAGTACAAGCAGGACCAGTGGCGCCGCAACGAGATCAACGCCGAACATCTGATCCAGGGCCTCAACGCGGAACTCGGCCCCGACGGCAATCCGCGCTGCGTCGATGCCGACGCGCGCGCCGCGGGCTGCGTCGCGGTCGACCTGTTCGGCGAAGGGGCGATCACACCCGAAGCGGCGGCGTGGATTCGCGCCGACCTGCATCAGGATCTGACGATCCGCCAATATACCGGCCAGGCCTATGCCACCGGCGACCTGTTCGAGCTTCCCGCGGGGCCCGTCGGCGCGGCCTTCGGCGTCGACTGGCGCAAGGACAGCCAGTCGCTGCGCGGCGACGAACTGTCGCAGGCGGGGGGCACGACGGGCAATGCGGTGCCCAATTTCGGCGGCTCGATCAGCGCGATCGAGGGCTTCGGCGAGGTCAATGTGCCGCTGCTCAAGGATGTGCCCGGCGCCCAACTGCTCAGCCTCGACGCCTCGGCGCGCGTCGCGCGCTACGACATCGACCGCGTCGGCACCGTGTTCAGCTGGCGCGGCGGCATCCAATATGCGCCGATCGAGGATATCCGCTTCCGCGCCCAGTTCGCCCGCGCCCAGCGGGCGCCCGATGTCGCCGAGCTCTTTTCGCCGCCGCGCGGCAATTTCGAGGCGGCGACCGACATCTGCGACGGCGTCCGCCCGACGACCGAGGGCCGGATCGCAGCGAATTGCCGCCTCGATCCCGGAATTCAGGCGCTCTATGCGCAGCAGCGAGAAGAGGATGTGGCCGAACGCTACACCCAGGCGGGCAACAGCCTCTACAGCCCCAATGGCGGCAATCTCGACCTCAAGGAGGAAACCGCCGACACGCTGACGCTCGGCGCGGTCTTCTCGCCGCGATTCCTGCGCGGATTCAGCCTCGCGGTCGATTATTACGACATCAGGATCCGCGACGCGATCGACGCCTATTCGAACCTCGACATCCAGCTTCAATGCTATGACACCGACGTGCCGCAGGCGGAGAATCCCTTCTGCGCCGACATCACGCGCAACCGCAACAACGGCCAGATCGTCGAGCTGGTGCAGCGTCAGGTCAATCTCGCGCGCTTCGACACGCGCGGCATCGACGTCGCGCTCAACTATCGCTTCCGCCTCAAGGATGCGCTCGGCGTCCCCGGCCGCTTCGACCTGCGCTACGACGGCACACACATCCTGCGGCAGAAGGTGACCTTCCAGGGGGCCGAGGAGATCGTCACCAACGACCTCGCCGGCGACCTGGCCGAGGGCAGCTTCAAATATCGCGCCCGCGGGTCGCTGAGCTGGAAGCTCGATAATTTCCGCATCCGCTGGACGACGACCTATTATGGCAAGATCAACGACAGCAACCAGCTCCGCGATCGCTATCTCGCGCTCCTCGAAACCAATCCCGATGCCGAAGTGCCCTATTTTCTGAACATCGGCGACGTGTGGGAGCACGACCTGTTCCTGTCGTTCGACGTCGACAGCGGCGGGCGGGAATTCCGCCTCTACGGCGGGGTTAACAACCTGTTCGATTCGACCAGCCCCTTCCTGCCCTCGGGCACCGAAAGCGGGCGGCTGACCAACCAGAACGGCGTCTACGACATCGCCGGACGCCGTTTCTATGTCGGCGCGACGGTGAAATTCAGATGCGCCGGGCGAACAAGCGAGCTTTGCGGGCAACCACTGGGCCCGTGAAGGCCATGGCGGGCGCGGTGCTGCTGACGCTGGCAGGGTGCGCGCCCGGCCAGGCCGTCGCCGGCGCCGCCCCGCATGGCGAAACGAAGATGGAGAAAAAGCTGTTCGCCGAGGGGGTTCAGCGCTTCACCTTCAGCGACTGGGCCGGCCCCGCCATGCCGGTGTGGACCTATCGCTCGCCCGACACCCCCGCCGACGCACCGGTTCTGTTCGTCTTTCACGGGGCGCTGCGCGATGCCGACAATTATGTCGACCAGTGGCTCGATCTCGCGCGCCGATACAGGATCGTGCTGATCGTCCCCGAATTTTCGAAAAAGGCCTTCCCCGGGGCGCGCAGCTACAGCCACGGCTGGTTCACCGAGAAAGACGGCACGCCGCGCCCGGCCGACAAATGGTCGTTCGCGGTCGTCGAGCCGATCTTCGCCGCGGTCAAGACGCGCGAGGGTCTGACCGCCGACACCTATTCGCTCTACGGCCATTCAGGCGGCGCGCAGTTCGTCCATCGCTTCATCCTCGCGGGCGGCGGGCCGCATATGGCGCGCGCGGTGACCGCCAACGCCGGCTCCTATGCGATGACCGATCCGGCGATCGCCTGGCCCTTCGGCCTCGCCGGCCTGCCGCCGGGATTGTGGCAGCCCGCCAAGGTCTTCGCGCTGCCGGTGACGGTGCTGCTCGGCACCGACGACACCGACCCCAACCACCACAGCCTGCCGCGCCAGCCCCAGGCGATGGCGCAGGGTCCCTATCGCCTCGCGCGCGGCCAAGCCTTTTATGCCCGCGCCCGCGCGATGGCGGCGGCCGACAGGCTGCCCTTCGCCTGGAGCTGCGGCCTCGTCCCGCACGTCGGCCACGACAATGCCGGCATGGCCCCCGCGGCGATCGCCATCCTGTTCGGCAGCGTCGAGCCGGCCGCCGGTGCCGATTGCGCCGCCGTCCCGTCGCCGCGGTAGGGGGCCAGCCGACGTCCGAACCATTTGCGGATAAGCCCCGCCGGGGCCGACGCGGAGTCAAACGCCGTCGATCTTTCGGCTTTCGACTGATAGGGTCGAAAGCGGAAGGATTACCGTGTTCGAATCTCTCGCTTTTCTGGCGATCCTCATCCTGGGCATTCTGCTCGCGGACACGCGGGGCCGGCTGAAGCGCGCCGAGGCGACCCTTGCCGAAGCGGCGAAGCGCATCGGGGCGCTGCAGCGGCACACCGGCGTGCGGACGCCCGAAGCACCCGCCGCCGTCGCGCCGCCGAGCGCGGACGCGGCACCGAAACCCTCCGCCGCGGCGGGACCGTCCGGTCGCGCCGCGGCGCTGGCCGGCGCCCCGGCGCCCGCCACCCTGGCCGGGAAAAAGACGGCCGCGCTGCCGCCCGCGCCGGAACCCAAGGCAAAAGCGCCCGCAGCCCCGGTCAATCTCTCCGCGCGCTTCGAGAATCTGTTCGGCAAGACGCTGCCGATCTGGGCGGGCGGCATCACGCTCGCGATCGCCGGCGTCCTGATCGTCCGCTACGCGATCGATCTTGGTTTCTTCGCACGGGTCTTCACCCCCGGCGTCCAGGTGATCGCGGGCATCCTCTTCGGCCTCGGGCTGATCGGCGGCGCCGAATATGCGTGGCGCAACGAGCACAGGCTGCGCGACGTGCGCGTCCCGCAGGCGCTGTCGGGCGCGGGGATCGCGACGCTCTATGCCGCGATCATGGTCGCGGCGAATGTCTACGGGTTGATCGGACCGCTGTTCGCCTTCGCCCTTCTGGCGCTGGTGACCGCGGCGGCGCTCGCGCTGTCGCTTCGCTTCGGACCGCCCAGCGCGCTGCTGGGACTGGCGGGCGGCCTGGCCGCGCCGGCGCTGGTCGGGGCGCTCGCGCCGAACGTGCCGTTGCTCGCCCTCTATCTGGCGCTGACGATCGCGGCGATGACCGGCGTCGCGCGGATGCGCCGCTGGCCGTGGCTCGCGATCGCCGCGCTCGCCGGCGGCGCGGGCTGGAGCCTGTGGATGATCGTCATCGGCGGCGCGCTCGATGCACTCGGCTCGCTGTCGATCGGCGCCTATGTCCTCCTGCTCGGCGTCGCCGTGCCCATTCTCGCCTATGACGGACCGCGCGCCGCGCTGCTGCGGGCGGCGGCGGCCGTCGTCGGCGCGCTGCAGCTCGCCTTTCTCGTCGCCTATGCGGGTTTCACGCCGCTGCATTGGGGTCTTTTCGCGCTGCTCGCGGCGGCCGGGCAATGGCTCGCCTGGCGCGAGCGCAATCTTGCGATCGTCCCGACGACGAGCCTCGCGCTGTCGATCCTGCTTCTTGCCCTATGGCCCGACGCACCGGCTTTCTGGTTCGCCCTGATCGGGGCCCCGCTGGCGGCGATTCACGCGCTGCCGCTGCTTGCCCGCCTGTGGACGCCGCCGTCCGATCTGCGCCGCACATTCGAGCTTTGCGTGCTCGCGCTCGCGATTCCCGCGCTGACGAAGTGGCAGATATGGGCGCTGCCCGACGGCGCGCTCGCGCTCGTCGCCACGGCGGCCGCGCTGGTTCCGGCGGTCGGCATCGCGCGCGGCTGGAACGCCGAAGGCCGCACCGCGGACGCCCGTTTCGTCTGGCTGACCGGAACCGCCGCGGCGCTGGCGGCGCTCGCGCTGGCGCTGCTCGTCCCCGTCTGGCTCGTCCCGGTCACGGTGGCGGCTGTCGCCGTCGCACTGCTGCCGTTTGGCAAGGCGGCCGGCGACCGCCTGATCGAAGCGCTGGCGGCGGGCGTCTTCGGCGCCGCGTTCCTCGCCCTGGTCGCCACGCCTCGCGCCCTCGAAGAACTGCCGCGCCTCGCCGGCGGGACGATCGCCGCCGACGGATCGGCCGGTCTGCGCTGGGCGGCGCTGGCGCTCGGCGGGCTCTGTTTCGCACTGCGGGCGGATCGGCCGCTCATCCGCCGTCTGGGCCAGGGCCTTGCGGCCGCGCTCGCCTATGGCGCCGCCGCGCAATGGCTGCCCGCCGCGCTGCTCGTGTTCGTGCCGGCGGTCGGCGGCGCGGCGCTGCTGCTTGCGGCGCGGCGCATCGACCCGGCGCGGGTCGATGCCGGTGTGGCGGTGCTCGCCGCGATTGGCCTCGCCTGGGCCGCGCCGCCAGCCGCGATCTGGGCGGCGAAGGCGCTGCTCTCGCTCGGCGGTGCGCCGATGCGGATCGACGGCCCGGCGCTGGCCGCAGCCGATGCGATCCGCCGCATGATCGTGCCGGCGCTTCTTTTCGGCGGTCCGCTGTGGAGTCTCCGCGGCCGGCTGCCGCGCTGGCTGTGGATCGGCGGGCTCGGCCTTGCGGGAGCGGTCGGGATGATCGCGCTCCACATTCTCTACCGCCACGGCTTCGCAGCGATCGCCGGCGGCGATTTCGTCGCGACCGGAATGGCGCAGCACCTCGTCTGGGAGGGGCTGCTCATCAGTCTCGGCTGGCTGCTCTGGTGCCGCGGCCTTCGGGGTGGGGCGCAGGCGCTCGCGATCGCGGGGACGGCGCACGCGCTCTATTACGGCCTCCTCCTCCACAATCCTTTGTGGGCCGGACAGGCGGTCGGCGCCTGGCCGCTCGTCAACCTGCTGCTGCCGCTGGCCCTGGTGCCGTGGGCCGGCATGCGACTGGTCGCGGCGCTTTTCGCGCCGATACCGACGGCCTTCGATCGCGCCTTCCAGATCACGGCCATGACGCTGGTCGCGCTCCTCGCCTGGGCGACGCTCCGCCAGGCCTTCCACGGCAGCCTGCTCGCCGGGCCGGGGGTGGCACCGGCCGAGAATATCCTGCGCTCGATCCTCCTGCTGCTGCTCGCGATCGGTTTCCTACTCCGGGGCATCCGGGCGGGCCTGCGCGACTGGCGCATCGCGTCGCTCGTCCTGATGCTCGCGGCCGCCGGCAAGGTCTTCCTGTTCGACGCGTCGGGCCTCGAAGGCCTGCTCCGCATCGGCTCCTTCGTCGCGCTGGGCTTCAGCCTGATCGGGATCGGCTGGCTCTACAGTCGGCAGCTCGCTCCTCCGGCACCTGTCGGCGAATCGAGTTCCTGATACCAGGGGCCGCCAAACGGATGGAGGCTGCACCGGATCTGAGGGAAATCTGAGCGAAGACCGGCCATGAGATCGGCGCGCAGCTTGCATTTGCCGAACCTTCATTTATCGAGAGTACCGAAAATATCTTTTCTTAATGGACGATCGTTGCCGGATGCCGCGCCCTCGCTGCCCTCCGCAACTAGCGCCCAAATTCGTCGACATTGGCGTAGAGCGGAGTGACGGTGATTCGATCTTTTCCGGAAAAGCAATTGGATCTGCGAGCATGATGATCGCCGAAAATCGCGACCGGCCCCGGCTCTCGGGCACCAACCTCGAACGAGCTGCGGACTATAATCAGCGCATTACGCTTCATGCCATCCGCATATCCGGTTCGCTTACGCGCGTCGAACTGGCCGAAATCACCGGCCTGACCGCGCCCGCCATCGCAAACATCACCAAGCGCCTGACGCAGGACGGGCTGATCGAAGAGGCCGGCAGGCGGCTGGGTGGGCGCGGTCAGCCGCCGACGAAGCTCGTGATCCGCCGCGATGCCTGCCACGCCATCGGGGTCAACATCGATCGGGATCATATCACGATCGTTCTGGTCAATTTCGTTGGCGACACGCTCGCGCGCGTCTCGCGCGAAATGAAATACGCCCTGCCGGAAGACGTGCGCACGATTTACAAGCAGTCGATCAAGGGCATGCTGCGACGTGCCGGCGTTTCGATAGATAGCGTGGTCGGGCTGGGTATCGCGATGCCCGACGATCTGGGCTCGATCGAGCTGCCGGGCCGCCCCGAAGCCTATTCGCAGTGGGAGAGCGTCAATCTTGCGGGGCTGTTTTCCGAACCGTTCGAACTGCCCATCTTCACGGAAAATGATGCCGCCGCCGCAGCAATGGGAGAGATGCAGCTGGGGCATGGGCAGAAATTCGGCAATTTCTTCTATATCCTAATCTCGGCCGGCCTCGGCGGAGGGCTGGTCGTCGATGGCGCCTATGTCCGCGGCGCCACCGGGCGCAGCGGAGAGATCGGCCTGATGCGCACCGGCCGGCCGGACCGGCCGAACGAGCAGGTGCAGAATATCGTCTCGCTGTCGGCGCTTGCCGATCGCGTGATAGCGCAGAATTATTCGATGGATGCGATCACGACGGGCCAGGATTGGCCCGAACCGCTGGCCGCGTGCGTTCAGCAGTGGATCGACGATGCCGCGGATCGGCTCGTCGGTCCGCTCGAAGCCGTCAATTGTCTGGTCAATCCCGCGACGATCCTGCTTGGCGGACGGCTGCCGAAGCAGCTGGTCGACTTGCTCGCCGAACGGATAAACGCGCGTATGCAGGATATGGCCTCTGTCCTGCCCGCGGTGGCGCCCGTCGGCCGGGCCGCACTCTCGGAAGATGCGCCGGCGGTGGGGGCGGCGATCCTGCCGTTCAGCCACTTCTTGCTCCCGACCTCGGGCGCGCTGTGGAAGGTCAACGACAGCTCGAACATAGCCTCTGCCGCCTGAAGGGCTGGCGGCCTGGCGCCACCCATATCGGCGAGGAAATCACGCGGTCGGGGCGCGTCCGCGACAAGATCGCGCGGCGCGCCCCGATCGTCGGTCGTCGGGGTCTGCACAGGCAGACCCCTGCAGCCGTGTCAGAAGCTGGCGTTCACGCCGAACTGGATGGTCTTGCCGATGTTTCGCACCGCCCGCAGCATCGACATGTTGGCCGAATAATCGCCTTCCGGGAACCGCGGGTCTTCGACAAAGCGCCTGTCGCCTTTGTAGAAGAACAGATTGGTGACCGAGAACAGCGCCCGGATGCCCTTGGTGACTCGATAACTGGCCGTGAAATTCATCGTGCCGTCGGGAAGGCCCAGATTGAACAGCGGCGTCGAATAGCGATAATTGGCGCGTAGCTGCAACCGGTCGTCGCCATAGAATATCTGCGCGTTCACGATATCCCTGGAAAAACCGCCGGGCAGCCCGACGACGGCCGGAATTTCCGGCAACGTATCATCCGCAGGCTGAGTCAGGCCGACCCGGTTCGCGGTGGCGTCGGTAAAGCTGCGCTGCCAGTTCGCCTGCACGCCGACGTTCGACAGGAAGCCCGGAAGGAAGTCGAAATTCTGCCGCCCGGCGATTTCGATCCCGCCAAAGCGCACCACCTCCGGATTGTTGAACGGCCGGGTGATGATCGCGGGCAGCGTGATGTCGCCCACCTGCACCGTCCCGGTGGTTTGCAGATCGGTGGTGAATCCGGTCACGAACCGGACGAACCCGTTGACGGTCAGCGACGTGCTGCGGCTGGGGAACCATTCCAGCGCGACGTCGATACCCTTCGACGTATAGGGCTTGAGGTTCGGATTGCCGCTGTTGATCGTCGCCTGGCCCTGGTTCACCGCAGCAATCGGGTTGAAGGTGCCGCCCACGGTCGTGTCGGTGAAGATGGGCCGCGTCAGCGTCTTGGAAAGACCGACCCGGATGTCGAACGTGTCGGTCAGCTGGAACTTGGCGTTCAGCGCCGGCAGGAGATAGCCATAGGTGCTGTTGTAGGTGACGAGCGTGTTGGAGGCGACATTGCCCTGCAACCCTTGGATCGTCGAGTCGGTCAGGACGTACCGAACGCCCAGATTCCCGCTCACGATGCCCCGCTCGAAATTGGTCGAGGCATAGAGCGCAAAGGTGTTTTCGGTATTGTCGATATAGCCGTTGATCTGGCTGGGTGCCTGGACGGCATTGACGTTCGGATCGGTGAGGAGCGTCTCGAGCTGGTCGATGTCGTACCAGGGGAAGCTGCCGGTGTTGGCGCCCGTCACATAGGGATTTCGACCCTGCAGCGGATTGCCCTGCATCAGGAGGAAGCTGGCATCCAGATCGGGACGCAGGCTGGGATTCACGGCAAGGCGCGCGCCCTTGGGCGAAAGGGCCTGGCCGAAAGTATAATTCATCGTGTTCTGCCGCGCCGTCTTGTGCCGCTTGTCGACCCGGGCACCGAACTGGATCGACCGCAGGAAGCCGGTGTGCGACGCATCATAGGCGAAATCGGCGCGGATCGCGGCAATCGTATCATCGATACGCGGCGTGCCGATCGAGCCGTTGACCAATGCAAAATCATCGGCGGTGAACGGCTGGAAATCATACACCGAATTGAACGGGTCCGAGATATCGTAGGAGAAGGGCACCGGCGCGATATCCGCAACCTTCGTGGCCGCCGAGTCGAGATCGAAGGCAAAGCTGCGGACGCTGCCGCGGCGAAATGCCTTGAAGTAAGACGCATCGACCTTGAACGAGATCGGACCGCCATTGTCGAACGCCATGTTGAGGCCGCCGCCGAAGGTCGTATCCTTCTGGTCCTGGAAATCGAGATTGCCGCGATAGGTGGTCGCCGGGGCGTTCATCGCGACGACGGTGTCATACTCGTTGACCGTCGCGCTGGTCGCGGCGCCGTTCGCACCGGTGTTGAGGCCCGTGGCGGTGAAGGTGCGATCCGAATTCTTCAGATGGTCGACATTGTAGATGCCGTCGAGGCTGAGACGGAGCGAGGGCGTGACGTCCCACTGGATCATCCCGAGCGCGGCGTTGCGGAAATCGCTGTCGGCACCGACCTGCTCGCCGAGCGCGACCGGAAGCGAATCGCGACGGCCGTCACCGTTCAGATCGTTGCGCAGCCGCCCTGCCGCCGTCGCTGCCGAATCGTATCCCCAACCGGAACCTTGGTTCCAGATGTTCGACTTATATTCGCTCACCCGCTCATAGGTGAAGGTGATGCCGAGATTGTCCGCGAGCCTGCCGACATAGGTCGCCGAAACGCGCGGTGCGACATTGGCGAATCCCTCGGCCTCGCTCAGCTTGGCCGAATTGGTGTTCATATAGCCGCGCACGATCACCTGCAGGCCGCGGCGTTTCGTCTCCAGAGGATGAATCGTCTGGACGAGGACCGTTCCGCCCGATCCGCCCTCGATCGTGCTGCCGTCGGACGTCTTCTGCAGGAACAGGCCGCTGAGACCTTGGCTCGGAAACGAGCCGGTCTGCACGGCGCGGGTGCCCGGCTGCGGGCTGGGAATGATACGGCCGTTGATTTCCTGATTGATGAAATCGCGACCGAGGCCGCGTGCCGACAAGGCGCCGTTGCCGTTCACGTCGATGCCGGGGACGGTCAGAATCGCCTCGGTCATCGATGCGTCGGGAAGCTGGCCGATCTCGTCGGCGCTGATCCCGTCGAGCATGACCGCGGCATCGCGCTTGACCCGCTCTGCCCTCTCCAGCGAGGCGCGCGTACCGGTCACGATGATGGCATCGGGATTCTGCGAATCCTCTTCTGCCACCACCGATTCTTCCGCTACCGGATTGGTGTCCTGCGCCTGCGCTGCGTTCGCCATCAGGGCTGCCGTGGACGTCGCCAGCAGCAACGCGGCGCGCATTATCCGATTATCCATAAATCCTCCCCATCCATCGCGCCTCTTGGCAGCTTGCCGAGCCATCCGAGGCAGTCTCGGCTTCGTATATGCCCGCGCCCTCTCGTCGCCGTCAATAAAATAAATTGTTTTGTTTTTGTTTATTGACGAAGCCGGGGCAGTGGCTGCATATTCCGGACCGGCTTGGGGCGGGCGAAAAGTCGCCGGGGCATGACGGGAGAGAAGAGGGCAATGGCGAACGTCGGGCGACGCGATTTCGTGCGAGGAGCGATCAGCGGAGTATCGGCGATCGCGATGTCCGGCTCGGCGATGGCCAAAGCGTCGTCACATCGTGCGCCAAATATCGTGTTCATCCTCGCGGACGACATGGGCTGGGGCGACATCGGCGCGAACAACCCCAATTCCGCCATCCCGACGCCGAACCTCGACCGAATGGCACGGCAAGGGATGCGCTTTACCGACATGCACTCGGCCTCGGCGGTATGCACGCCCAGCCGCTATTCGATCCTGACCGGTCAATATCCGTGGCGCGCCACCGACAAACCGGGCGCACTGACCGGCTATGCTCCGTCGTTGATCGAGCAAGGGCGCCTGACCGTCGCGGGCCTGCTCAAAAAGGCCGGCTATTATACGGCGGGGGTCGGGAAATGGCATCTCGGCCTGGGCACCGAGAAGCCGACCGATTATTCGAAGCCTTTCCATCCCGCGCCCACCGATCACGGCTTCGACTATTATTACGGGCTGCCGGCGTCGCTCGACATGGCGCCCTATCTCTATTTCGAAAATGATCGCGCCGTCGCACCGCCGACCGAGAAGACCGAAAACCATGGCGGTGAGAACGGGCCCTTCGGTGCATTCTGGCGCCGCGGACCGATGATGCCGGGCTTCGATTTCGATCAGGTGACGCCGACCTTCACCAGCAAGGCGGTCGAAATCATCAATCGCCAGGCGAAGAAAGCCGAACCCTTCTTCCTCTATTTCGCCCTGCCCTCGCCCCATACGCCGTGGCTGCCCTTGCCCGAATATCGCGGCAAATCACGCGCCGGCGATTATGGCGATTTCGTCGCGCAGACCGATGCGATGATCGGCAAGGTCCTTGCCGCAATCGAGGACAATGGCATCGCCGGCGACACGCTCATCTATTTCACGAGCGATAATGGCGCGATGTGGGACGAGAATCATATCGAGCGTTTCGGCCACCGGGCCAACGCCGACTGGCGCGGTCGCAAGGCCGACGTCTGGGAGGCGGGGCACCGCATCCCCTGCATCGTGAAATGGCCGGGCCGGGTCGCGGCCGGCAGCGTCTCGAACGAATTGCTTTCCCTCACCGATTTCATGGCGACGGTCGCGGCGGTGACCGGCCAGACATTGCCCGACGATGCCGCCGAGGACAGTTTCAATGCGCTTCCGGCGCTCGAGCGGCGCAACGCCAGGCCGATCCGCGAGACCATAATCCAGGAATCGGGCAAGGGAATGCGAAGCATCCGCGAGGGCAATTGGAAGCTCGAGCTCGGCCTCGGCTCGGGCGGGTTCAGCGCGCCCATCACCGTCGAGCCCGTGCCCGGCGGACCGCAGGGCCAGCTCTACGACCTCAAGTCCGATCCCGGCGAACGCAACAATCTATGGAACGAACACCCCGAAATCGTCGAACGCCTGTCACGAAAATTGAAGCAGGCCGAGGCGGCCGGAAGAACTCGCCCCGCCTGAGCAAACCGGACAGTCGAGCCATGCCAACATGCCGCCGGGCAATACGCATCGGTCTGCACATGAATAATTGTGAAAGATACAAATGAATATCGGTACCGCCTGGAAGCCCACTCCCAACGATGATCTGGACCCACCTCTTCTCGCCGGTGTCGAACTGGGCGGTACCAAGATCATCTTCACCCTCGGCACCGGCCCCGATGCGATCATCGAGAGCGATCGCATATCGACGAGCGAAGCCGAACCGACGCTGATCGCGATCGAAGACATACTCGACAGATGGCTGCAATCGCACCCGTCCATCGCCGCGATCGGGTTGGCCAGTTTCGGGCCGCTCGAACTCGATCCAGCGGCCCCGGATTATGGTTCGATCACCCGCACCACCAAGCCCGGCTGGTCGAATACCGATATCGCTTGCCGGATTCGCGGGCGCTACAAGCTGCCGTTGGCGATCGACACCGACGTCAACGGCGCCGCCCTGGCCGAAGGGCGCTGGGGCGCCGCACGCGGCTTGCGTTCGTGGGCCTATATCACCATCGGCACCGGCGTGGGCGCAGGGATCGTCGTCGACAAAAGTCCCGTGCGGGGTCTGGGCCATAGCGAGGCCGGTCATATGATCGTCCGGCGCGCGCCGGATGACGGTTTCGCCGGCATATGTCCGTTTCATGGCGATTGCATCGAAGGCCTGGTCTCCGGGCCGGCGATCGCGGCGCGGGCCGGCGTGAAGGGCGAGCATATTCCCGACGACGACCCGCTATGGGCTTCGGTGAGCGCGACCATCGCCGGATTGATACACAATCTCGCGATGACGACCGCGCCCGAGCGGATCATCCTGGGCGGCGGCGTGATCGAGCGCCGTCCGTCGCTCTTCTCTCCGATCCGGCAGGCCGTGGTGAACAGTCTCGCCGCCTATGCCCATACGCCGGCGATCGCGCAGAATATCGATACGTTCATCGTTCCGCCGGCGCTTGGCGAAATGGCGGGGCCGCTCGGCGCGCTGGCGCTGGCTTCGGATGCCGCTTCCGCCCGGCCTCTTGCGGTCGAGCCTGAATAAAGACAGATGATTTCATTATCCCGTCTGACGGCAAACTTTTGCGACAGGTTCGATCCAGAAGAGCGGCGATAGCTTCAAGGAGTTGGCGATGAAGAAGATCCTGATTGCCGCTGCAGTGGCCGCGGCGTTCACATCCGGCGCGGCCATGGCCCAGGCCGGCATGGGCCTCAAGGCCGGTACGACGCGTGACAGCGCATTGGCGACCGCCGAAAAGGCATTCCAGCGCATGGACCAGAACGGGGATGGCACGCTCGACAGCACCGAAGTGACCACTGTGCTTCAGGCCCGTGCTGCCAAGAGCGGCAAGACCTTCCGACCCAAGCAGGTGACCCGGACGATCGGCAGCAACGATGGCAACGCCGACGGCGCGGTCACGCTGGAAGAGTTCAAGGCCGCGGCCGGGGCTCGTTTCGACAATGCCGACACGAACAAGAACGGCACGATCGACGCCGACGAGGCAAAACCCCGCGCCAAGGCCGGTGTCGGCGGCGGCGCAAATTCCGACGGCGAAGACTGATGCTTTCGCTCTGGCGATGACGATAGGGCCGGTTCGCAAAAACCGGCCTTTGCATCGGGCGCGGTCACTTCGGTCGATGATGCCCCGACCCCGGCAGTGAAGTCGATCTGTCCGCTCGGCAACTGCCGATCACGGCATTTGCCCCGCGGCACAGCGCGCAAACATCCGGACCCGTTCGGATCGAACAGGAGAAGCGACGGTGCCTGCCACTCTGCTTGCAACCCACCGCGTCGAAAAACCCTGGGGCCGCCACAAGCTGTGGCCGGGCTTCGCCGACCCTGCCCCGGACGGAGCCCCGGTGGGCGAGATCTGGTTCCAGCGTCCCGGGGACGATAGCCCCGAACTGCTGATCAAATATCTGTTCACCAGCGAGAAGCTGTCGGTGCAGGTCCATCCCGATGACGCGCAGGCGCAGGCCGCGGGCCTGCCGCGCGGCAAGGATGAATGCTGGGTGATACTCGACGCCGAACCGGATTCGACCATCGCCCTTGGCACGCGATATCCGATCGACCGCGAAACGCTGCGCGAAGCCGCGCTCGACGGTTCGATCGAGGACTTGCTCGACTGGAAACCGGTCAAGGCGGGCGATTTCTTCTATTCCGCATCAGGAACGATCCATGCGATCGGCGCGGGAATTACGCTGGTCGAGGTGCAGCAGAATAGCGAGACGACCTATCGCCTCTACGACTATGGCCGCCCGCGCGAACTGCATCTCGAACGGGGCATCGCGGTTTCCGAGCCGCTGCCGTTCGTACCGCATTCGATGCCGGGCGAGATCGAATCCGGACGCGCCATCCTGGTCGAGGGGCCGAAGTTCGTCCTCGAGCGCTGGAACGGCGACCGGCGCAGCGTCCGGCTTCCTCGCGGCGTCACCGGATGGCTGATCCCGATCAAGGGCGCAGGGGTCATGGACGGCGTCGCGTTTCGCGCGGGAGAGTGTATCGCGGTCGAGGCGCAGGCCGAACTGGTCGCTGACCCCGCCAGCGACCTCCTGTTCGCCTATCCCGGCGATAGGCGAATCTAGATTTTTCGGGAAACGCAGCGAAAGCCGATGTGGCTGGTCGCGCTGTCGACCATCTGGGGGTGGCGCGCGGCAGGGCGGTAGCGCTGGCAATAATTGACCGCGCAGAGATGCGACCCGCCCTTCAGCACCTTGCGTCCCGTACGCAGCCCCACCGCACCCGGATCATAACTCTCGCCGATCGTCGCCCCGCGCGGGTTCAAGGCCTCGCAGCATCCGCCGCGGTTCCTCACCGGCTGCGGCGTGCCGTACCAGTCCCGCGTCCATTCCCAGACATTGCCGATCATGTCGGACAGCCCGTAGCCGTTGGGCGGGAAGCTGCCGACCGGCGTCGTGCGATATTGCCCTTCGGCCTTCAGCGTCGCGAACGGAAACATGCCCAGCCAATAGTTGGCGAGGACCGCGTCGCCCGGAGCCAGTTCGTCGCCCCACGCGAACTCCCTGCCGTCCAGCCCGCCCCGTGCCGCGAATTCCCATTCGGCTTCGGTCGGCAGGGCCTTGCCCGCCCATTTGGCGTAAGCGGCGGCATCCTCATAGGCCACATGGACGACGGGATGGCGCTCCAATCCCTCGATCGAGCTCTCCGGTCCGGTCGGGTGCCGCCAGTCCGCGCCGGGCACGAAAGCCCACCACTGCGTAGGGTCGCCCAGCGCGACCGGCGTCGGCGTGCGCTGGAACACCAGCGAACCCGGCACCGCCAGCGCCGGATCGAGCCCGGGATAGTCGCGCGGATCGGGCGGAATTTCCACGAAGGTGCGATAGCCCGTGTCGGCGACGAAGGCCGCGAAGTCGGCATTGGTCACCGGCGCGGCGTCGATCCAGAAGGGGGCGACACGGACCCGGCGGAGCGGCCGCTCCTCTTCGTAGAATTGCTCCGAACCCATGGTGAAGCTGCCGCCCTCGATCAGAACCATCCCGTCGTGGCTGGTTTGGCGGGCGGCGAATTTGGAAGCGGTCTTCTTCATGGATTTCAGTGGGCTCGCTATGGGGTCCGCGCGGCCTCGAGCCGCGGATCGCTCAAATCTAGCCGATAGACCAGATTGTTATAGTCGTAATCGGGCACGACGACGTCGGTCTGGCTCAGCTTGTGGATGAAGGTGCCTTCATAATAGATGAAACGCCCGTCGGCCGAATCGAAAAATGGGTGGCGGGCGACATTGTAGAGCCGGTACGGCAGCTGGGACGAGACCGGCACGGCCTTCACCCACGGTCCCTGCGGCTGATCGGCTTCCGAATAATAGACGGTGCCATTGTCCTTTGAGAGCAGGATCCACTTGTTGCGATAGCGGTTCCACGCCACCGAATCCGCCCGCGCGCCGGTCGGCTTACCGGTTTTGGTGTTGAGCAGCGGGAAATTCGCATGCGCGATGTCGATCAGCCCGCGCGTCAGCAGCGCGCGCTCGCGGTCGCCGGTCAGCCAGTCGGCATCGTGCTTCCACCCGCAGACGAGCTTGCCCGTGGCGTCACGCTCCAGCGGCGGGTTTTCCATGTCGAGCTTCGCGCCCGACTTCAGGCAAGTGTAGGATTCATAGCGGCCCGGATCGAGGATTGCCTTCCATTCGAAGGGAACGCGCTGGACCGGATAGAGGTAGAGATAGTCTTTCCCGTCGACCCTGGTGACGAACGGGTGGGACGAGGTATGCCGCGGCCGCGGCGGGAATCTGGCGATCACGCGAAACTCGCCCGCCGCGTCGTCGAAGGCGACGATGCCCGATTCAAACGGTTTCGTCTTGGCCTGCTGGATCGTGTAGGTGGCGAGCAGGCGTTCCCGTCCCTGCTCGTCCTTCACTGTGAACAATCCCTCGATCCACACGAGCCCGCGCACCGGAATCGGGACCATCTGCCGAGTAAATCCGTCGGGCCGCGTGAAATAGGTGTAATCGATGCCGACCGACGGATCGAGCCCGCCCTTGCCCGGCAGTTCCGACGTCGCGCAGCTCACTTTGCCGTTGAAACGCTTCTTGCCGTCGGCCTGCAATTCCCCGTCGGTATCGCCCCAGCACCAGAAGATCTTGCCCTTGTATATTGTCGCGATGACGGTGTCCTGGCCGGTGACCCGGGCGTTGATCAGCGGCTTTGCGATGGGCACCGTCAGCCCCGCGCGGACACTATCGCCATAGATGTTGGCGCCGGTGGCGCGATAGAGGCGCTCGGCGATGTTGAGCCGCCGAAGTTGGAGTTCGACCGACTTGCCGGCCTCGACGCGGATCGCCGCACCCTGCTTCGGTTCGAACACATAGCCGGCGCTCTCGATCGCGAAGGTGACGTCGCGCCCCTGAAGCCGGGCGTCGTCGACGACCGCGACGCCGTTGCTGTCGGTCCATTTGACGTAATCGGGCGCGCTGATCCGGACCAGCGGCACGCCGCGCCCGGTCTCGGCATCGACGATCCGCACCCAAAAGGGCGTGGTGGCCTCAGCGACAGCGGGCGCGAGGACAAACAGCAACAAGACGAAGCGCAGCAAGGTCCACATCGGTGTCGCCTTCCAGGAAATCGGGACGATGCCGGTGCGGCTCGCCGCCGCACCGGCCGGAAGGAAATCAATCGAAGATGCCAAGGTCGACGCTGTCGGCCATCGCCCTGGTTCCCGCATCGTTCGGGTGGAGATTGTCCTTGTCGTTATAGACTTTCAGGAACTTGTCGGGGTTCGCCGGGTCCTGCACCGCCTTCTCGAAATCGATCACGCCATCGAACTTGCCGCTCGTGCGGATGAAGTGGTTGAGCGCCCGGCGGGTCTCCTGCCCGTCGGGGCGCTCATAATTCGCGCCGCCATAGGGCAGGAGCGTGCCGCCGATCACTTTGATGCCCTTGGCATGGGCCTGATCGATCATCCACGTCATCGCGCCGATCAGGTCCTCCGCCGTAACCGGCTCTTCCGGCGAGCGCGCTTGCCGCGGGCCACCCTTGCCTTCGCGGATGATCGACGAGCGGCCGATATCGTTGATGCCTTCGAGCAACACGATGTATTTTACGCCGGTGCGCTCGAGCGCGTCGTACGACCAGCGCGCAATGCCCTTTTCGTGAAGGCCGCCGCGGGCATCCGGCTGGCCGCCGTCGTGCAGGATACGATTGCCGCCGATGCCGGCGTTGACCACGGCGAGATGGCGATATTTCGGGTCGGCCTGCAATCGCTCCGCAAGGCGGTTCGGCCAGCGGCGATTGGCGTTGTTGGTCGTGCCCGCGCCATCGGTGATGCTGTCGCCGAAGGTGACGATCGCGGCGGCCCGGGCAGGGGCCAGGACGTCGATGCCGACCAGCACGCGCCAGTTCCGAAGCCGCGTCGCATCGGACATGGACGCGGCGGCGATCCGGTTGCCCGCCGCGCGATAATTGGTCTGGTGGGCGATGGCGTGTCCGGTATAGAGCGTCACGTCCTGCCTGGGCAGGAACAGGCTGACCGCGACGTCGCCGAGCGGCGGCACGTCGAAAGCGACCGGATCGCTGAAAATCGTCGCACCGGGAGCGATGACCGTGCCGGCCTTGCCCGCAAAGGTAACGTCCTTCCTGCCGTTCGCATTCCCGTCCGCCGCGCTGCGCGCAATGGTGACCCCGCCGATCTCGAGCGGCGTCGCACCGAAGCGGTTGGACAGAACGAGCCGGGCGCTCTTTCCGCCGAGCGACAGCCGCACGATGTTGCGATAGGTCACGCCCTCTTCGGGAATGACCTCGCCCGCCAGCTTCGCCTGGCCCGCGCCCCAGCTCGCAACCCAATGGTCCTGCGCGGCCGCGGGCGAGCAGACCAGTGCCAGCAACAATGTGACGGCGACTTGCTTGAGAAATTTCATCGCGCTTATCCTCGGCTTCGGTTTTCTCAGGACATCGACACGGCCGGCGAGCGGCCGTCCGCCGGGTTTTCCGGCTTGGAACCGCCGGGCGCGACGGCAAGCGTGAAGCGACCCTTCTTTGCCTCGGCGTAGGGAAAGTCGTCCTTCATCGCGGACAGCCACGTCTCGATCGCCTGATCGAGCTGCCGCATCAGGGCCTTCTGGCCGGGATCCTCGATCAGGTTGCGCGTCTGCAACGGGTCGGCGACATTGTCGAAGAGCAGCCAGCGGCCGGTATCGGCGACGACATAGGTGTGCGTCCTGGTCCGGACGCCGCGATAGGGCGGGCAGGCTCCGGCGCGCCGCGGCATCGGGCTGCCCTGATTGCCTTTCCCCTTGCCTTTTCCGCCGCCGCGCTCGTTCTGGCTGAGCAGGAACACATGCTCGGGCTCGTCGATCACACGCCCCCGCATGGCATCGGAAAGATCGCGTCCGGCGCAGTGCGACGGAATCGGGACTCCGGCAAGGCCGCACAGGGTCGGATAGATGTCGACCGCCGAAAACAGCACGTCGGACTTCAGCCCGGGGCGGGTCACGCCGGGATAGCGGACGAAGAAGGGCACGCGGCAACTCTCTTCGAAAGGGACGCGCTTGCCCATCAGCCCCTGCGAACCCATCATCTCCCCATGGTCCGAGGTATAGACGACGATCGTGTCTTCCGCCTGTCCCGTCTCGTCGAGGACCTCGAGCAGCCTTGCGAATTCCTTGTCGATCCCGGTGATCGCCCCAAGATAGCCCTGCGTCGCCTTGCCCAGCGCCGCGGCGCTGCGCACGCCCTTGTTCAGGCCGCCCGCGTTCGGCATCACCCGCACGTTCGGTCGGCCCGCGAGTTTGTCGAGCGGATAGCCCGCCCGCTCCTCCTCCGGGGGATCGAACGGCGGATGCGGCGGATTCCAGGACAGCACCAAAAGCCAGGGCTTGTCCTTCGGCTGGGCTTTCAGAAATGTGATCGCCTCGTCGGTCATCCGGGTGGGCTGCCAGCCCTCGGGAAATATCTTTTCGCCGGTTTCCTGGTCGAAGGTCCAGCTGTGATAATGGTCGTTGGTGTTGCCCCAGACGTGCCAGTCCTCGAACCCCATGCGATAGGGCCCCTTTGGGATGAACTCGAAATCCTCGCCGCCGACCTTGCTCTGGCCGTGAATATGCCATTTGCCGACATAGCCGGTGTGATAGCCGGCGCTGCGGAAGGTTTCGCCGAGCGGGCCGACATTGGGGTTGAGGATGTCCTGATTGCCCAGAACGCCGCTCTGCTGCGGATAGAGGCCGCTCATGAAGATCGCGCGGTAGGGCGTACAGAGCGGATAGTTGGAAACGCAGCGATCCATCGAGCAGTTCCGGTCGCGGAACGCCGCCAGATTGGGGGCCAGGGCCTGGTTGAACGCCTCGCCCGGCATCTCGCAGGCGCGGTGCTGGTCGCTGAAGACATAAAGAATGTTCGGCCGCCGCGTCTTCGGCGCCGCCTTGACTTCGAAGCCGGTTGCGGCCGCGGCGGCCGCGACCGCCGTGCTCGACCTCAGAAATTCCCTCCGCCTCATGATCTTTCTCCAGACTGGACGCTGTAAAGCCTCATTTGATCGAGGCCGGCCCGAACGACGGCGGCAGGTCCTTGTCCGCGGCCCCCCAGCCGGGGTTCGGCTTGTCGGACAGTGTAAAGACCAGTTCGCCGTTCTTCGTGATGAAATCGGCCGGCAGCCAGGACCTGGTCCACGGCTTGCCGTCGTAACGGAGCCCCGCGACATAGGGTGAACCCATCGCCGCGCCCTCGCCGCGGATCGTGATCGTCGCGCCTCCCGGACGGCGGATCACCGCCTTGGGGAACAGCGGGCTGCCGAGCACCAGCTCCCCGCGCCCCGGATAGAGCGGATAGAAGCCGAGCGCCGAAAAGACGTACCACGACGACATCTGGCCGAGATCGTCGTTGCCCGAAATGCCGTCGGGGCTGTTGGTCCAGATCTGCTTCATCGCTTCGCGGACGATCGCCTGCGTCTTCCACGGCTGGCCGAGGAAATTATACAGATAGGGCTGTCCGATCGACGGCTCGTTGCCCATTTCGGGATGGGTCCGCCCCGCGCGTTCCTTCGCATTCGGTCCTTCGTCCGCCGCGGTGACGATCCAGTTGCCCTTGTCGTCCCTGAAATAGGCATCGAGGCGTCTGGTGGCGATGGCCCGGCCGCCCATCATCTCGAACAGGCCCGCCGCGTCGTACGGTATCATCCACAGATATTGCGCGGCGCTGCCTTCGACGAAACCCCTGCCGGTGCCGGGTTCGAAGCCGGGCGTCCAGCTGCCGTCTTCGCGGCGAAGCTGAAGATAGCCGCCTTGCGGAGTCGCATCCGGATTATAGAGGTTGCGCCACCAGCCAGCGCGCTCGCGGAACTTGCGCGCATTGGCCATGTCGCCGACGTCGAGCGCGAGTTCGGCGACGCCGAAATCGGCCGCGGCATATTCGAGCGTCGTCGCGACCGGTCCCCATACCGGCGAGCCCTCGGGCATATAGTGGTGCTTCAGCCACAGATCGAGACCGGGGCGCTGTCCCTGCCCGTTGCGCGACCCGGTGCGGCGCAGATCGAGTTCGGTCGGCACCGTCGCCGCCTTGAGCAGCGAGGCATAGGCGGACTTGAGGTCGAAGCGGTCGCCGCCGAACGCATGGATCGCGGCGACCGCGGGCGGCGACGGATCGCCGTTCATCACCCCGGTCGCGCCGGTCAGATGCGTCCAGCGGTCCCAGACGCCGTTGTTCTGGGTCGCCTGGTTGAGCAAGGACTGCGCGAAGTCCGACCCGACCTGCGGGTCCAGCAAGGTGACCAGCTGCACTTGCGAGCGATAGACGTCCCATCCCGAGAAATTGCCATATTGCGCCTTCTGGAATTTCGAGACCTGGTGGGTCTTCTGGTCGAAGCCCGTGTAGCGCCCGTCGACGTCGCTGTGCAGCGTCGGATGGACCAGCGCGTGATAGAGCGCGGTATAGAAGACCGTGCGCTCGTCGCGGGTGCCGCCCCGGATCGCGATGCGGCCGAGCATGGCGTTCCATGCTTCGCGTCCGCGCTTCTGCACCTGTTCCAGCGTCGTGCCCGCCGGGTTCTCGGCCTCCAGATTGGCGCGTGCGCCGGCCTCGTCGACATAGGAGACGCCGACCCGCATGTTGACGCCGCGCGTCGCATCCGCGCCGAAGCTGATCCAGCCGCCCGACCCCTTGCCGAACGGCAGCACCTTGCCATAGCCGGTGCCGCCCTGCGCGCTGGTGGTGCCGGGGCGTACGGCGTCATTCTCCCAGGTACCGCCGACGGTGAACGGCTGGTCGAACTCGGCGATGAAATGCAGCTTGTAATAGCTGCGCCGGCGCTGCTCCTGCTGCCCGCAGAAATTGCCGCTGGCGACCCATCCCTTGACCGTATGCTTCGCCGCGTCGATCTCGATATGGGCGTCGCTGCTGCCGACCTGCGAGGCGGACGAGCGGATCAGCAGATTCGCGGGCTTGCCCGCCGGATAGGTGAAGCGGGCGGCGCCGGTTCGCAGCGTCGCGCCGATATCGACCTTCACGCCATTGTCCATTGCCACCGTGTAGGTGCCGGGCAGCGCCCGCTCGCTGCTCTTGCTGAAGCTCGCCGAATAATAATCCTGCGCCGACGCCGGCTCGGGCGAACGGTCGACCGGCACGGTGATCGGCATGAACGGGATGTCGCCGTTCGCGCCCTGACAGCCGCCGCCCATATGGGTGAGGCTGAAGCCCTTCATCCGCGTCGCGTTCCACTCGTAGCCGTTGGGCAGATTGGGGAAACGATAGCCCGGCATCGGCACCTGTTCGGGGCTGAACGCGACCATGCCGAAGGGCATGACCGCACCGGGAAACTGCAAGCCCTCGTTGGTGGTGCCGATGAACGGATTGACCTCGGCCGCCGGATCCGCCGCCTCCCCGGCAGCGGTCGCAGCACAGACGGTCGACCCGGCGAGCGCCGCGGTCAGCATCAGGCCCCTGATCATGGCACGCAAATCGGCGTTCATCATTTTCTCCACCAGATGAGCGGCCCTTGCCGTGGCCGCCGCTTCGCATTCGATTGTCGCGAGATTGTCCCAGACCTCAGGGATTTCGGGTCCGGCCCGCCGCCTCGGCTTCCCTCAGCTTGCGCGTCAGCCGTTCGACGATCTCCGGCTTCGCGCTCCACAGATTGTTGAGTTCGCCGGGATCGGCCTTGAGATCGTAAAGCTGGCCCTGTGGGCCGCCGGGCGCCGGCGTGACGCTGTCGGGCATGCTGAACCCGCCCGAGCCCAGCCCGAGTTCGAGCTTCCAATACCCCTCGCGGATGCTGCGTATCCCCTTGCCCGATTCCTGGATGATCGTTTCGCGAATCGGCTTTCGATTACGCCGTTCGAGCGCGGGCAGCGCATTGAAGCTGTCCTCCGCCGCGTCATCGGGGAGCAGCTGTCCCGTCACTGCGGCCATCGTCGCCATGAAGTCGGTCAGCGACAGAAGCTCGTCGGACACGCTGCCCGCCGCGACGCGGCCCGGCCATTTCACGATGCACGGAATGCGGTGGCCGCCCTCCCACACATCCGATTTACGGCCGCGCCAGCCGGCATTGGCGCGGTGGGCATATTGCTCGATCCGCTCGTCGTCCCACGGTGCGCCGTTGTCGCTGGTGAAATAGACGATGGTATCGTCCGCAATGCCATTGTCCTCGATCGCCGCGAGGACCCGGCCGATCATGGCGTCGGTCTGATAGACGAAATCGCCATAGTCCCCGGCGAGCGACTTGCCCTTGTATTCGGGCAACGGCAGCCACGGGTTATGCGGCGAGGTCAGCGCGAAATAGAGGAAGAAGGGCTCGGCCTTCTTTGCCTGGCGATTGACGATCTCGACCGCCTTGTCGGTAAAATCGGGCAGCACCTGTTCGAACTTGAAGCCCGGCGCCATCGCCCCGCCGCGCCAGTGATAGCCGAGCGCGCCCTTGCCGCCGGCTTCCTTGCCGGCCGCCTTGATCTTTTCGGTCGCGGGCGTGACCAGGCGGTCGTTCTCGAAATAGGCATAGGGCGGCATATCCAGCGACGCCGCAAGCCCGAAATAATAGTCGAATCCATGATCGGTCGGCGCCGGATGAAAGGGCCGGGAGAAATCCGTCGGCTCACTATTGCCGAGGCCCAGGTGCCATTTCCCGACGCCGGCCGTATAATAGCCGGCCTTTTTGAGCATGCCGGCGACGGTCAGCCGCCCCTGGTCGATCAGCGACGGCGCATAGCCGCTGAGCGCCCCCGATTTATCCGACGCACGCCACGGATAGCGGCCGGTCAGGATCGAATAGCGACTCGGCGTACACACCGCCGACGACGAATGCATGTCGTTGAAGCGCATGCCCTGCCGCGCCAGCCGGTCGAGGTTCGGCGTCGGAATCTTCGAATGGGGATTATAGGCGCCGATATCGCCCCAGCCCATGTCGTCGACGAGGATGAAGACGATGTTCGGCGCGCGCCTCGGCGCGGCATGGGCGGCGCTGGCACCGGCGATGGCCATCGCCGACGCGCCCGTGATCGCACTCTTGACGAAATCGCGCCGTCCGACCCTTGCCATGCTTCAATCCTCCCACGCGACGGCTGCATCGCGACGGCCCTCCGCCATCTGCCCGCAGCTTATGGATTCGATTATGGGTGCCGACGGGCGGACCCGTCAATAAAAAAAATTGTTTGTTTTATTAAGTCGCGACGGTAAGGTTCGGCCCAGCGCGGCGGAGTCCGCGGGTCCAACGAATGAAAGGGAGCAGGATATGACCAGATTGCGCAACCGGTTGCTCGGCATGGCCGCGATGATTGCGGCCGTGGCGTCGCCCTTTGCCGCCGCCGCGCAGACGGCGCCCGCCGCCGCTCCCGCGGCGCAGGGCGAGACGGCGCAGCACCCGCGCAATGTGATCTTCATCCTGCTCGACGATCTGCGCTTCGATGGCATGGGTTTCCTCCAGCCGCAGATCAAGACGCCGAACATCGATCAGCTGGCGCGCGGCGGAACCTATTTCCCCAACACCGTCGTCACCTCGGCGCTCTGCAGCCCGAGCCGCGCGACCATCCTTACCGGCCAGACCGCGCGCAACCACGGGATCGTCGACAATGCCGGCACCTCCGAGGCGAACCTGACCTTCTTCCCCTCCTACCTGCAGAACGCCGGCTATCAGACCGCGTTCATCGGCAAGTGGCACATGGGCAAGGACAGCGACGCGCCGCGTCCCGGCTTCGACAAATGGGTCAGTTTCCGCGGCCAGGGCTTCTATTATCCGAGTCCCAACCCCAGCCGCCGCAATCTCAACGTCGACGGCAAGAGCGTGCCGCAAAAGGGCTATATCACCGACGAGCTTACCGATTATGCGATGGACTGGCTGCAGACGGGCCGCGACAAGAGCAAGCCCTTCTTCCTCTATTTGAGCCACAAGGCGGTGCACGCCGATCCCAAGCCGGCGAAGCGGCACGAGGGTCAATATGCGAACACCACATTCGCCATTCCCGCAAGCGCGGCCAACACGCCCGAAAATTACAAGGGCAAGCCGATGTGGGTCTATAACCAGCGCAACACCTGGCACGGCCTGGACTTCTTCTACCACCAGGACCGGAAAATGACCGACTATCTGAAGGACTATTACGCCACCCTCTCCAGCGTCGATGACGGCGTCGGCCGGATCATGGACTATCTCAGGAAGAACGGGCTGGAGAAGGACACGCTCGTTATCTTCACGGCCGACAACGGCTACCAGATCGGCGATCACGGCCTGATCGACAAGCGCACCGCTTATGAACCGTCAGTCCGGGTGCCGATGGTAATGTACGAACCCGGCACGGTTCCTGCCGGCGTGGTGAACACCGGCCGTATCCGCAACCTCGACTATGCGCCGACCTTTCTCGATCTGGCGGGCATCGAAAAGCCGAAGCAGTTCGAAGGCGTCAGCGCCTGGCCCCTGATCACCGGCAAGGTCGCCGCCGCCGACTGGAAGGCGCCCGACTTCACCTATGAATATTTCTGGGAATGGTCGTTCCCGATGACGCCCACCACCTTCTCGATCACCCGGGACAATATCAAATATATCCAATATTATGGCGTGTACGACCTCGAGGAGCTCTACGATCTCGGCAAGGATCCGGACGAGATGGACAATCTCGTCGACGATCCGGCCTATCGCACCAAGCTCAACGAACTGCGCGGGGCGCTGTACCAGCAGCTCGCCAATGGCGAGGGCAAGCATATGATCCCCTATGGCCAGCGCCGCAGCCAGGGCAATGTGCAGCGCCACGAAGGCGGGATCGGCGCCGCGCCGTTCCCGAAGCAGTGGAGCATCCCCTACAAGGGCGCGTCCGAGCATAATTGACCCCGGCGAGCGGGCGCCTTTCCCGTCTTCGGGACACGGCGCCCGTTTCGTATCCAACCAGCCAGCAAGGATCGACGATGCGGATCAATATGCGACGAGCTCTGGGTATCGGTACGGTCGCGGCGGCGCTCGCAGGCCTGACCTGCCATGTCCCCGCCAGCCACGCCCAGCCGGCCGCAACGGCGGCACGGGCCGCGCCGTCCGACGCGCCGCCGGCGCGCGGCGCCCGTCCGAACATCGTCTTCATCCTGATCGACGATCTGGGCTGGCGCGATCTGGGCGTCGCCGGTTCGACCTTCTACGAAACCCCCGCGATCGACCGGCTCGCCCGCGACGGCATCCGTTTCACCAACGCCCATTCCGCCTATCCGCGCTGCGTTCCGTCGCGCTATGCCATCCTTACCGGGCGCAATCCCGCGCGCGCGCAGGTGCCCGGTGGCCCCGAATCGCTCCGGCCGTCGGACTATACGATCGCCGAAGCGCTGCGCGACAATGGCTATGCCACCTTCTTCGCCGGCAAATGGCATGAAGGCAAAACCCCGGACAGCCAGCCCGAGGCGCAGGGTTTCGATATCAATATCGGCGGCAGCTCCGCGGGCATGACCGGATCGCATCTTTATCCGTGGGACGTCGGCAAGCGCCCGCTCGGCCCGGGCCTCGATACCGGCAAGCCGGGCGAATATCTCGCCGACAGGTTGACCGACGAGACCATCGACTTCATCGACGCGCACCAGCGGACGCGCCCCGACCAGCCCTTCCTCGTCTATCTGTCGCATTACGGCGTGCACACGCCGCTCGAGGGCAAACCCGAACTGGTCGACAAATTCCGCAAGAAGATTGCAGCGATGGGCGGAGTCCGGCCCGACGGCTATCTGCCGAGGGACGGCCAAACCAAGAAATATCAGGACAACGCCGTCTATGCGGCGATGGTCGCCAGCATCGACGAGAGCGTCGGCCGCGTCCGTGCCGCGCTCGATCGGCTGGGCATCGCGGACGATACGCTGATCATCTTCACGTCCGATCATGGCGGGCTATCCAATCGCGGCGCACACAGTCGCTCCGAACGCGCGACCAGCAACCTGCCGCTGCGCGCCGGAAAGGGACATAATTACGAGGGCGGTTTGACGGTTCCGATGATCATCGCCTGGCCCGGCCATGTTGAACCGGGCAGCGTGACCGGCGAGTTCACGGTCGGCACCGACCACTATCCGTCGATGCTCGCCGCCGCCGGGCTTCCCCTTCAGCCCGGGCTGCATGTAGACGGCCTCTCCTATCTGCCGCTGCTGGAGGGCGGAAAGATGCCCGCGGGGCGGCCGGTCTATTGGTACAGCCCGCGCCCGCGGACCCGGCAGACCGGAGATATGGTGAGCGGTGCGATCCGGATCGACAATTGGAAATATTATCTCAGCTACGATCCATCGGTGCCGAGCGAACTGTTCGATCTTGCAGCCGATCCCTACGAACAGACCGACCTCTCGGCGACGCGGCCCGCGAAGGCCGCCGCACTTCGGGAGAAGCTGACCGCCTGGCTGAAGTCGATCGATGCGATTGCACCGCGCCCCGAAGCCGCGGCGACCGGCAACGAGACGAAAAAGGCGCGCCGCGCTGCCCGTCGCGCTGCAAGCGACGATATTGCACCCGATTCCACCGATGCGGATGGCAACGAGGACGAATGACGCTCGTGCGGTCCGCGCCTAATCGGCCGCCCGTCGCTTGCCGGCGATCCGGTCGAGCAGTTCATATTGCGCCCGTTCCGCCGCCGGCCTGGCCTGCGGCCCGGTTGCGCCATCGACCTTGAGGTGCATCACCACATAGCCGGTCGCCGGGCTGTAGCGCGGCCACTGCGGCAGGCCCGGCCCGTTGGGGTCGCCGGTCTTGGCGAAATTGCTCCAATAGGACGTCATGATTTCACTCATTTTCCGGTGATCGGCCGTCCATGGCAGGTCGCGCGCCGCAAGCGCGTTGAAGGTGAAGGTGATGTCGGACGCGTGATGCGTGCCGCGGGGCCGCTTGCCCGGCTCGGGCGGGATCGGCTGGTCGAAGCGATAGCGATAGACGGGCACGCCGGTCCGCACCTGCATGTCGATCCACTTCCACGTCGAATAGGTAATGAACAACGCGCTGGCGAGATCGTGCGCAGAGGTCTCGATCTCCTCCGCGGTGCCGCCCGGAAAGAGCTCGAGCACCGCGGGCGCCTCGGCGCCGAAATCCTCGTCGAGCTTCTTCAGGTAATTTTCGCGGGTGGGGTCGAGGTTCTTGAAATATTGATAGGACCGATGCTCGTCGGCGGTCCATCCGGCCAGCAGCGGAACGCGTGCCTGCCTGCCCTCAAGATACACCGTCAGCGGATCCTCGGGAAAGAAATAGCCGTCGATATTCGGCCAGAATTGCAGCCCCTTTCGGCGGCGCGCAGCTTGCAATATCTCGGCCGTCGACTTCGCGCGCAGTGCTGCGAGATCCGGCGCGCCGGCAGCCTTCGCAAGCGCCTCGCCATTCCTGCCGGTCTCGGCGGCCGGTTTCATCCGACGGGTCCATTCGGCGATGCCGCCGCTCTGCCCGATCGCCTGCCGGAACAAGCCCTTCGAGACCGGCGAGGCCATGTGCGCGCTGACCGAAATCGATCCGGCCGACTCCCCGAAGATCGTGACGTTGTTCGGGTCGCCCCCGAACGCCGCGGCGTTCTGGCGCACCCATGCCAGCGCCGCGGCCTGATCGAGCAGGCCGTAATTGCCGGTGGCGCCATGCGGCGACTCCCTGGCGAGTTCGGGATGCGAGAAGAAGCCGAACACGCCGAGGCGATAATTCATGCTGACGACAACGACGCCCTTTCGCGCGAGCGCGGCGCCGTCCTGCCGCGGCTCGGACGAGCCGCCGCCTTGAAAGCCGCCGCCATAGATCCACACCATGACCGGCAGTTTTGATTTCCCCGATACCGCCGGCGTCCAGACGTTCAGATAGAGGCAATCCTCGCTCTGGGCGGGATCGCGGAAGACCATGTCGTCGAACCCGCCCCCCTGAACGCAGCGGTTGCCGAATGTCGCGGCCTTGCGGACACCGGTCCACGCCGCTGCCGGTTGCGGCGCGCGCCAGCGAAGATCGCCGACCGGCGGCTGCGCATATGGAATACCGGTGAAGAGGCGGATCTTGCCGTCGGCGCTGGTCGCGCCTTCGACGGCACCCGACGCGGTCTGGACCGTTGGCGGCTGCGCCGCCGCGGGCGTTGTCGCCACGAATGCGAGGATGGCCGCTCCGAATCGCCAGTTTCCCTTATCCATCAGATGCCCCTGTTTCCGGTGTTGCTTACGGCTTCGATGCCGGCCCGAAGGACGGCGGTATGTCGGCCTCCGCCGATCCCCATGGGATGTTCGGCTTGCCGGACAGCTCGAATCCCAGCGTGCCGCCCTTTTCGAGGATGCTCGCGGGTATCCACGACTTCGACCATCGCTTGCCGTTATAGGTCATCGACTGGACATAGGGCGCATCGGTACCCGCTCCCTTGCCGAGGATCGTGATCGTCGCGCCCGGCCGACGGATGATCGCCTTGCCGAACAGGGGGCTGCCCACGATCAGGTCGCCGCGCCCGGGATAGAGCGGATAGAGCCCGAGCGCCGAGAACACGTACCAGGACGACATCTGGCCGAGATCATCGTTGCCCGAGATGCCATCGGGACTGTTGGTCCATATCTGCTTCTGCGCCGTGCGGACGATCGCTTGCGTCTTCCACGGTTGGCCGACGAAGTTGTACAGGAACGGATGCCCGATCGACGGCTCGTTGCCGAGTTCGGGATGTTCTTTCCCGGCCCCTTCCTTGGTCTCGCGATCGGTGACGATCCAGTCGCCTTTCGCATCCTTGAAATAGGCGTCGAGGCGGCGGATTGCCGTCTCCCTGCCGCCCATCATCTCGAACAGGCCGGCCGGATCGAAGGGGATCATCCACAGATATTGCGCCGCGCTGCCCTCGACGAAGCCCTCGCCGGTGCCCGGCTCGAAAGCCGGCCAGCTGCCGTCGGCGTTACGCAGCTGGATATAGCCGCCCTTCGATGTGGCGTCGGGATTATAAAGGTTGCGCCACCAGCCGGCCCGCTCGCGGAACTTGCGCACATTGGCGGTGTCGCCCACCTGCCGCGCCAGTTCGCTCACACCGAAATCGGCAGCCGCATATTCGAGCGTCGTCGCCGCCGCGCCCCAGACGGGCGCATCCGCCGGCACATATTTGTGCTTCAGCCACAGGTCGAGACCGGGACGCTGGCCATGGCCATTGCGTCCGACCCCGCCGGGTCCGCCGCGCTTCAGGTCGAGCGCGGTCGGCACCGTCGCTGCCTTAAGCAGCGAAGCATAGGCCGATTTGAGATCGAACCTCCTGCCGCCAAAGGCGTGGATCGCCGCAACCGCGGGCGGCGATGGATCGCCGTTCATCACGCTCGTCGCGCCGGTGAGGTGCGTCCAGCGATCCCACACCCCGCCATTCTGATCGGCCTGATTGAGCAGCGATTGCGCAAAGTCCGATCCGACCTGCGGATCGAGCAGCGTCACCAGCTGCACCTGCGACCGATAGACGTCCCAGCCCGAGAAATTGCCATATTGCTCTTTCTGGAATTTCGAGACCCGATGAATTTGCCGGTCCATGCCCCGATACCGCCCGTCGACGTCGCTGTGGAGCGTCGGATGGATCACCGCGCGGTAGAGCGCCGAATAGAAGACCGTGCGCTCGTCCGCCGTCCCACCTTCGACCTCGATCTTGCCGAGCTGGTCGTTCCAGGCGTCGCGCGCCCGCTCGCGGACCTGCTCGAACGTGGTGCCTGACGGGCTTTCCCCGGCAAGATTGGCGCGCGCGCCGGCTTCGTCGACATAGGAGATGCCGATGCGCATGCTGACCGGCTTGTTCGATCCCTGGAAGGAAATCCATCCGCCCGATCCCTTGCCGAGGGGCGGCACCGGATAATCGCCATATCCGGTGCCGCCGCTGGCGCTCGTGCCCCCCGGCCTGAGCGCCTCATTCTCCCAGGTCCCTCCCACCTGGAACGCCTGGTCGAACTCGGCGACGAAATGCAGCTTGTAATAGCTTCGGCGCTTTTCCGGCGACTGGCCGCAGAAATTGCCGCTCTCCACCCAGCCCGTCACCGTGCGCCTCGCGGCGTCGATCTCTATATGCGCGTCGCTGCTGCCGACCTGCGACGCCGACGGGCGAATCATCAAATTCTTGAAGCGCCCCTGCGGAAAGGTGAAGCGCGCATAGCCCGTGCGCTTGGTAGCGCTGAGCTCGACGGCTACGCCATTCTTCATCCTGACCGCATAGAAGCCCGGCGAGGCGTGCTCGTCGTCGTGGCTGAAGCCGCTGGTATAGACGGTCTGCGCAACCGACAGCTCGGGCGATTTGTCGACTTTGACGGTGACCGGCATGAACGGGATGTCGCCGTTCGATCCGGGGCATCCGGCGTTCATGTGCGTCAGGCTGAAGCCGCGAAAGCCCGTCGACGCCCAGTCATAGCCGTTGGACAATATCGGCCATTTATGGCCGGGCATCGCGACCTGCTCCGGGCTGAAGCTGACCATGCCATATGGCAATACTGCCCCCGGAAAGACCTTGCCTTCATTGGCGGTGCCGATAAAGACGTTGACTTCGCTCGCGAGGTCGTTCGGCGCCTCGGCGCCGTCCCGGGCCTGCGCCGCCGTTCCCACGGCCAGAAGGCCCAGGACCAATCCCCGCGCAACAAGGCTCCCCATCCATTCCTCCCTGTTCGGCAAGGCCCCTATCGAAAGGTGCCGAGTTGCCCGGCTATCCAGTCCCAGGTGCCGAGCTGGACCGGATCATAGATCGTCGTGAAGGGCGGCGACCATTTGAGGTCCTTGGTTCCGCTCCGGATATGTCCGACGGTGATGTCCATCGCGGCGATCGACGATCCCGGATCGTCCGCCTCGAGCTGCGCCAGCACTCTGTGTTGCGGCGCGCTCTCGTAATTGATCAGAACGGTGATCGACGGCCGGTATTTGCGCACCTCGTCGATCTTGACCTGATTGCCCGGATACCAGTTTTCCGGGCCGGGCAGGACCTTGTGGGTCTTGCGGTCGTGGTTGAGCAGCACCTGATAGATCGACGCGTCGAGTTCCGGATTCCGGAACGGAACCACTCCGCCGCCCTTTTTCTTCGGCCAGGGATTCATCATGATGTGCTTGAAGCCCAGCGATACGCAATAATCGATCAGGTCCTGAATCGGCGCCTCGCCGTGCGCATTATAATAACCCTGCGTGTTCTCCAGCCGGATATAGTCGGTGAACGGTCGATAGTTTCTGGCCATATCCTTGTATTTCCGGGCGTTGATCGGACCGTCTTCGGGTTTCTGGCCGACCCCGGGAACGATCACGATGCCCTTCGCCTTCATCCGGTCGAGCATCGGCGCATAGACGGCCGCATCGGCAACGTTCAGCAGAAACGGCACCGCCGCCGTGACCCCGCCCGGCACCTTGTCGAAAAAGGCGAAAAAATCGTCGTCGCTATATTTGTTGCCGAACGCCTTGCCGCCGCTCCGCGCGTAGACGAGATGGATCGAGCGGTCATAGACATTGCCGCGGGCTTCCCGGGGCCCGGTCGCCGGATCCGCGATCGCCTCCCTGCCGGCCGCGCCGGCACAGCCGCAGAGCGCGAGCAGGGACAGGGAGCTGGACCCCAGTAAAAACGCACGCCGTCCCGGCCTCTCGTCCGACCCATATTTCGCCATTGGCTCGCCTTCCTCATCGGCTCGATGCTTTGCAACGGTGCGTCTGAGCGAAGATGTACCGGGTGCGAAGCCTCAGTCAATACAATAACCGTTTTTACTTTGTTTATTGTCTTGGCGACGACTGCAGGGCGCCGGGACGCAAGGCCCGCGCCACCCGCGGGCGGCGGCGAACGCGGCATTCCCGGACCGCGAGGGCTGCCCCCCGATACCGCCTAACGGCGTCCCATGCCGTAATCGATTCTGATCCGGACCCAGGCGCCGACCAACAGCCGTCCCCCGCGTCGCGGAGGCCGCACCCTGAATTGCCATGCCGCGGCGAGCACCGCGCGATTGATCTGCGACCCGTGCGGATATTCGTCGAGCCCGACGCAGTCCTCGACGCGATAATCCGGCGCCGTGCGGCATGCGATCAGGCCCCAGCCGGGCCCGCTGGCGGTGGACAGATAGCCGCGCAGTTCGTCGTCGCTCGGCTCGCGGTACCAGGCGGCCGCATAGAGCGGCTCGCCATTGGGGGCGGTTCCCACCTGCTCCGTATCGCGGGAAGAAGAGGAGCCGCCGCTGCCGGGGGGGCCATAGACCTTGCCGTCGGACGGGCGAAGGACGGCCTTGGGAACCGGCGGCAAGGGAGGCCGCTCGCTCGGTGCCGGCAGTATCGGCGCGGCTTTCGGTTCGGCGACCGGCGGGGGCGGCAGCTCGGGCGCTTCCGGCTGCGGCTGTTCGGCGGCCGATGGCTGCGGCGCGGGCTTCTCCTCGGCCCGCTCGCGTTCCAGGCTGTCCGGTTCGGGCGATTCCTGCGAATTTCCGGCCGCCTCCAAGGTCACGACCGTCACGCGTTCCTCCCGGTTGTCAGCCGGCTCTCCCAGACCGAAGGTAAGGAGCATGAACAACAGGCCGCCGGTGATCAGCAAGGCCAGGCCGATGGCAAGCGTACGCCGTCCGGCGCCGATGCCGAGCGGTTCGGCATGGGGCGTGGCCGGAACGGGGATCAGTTGAAGCCATCTTCGGTGGCGGCGACCGCTGGTCGAGGGATCCGGCGGCGGCATCCGCACGGAATAAAGGGACGCCAGGCCGATGACAAGGGCAAGAACCGGATCGGCGACCAGACGCCGCAAACAGTCGCCCGGAGACCTTAGTCAATTTTGTTCCAACTTGTGAGCCGGCGCATCGTGATGAGAAACAGGGCACTATGTCACATGATGGGGTAGCTGAAAATGGGCTTGATGGGCATCCGGCAGGCTTCCTCTACCGGCCCAACTGCAACTCCTCCCGATATGCTTCGACCGTCCAGTCGCGGCCGAGGAAATTCCTCGCGAGCAGGTTCATCGAGGCCGAGCCGCCGGGCGCAAGGACAAGGTCGCGATAACGCTCGGCCGTGGCCTGGTCGCGCAGGCCGTGTTTGCGGAATTCGCTCAGCAGGTCGCTCGAAAGCGCCTTGGACCATTGATAGGTGTAAACGGAGGCGCCGTAGCCGCCGAGATGGGTGAACGCGGCATAGGTGTGCGTGCCCTCGGGATTGGGCACCGCCCCGTAACGGTCATAGGCTGCATCATAGACCTGGGACAGATCGCGGCCTTCGGGCACGCCCGAATAGAAAGCGAGCGAGGCGTTGGCATAGCCAAGCTGCGTCATCGTCCCGAATGCCTCGCCGAAGTGGCGGCTGCGGTTCATCCTTTCGACCAGAGCGGCGGAGATCGGCTCACCCGCCGTATCGGTCGCGAAACGCTTCAACGTGTCATAGTCCCACACCCATTCCTCGAGAAGCTGCGAAGGCGCCTCGATGACGTCATTCTCCAGCTCCATCGGATTCTGGGCGGCATAGCTCTGCTGACCGGCGAAGATCCAGTGCATCAGATGCCCGAATTCGTGGAGGAAGGTGACGACGTCGCCATGCTCCATCAGACCTTTGGGAAAGTTCGTCATCAGCACCGCGACCGGCAGTTCGCGGTCTTTGATCCCGATCCGCAGCGGCGCCATCGCGGCATGCGTGTACTTGCCCTCGCGCGGGTGCATGTCGAAGTAGAAGCGGCCGATCACCGCGCCGTTCCGGACCATTTCAAAAGCGCTGACCTCGGGCGCCCAGACTTCGGTCGCCCACGGGCGGATCTCGACCCCGAACAGATCCTGGGCCAGATCGAGCATGCCGGCCTGCACCTTGTCGAACGCGAAATACTGCCGAACCTGTTCGGGATCGACGTCATAATCCTCCTTGCGGATAAGCCGCATGGCATAGGAGGTGCTCCAGCTATTGAGCGCATCGAGCGAGGGATCGTTCTTGCGCAGCCGCGCCAGCATACGCGCCGCATCGGCTTCGCCGATCGGCCGCACGACCCGGTCGATATCGTCGAGGAAGGACTTCACCCGCTCGGGCGTTCCGGCCATGCGGTTGCCAAAATCATAAGCGGCGTAGCTGGGGTAGCCAGCCAGCGCGGCAAACCGGGCGCGATCGTCGATCAACCGCCGCAGGACGGGATCATTGGCCGGATAGGCGCGATTCCCGAACGCAAACGCCATGCGTTTTCGCAGTTCCGCACTGTCGGCGTAGCTGAAGACGGGACGGGCATCCGGATAGGCCATGCTGATCCGGACCAGCCCGTCGGCGCCGGCGGGGTGTCCCGCCAGCCAGTCCTGCGGCATCCCCTTGAGTTCCACAGGAGTCACGGCGACGCTACGGGCGTCCTCGGCGATGGTCCTGTCGAATTTGCTGATTCCGTCACTGATGCGATTCTGCAACTCGGCGATCCGCTTTCTGGTCGTCTCGTCCTTGTCGACGCCCGCGCGGCGATAGGCGTCGAGCTGGCGATCCAGCATATAGCGCAGGGCAGGCGGGACCTGCTCCTTCCGGACCGTCAGAAGACGTTCATAAAGCGGCCGGGACATCGACATCCCGACCAGCGCCGCGTTCGCGCGCTGCATACATGCTTCGGCGCCTCCGCGGATCGCCGCGTCCGGATGGGTATCCTTGATGGTCGCCGCCTCCAAGGAGGTGGTGTTCGCGAGATTGTAGAGATCGTCATAGGCGGCGAGCAGCGTCAGAGGCTCGGTCGACAGCGGCATCGCCTCGACGCGCGCGCGCAGGCTCGTGAGTGCCGCGAGGCGATCGTCGCATTGCGCGGCGACCTCCGCAGCGCTCTTCGGCGCCAGCCGGATCGCGCCGATGGCACCGTCCGACACGGGCACATAATCCGAACCGAGCGCGGGCGCCGCCGGTCCGGCGAGCAACAGCGCGAGCGCGAACGAACGCAGCGTCTGCATGACAGTCTTCCCCCCAAAATACGGCCCTGCTCCCGCCAGCGCCGCTTCCCGGACTGTCTTGCTAGCGGAAGTCGGCGCGGCTGGCACTGGAACATTCTGCGTATATTTTCCGGGCGATAGATTTTACGGACCCATCTCATGACACGGGGGACGGGTCCGGCAATATATGAAGGCCTGCACGGAGGCAGCATCGCCAAAGCGTATGATCCGCATTTCGAGGTGGATTATTGGCCCGCGGATGCGATCCTTGGTCATCCCGATTTTTCCGAGGCGCGAAGGGTCTATCTCGATAGGGTGCTCGCGCTCTATGGCGACGACATATTCCTCAACAAATTGCTGGTGGAGGCCGCGCGAACCGTCCTCTTCGTCGTCATCATCTGCATGGAGGCCGGTTATCGGGAGGATGACCGGGAAACATGGCCGACGATCGGCAACCTCAAAAAGGCGCTGGCGCTGTTCAGCCTCGCGAGTCCGAGGCGCATCGAGCAGCTCGTGGCGCGGCTGGTGCAGACCGGCTTTCTCGAAAGCCGCGTTTCGTCCCGGGATCGGCGCGCGCGCCTGCTGATCCCGACGGCCAGGATGATGGAGCATGACCAGGATTGGCTGATGACCAGCTACGCCCCGTTGGCGGAGCTGTTCGGCGAGGCCGATTACGCCCTTCCCCTTCGCGGGGACAAAGCGTTCCAGCGCGCCCAGCGGCAGGTTGCGACGGGCTTCTTCGTGCGGTCGGCGATGGTCCTGCTCCGCAATCCCGACATCATGCTGTTCCTCGCGCGCGATGCCGGGATCCTCGTGCTGGTCGAGCTTGCCAAGGAGATGGGGGGCCGTGGGACGCCGACCGTGGGTCTCTCGCTGGCTCGGCTCGGCCGCCGCTTCGCGGTGTCGCGCGCGCATATCCGCCAGCTTCTGGCCGCCGCCGAAACGCAGGAACTTGTCGTCATCGATCAGGCGCAGCGGCGGATCACCCTGCAACCCCGCCTCCTCGAAAGCCTGGACCGTTTCATCGCCGAGGGCATGTCCAACCATGACCTGACCGGGACGGTCGCCCGGCGGCAATGCGGTTTGATCCAGGCCGGCGCTGGACAGCCGCGAGGCGCAGGCCATTCCTCAATGCCATAGCCGCAGATCTCGCGCGGAGACTCGGGCCGAACTTGCCCCGGTTTCCGACCTGGAAGCGCCTTTCCAGAGACCGATGCGCGCCAGCAGAGGCACGCAATTGCGCCGTTTCGCACGCGAAACCGCCTATTCGAAGGTCCGATGAATATCGCTGGCCGAGCCGGAATC
>Ga0182735_1000141_pt1 | contig 92416 bp, 72 predicted proteins | sample eDN5th30CKraftMG_FD_128524 | JGI IMG/M metagenome (GOLD analysis project Ga0182735, IMG submission 128524) | Enriched Miracle-Growth compost microbial communities from Emeryville, California, USA - eDNA 5th pass 30_C Kraft MG (version 2) (version 2) ... | reverse complement strand
GGTGGGGCTTTCCAACGATGCCGATTCGAGCGTGATGCGCGGCCGGCCGGAGGATGGCTCCTTCTCGGTGTTCCACTATCGCGGCGACCAGCTGGTGGCGATCGACTCGGTCAACCGCGCGAGCGACCACATGCTCGGCCGCCGGCTGCTCGGCATGGGGATCTCGCCCGACAGGGCGGTGGTCGCGGACGAGGGCGCGGACCTGAAGAAGCTGCTCGTCGCCGCCGGTTGAGACGGGCTTTTCGGAAGGCGGCGCCCTGACGGGACACCGCTTCCATGCTAGGCTTTGCGTTCCGGGCCGCGATGCCCCGGGCGCTTCGATCCGAAACATGGGGGCTCCGCATGTCCGAGACCGAGCTATCCGCGAAGGTCGCCGCGTCGTCCGGCAATCCGCCGGCGCGCCCGCCGACCGAGGGACCGCTGACGCCGGAGGAACTGCAGCTCTCGGCGCGCAATCACGCCATGCCGATCGAGGCCCTGCGCTACGACATCACGCCGCTCGGCCTGCATTATCTGCTCATCCATTTCGACATCCCCATGATCGAGGCCGCGCATTGGCGGCTCGCGATCGGCGGCCATGTCGGCCAGGCGCTCGACCTGACGCTCGACGACATCCGAGCCATGCCGCGCGTGACCATGCCGGTGACGCTGGAATGCGCCGGCAATGGCCGCTCGCGGTTGCATCCGCGCCCCGTCAGCCAGCCCTGGGTGACGGAGGCGGTCGGCACCGGGCTCTGGACCGGAACGCCGCTGGTCGGCCTGCTCGACGCTGCGGGGGTCGATCCGGAGGCGGTCGAGATCGTCTTCACCGGCGCCGACCACGGCATCGAAAGGGATCAGGAACTCGACTACGCGCGCAGCCTGTCGATCGCCGATGCGCGACGCCAGGAGGTGCTGCTCGCCTATGAGATGAACGGCCAGCCGCTGCTGCCGCAGCATGGCTTCCCGCTGCGCCTGCTGGTGCCGGGCTGGTACGGCATGGCGAGCGTCAAGTGGCTGACGCGCATCGAAGCCGTGAGCCAGGCCTTCACCGGCTACTACCAGGCAACCAACTATCACTATCGCACCGGTCCGGATGATCCGGGCCAGCCGGTGCGGCGCATCCGGCCGCGCGCGCTGCTGGTGCCGCCGGGCTTTCCGGACTTCGTGACGCGCAGGCGCACGGTCGCCGCCGGCCCGTGCCGGATCGAGGGGCGCGCCTGGTCCGGCGAGGCGCCGATCGAGCGTGTCGTGCTCGGCGTGGATGGCGACTGGATCGAGGCGCGGCTCGATCCGCCGCAGGGGCCCTATGCCTGGCGGCGCTGGTCCTGCGTCTGGGAGGCGGAGCCGGGCGAGCACCTCCTCTCCTGCCGTGCCACCGACGCCGGCGGCCAGTCCCAGCCGCTGGAACAGAACTGGAACTGGATCGGCGTCGGCAACAACATGGTGCAGGTGGTTCCGGTCACCGTGCGCTGACGGCGCGGGGGCCTTGCCTCAGAGCGCGGCGACGGCCGGCAGCGGCTTGCCGGCCGTGTCGATCCGCACCACGACCGACATGCCGGGCCGCAACGCCGCGGTCTCGGGCTGACCGGGGTCGATCTCTATCCGCAGCGGGATGCGCTGCGCGATCTTGGTGAAATTGCCGGTCGCGTTGTCGGGCTTCAGCACGCTGAATTCCGAGCCCGCCGCCGGCGCGATGCGGCTGACCTGTCCCGTCAGCTCGACGCCACCGAGGCCGTCGACCCGGAAGGTGACGGGCAAGCCGACCGTGACGTGGCTCAGCTGCGTTTCCTTGAAGTTGGCGATGACCCAGACGGTCGCGGGCGTGATCGAGGTCAGCTGCGTGCCGGCCGCCGCATATTGCCCGATATGGGCCGCGACCTCGCCGAGTCGGCCGTCGACCGGGGCGACGATGCGGGTGTTGTCGAGATTGATCTCGGCAAGCTTCACAGAGGCCTCGGCACTGGCGACCGCCGCCTCGAGCGCGGGCTTGCCGGCGTCGATCAGGGCGAGGTTCTGCTCGGCGATCCTCACATTCGCCTCGGCCTGGGCGACCGTCGACCGCGCCTGCTCGAGCGCGATGCGGGTCTGATCGCCGGAGGACTGGGTCGAGAAGCCGCGATCGACCAGCGCACCCGTGCGCTTGTCGTCCAGCTCGGCCTTTTCGAGGCCTGCCTCGGCGCTCTGCAACTGAGCCTTGGCGAGGTCGAGGCTGGCCTGCTTGGCGAGGCGGTTCTCGGCGAAATTGGACAGCGAGGACTGCTGCTGCAGCAGCGTCGCCTGCGCCTGCGCCAGCTGCTGTCGGTAGATGCGGTCGTCGATCTGGACGAGCAGGTCGCCCTTCTTGACCGTCATGTAGTCCTGGACCGGAACCGCGACGACATAGCCAGGGATCTGCGGGCTGAGCAGCGTCACCTGGCCTTTGACATAGGCGTTGTTGGTCGTCTCGACCGACGTGCGGAAAGGCGGCAGCTGCCAGGCATAGAGGACGAGGAAGATACCGGCGACGCCGACCGCGAGCGCGGTCGCCGTGATGCCGGATTTAATGAAGTGTCTGATCTGCATGATCGTGCGTCTCGGATCGAAGGAACCATTCAGGCCGTGTCGGCGGCCGCCGTGCGGGCGGCGCGCGCGCGGACGTAGAGGGTGTGCAGCCCAAGCAGCACCAGGGCGGTGAGGGCGGCGTAGAAGATGACCAGAAACGTGTCCTGGTAGGCGAGGACGTTGGCTTCCTGCGTCGCGAGCCTGCCGAGCGCGACGACGCCCTCGGCGTTCTGCAGCGTGCCGTCCGGCAGGACCCTGGCGTAGGCGGCGCCATAGGCCTTGATGCGCTGCGCGACGAGCGGGTCGAGCAGCGACAGGTGATCGGTCAGCACGCTCGAATGGAACTTTTCCCGGACCGTCTGGAAGGTTCCGAGAATGGCCGAGGCCAGCACGCCTCCCATGCTCTGCGTGCCGAGGAAGACGACGAGGAAGCTCAGGATATAGGCCGGACCGCCCTTGATGGCCTTCACGAAGCCGGAGGCGAGCGCCGGCGGCAGGAACATCGCCCCGGCGAAGGCGATCATCGCCTGGCTGGCATAGAACTGCTCGGGCCGGGTCAGGTTGGTGACGCGCGAATCCATCCAGGCGCCGGCCGCGATCATGATCAGCGCGGCGAAATGCAGCTTGGCCCCGTTCTCCATCGTCATCACGGTTGCGGTGAACATGTAGCCGATGAGGGTCGCGAACAGGATGACCGTGAAGAGCGGGATCATCTGGTCGTTCTGCAGGCCGAGTACGTTGAAGAAGCCGACGCCGATCGTCTGTTCGGTGAGCAGGAAGCGGAACAGGAGCAGCGAGCCGATGATGGTCAGCATGTCGTAGGACATGAACCAGCGCAGGTTGATGATCGGACGGCTGCGGTGAAGTTCGATGATCACCAGGAGCGTGATGGCGGCGATTCCGACGACGGCGAGCCAGCCGACCCAGTCCGTATCGAGCCACCAGTAGAGCCGGCCGACGGAGAGCACGATCGCGATCGAGCCGAAGCCGACGGCGATCAGTGGGAAGCTGACGAGATCTTCCATGTCGAAGATCTTGACGCGCGGCGGGTGGGTGATCGGCAGGACGAAGATGACCGCCAAGCTCAGCATGGCGAGCCCGGCTTCGAGCCAGTAGAGCCCGTGCCAGTCGCCGATCTGCAGCAGGTCCGGCGAGATCACCCGGGCGAGCGGCGCAGCCAGCTGGGCGCCGAGCACGCCGAAGGCGATGCCGATCGTCAGCTTGCGAGCCGGCGGCAGCCATTCGAGCATGTAGTAGAAGGCGAGCGTCGAGAGCGGCGCGGCGGCGATGCCCATCACCGCGCGGACGGCGATCGCCGAGCGCAGGTCATTGGTGAAGAGATGCGCCAGCGTCACCAGGGCATAGATCACCAGGCCCACTTCGGCGAAGCGGCGCAGGCCGAACTGGGTGCGGACCTTGTAGAGGAAGAGGGTGCCGGTGATGTTGGTCGCCATATAGGCGGCGGTCAGCCAGTTGATCTCGATCTGCGTCGCGTGTAGCGCGCCCTGCAGGCCGGTGAGATTGGCCGTCACCAGATTGAGCCCGAGGCCCTGGGTCAGGCCGAGCAGCAGGGAGGAACCCGCATAGACGGCAGCGCGCAGCGGCGGCATCGGCACGAAGGCCGGCTGTGGCGGCGCCGCGGGCGCCGGCGCTGCGACGACGACCGGGGCGGGGATGGCCCTCGGCACGGCCGGCGCCGGGGCGTCGGGCTCCTTGGGAAGGGCGAGAACCGAACTCATGATGACGATGCTTGTTCCGCGCGCTGCGCCGCCAGGCGGCTCAGATTGTCCGAAAGCCTCTGCAGCACCCGTTCCGTGACGGCGAGATCGGCGGGATCGACGCCTTCGAGCAGCGTGTCGCTGACCCTGTCGGTCAGGCGCAGCACGCGCTCGCCGATGACCCGCCCCTCATCCGTCAGCACCACGGCCTTGGCGCGCCGGTCCCCCGGAAGGGGCTGGCGCTCGACATGGTTGGTCTGCTCGAGGCCGTCGAGGAGGCGGACCACGGTCGGGTGCTCGACTTCGAGCACGTCCGAGAGCTCCGCCTGGGTGACGGTATGCTCGGAGCGGATCAGGTGCAGCATCAGCCGGCCGCGTGCGAGCGTCAGGTCGAGCTGCTTCAGCTCGGCGTCGAAATGGGTGCGCACGGCGCGGCTGACCTGGGAGAGGCGGCCGAGAAGCGTCTTTGGCTGATTATCGTGGGGTGCCATATCGGTTTCTTCATACAATGTATGTAGATACATATATTATCGTGATATGAAATGTCCAGTGTCGGCTTGACGCAGGCCGAGCCTGCGGTTCAAGGGTTGGTGGCAGGCCGATTCACGGCGGAGAACCAGTCGGAAACCCTTTTGGTTTGCGCGATTTTTCCGGTGTAATATGCCAGTCTAACCGGCCAAAATTTCGCCCCTTTGGCCATTCATTCTGGGTATTACTTCAATATTCGTATCATCCCCCGGACATACGCGCTGAATGGCCGAATTTTACGTTGACGCTACGCAACCATTACAATGGGGGCCGCTGCCGCCGGTCGGTATTCCGAGGGTGGAGAACGCGATTGTTCGGCAGGCTATGCGTCAGGACAAGGTTGCTGTCAGGTTATTCCTGGTCGAACGCGACGGTCGCGGCCGCCTGCTCAGCCCGCCTGAGCTCCGCTATCTCGGTGACATGCTCGAAAATCGGCTTCCGGTCATCGAAGGCGAGGGCGAGGCGAGCTACTGGCAGAGGCTGGCGCGGGCGCTGAGCGTGATCCGTGCCGGCGGCCATCGGTCTGGCCGCGAGTTCGACCGCGCGGTGGCGGCCTATGTCGCCCGGTCGGACCGCAGCGGCGCGCGCTTCGAGCTGACCAAGGCGTTGATTCGGGCGGCCCGACTGGTGCTCTGGAGCGGCCGTGGTCGCGCTCCCGCGACACCGGATCCGCTCGCGGATCCCGCGGCACATTGCTTTCTGTCCAAACTCAGCATGCACAGGATCGCGGCGAACCGGACGGATCCCATCGCCGCCTCGGTCACGGCGATCCTGCACGACATGATCCCGGTCGATCAGCCGGACTATTTCGAATCGAGCCATGTCGAGAAATTCAGGCGCGACCTCGATTGGATGTTCCGGCACTGCCGGCAGGTTGTCGCGGTCTCGGAATGGACGGCGCGCCGTGCCCGGGCCTATGTCGACGCCACCGGATTGGGCAGCCGGGCGTCGATCCGGGTCAATCCGCTCGGCTCTTTCCTGCGCGAGGGCGTCGCGGAGCCTGGCGACGAGGCGCTGGATCACCTCGTCGGCAAGCCGTACGCGATCTATTGCTCGACCATTGAGGTCCGCAAGAATCACATCATGCTACTGCGGGTGTGGGACAAGCTGATGCCGATCCTCGGCGATCGCCTGCCGACGCTGGTGCTGTGCGGCCGCTGGGGCTGGAAGGTCGAGGAAGTCCGCCAGTTCCTGGCCGACCATCCCGCACTCGAAACCAAGGTCCAGTTCCTGACCGGGATCAGCGACCGGCAACTGGCCTGGCTCTATCGCAATGCCCGTTTCGGCGTGTTCCCGTCGCATGTCGAAGGCTGGGGGCTGGGCGCCGCCGAATGCCTCGATTTCGGCCTGCCGGTGCTCATCTCGGACGCCGAGGCGCTCGCCGAGGCGACGCAGGGCCTGATGCCGGTGATCCCCGCCGACGATTTCGACGGCTGGTGCGACGCCATCCAGCGCGCCTCGACCGACGATGCCTGGCTCGCTCTCCTGCGGGCGGGCATCGCCGCCACCTACCGGCCGACCTCGGAGGCCGAGTTCGCCTCCAACCTCCTGGCCCTGATGCAGCTTCCACCCGACGCGCCCTGAAGGCGCGTCATCCATGCGGCGACGCGCCGGAGCGCTTTGGCGCGGTCGGGCGCGTTGCCCCTTGGCGGCGCTTCGACTAGAAGAACGGCAACCTAATCCCTACATCCTGCCCTTTTGGCGAAGAGGGCCTTCGGAGCGAATTCATGGCGCGGCAGTTTATCTATTTCATGCAGGGTCTGACCAAGACCTATGTGGGCGGCAAGAAGGTGCTGGAGAACGTCCATCTCTCCTTCTACCCGGATGCCAAGATCGGCGTTCTCGGCCCGAACGGTTCGGGTAAGTCGACGCTGCTCAAGATCATGGCCGGCCTCGACAAGGATTTCTCCGGCGAGGCCTGGGTCGCGCAGGGCGCCACCGTCGGCTACCTGGCGCAGGAGCCGAAGATCGATCCGACCAAGAACGTCTTCGAGAACGTGATGGAAGGCGTCGCCAAGAAGAAGGCGATTCTCGACCGCTACAACGAACTGATGATGAACTACTCCGACGAGACCGCGGAGGAGGGCGCGAAGCTCCAGGACATCATCGACAGCCAGAATCTCTGGGATCTGGAAAGCCAGGTCGAGATGGCGATGGACGCGCTGCGCTGCCCGCCCAGCGATGCCTCGGTCGAGAACCTCTCCGGTGGTGAGAAGCGCCGCATCGCGCTTTGCCGCCTGCTGCTCGAGCAGCCCGACCTGCTGCTCCTCGACGAACCGACCAACCATCTCGACGCCGAATCGATCAACTGGCTGGAAGGCCATCTCCGCGATTATCCCGGCGCGATCCTGATCGTCACCCACGATCGCTACTTCCTCGACAACGTCACCGGCTGGATCCTCGAACTCGATCGTGGCCGCTCCATCCCGTACGAAGGCAACTACTCCGCCTATCTGGAGAAGAAGGCCAAGCGGATGGAGCAGGAGGGTCGCGAGGATATGACCCACATGAAGGCGATCGAGCGCGAACGGCAGTGGATCGCTCAGTCCCCCAAGGCCCGCCAGTCCAAGTCGAAGGCCCGTATCAAGGCCTATGACGAGCTGGTCGAGCGCGCCGAGGGCAAGTCGCTGCAGACGGCGCAGATCGTCATCCCGGTCGGCGAGCGCCTGGGCGACAAGGTCATCGAGGTCGAGGGCCTGTCGAAGAGCTATGGCGACCGCCTGCTGATCGACAACCTCTCGTTCAAGCTGCCGCCCGGCGGCATCGTCGGCGTCATCGGCCCGAACGGCGCCGGCAAGTCGACCCTGTTCAAGATGATCACCGGCGAGGAGAAGCCGGATTCCGGCTCGATCTCGCTCGGCGACACGGTCCAGCTCGGTTACGTCAACCAGGGCCGCGACGATCTCGCTTCCAACAAGACCGTCTGGGAGGAAATCTCCGGCGGCGCCGAGGTGTTCTATCTCGGCAAGAAGGAAGTGAACACGCGTGCCTATGCCGGCGCCTTCAATTTCAAGGGCGGCGACCAGCAGCAGAAGGTCGGCACGCTTTCGGGCGGCCAACGCAACCGCGTGCATCTCGCCAAGCTGCTCAAGGACGCCAACAACGTCATCCTCCTCGACGAGCCGACCAACGATCTCGACACCGAGACGCTGGCTGCGCTCGAAGAGGCGCTGGAGGATTTCGCCGGCTGCGCCGTGATCATCAGCCACGATCGCATGTTCCTCGATCGTCTGGCCACGCACATCCTGGCCTTCGAGGGCGACAGCCATGTCGAGTGGTTCGAAGGCAATTTCGCCGATTACGAGGAAGACAAGAAGCGTCGCCTCGGCAATGACGCGGTCATGCCGCACCGGATCAAGTACAAGAAGCTGACGCGCTAAGGCGCCTCGCTTTCAGGGTTGCGCGGGCGGACCGGTTCTCCCTTCATGGGCAGGCGGGTCCGCCCGTTTCTGTTTGGGCTTCCCCTCGGGGCATGGGAGACGCGGCGTGTCGCAGAAGGTGATCGGACTGATCGGGGGGCTGAGCTGGGAAAGCTCGGCTGAGTATTACCGCATCATCAACGAACTGGTCCGCTTGCGGCGCGGCGGGCTCGCCTCGGCGCGCGTGCTGATGTGGTCGTTCGACTTCGCCGAGATCGAGGCGCTGCAGGCAAGCGGCCGCTGGGACGAGGCGGCCGCGCTGATGATCGACGCGGCCGGGCGGCTCGAGCGCGGCGGCGCCGACCTGGCGCTGATCTGCTCCAACACCATGCATCGCATGGCCGATGCGGTGCAGGCGGCGATCGGCATTCCGCTCGTCCATATCGCCGATCCGACGGCGGAGCGGATCAAGGCGGCCGGCGTGACCCGCGTCGGCCTGCTCGGTACGGCCTTCACCATGGAGCAGGATTTCTACAAGGGCCGTCTGGCCGACCGGCATGGCCTCGCGGTGCTGGTGCCGGAGGCGGCGGATCGCGCCGCCGTGCATCGGATCATCTATGAGGAACTCGTGCAGGGCCGCGTCGAGCCATCTTCGCGTGCGGTCTACCGGGACGTGATCGAGCGCCTGGTCGGGCGCGGCGCCGAGGCGATCATCCTCGGCTGCACCGAGATCATGTTGCTCGTCCAGCCCGAGGACAGCACCGTGCCGCTCTACGATACCACCACGATCCACGCCGAGGCGGCCGTCGAGCGGGCGCTCCGCGCGGACTGAACCGCCCTATGCCGGCAGGATGATCGAGCGGTCGACTTCGTCGCGCTCGGCCGAGGCAAGCGCCGCGTGGATCGCGTGGCGGTCGTCGAAGCGATGGATGCCAAGCCGGTGCTGGCGGCCGATGCCCTGCGGCCAGTGCGACGGGATCGGGGCGCCCTTCGTCGTCGCCCAGCCGAAATCGACCAGGGTCAGCTTGCCGTCCCGCACCATCAGGTTGTCGCACTTGATGTCGTTGTGGCAGCAGCCGGCCGCCTCCAGCGCCGCGAGGATGCGCTCGGCCTGGTCGCGCCAGTTTTTCGGCAGGTTGTAGTGTCGCGTCGGCTCGCCGACATAGTTCATGCGCAAAAGGCCCGGCGTGTGGCCCAGCAGGCGCGGGACGAGGCCGGATGGCGCCATGGCGGCCAGCCAGTGGATCTCGCGCGCCTCGATGCCGTGTTCGCTGAAGCGGCCGAGCTTCTTGTGGACCTCGGAGTGATTGAGGTCGATCCGCACGGTCGAACTCGACTGCTGGTCGAAATGAACTTCGTAGAGAAGCGCGGTCGCCGGATCCTGGTAGTAGGCGATCTTCGCGGCGGGATAGGCCGAGCAGCTCGCGGCGGCGGATCCGTCGTGCCCGTCAGGCTGGACCAATGTCGTCCGGCCCGGCTCGACGGCGGCGAGATAGTCGATCAGGAGCGGCGGCAGGGGCGGGATTCGCGCGTTCATCGCTACGGTGGTAGCGAATTTCGCAGGAAAGTCGACGAAATGGTTCGCGGCGGCGGGCTCCGGGGAACCGCTGGCGCCTTTCCGGCTCGGATGGCTGCGGGGATAACAACGGACGGCCCGACCCGCGCTCTGCGGCGCAGCGGGCCGGAACCGTCCGCCGCCCCACCGGCCCTGCCGGTATGGCGATCGGCCCGATCACGGTGATCGGACAAGATTTCAGCGAACGGCCCTGCCTGGGTCTTGGGGGGCAGGGGCAGGGCCGTTCGCCCTTCCTCAACCCCGAAGGGAAGAGGGTCTCGCGATTCGATGAACGCTGCGTCCGCGCGGCGGCGCGCTGCGGCGGATCCTCGCGCGCGGGGCCTGCCAGGGGCAGAATGAAAGCGCGGTGGTCATGGCCATCTCCTCCCTCGGTTGGCCCCTGTCCTAGCGTCCGGTCGTCTGGACTGCCTGACTTGGGTTGACGATGCCACGTGGGCCGGCAACTGTCTGTGAAGGCGATCACACTGTCAGGGTGACCCCGGAGTTTCGCCACGGTCATCGAAATGTCGGCGGCCGGGTCTATGCAGGGCGGCGTGCTATCCTATCTCCCCACCGGCGGTAGGAAGGCGGATCGCAAGCGACGCAAGAGGGGCAGGATGGATCAGCTGGCGTGGTCGGCAAGCCAATATGTGAAGTTCGAGGACGAGCGCACGCGCCCGGCGCGTGACCTGCTGGCGCAGGTGCCGCTCGTCGAGGCGCGCAGCATCGTCGATCTCGGCTGCGGACCGGGCAACTCGACCGAATTGCTGGCGACGCGCTATCCGGAAGCGGAAATCCTGGGCATCGACGGGGCGCCGGACATGCTGATCGCGGCCCGCAAACGGTTGCCGAACTTGACGTTCATCGAGGCCGACGTCGCCAGCTGGTCGCCGGCGGAGCCGGTCGATCTCCTGTTCGCCAATGCGCTCTTCCAGTGGATCCCGGATCATCTTGCCGTGCTGGCGCGGCTGATGGACTGCCTGCGGCCCGGGGGCGTGCTCGCCGTGCAGATGCCCGACAATCTGGGCGAGCCGACGCATATGCTGATGGAAGAGGTCGCCCATGCCGGTCCCTGGGCCGGCAGCTTTGCCAACCGCAGCATAAGGCGGCAGCTGCTGCCGGAGCCGACGGCCTATTTCGAGACGCTCGGTCCGAAATCTGCCCGTCTCGACGTCTGGCACACGATCTACAATCATCCCCTCGCCGACGCCGCCGCGATCGTCGAATGGGTCAAGGGCACGGGCCTTCGACGCTATCTCGAAGTGATCGAGCCCGATTTGCGGCCGGCGTTCCTCGAGGCCTATCTCGAGCGGATCGCCACGCTCTATCCCCCGCTCGCCGACGGTCGCGTGCTGCTGCGCTTCCCGCGCCTGTTTCTGGTCGCGGTCAGGGCCTGACGGCAGGGCGATCGGCATCCCGAGGACGCCGGCTGGATTTCGTCAGGCCGATTTGGGCGGCGCGGCCGGGGCGTCGGTGGCCGCCGCCATCAGCAGATGCCCGAGCGCCTCGAAATCGGCGCGGCGTGGCGAGGAGCGGCGCCAGATGAGGCCGATTTCGCGCTGCGGCTCCGGCGCGCTGAAGCGTGACAGCGCGATCCGCTCGTCGCGCGCCTCGATCGCGACGCACATCTCCGGCAGCAAGGTGACGCCGTAGCCGTTCGCCACCATCTGCATGATCGTTGAAAGGCTGGCCGCGCCGAAGCCGCTCATCTTCTCCGAGCGCGGGATCCGGCAATAGGTGAGCGCCTGGTCGCGCAGGCAGTGGCCCTCCTCGAGCAGCAGCAGCCGGTCCGGCGGGATCATGTCGGGGCTGGCGAATTCGGTCGCGTCCGGCACGTCTTCGGCCTTGGTCGCCAGCAGGAAGCGGTCGACGAACAGCGGCATGCTGTCGAAATTCTGGTCGCGGGCGGGCAACGCCATCAGCACGACGTCGAGCTTGCCCTGGGCGAGTTCGTCGACGAGGGCGTTTGTCTGCGTCTCGCGCAGATTGAGCTCGAGGCGCGGATAGGTTTCCTGCACCAGCGGCAGCGCCTTGGGCAACAGGTACGGCGCGATCGACGGGATGACGCCGAGCCGCAGCGGGCCGGTCAACGCGCCGCCGCCATGCTGGGCATAGTCCGTCAGGTCACGCACCTCGCCAAGAATCCGCACCGCGCGCCGGGCGATCTCCTCGCCCTTCGGCGTGACCGTGATCTTGCGCGTGCCGCGCTCCAGCAGGGCGACGCCAAGCGTCGCCTCCAGGTCCTGAATCTGTTGCGACAGCGCGGGCTGAGTCACGGCGCATTCGTCGGCCGCCCGCCCGAAATGCAGATGGCGCGTCACGGCTTCGAAATAGCGGAGCTGGCGGAGCGTGATCATGCCGGCCGCCGCGTGGAATTGATCTGAATCATGGCCGATAAGTTATTCTTATCGCTAGCTGCAATCAATATGATTGGAACTGATCTAAACGCGTGGCATCTTAGCGCCATGTCGAAGGGCGGCTCGCATGTCGCCACGCAACAACATGGAGGGCGCCATGACAGACAAACTCACGACGACGGCCGGCGCGCCGGTCGCGGATAACCAGAACTCCCAGACGGCCGGCGAGCGCGGTCCCGTCCTGCTGCAGGACTGGCAGCTGGTCGAGAAGCTCGCGCACCAGAATCGCGAGCGCATTCCCGAGCGCGTTGTCCACGCCAAGGGCTGGGGCGCCTATGGCACGCTGACCGTGACCGGCGACATCTCGAAGTTCACCAAGGCCAAGGCGCTGCAGCCGGGCGCGACGACGCCGATGATCGCCCGCTTCTCGACGGTCGCCGGCGAACTCGGCGCGGCCGATGCCGAGCGCGACGTGCGCGGCTTCGCGCTCAAGTTCTACACGGAAGACGGCAACTGGGACCTGGTCGGCAACAACACGCCGGTGTTCTTCGTCCGCGATCCGCTGAAGTTCCCCGACTTCATCCACACGCAGAAGCGCCATCCGAAGACCAATCTGCGCTCGCCGACGGCGATGTGGGATTTCTGGTCGCTCTCGCCGGAGAGCCTGCATCAGGTGACGATCCTGTTCTCCGATCGCGGCCTGCCGACCTCGGTCCGCAAGATGAACGGCTACGGTTCGCATACCTACTCGTTCATCAACGCCGCGAACGAGCGCTTCTGGGTCAAGTTCCACTTCAAGACCCTGCAGGGTCACGAGCACTGGACCAACGCGGAAGCTGCCGATGTCGTCGGCAAGACGCGGGAATCGACGCAGGAAGACCTGTTCGGCGCGATCGAGCGCAACGAGTTCCCGCGCTGGAAGGTGCAGGTCCAGGTGATGCCGGAGACGGATGCCGACACCACCTCCTACAATCCGTTCGACCTGACCAAGGTATGGCCGCATGCCGAGTATCCGCCGATCGATGTCGGCATCCTCGAGCTGAACCGCAACCCGGAAAACTATTTCGCCGAGATCGAGCAGGTCGCCTTCTCGCCGTCGAACATCGTTCCCGGCATCGGCTTCTCGCCCGACAAGATGCTGCAGGCGCGCATCTTCTCCTACGCCGACGCGCACCGCTATCGTCTCGGCACGCATTACGAGGCGCTGCCGGTGAACGCGCCCAAGGTGCCGGTGCACAATTACCACAAGGACGGAGCCATGCGCTTCTTCCCGCCGGCGACCAACAACGACGCCTATTACGAGCCGAATTCCTTCAACGGCCCGAAGCAGGATCCTTCGGTCAAGGAGCCGCCGCTGAAGATCAAGGGCGATGCGGATCGCTTCGATCATCGCCTCGGCAATGACGACTACACCCAGGCCGGCAATCTCTTCCGCCTGTTCAATGCCGAGCAGAAGGACCGCCTGTTCGGCAATCTCGCCGCCGCCATGCAGGGCGTGCCGGTCGAGATCGTCAACCGCCAGTTGGTGCACTTCTATCGCGCCGACCCGGAATACGGCATCGGCGTCGCCACCAAGCTCGGCCTGCCGACCGAAGGGCTGGCCGCCGCGGCGGAGTGAGCCTCAAGGCTCGGTTCTGAGACAGATAGGAAAGGCGGCGCCCGAGGGCGCCGCCTTTTTTGATTCCGGCCCCGAGGCGATGCCTTCCCACTGGCGTCGGCTTCGGGCAGAGAGGAACGGCACGACCGCAGGAAACCACCGATGCGCCTCGACATTTCCGAACTCGTCGCCGCCTTTCCCGATTTTCGCGTTGCCGCCGTCCTCGCCGAGGATCTGTCGATCCGGTCGGATCGCCCGGCGGAGCTCGCCGCGTTGATCGAGGCGCGCGAGATGGAGACGCGCCGGCTCTGGGCGGACACCGAGCTGTCGGAGATTCCAGGCGTCGCGGCGTGGCGGCGGGCGTATCGTGCCTTCGGCATCAAGAAGACGAGCTATCGCTCCTCGGTCGAGCGACTGGTCAAGAACGGCCTCGCCGGGCGGCCGCTGCCCATCATCAACAGCTTTGTCGACGCCTACAACGCCGTGTCGCTGACGCATGTGCTGCCGCTCGGAGCCGACGATCTCGACCGTGTTTCCGGCGATCTCGCCTTCCGCTATGCCCGACCGGGCGACAGCTTCTTCGACATGGCGGGCGGCGAGGACGGCGGTGGCGAGACGGTCGAGGACCCGCCGAAGCTAGGCGAGGTGGTCTATGCGGATGCCGAAAAAGTGCTGTGCCGGCGCTGGAACTGGCGTCAGGACGGGCGCTCGCTGGTGGCGCCGTCGAGCCGACGGGCCATCGTGACGCTGCAGGCGAACGGCGTCGGTGACCTCGACGCGGCGATCGCCGACCTGCTGGGCCTGATCGAGCGGTTCTCGGGCGGCAGCGCCCGCGTCGCGATCGCCGATCAAAACAGCCCGGTGGTCGCGATCGCCTGACAGGGCTCTTTACAGATATAAAGATATCTTTATATGTACTTCGAACTCGGTGGCGGCAATGTCGCGCCGCGCGACGAGGCTGGAGCTTTCACCATGGCGGGCCAGGCGGCTCTCTCGACGGACGCGATCATCACGGCGCTGAAGGCGGCCGGCGAGGCGACGCGCTACCGCATCCTGGCGCTGCTTTCCGCCGGCGAGCTGTCGGTCAAGGATCTGACCGCCATTCTCGGCCAGTCGCAGCCGCGCATTTCTCGCCATCTGAAGCTGCTCGCCGAGGCCGGGCTGATCGAGCGTCACCCGGAAGGGGCGTGGGTCTACTACCGGCTTTCCGAATCTGCGGCCGAGCGGCGGCTCGTCCAGGACCTGGTGGCGCTCGCCGCCGTCGATGACGTCACGCTGGCGCGGGATCGCGAATGGCTCGCCGGCGTCAAGCGCGAGCACGCACAGATCGCGGCGCGCTACTTCACCGAGAACGCGGCCGACTGGGGCACGATCCGCTCCCTGCACGTGCCGGACGCGGCCGTCGAGGCCGCGATGCTCAAGATCGTGGGGTCGCGGCCGATCGGTGCTTTCCTCGATATCGGCACCGGAACCGGGCGGATGCTGGAGCTTCTCGCGCCGCTCTACCAGAGGGCCGTCGGCATTGACGCCTCGACGGCGATGCTGGCTGTCGCGCGCGCCAATCTCGACAAGGCCGGCATCGGCCATGCGCAGATCCGGCACGGCGACATCATGAAGCTGCCGATGCCGCGCGACAGCTTCGACCTCGTGGCGATCCACCAGGTGCTGCACTATCTCGATGATCCGGCGGTCGCGCTGGCGGAAGCCGCGCGGGTGCTGCGTCCCGACGGCCGGCTGCTCGTCGTCGACTTCGCCCCGCATGGGCTTGAATTCCTGCGCGAGCGCCATGCGCATCGCCGGCTCGGCTTCTCGCACGAGACGATGCGCGGCTGGATCGATCAGGCGGGCCTCGTGCTAGACGAGGCGATCGATCTGGCGGCCGAGTCCGCCACGGAACAATTGACGGTAACGCTCTGGCTGGCGCGCGATCCGCGCTTCATCGTCGCCGGAGCCACGAAGGGGTTGGAGACGGCGTGATGCGTGAGACGATCGATCGGGCGAGCCGCAACGGGGCCGGGGCTTCGGCGCTCAAGGTCTCGTTCGAATTCTTCCCGCCGAAGACCGAGGCGATGGAGGAGACGCTCTGGACGTCGATCGAGCGGCTGGCGCCGCTCGCGCCGTCCTTCGTGTCGGTGACGTATGGCGCCGGCGGCTCGACGCGCGAGCGCACCCACGCCACCGTGTCGCGCATCCTGACCGAGACGGCACTGAAGCCTGCCGCGCACCTGACCTGCGTCGGCGCCAGCAAGGCGGAGGTCGACGCCGTGGTCGATGGCTATGCCGCAACCGGCGTGCGCCACATCGTCGGTCTGCGCGGCGATCCGGTCGAAGGCATCGGCGCGGTCTACCGGCCGCATCCGGAGGGCTATGCGCAGGCGTCGGATCTCGTCAGCGCCATCCGCAGCCGTCATCCGGAGATCGAGGTCTCCGTCTCCGCCTATGCCGAGCGCCATCCCGAGAGCCGCGACTGGCAGACGGAAATCGACAATCTGAAGCGCAAGGTCGACGCCGGCGCGACGCGCGCGATCACGCAGTTCTTCTTCGACAACGACCTCTATTCGGCCTTCCTCGACCGGGTGGCCGCGGCGGGCATCAACATCCCGATCGTGCCGGGGATCGTGCCGGTGCAGAACTTCACCCAGACGGCGAAGTTCGCCGAGAAGGCCGGCGCCAGCATCCCGTCCTGGTTCGCGGCGCGTTTCGAGGGTCTGGAGGACGACGCGTCGACAAGGCAGCTGGTGGCGGCGGCGGTCTGCGCCGAGCAGGTGCTCGACCTGGTGGATCGGGGCGTCAACGAATTCCATTTCTACACGATGAACCGCGCCGACCTCGTCTACGCCATCTGCCACCTGCTCGGCATGCGGCCGGCGCATGGCGCGGCGACGGAAACACGCCCCCTCGGGGAACAGGTTGGGTGAGGGCCTTGCTCACCGGAACCGAATGGCGAAAGGGCACACCATGACGATTTCAGCCGCCACTGCCGATCTGAAGCGCGCCGCGTCCGAGCGCATCCTCGTGCTCGACGGCGCCATGGGCACCATGATCCAGCAGTTGAAGCTCTCCGAGGCGGATTTCCGCGGCGAGCGCTTCAAGGACTGGCATCGTGACCTGAAGGGCAACAACGACCTGCTCGTCATCACGCAGCCGGACGCCATCGAGAAGATCCATCGCCTGTATTTCGAGGCCGGCGCCGACATCGTCGAGACCAACACCTTCTCGTCCACGACGATCGCCCAGGCTGATTACGGCATGGAGGAACTCGCCTACGAGCTCAATCTCGAGGGCGCGCGGGTGGCGAAGCGGGCGGCCGATACGGTCGCCGCCGCGACCGGACGCCCGCGCTTCGTCGCCGGCGCCATCGGCCCGACCAACCGGACGGCCTCGATCTCGCCGGACGTCAACAATCCGGGTTTTCGCGCCGTCACCTTCGACGATCTCCGTACGGCATACGCCGAGGCGACGCGCGGGCTGATCGACGGCGGATCGGACATCATCCTGATCGAGACGATCTTCGACACGCTGAATGCCAAGGCGGCGGTCGCCGCCGTCGAGGACGTGTTCGACGAGAAGGGCGTCACGCTACCGGTAATGATCTCCGGCACGATCACCGACCTTTCGGGACGGACGCTCTCCGGCCAGACGCCGACGGCGTTCTGGTATTCGCTGCGTCATGCGCAGCCGTTCTCGATCGGCCTGAACTGCGCGCTCGGCGCGCGCGAGATGCGCGCCCATATCGACGAGATCGCGCGCGTCGCCGATACTTTCGTCTGCGCCTATCCGAATGCCGGCCTGCCGAACGAGTTCGGCGAGTATGACGAGAGCCCCGAGGCGATGGCGGTGCTGGTCGGCGAATTCGCCCGCTCGGGCCTCGTCAACGTCGTCGGCGGCTGCTGCGGCACGACGCCGGACCACATCCATGCGATCGCAGAAGCGGTGAAGGGCGTCGCGCCGCGCGCCTTGCCCAGCATCGCTCCGAAAATGCGCCTTTCCGGCCTCGAACCGTTTGAAATCGCCTCATGACCAACGCCACCGCCGTCTTCGTCAACATCGGTGAGCGGACCAACGTCACTGGGTCCGCCAAATTCCGCAAGCTGATCACCGCCGGAGACTACGCGGCGGCGCTCGACGTCGCGCGCGAGCAGGTCGCCAACGGCGCGCAGGTCCTCGACGTGAACATGGACGAGGGCCTGCTCGATTCCGAAAACGCGATGGTCACCTTCCTGAACCTGATGGCGGCGGAGCCCGACATCGCCCGCGTGCCGGTGATGATCGATTCATCGAAATGGTCGGTGATCGAGGCGGGCCTGAAATGCGTCCAGGGCAAGCCGATCGTCAATTCGATCTCGATGAAGGAAGGCGAGGAGCAGTTCCGCGACCACGCCCGTAAGCTGCGCCGTTACGGCGCCGCCGTCGTCGTCATGGCCTTCGACGAGAAGGGCCAGGCGGACACGTTCGAACGCAAGACGGAGATCTGCGCGCGCGCCTACAAGATCCTCGTCGAGGAAATCGGCTTCCCGCCCGAGGACATCATCTTCGATCCGAACGTCTTCGCGATCGCGACCGGCATCGAGGAGCACAACAATTACGGCGTCGACTTCATCGAGGCGACGCGCTGGATCCGGCAGAACCTGCCGCACGCCCATATCTCTGGCGGCATCTCGAACCTGTCCTTCTCGTTCCGCGGCAACGAGACGGTGCGCGCGGCGATGCACTCCGTGTTCCTCTACTACGCCATCGCCGCCGGCATGGACATGGGCATCGTCAATGCCGGCGCGCTGCCGGTCTATGACGATATCGATGCGGAACTGCGCGATCTCTGCGAGGACGTCATCCTCAACCGCCGCGCCGACGGCACCGAGCGCCTGCTCGAGATCGCCGAGCGCTTCAAGGGCGGCGCCAGCACCAAGAAAGAGGCGGATCTCACCTGGCGCGAATGGCCGGTCGAGAAGCGGCTGGAGCATGCGCTCGTTTCCGGCCTGACCGACTTCATCGAGGCCGATACCGAGGAGGCGCGCGCCAAGGCGGCGCGGCCACTCGACGTCATCGAGGGGCCGCTGATGGCCGGCATGAACGTCGTCGGCGACCTGTTCGGCGCCGGCAAGATGTTCCTGCCGCAGGTGGTGAAATCCGCCCGTGTCATGAAGCAGGCGGTCGCCTATCTGATGCCGTTCATGGAGGAGGAGAAGCGGCTGCTGGGCACGACCGGCTCGTCCTCGGCCGGCAAGATCCTGCTCGCCACCGTCAAGGGCGACGTGCACGATATCGGCAAGAACATTGTCGGCGTCGTGCTCCAGTGCAACAATTTCGAGGTGATCGATCTCGGCGTCATGGTGCCCGCGGCCAAGATCCTCGCCACCGCCAAGGCCGAGAATGTCGACATCATCGGCCTTTCCGGCCTGATCACGCCGTCGCTCGACGAGATGTGCCATGTCGCGGCCGAGATGGAGCGCGAGGACTTCGACGTGCCGCTGCTGATCGGCGGCGCCACGACCTCGAAGGTGCACACCGCCGTCAAGATCCATCCGAACTATGCCAAGGGCCAGGCCGTCTACGTGCTCGACGCCAGCCGTGCCGTCGGCGTCGCGTCCAGCCTGCTCGGCCGCGACAAGGCGAGCTATGTCGCGGATGTGCAGGCCGATTACGTCAAGATCGCCGACGCCCATGCCCGCGCGCAGGAGAACAAGCGGCGCATTTCGCTCGCCGCCGCGCGCGCCGACGGGCTGAAGCTCGATTGGTCCAGCTACCGGCCGGTCAAGCCGAGCTTTCTCGGCACCAAGGTGTTCCGCGACTACCCGATCGCCGAGCTCGTTCCCTATATCGACTGGACGCCCTTTTTCTCGACCTGGGAGATCAAGGGAACCTATCCGCTGGTGCTGGAGGACGAGAAGGTCGGCGCGGCCGCGCGGTCGCTCTTCAACGACGCCCAGGCCATGCTGAAGCAGATGGTCGAGGAAAAGTGGGTCTCGGCCAACGCGGTGATCGGCTTCTGGCCGGCCAACGCCGTGGGCGACGACATCGCGCTTTACGAGGACGAGGCGCGCGACGCCGAGAAGGCGGCGTTCTACACGCTGCGCCAGCAGATCGCCCGCTCGACCGACAAGCGCCGCCATGTCGCGCTCTCCGACTTCGTCGCGCCGAGGGAGACCGGGATCGGCGACTATGTCGGAGGTTTCGCGGTGACGGCCGGCATCGGCGAGGAAGCGGTGGCCGAGCGATTCAATCGCGCCAACGACGACTATTCGAAGATCCTGAGCCAGGCCTTGACCGACCGACTGGCCGAAGCCTTTGCCGAACGCATGCACCAGAGGGTGCGGCGCGAGTTCTGGGGCTATGCCGCCGACGAGACCTTGTCGAAAGAGGAACTGATCCGAGAGGCCTATGCCGGCATTCGCCCGGCGCCGGGCTATCCGGCCCAGCCAGACCACACCGAGAAGCGGACGCTGTTCGATCTGCTCGATGCGGAGGCGCAGGCGGGGATCACGCTGACCGAGAGCTTCGCCATGTGGCCGGGCTCCTCGGTCTCGGGCCTCTATATCGGTCATCCCGAGAGCTATTATTTCGGGGTCGGCCGGATCGAGGCGGACCAGGTCGCGGACTATGCCGCCCGCAAGGGCTGGAGCGTCCAGGAGGCCGAACGCTGGCTGGCACCGGTCCTCAACTACGATCCGATCCGGGTCGAGGCGGCCGAGTAGCAGGTTTCGCGCATTTTCGCCGCCCTACGGGGTGGCGAAGTGCGGCGCCGCCCGATCGCGACACGCCATCGCCCTTCCTGCCGGCTTGCGTTGGGATACCTCAGTCGAATAGCGCTCTGGAGAACGGTTCCGGCGCACGCTGACCGGTGCGCTCGAAGTATTTCTGCAGGACCAGGAGCGAGAGAAGTTCCTCGGTGCGGCGATCGCCGAACTGCGCCACGTGGCGGTTGGCATTGTCGATGATCGCGCGCGCCTCGTCTTCGTTCCGGTCATAGTGCGCGATCGTCTCTTCGAGGTCGGCAAAATCCGGCCGGACCTCGGCATAGTGGACGCCGGGAACGAGCCGCCCCTCCATGAACCATGTCTCGTAGCGGGGGCGCGGCATGATGCAGAGCGACTGTGACGCCATGATCCATTTCAGATTGGTCGCCACGTCATTGCCTTCGACCGACAGGACATAGCGGTGCTGCAGCTGCGCGTGGATGTCGAGAAAGGCCTTCGGCGCGATCGCGCCGCCGGTATCGCAGGTATGGCCGATGTCATGCACCGGGTGCCGCCGGAATTTCTCCACCAGCACGCGCCGGACCGGATTGTGGCCGAGAATGCCGCGCCAGACGGCGCTCTTCCGCTTCTCCTTGAACGCGATCCGATCCGTCGGCCAGCTGAAGTGGCGCAGCTTGTCGAGCTTCATCAGGACCGAGTTGGCGTTCGTCTCTCCGATCGGCCGGCTCTTGACGATCGAGGGCTCCGCAGGGACATAGGTCACGTCACCGAAATCGTAGGCGATCCGAAGATTGTCCTCGAAGTATTTGGCGAATTCCTTGAAGTCGTAATAGCAGTAGCTCGGCTTTCTGGCGATGTTCCTGATTTCCGACGCACCGATGATGGCGTGAATATTCTGCATCTTGTTGTAGTAGCCGAGCCTGTCGCGGATCGATTCGGCATGTTCTTCTTCGCCGATCGCGGAGAAGAGCCTCTCGAGGCGGGGCCCATAGATGGCGGCGGGGATCAAATCGCGGATCACGCCCTTCGCATAGAAGCGGACACGTCTCAGGCTGCTGTAAAATGACATTCTTCTGCGCGGTATGCTCTGATCGAGCGATGCATATGGCGTGGATCGCGCGAGCGAACAAGCCTCGTTGGTGCGGTGCCGGGCGCCTTGGCGGCTGGGCTCGCTCGCCGGTGCGGGAGGCGTTCCGTCCGGGGCGGGCCGGCGTCGCGCGATCATGTCTGGTGCCGTTGCGCGGAATCCGGTAGGGACTGGCCCTATCCATCGCCGCGGTCTTCGCTCGCCAGAAAAGTCTCCATGTCGGCCACATTCACCGCCGCCGGTTTCCGCCGGGGCTTTCTCGAGGGCCTGGCGCTTCTGCCCGGCATGATCGCCTTCGGCATTGTGTTCGGCGTGCTGGCGGCGCAGGTCGGCATCTCCATTCTCGGCGCGACCGCGATGAGCGTGATCGTCTATGCCGGCACCGCCCAGCTGCTGGCACTGCACGCCTGGCACGCGCCCGACCTTCTGTTCGCCGTGCTGGTCGCGGTCTTTGCGATGAATGCCCGTTACGTGCTGTTCGGCGCGGCCATGCAGCCCTGGATGCGCGGCCTGCCGCCCTGGATCGCCTATGCCTCGATGGCGGTGCTGGTCGACGCCAACTGGGCAACGGCGATGCAGGAGCGCGACCAGGGGCGGCGCGACGTCGGTGTCTTCGTCGGCATGGGTCTCGGCTGCATGGTGGGCTGGACGGCCGGAACGATCGCCGGCGCGGGGTTCGGCCAGATGCTGGGCGACACGCGCCGCTTCGGCCTGGATTTCTTCCTGCCAGCCTTCTTCCTGTCGCTCGCCTGCGGCTTCTGGAAGGGCAGGGCGGATGTACTGCCACTGGTCATCGGCGCCGGCGTGGCGATCGTGTTCGAGCGCTATGTCGGCGGTTCGCTGCACGTGCTCGCCGGCGGTCTCGCGGGCAGCCTCACCGCCGCCTTCATGCCGCGAGGAGCCAAGCCGGACGCGGGCGAGGGAGCCTCCGATGGGCGTTGATCCGAACACGACGCTCGGCTTCGCGATCATCGTCGCCGTGATGGCGGCGGCGTCCTACCTGACCCGCATCGCCGGCTTCTTCATGATGCGTTTCGTGGCGGTGACGCCGCGTGTCGAAACCTGGCTGAAGGCTTTGCCGCTCGCCATCATGGGCGCGATCCTCGGGCCGATCGCGGCGCATGGCGGGCCGGCGGAATATGCGGGCTTCGCGGCGACGATCGCCGTCTATTACTGGCGACGCAACGACATTGTCGCCGCCTTCGCGGGCATGGCGGTGGTCGCGGCCTGCCGGGCCGGCTTCGGGATCTGAAGGACCGGCCGCTCTGCCAGGGTCGCGGAGCGGTTGGCGGGGCGCCGCAATTCTCCGCGCAGTTCCAGCCACCGTTTCGCCGTCCGGAAGGATCGGTTTGCGAAGGCCACGCTGCTCACCGTCCGAAAAATTCCGGTCGGTTCTGCCAGATACGCTGTCGGGAACGCGTGCTCCTAGTGGGCCGGCGGAGGATTCAGATCGCTCCGAGTACGATTGCCGCGACGAACACAAAAGCGGCACTGACGGCCAGCAGATGGAACGGTTTAGCGAGGCTCATGGACATCTCCCGGGTCTCTCTTCACGCCCAACTTCCACCGTAAATACTAACGTGATCGGCACGGCCGGCAAGAGGAGAAATTGCGGGCGATCCCGCCGGAGGCGCGGAATCGTGCCGATTTTCCGGTAAGCCGTGGAATAATCTCCCAAATCCTCCTGTGAAAAACCGCTGCCGCAGCGTCATTTTTCCGCTCGCTTGCCGCCGCAATCGTCAACGCCCGTTCACCATGTTGCCCCGGCGCGCCGCGCAAATCGTCAGCCTCGCGGTAACCTTCCGGAAACCCAGCGCTTCAATCGTTTCTTATGGTTTGGCTGCGACCGTCCGCGCATGACAACCACGCCGGACGACGCGCATGGATGACCACCTGTTCGGGGCCGACGCGGAGGTGCCCCCCGGGCGCCGCGCCGCGCTGCTCGCGTCCATCACCGACCTCTACGGCCATGCCGGCCACACCGTGTCGGCGCCGACCGCCGCGCTCTACAGCGAGATCGTGCTCGGCGTGTTCGACGGCCTCGCCGCCGCCGAGCAGGTCGCGCTCGCCGACCGGATCGCCTCGCTGACCAACGCGCCGGCAGCGATCCTCCGCCACCTCGCCACCCATTCCGGCGCGACGGCGGAACCGGTGCTGCGCCACTCCGTCGCCTTCGACGATCCGAGCCTCGTCAGCCTCGCCGCCACGCTGCCGCACGAGCGCCTCTGCGCCATGGCCGGCCGCGCCTGGATCTCGGAGGCCGTCTCCGACGCGCTGCTCGACCGCGGCGACCGCGCCGTGCTGCGGCTCCTCGCCCACAATCCGGGCGCCCGCTTCTCGCAGCACGGCCTCGCCATCCTCGTCGAGGAGGCGGAGCAGACGCTGGCGCAGCGCCGCCTGGAGACCGCCGCCGCCGGCGACGGGCCGCGCGGCCAGGTCATCGCCTTCCCGACGGAGGTCGCGCGGGGCGCCACGCGCCGCGCGCTGGCCGGCTCGGTCGGCAGCGGCGCCATCGTCGCGCTTCCCATGGCGAAGTGCCCGCCCGCCGATGCCGGGAGCGCGGCGACGGCCGGGAGCCCGGTCGCGGTCGTGATCGCCACCGTCGCCTCGGGCGACCGCATGCTCGAGGTCGCCGGCCTGCTCGCCGCCTTCGCCGGCCTGCCGGTCGACATGGTGCGGCGGATGATCGCCAAGCCCGACACCATGCCGCTCGCCGTGCTGTGCAAGGCCGCCGGCGTCTCCGTCGAGACCTTCGCCGCGATTGCCGCGATCCGCGGCCGCCGGCACGGCCATGGCAGCGAGACGGTCGAGACGCTGGTGCGCGCCTATGAGGCGCTGACGGCCGAGGATGTCGCCCGCACGCTGCGCTTCCTGCGCGCCCGCCACGGCGCAACCTTCCTCGCCAACATCCCCGTCTCGCAGGGGCCGGCCGGCTGAACCCTGCAACCGGCGGCTCCCGCCCGCATTGGGTCGGCAGGGTTTTCGCGATGCCGGCGTGCTGATAGCCTCGCGTCGCCACGGCCAGACGGGGGCAAAACGATGGATCGCTTCGAGACCGCCCGCGACGCAGCTTACAAGCTCCGTCCGGACCAGCCGCTCTACTGCTTCCGTCCCAGCGTGCTCAAGGCCGACGCGCTGGCGTTCAAGAGCGCCTTCCCCGGAAGCACGGCCTATGCCGTGAAGACCAATGGCGAGCCGCTCGTGCTGCGGACGCTCGCCGAGGCCGGCATCGACTGCTTCGACGTCGCCTCGCCGGCCGAGTTCGCCGCCGCCCGCGCCGTCGCGCCGAATGCCGAGCTGCTCTACATGCATCCGGTCAAGGCGCAGTCCGACATCCGCCTGGCGCTCGAGACCTACGGCATCCGCGTCATCGCCATCGACCACGAGGACGAGATCGCCAAGATCCTGCGCATCGTGCGCGCGCTCGACCTCGATCCCGAGGAAATCACGCTCTTCGTCCGCCTCGCGACGCGCGGCCACGCCGCCTACGAGCTTTCGAAGAAGTTCGGCGCGGCGCCCGGCCACGCGGTCGAGCTGCTCGAGAGGATCGCGCGGCTCGGCTTCCGCGCCGGCCTCTGCTTCCATGTCGGCAGCCAGGTCGAGGATACCGGCACCTATGAGCGCGCGCTCGCCTCGGCCGCCTGGGTGCGCTCGCGCGCCGGGGTGGAGCTGGCGGCGCTCGATATCGGCGGCGGCTTCCCGGCGCCCTATGGCAGCGACCCGCGCCGCAGGCAGCTGGTGCGGCCCGAGACCGGGGCGCTGATCGCCGACATCGTGCGCGACGCGGAGGAGTGGGGTTTCGGCGACCTGCCGCTGGTGGCCGAGCCCGGTCGCGTGATCGTGGCGCGCTGCCTCTCGGTGGTCGTCCGCGTGCTGCTCAAGAAGGGCAGGCGGCTCTACATCAATGACGGCATCTGGTCGTCGCTGTCCGATTCCTGGACCGGCAAGATCACGCTGCCGGCGCGCCATCTGCCCGATCCCGCCCGACGCAAGCGCACCGTCGATGGCGACGCGGTCGTGCCGTTCCGGGTCTGCGGCGCGACCTGCGATTCCGTCGACATCCTCTCGCGTCCGTTCCACCTGCCGGAGAGCATCGGAGTCGGCGACTGGATCGAGATCGGCCATATCGGCGCCTATTCGCTGTCGCTCCGCACCCGCTTCAACGGCTTCTACCCCGACACTTTCGTCGAGGTGACGACACCGTTCGAGGCGGCCGGCCCGGTCGAGGGTTTTGCCACCGTCGAGACGATGGGCGAGTAAGCGACCGTAAGGCAACCGTTGCGATGCGGTGGATGGCGGCCACAACGTGGCCGCGCAATCATGGTTGACCTTTCCTTAAGGGCTTCGGGTGCATGCTACGCGCATGTTCTGTTGCGTAGCGTTGCGTACCGCGTCTGTGCTCGCTCTCGTCTCACTTGCCGGGTGCGCCCTGAACTTCCTTGGGGAGGAAAGGGAGACCTGGCGGGATGCGACGGAGCGAGCCTGTTTCGCGCAGAAGCTCGTGGTTCCGTCCTATTTCCAGCGGCCTGCCAGGGAAGTGGAAGGCAAGGGCACCTGCGGCATCGAGAAGCCGTTGAAGGTGAATGCCTTCGCGCAGGGCATCGTCGCGGTGACGGGCGGCGACGTGCTGCTTGGCTGCATGATGACCCAGGCGATGGAGCGCTGGGTGCGCGAGGGCGTGCAGCCCGCGGCGCAGGCGCGCTTCGGCATGCCGGTCACCGAGGTGCTGACCATGGGCACCTATGCCTGCCGGACCCGCAACAACAAGCACCGCGCCAAGATGTCCGAGCATGCCTATGCCAACGCCTTCGACGTCGCCGGCTTCCGCCTCGCCGATGGCCGCACCATTCGCGTCAAGAAGGACTGGCGAAAAGGCGATCCGGCGACGCAGGCCTTCCTGCGCGAGACGCTGATCACCGCCTGCACCTATTTCACCACGGTGCTGGGGCCGGGCTCGAACCGCCTGCACGAGGACCACATCCACATCGACCTCGCCCGTCACGGCAAGAAGGGCGGCTCGCACTATTGCCGGCCGAAGCTCGACATGCCGCCGCCGACGCCGCTCGATCCCTATGCCAACATGCCGATGGCCTCTCTGCCGCAGGCGCCCCAGGCGCCCGCGCCGGCCAGCCTGGAGCAGCGGACCTTCACCTATCGCTGGGACGACAATCTCGGCGCGCCCGACAGCGCCGGCACGCATCCGGGCGACCAGATCCTGTCCGGCCAGGCCCCGGCCGTGCCGCCCTCGGGCCCCTACACGCCGCCGGCCAGCATCCCGCTCTCCTACGCGCAGTAGGGCCGCGCCGGACTCCCCGGCGTCCTGTGATTGACATCACAGCATTCCCTTGCGTCACATCGTATCCGCCATGCCTCTTGGGGTTTCGAGGAGACAATGATGACGGACGTATACGTCAACGAGACGCGCTACAACCTCTACGCGTCGATCCACAAGGGTCTGCGTCGGGCGCAGGGCCAGCTGATGACCCGCCTCGGCGCGATCGATGCGACCAGCGAGGCCGACGTCGCCGCCCTGGTCAAGGACATGCGGCTGATGGTGGCGCTGGGGCGCAAGCACCTCAAGCATGAAGACACCTACATCCACACCGAGATCGAGAAGCGCAGCGCGGGCGCGACCACGCGGCTCGCCGACGATCACGATCACCATGAGCGCGACTTTGTCGCGCTGGAAGCCAGGCTGGCCGACATCGAGGCGACCCCCCTCGACAAGCGGTCGCCGAAGCTGCGCGGGCTGTACCTTTTCTACACGGGCTTCCTCGCGGATGACTTCGAGCACATGATCGAGGAGGAGACCGAGACGCTTTCGCTGCTGCACCGTCTGTTCAGCGATGGCGAGCTCGCCGCCATCGAGGGCAACATCGTCGGCTCGGTCGAGCCCGACATGATGATGGAGTTCATCCGCATCATGATCCCGGCGATGAACCCGGCCGAGCGGCTCGGCATGCTGGGCGGCATGAAGGCGGCGATGCCGGTGCCGGTCTTCGCCGCGATCGTCGACATGGGCGTCAAGCCGGTGCTCGCCGCCTCCGACTGGCAGGCGCTGGAACGCGCGCTCGCGGTCGCGGCGTAAGGCGGGGCGGCTGGGGGGCTTCTCGCTGGACCTCCCCCGCTGTTCGTCGCCCAAACGATCCCCGCGAAGGCGGGGATCCATACAGCCTGATGCCGAGCGGCCCGACGCCGCGGCTGAATGAATCCCGGGTCTCCGCCCGGGATGACGGCGGACGGTGGAATGGCGGCGGAGCGGCGTGGCGAAGGTCGCCTTCCGGGTGCCCGTCCCGCTGAAAATCTCGTTCAGCGGACATCCATCCCTGGAGCCCCCTTCGAGGCTTCGCTTCCGCGAAGCACCTCAGGATGATGACGGATCGGTCGGTCATCCGGTCCTTGTCGTCGGAGTCCCATCATTCATCGCCCAAACGCCGTCATCCCCGCGAAGGCGGGGATCCATACAGCCTGATGCCGAGCGGCCCGACGCCGCGGCTGAATGAATCCCGGGTCTCCGCCCGGGATGACGGCGGAAGGTGGAATGGCGGCGGAGCGGCGTGGCGAAGGTCGCCTTCCGGCTACTCCGTCCTGCCAAACCCTCCGCCGGTCGGCGTCGTGACGATCACGGCCTCGCCGGCGGCGAGCACGGTCTGGTCGCAGCCTTCGAGCGTCTCGATCGTTCCGTCGTTGCGGCGCACCTCGGTCCTGCCGAGGGCGCCGGGCGCGCCGCCCTCGAGGCCGTGCGGGGCGACCGTCCGGTGCGAGGCGAGGATGGCGCATTCCATCTCTTCCAGGAAGCGGATCGTCCGTTTCGTTCCGCCGCCGGCCGACCATCTGCCGCGTCCGCCGGAGCCGGCGCGGATATGGAAATCCTCGAGCAGGACGGGGAAGCGGAACTCCAGCACCTCGGGGTCGGTCAGGCGCGAATTGGTCATGTGCACATGCACGCCGTCGGCGCCGTCGAAGCCGGTGCCGTCGTTGAGGAGGCCGGCCGGGGCGCCGGAGCAGAGCGTCTCGTAATACTGGTAGGTCTCGTTGCCGAAGGTGAGGTTGTTCATCGTGCCCTGCGACGCGGCGAGCGCGCCGAAGGCGCCGAACAGCGCGTTGGTCACCTGCTGGCTGGTCTCGACATTGCCGGCCACGACGGCGGCCGGATAGCGCGGCGCCAGCATCGATCCCTCGGGGATGACGATGCGGATCGGGCGGAGACAGCCGGCATTCATCGGAATGTCGCCCTCGACCATGACGCGGAAGGCGTAGAGCACGGCCGCGCGCGTCACCGGCTCCGGCGCGTTGAAATTGGTCGCCTGCTGCGGGCTGGTGCCGGTGAAATCCACCGTCGCCTCGCGCCGGTCGCGGTCGACGGCGATCTTCACCCGGATCACCGCGCCCTGGTCGGTCTTGACCGCGAATTCGCTGTCCCGGAGCCGGCCGAGCACGCGGCGCACGCTCTCGGCGGCGTTGTCCTGGACGTGGCCCATATAGGCGGTGACGACATCGAGCCCGAAATGCTCGACCATGCGGCGCAGCTCCTGCACGCCCTTCTCGTTGGCGGCGATCTGCGCCTTCAGGTCGGCGATGTTCTGGGCGAGGTTGCGGACGGGGTAGGGGTGGTTCGTCAGCAGCTCGACCAGTTCCGCCTCACGGAAACGGCCGCGGTCGACGAGCTTGAAATTGTCGATCAGCACGCCTTCCTCGTCGACGGTTACGGCGCGCGGCGTCATCGAGCCGGGCGCCGTGCCGCCGATATCGGCGTGGTGGCCGCGGCTCGCGACGAAGAACAGGATCTCGCGTCCATCCTCGTCGAAGACGGGCGAGACGATGGTGATGTCGGGAAGGTGCGTGCCGCCATTATAGGGCGCGTTCAGCGCGTAGACGTCGCCCGGCCGCATCGTGCCCCGGTTCAATTCGATGATCGTTTCGACCGAGCGGTCCATCGAGCCGAGATGCACGGGGATGTGCGGCGCATTGGCGATCAGGGCGCCCGAATGGTCGAAGACGGCGCAGGAGAAATCGAGCCGCTCCTTGATGTTGACGGAATGGGCCGTGTTCTGCAGCGTCAGCCCCATCTGCTCGGCGATCGACATGAAGAGGTTGTTGAACACCTCCAGCATGACGGGATCGGCCTCGGTGCCGATCGCGTGGCGGCGGGCGATCGGCGCGATCCGGGTCAGGACGACGTGGTCGCGGCCGGTGATCGCCGCCTGCCAGCCGGGCTCGACGACGATGGTCTGGTGCGGCTCGATGACGAGCGCCGGACCGGCGACGACGGCGCCGCGCGGCAGCGCGTCGCGGTGGAAGATGCCGGCCTCATGCGCCACGCCCTCGGAGAAGATCGGCGCTGTGTCGGCCGGTTCGGGCCGGGTCTCCGGCGCCGCCTCGTCGGGCTCCTCGATCGTCGCGCCGCCGCCGACCGCCTCGACCTCGAGGCTCTCGACGACGATCGCCTTCATCTCGAAGACGAAGCCGAACTGCTTCCGGTGCGCCGCCTCGAAGGCGTCGCGGATGGCGGCGAGCGGGAGCCAGGCGCCGTTCGGCCCGTCGAGTGCCTCGACCGGGATCGGCGTGTCGGTGCCGTCATAGCGCAGATGTGCACGGACGAAGACATCGCCCTCCGCCACGCCCTGCGCGGCGAGTTCGCCCCGCGCCTCGGCGGAAAGCGCCTCGGCTTCGGCGCGCAGCGTCGGCATGGCGGCGTCCGAGAGCGGCGCCACCACGGCGCGGCTTCGGCCGGCGCGGATGTCGGCGAGGCCCATGCCATAGGCGGAAAGAATGCCGGAGAAGGGGTGGATCAGAACCGTCCTCATGCCGAGCGCGTCGGCGACCATGCAGGCATGCTGGCCACCGGCGCCGCCAAAGCAGTTCAGCGCATAATCGGTGACGTCGTAGCCGCGCTGGACGGAGATCTTCTTGATCGCATTGGCCATGTTGGCGACGGCGACCTTGAGGAAGCCATCGGCGATCTCTTCCGCGCCGCGCCCGTCGCCGATCTCGGCCGCGAGCGCCGCGAAGCCGGCCCGGACCGCCTCGGCGTCGAGAGGCTGGTCGCGGCCCGGTCCGAATATCCTCGGAAAATGCTCCGGGCGCAGCTTGCCGGTCATGATGTTGGCGTCGGTGACGGTGAGCGGGCCGCCGCGCCGGTAGCCGGCCGGGCCCGGATCGGCACCGGCGGAATCGGGGCCGACGCGGAAGCGTCCGGCGTCGAAATGCAGGATCGAGCCACCGCCGGCGGCGACGGTGTGGATGCGCATCATCGGCGCGCGCATGCGCACGCCCGCCACCTCGGTCTCGAACGAGCGCTCATAGGCGCCGTCATAATGCGACACGTCGGTCGAGGTGCCGCCCATGTCGAAGCCGATCACCTGGCCGAAGCCGGCAGCCCGCGCCGTCTCCACCGCCGCGACGACGCCGCCGGCCGGGCCGGACAGGATGGCGTCCTTGCCCTGGAACAGCTCCGCCGCCGTCAGTCCGCCGGACGACATCATGAACATCAGCCGGGGAGAGGGAGGGACATTCGGTGGTTGGGAGGTGGTAGCCGGCGTCGTTCCATCCGAAGGCCAAGCCGCTCCCAGTTCCCCCGCCACCTGCTCGACATAGCGGCGCAGGATCGGCGACAGATAGGCGTCGACCACCGTGGTGTCGCCGCGCCCGACCAGCTTCATCAGCGGCGAGACGCGGTGGCTCACCGAGATCTGCGGGAAACCCACCGTCTCGGCGATCGCCGCGACGGCGGCCTCGTGCGCCGGATGCTTCCAGGCATGCATGAAGACGATGGCGACGGCGCGGATGCCGTCCCGATAGGCGTCGCGCAGCGCCGCCTCGACGGCGGCAAGGTCCGGCGTGGCCTCGATCGTGCCGTCGACGCGGACGCGTTCGTCGACCTCGACCACGCGCTCATAGAGCAGCTCGGGCTTGACGATCCTCTTGGCGAAGATGTCGGGCCGCGCCTGGTAGCCGATGGCGAGCGCATCGCGGAAGCCGCGCGTGATCAGGAGCAGCGTGCGGTCGCCCTTGCGCTCGAGCAGCGCGTTGGTGGCGACCGTGGTACCCATCTTGACGGTGTCGATCAGGCCGGCCGGGATCGGCGCGCCGGGGGCGACGCCGATCAGCTCGCGGATGCCCTGCACCGCCGCGTCGCGATAAGCGCCGGGATTTTCGGAGAGCAGCTTGTGGGCGCGGATGCGGCCCTCGGGATCGCGGGCGACGATGTCGGTGAAGGTGCCGCCGCGATCGATCCAGAAGTCCCACTGCGCCATGCCGATGCCCTCGCTCCACGCCAATTCCGGAGCGCATGAGTAAGGCTCGGCGCCGCGCCGTCAATCCTTCCGGCCGTCAATCCTTCCAGGTGCGGTCCAGCACGTCGAGCCAGTTGTCATGCGCGATGCGGCGGACCAGTTCGTCGCCATAGCCATGCGCCTGCATCGCCTCGATCAGGCGCGGCAGCAGCGAGACGTCGGCGATCGCCTCCGGCACCACGGCGCCGTCATAGTCGGAGCCGAGCGCGACGCCGTGTTCGCCGAGCCGTTCGAGCATGGCGTCGAGATGGCGCAGGAGCACGTCGAGGCCGGTGTCCGGATTCATGTGGCCGTCGGCGCGCAGGAAGGCGGTGGCGTAGTTGAGGCCGACGACGCCCCGGCTGGCGCGGATCGCCTCGAACTGGGCGTCGTTCAGGTTGCGCGCCACCGGACAGAGCGCGTGGACGTTGGAATGGGTGGCGACGAGCGGCGCGTCGCTCGCCTCGACCACGTCCCAGAAGCCGCGCTCGTTCAGATGCGAGAGGTCGACGAGAATGCCGAGGCGGTTGCAGGCGCGCACCAGCTCGAAGCCACGCTCCGTCAGGCCCGGGCCGGTGTCCGGCGATCCTGGATAGCGCATGGGAACGCCGTGGCCGAAGATGTTGGGCCGGCTCCAGACCGGGCCGATCGAGCGCAGTCCGGCGGCGTAGAGCACGTCGAGCATGGCGAGCTTGCCGTCGATCGCCTCGGCGCCCTCGATATGCAGGACCGCGGCGAGCGCGCCGCGCGCCTCGGCCGCGCGGATGTCGGCGACCGTGCGGCAGACGGCGACGGCGCCGTCCGAGGCCCGTTCGAGCCGGAACAGGAGCGCCGCCATGGCCAGCGTCGAGGCCTGGCCGTCGCAGAGCGCGAGCGGCTCGGGCAGCGGCAGGTCGTAGCTGTCGCCCTGCATCAGCTCCATGAAGCCGTCCATGGCCGGCGAGGGCGGGAAGATCGCGAACATGCCGCCGGTGAAGCCGCCGGCGCGGGCGCGCGGTAGGTCGAGATGGCCGCCGCCGCCGCCGGCGAGGAAGGAGCGGATCGCGGCCGCGTCGCCGCCCATGCCGTGGAGGCGCAGCAGGACGTCGTTGTGACCGTCGAAGACGGGGATCGGCGCTTGGGTCATCGGATGGCTTTCGGACTGGAGCGTTTTCGAGCGACGTGGACCGGTTCGCGTGACGAGAACGCGACGGCCCTCGCGGCGGTCAGGTGGGAAGGGCGGGGTCGAGGCGAAGCACCTCGTCGATCGGCTTGCGCTGCGAGCGGGGCACCTTGAAGCGTTCCGGCATGTGGCCGAAGCCGAGCATGGTGATCACCAGCTCGTTGTCGGGAATGCCGACGAAGGCGCGCATGGCGGTGTCGACGTCGCGCGTTTCGCTCCAGTTCAGCATGCAGGCGCCGAGCCCCTCGGCATGCAGGCCGAGCGCCAGCGTCATGGCGAACATGCCGCCATCGACCCAGCCCTGGTTGCGCTCGCCGACCGTGCCCCAGTGGCGGATGTCGGTGGTGATCACGGCGAGGCCGCCGAGCTGCTCGCCGAAGCCGCGATGACCGGACTGAAACGACAGCACCCTGGCGATCGAGGCGCGGTCGGTGAAGGCGTAGACGCGGCAGGTCTGGCGGTTGCAGCTCGAGGGCGACTGGTGGGCGGCGCGCACCGCGTTCTCGATCATGCGCGGGTCGACCGGCCGGTCGGCATATTGGCGGACGCTGTGGCGCGCCTCCATGAAGCCGAGGAAATCCATCGACGCGCGCTGGCGGATGCCCTCGGCCGTCACGTCCTCGGTGCCGCCGAGCAGGTCGGCGCCGCGCGCGGTGACGCGCGACGCCAAAGCGTCGACGGCGGCCGGAATGTCGCCGGTCTCCGTGCCGCCGGCCCGGTTGAAGGCGACATAGGCGGCGAGCGCCTTGACCGCGATCTCGGCGCTGGCGTCGACGCCGAAATCGCCGATGTAGCCCGAAGCCTCGGCGATCAGCTGGCGCACCTTGTCCTGGCCGAAGCCGGGGCGTGGACTGGCGAGCGACAGGCCGTGCTCCACGGTGTGGGCGAGGAGATGGATATGCGCCTTGCGGTTCTCCCGACTGGTCTTGCCATGCAGGAAGGAAGAGCGCGCGAAGCGGCGGTAGTCGTAGAGGAAGTTCCGCATCAGCCAGAGGGTGCGCCTGGCGCGGTCGAAGCGTTCGCCCATGCTGGGCGCGGCAGGGGAGCCGGTCATCCGGAGCCTCTCGATACGGCGAAGGGCGTGCCCTCGCATGTCGTCGGTGAGGCAAGCGTCATCATCGCGCCTGGCTCTGTCAAACCAGTCGAGGGGGCGGATTCTGCCCTCAATGCAGGCATGCCTGGAAAGCGTGCAGCCGTCCTGGCGCGAAAAAGAGAAGAAAATCAAGGATGACCTCTGCCTTGCCCCTACCCGTTGGGATAGGTCGCGTGGAGATCGTTGCGCAAACCTGCCCTCCAAATCACTTGGAGGCCTATCTTTCTTCTCCCTTGGTCCTCGGCTGCTTTCGATGCCAGCTTTTTGGCACCGCAGCAGGAGGCGAGTGAGTGCCATGAGCGATCTCATCGATGTCCGGGTGTTGTCCCCCATCACCACCAAGGGTTTCCGCAAGCCGGCCGAGCTCGCCGCGCTCGGCTATGCCGGGCTGAAGGTCAGCCACAGCCAGATCGATACCGGGCCCGGCTCGATCGAGAGCGAGTTCGAGATCGCCATGTCGGTGCCCGGAACCGTCGAGAAGGCGATCGAGGCGGAGCGCGAGGGCGCCGACGCCATCATCATCGACTGCATGGGCGATCCCGGCCTGCGCGCCACCCGCGAAGTGGTGTCGATCCCCGTGCTCGGCCCGGCCGAGACGGCGATGCATGTCGCGGCCATGCTCGGGCACCGCTTCAGCGTCGTGACCGTGCTGCGCCGCCTGCGCGCCCAGTTCGAGAACGAGGCCGCCGTCTACGGCCTGAGCAGCAAGCTCGCTTCCGTCCGCCACGTCGACATCCCGGTGCTGGAGCTGGAGGACGACCTCGTCAATACCCGCGCCCGGCTCGTCGAACAGGCCGTCATCGCCGTCGAGCAGGACGGCGCCGAGGCAATCATCTTCGGCTGCACCGGCCTGATGGGCTGCGCGGCGGCCGTCCGCGAGGGCCTACTCGCCAGGGGTATCGACATTCCGGTCATCGACCCGATCCCGACCGCCGTGTCGGTCGCAGCGGCGCTCGCCCGGGTCGGCCTGTCGCAGAGCAAGCTCACCTATCCGATGCCGCCCAAGAAGGAACTGGTCGGCTACGGCTTCACGCTGCCGTCCGCCATCGCGGCCGAATAGGCGCAGTCCCCACCAGCATGCGGAAGGAGGCGGACCCCATGGCGATAGCCGAGACCGAGGCTCCACAAAGGATCCGCGCGCGCGGATCGATCACCGAGGCGCTCGGCGGCTTCCGCCTGTGGTGGCTTGTGGTGCCGGCCTTCGTCCTCTTCCTGTGCTTCTTCGTGGTGCCCGCGGTCTCGCTGTTCGCCATCGCCTTCGACAAGTCGGTAGCCGGCGTCGTCACCTTCACCGGCAATTTCACCATCGACAATTTCGTCCGCATATTCACGCGGCCGCTTTATTACATGGCGATCCTGCGCTCGATCGGCATCGCGGCGGTGGTGGCGGCCTGCGCGCTGGTGATCGGCTATCCGCTCGCCTTCGTCATCGCCAAGACCGAGAATCCGGGCCGCAACACCTTCCTGATGATCCTCGTCCTGTCGGCGATGCAGCTCGACACCGTCATCCGCATGTACGGGCTGATGGTGCTGCTCGGCGACAACGGCCTCATCAACGGGGCGCTGATGGCGATGGGCCTGACGCGAGAGCCGCTGCCCCTGATGTACAACACCTTCGGCGTCGTCGTCGGCCTCGTGCAGGTGACGCTGCCCTTCATGGTGCTGTCGCTGATCGGCATCATCAAGGCGATCCACCCCTCGCTGGAGGAGGCGGCGCGCAGCCTCGGCGCCACCCGCGCCCAGGCCTTCTGGCGGGTCGTGCTGCCGCTCTCCATGCCGGGCATCCTGGCCGGATCGCTGCTCGTCTTCGCGCTGTCGATCTCGTCCTATGTCGTGCCGGCGCTGATGGGCGGCTGGAAGGTGATGGTCCTGCCGATCCACATCTACCAGCAGATCGCCGAGACCGGCCGCTGGCAATTCGGCGCCGCCGTCGCGGTCGTGCTCTTCGTCACCAGCCTGCTGGCGGTCTTCATCTACCACAAGGCGGCCGTGCGCACGGCGGGAGGACGGACGTGATGCGTGACGAATCCGCGATCCCGCTCGTCTTCAAGGTCATCGCCGGCCTGGCGCTGCTGGTGCTCTTGCTGCCACTCGCCATCGTCGTGCTCGCCGGGCTCAATGCCGGCGACTACCTGACCTTCCCGCCGCAGGGCCTGTCGCTGCGCTGGGTCAAGGCGTTCCTGAGCTCGCCGGTCTTCCTGTCGGCCTATCTCTATTCCTTCCTGCTGGCGCTGGCGTCGACGGCGATCTCGACCGTGATCGGCACGCTCGCGGCGCTCTATCTGGCGCGCTCCGGCAGCCGGGCGGCGTCGGTCCTGCGCGGCTATTTCATGCTGCCGATCGTGCTGCCCGGCGTCGTGCTCGGCCTGTCGCTCTATGTGTTCTTCACCACGACCGACATCGGCCTCGCCCGCACCTTCACCGGGCTCCTGATCTGCCACGTGCTGGTGACGAGCCCCTTCGTCATCGCCACCGTCACCGCCTCGCTGGTCGGCTTCGACGTGTCGCTGGAAGAGGCGGCGCGCAGCCTCGGCGCCTCACCCTGGACGGCGTTCCGCAAGGTGACGCTGCGGATCATCGCGCCGGGCATCTCGGCCGGCTGCATCTTCGCCTTCATCGTCTCCTTTGGCCAGTTCGAGACGACGCTCTTCCTGTCGGTGCCGAACCACGAGCCGCTGCCGATGGCGATGTACATCTCGCTTCGCTACAAGTTCGAACCGACTGCGGCGGCCGCCGGCATCTTCGCCATCGCCCTCGTCGTCATTTCCACGATCATCACGTCCCGTCTCGTCAGCCTGCGGAGGGTCTTCCGGGCCTGAGCCGCGCGCGTGCCCCAGGCCGATGTCTTCACCCCGCCCGCCATGACGGCCGGGGTCATCAAAAACAACGAAGGGGAACTGCAATGAAGAATGTGATCCAGGGTGCCGCCCCGACGCGGCGCGGCTTTCTGAAGGGCTCCGCCGGCGCGCTCGCGCTCGGTTCCGGCGTCAACCTGTTCAACATCAACCACGCCTTCTCGCAGGACGTCACCTATGACGGCACCGTCTTCGACGGCGGCGGCACGACGCTGCGCATCGCCGAATGGGGCGGCTTTTGGGAGGAGATCGTCCGCAAGGAGTTGCTCGACCAGTTCGAGAAGGACTTCAACTGCAAGATCGCCTACGAGAGCTCGTTCCCCTGGTTCCCGAAATTCGTCGCCGGCGGGCCGCAGAAGCCGCCTTTCGCGCTGGTGAACTGGAACTATGGCGAGATGTTCAAGACGGCCGCGGCCGGCGATTTCTTCACGCCGCTCGACGAGGTCGTCGCCAACCTGCCGAACGCCAAGCTGATCTGGCCGTTCGCGACCGACAACGGCGTCGGCGTGACGTGGAGCTATTCGCGCTACTGCTACGCCTACCGCACCGACCTGGTCGAGCCGAAGCCGGCCAATTTCAAGACGTTCTGGGAAGAGAAGTTCGCCGGCAAGCGCGGTACCTACATCACCTCGAACGGCCTGCAGATGGACTTCTTCATCGCCTCCTGCGCCCTGTTCGGCAAGGACCAGTACGACCTCGAGGCCGGCTACGAGGCGATGCGCAACGCGATGCCGATGAAGATCAGCGACTTCACCGGCAACATGCAGACGCTTTTGGAGCGGGGCGAGGTCCAACTCGCCGTGCAGCATGACGCCGAGGTCTACCAGCAGATGGACAAGGGCGTGAAGGTCGCGCCGATGCTCTGGGAGGAGATCAAGCCGATTCTCACCCAGACCAAGACCGTCAGCCGCTACATCGAGCCGATGGAGAAGAAGCTCGCCTACGCGCTCCTCAACCGCACGCTCGAGACCAAGCTGCAGTCGGTCATGGGCAGCACCTTCTACCAGCGCCCGGTCAACAAGGACGTGGTGATCACGGAGAACCTCGCCTCCAAGGGCGTGACCAACACGGCCGACGCGATCGCCGGATACTGGACGCCGGACTGGAAGAGCTACAACGAGAACGAAGAGGACATCGTCGAGACCGTGAACGGCATCTTCGCCGGCTGACGCGAACCGCTCCGCCCCGATCGATCCCGGCAACGGAACCTCATCGCCATGTCTGATATTCGCCTCGTGAGCCTCACCAAGACCTATGGCGAGGGGAACGCCGTCTCCGAGATAGACCTGCATATCGGGGAGGGGGAGTTCTTCTCCCTCCTCGGCCCCTCCGGCTGCGGCAAGTCGACGACGCTGCGCATGATCGCCGGCTTCATCAAGCCCAGCGCCGGCAGGATCCTGATCGGATCGGACGACGTCACCGCGCTGCCGCCGGAGAAGCGCGACATCGGCATCGTGTTCCAGAACTACGCGATCTTCCCGCACATGAACGTCGCGGAGAACATCGCCTTCGGCCTCAAGCTGCGCAAGCGCGCGAAGAACGAGATTACCTGGCGCGTCACCGAGGCGCTGAAGCAGGTGGGCCTCGCCGGCTATGGCGAGCGCTACCAGCGCCAGCTCTCGGGCGGCGAGCAGCAGCGCGTGGCGCTCGCCCGCGTGCTGGTCACCGAGCCGCGCATCCTGCTGCTCGACGAGCCGCTGTCGGCGCTCGACAAGGGCCTGCGCGAGGAAATGAAGTTCTGGATCAAGGACCTCCAGAAGAAGCTCGGCATTACCACCGTCTATGTCACGCACGATCAGGACGAGGCGCTGACCATGTCCGACCGGATCGGCGTGATGTCGAAGTCCCGCATCGTCCAGATCGGCACGCCGCAGGAGATCTACGAACGGCCGAAGACGCTGTTCGTCACCAGCTTCATCGGCCATTCCAACGTGCTCGACGTGACCGTGCGCGACCGCACGGGTGACGGCGCCATCGTCGCGCTGGCCGGCCAGGAACTGCGCGCCCGCGCCGCGGGCGGCGTCGCGCCGGGCAGCGCCGCCAAGCTGGTGGTGCGGCCGGAGAACGTGCTGATCGGCAGCGCCGTCGGCGAGGGCGACATGCGCCTCGACGCCACCGTGCTCAGCGAGACCTACCAGGGCGCGATCGTCCGCTACCGGCTCCAGGTCGGCGAGCAGGAGATCGTCGCCGAACGGCAGAACCAGGCTCATGTCGAGCGCTTCGCCCCCGGCACGGTCGTGACGATCGGCTGGGACCCGGAATGGTCAGAGGCGCTGGTCGCCTGATTCCCATCAGCACCGAACAACCGAAAGATCGAGGTTCGAGAATGCGTATCGGCATTGACGTCGGCGGCACCAACACGGACGCCGCCCTCATGGACGGCATGACCGTCAAGGGCGCCTGCAAGACACCGACCACGTCGGATGTGAGCTCGGGCATCAGCACCGTGCTCAAGAACGTCCTCAGCATGACCGGCGTCTCGGTGTCCGAGATCAAGGCGGTGATGATCGGCACCACGCATTTCACCAACGCCGTGGTCGAGCGCAAGCGCCTGCTCGAGGTCGCCGCCATCCGCCTCGGCCTGCCGGCGACCAAGGGCCTGCCGCCGATGACGGACTGGCCCAATGACCTCGCCACCACGCTCGGGCGCCACACCTTCATGGTGCGCGGCGGCCACGAGTTCGACGGGCGCGAGATCTCGCCGCTCGACGAGACGGAGATCCTCCGGATCGCCGGCGAGATCAAGGCGCGCGGCCTGAAGACGGCCTCGATCACCTCCGTCTTCTCGCCGGTGACGCCGGTGATGGAGCAGCGCGCCGCCGAGATCCTCCTGAACGAGGTGCCGGACGTCGCCATCTCGCTCTCGCACGAGATCGGCCGCGTCGGCTTCCTGGAGCGCGAGAATGCGACGATCATGAACGCCTGCCTCGCCGATCTGTCGGCGAAGGTGGTGACGTCGTTCCACAACGCGCTCAAGGAACTCTCGATCGAGGCGCCGTTCTTCATCAGCCAGAACGACGGCACGCTGATGACGCCCGACTATGTCGCGCGCTATCCCGTTCTCACCTTCGCCTCCGGCCCGACCAACTCGATGCGTGGCGCGGCGCTGCTCGCCGGCGAGACCGAGGCGATGGTCGTCGACATCGGCGGCACCACCTCCGATGTCGGCATGCTGATGCAGGGCTTCCCGCGTGAATCCGCCGTCGCGGTCGATATCGGCGGCGTGCGCACCAATTTTCGCATGCCGGACGTGCTCGCCATCGGCCTCGGCGGCGGCTCGATCGTCCGCGACGAGGGCCTGCGCATCGGCCCGGATTCGGTCGGCTACGAGATCACCTCGAAGGCGCTGGTCTTCGGCGGCGACACGCTCACCACCACCGACATCGTCGTGGCGGCGGGCCTGGAGGACATCGGCGACCGGTCGCGCGTCGCGCATATTCCGGCCAAGACGGTCAGCAACGCGCTCGACACCATGCACCGCATGGTCGATGAGGCGGTCGACCGCATGAAGACGAGCGCCGATCCGCTTCCCGTCATCCTGGTCGGCGGCGGCTCGATCCTGGTCTCGCGCGACCTGCCGTCCGCCTCGAAGGTCATCCGGCCCGAGAATGCCTCGGTCGCCAACGCGATCGGCGCGGCCATCGCCCAGGTCGGCGGCGAGATCGACCGCATCTTCTCGCTCGAGGGCACCTCGCGCGACATCGTGCTCGCCTCCGCCAAGGCCGAGGCGACCGAGCGCTCGACCAATGCCGGCGCCGATCCGGCCAGCGTCAAGATCGTCGACATCGAGGAAGTCCCGCTCGCCTATCTGCCCGGAAGCGCGACGCGCATCCGCGTCAAGGCGGTCGGCGACCTGGTGATGGGCTGAGGCGATGAAGCTGACCTCCGAAGACCTCCGCGACCTCGCCGTCGGCGCCGCCTTCCTCGGAACGGGCGGCGGCGGCAACCCCTATGTCGGCCGCCTGATGGCGCAGCAATGCCTGGACGAGGGACTGACAATCGACCTGATCGATCCGGCCGACGTGCCCGACGACGCGCTGGTGATTCCGACCGCGATGATGGGCGCGCCGACGGTCCTGGTCGAGAAGCTGCCGAGCGGCGAGGAGGCGCTGCACTCCTTCAAGTCGCTGGAAAAGCATCTCGGCCGCAAGGCGTTCGCGACGATGCCGATCGAGATCGGCGGCATCAACTCGACCATCCCGCTGGTGGTGGGCGCCCGCCTCGGCATCCCGATCGTCGATGCCGACGGCATGGGACGCGCGTTCCCGGAACTGCAGATGGAGACGTTCGGCGTCTACGGCGTGTCGGGCAGCCCGATGTACGTCACCGACGAGGACAATGACTCGACGCTCCTGATGGCCAAAGACAACAAGTCGATGGAGTGGCTGTCGCGCATGGTGGCGATCCGCATGGGCGGCTGCGCCTATATCGCCGAATATTCCATGTCCGGCGCCGACGTGAAGCGGACGGCGGTGCCCAACACCATGACGCTCGCCATGCGCATCGGCCGCTGCCTGCGCGAGGCCAAGGCCAACCACCAGAACCCGCTCGACGCGCTGCTCGCGCTGATGCCGCAGACCCTCTACAACCACGCCCGCGTCATCTTCAGCGGCAAGATGGTCGACGTGCAGCGCGAGACGCGCAACGGCTTCTCCATCGGCCGGGCCCGCATCGACGGCCTCGCGCCCTGGTCCGGCTCGATGCAGATCGAGATCCAGAACGAGAACCTGATCGCCACCGTCGACGGCGTCGTCAAGGCAATCGTGCCCGACCTGATCTGCATCATGGACAGCGAGAGCGCCGAGCCGATCACCACCGAGGAGCTGCGCTACGGCCAGCGCGTCACCGTGGTCGCCGTCGCCGTGCCCGAGATCATGCGCACGCCCGAGGCGCTCGCCGTGTTCGGACCGCGCTGCTTCGGCTTCGACCAGCCCTTCACCCCCATCGAGACCATGGCCTGACATGATCACGCATATCACGCTCGACGACCTCGACGATCTCGCCCTCGGCGCGGCGGTGCTGGGAACCGGTGGCGGCGGCGACCCCTATATCGGCAAGCTGCTGGCGCGCAACGCCATCGAGCAGCACGGCCCGGTGCCGCTGATCCGGCTGGAGGACGTGCCGGACGAGATCCGGATCCTGACCTGCGGCGCCATGGGCGCGCCGACGATCCTGATCGAGAAGATCGCCAGCGGCGACGAACTCGGCCTCGCCTTCGACACCTATGAGGCGCATGTCGGCTACAAGATCGAGGCGGTCATGCCGTTCGAGGCGGGCGGCGTGAACTCGACCACGCCGGTGATGATCGCCGCCCAGCGCGGCCTGCCCCTGGTCGACGCCGACGGCATGGGCCGCGCCTTCCCGCAGCTCGAAATGGAGACCTTCAACGTCTATGGCGTGCCGGCCGCGCCGGTGGCGATCGCCGACGAGCAGGGCAATTGCGGCATCATCACCACGCAGTCCGCCGCCAAGGCGGAGTGGATCGCGCGCGGCATCACCATCCGCATGGGCGGCCAGGCCTATATCGCCAATTACGGCATGGACGGCGAGACGGCGCGCCGGGTCTCGGTGCCCGGTACCGTGTCGCTCGCCATCGGCATCGGCCGCACGCTGCGCGAGGCGCGCGAGAACCACCAGGACATGATCAAGGCGCTGATCGATTTCTTCGCCACCACGCATTACGAGGAGGCGCGCATCGTCGGCGCCGGCAAGGTGACGGACGTATCGCGGCGGATGGAGAACGGCTGGTCGGTCGGCATCGTCACGATCGAGCCGTTCGGCGGCGGCGAGCCTATGCGCATCCGCATCCAGAACGAGAACCTCGTGGTGGAGCAGGGCGACGACGTCCTGGCGATCGTGCCGGACCTGATCTGCCTGCTCGATGTCGACACGGCCGAGCCGATCCTGACCGAGCGGCTGCGCTACGGCCAGCGCGTCAACATCCTGGCCGTGCGCGTGCCGCCGATCATGCGCACGCCCGAGGCGCTCGAGGTATTCGGGCCGCGCGCCTTCGGGCTCAAGCACGACTATGTCGGGCTCGGTCTCTGAGGCCTGCCACTGGTGCATCGCGGCAGCGCCGCTATACTCGGATCCCAATGCGGGCGAGGCTCTGTCTCACAGATAGAAAGCACCCTGTTCCGGATCCCATGACGGTTGTGCCTGTCTTCGATCTTTCAGCCGAGGCGCGGCGGCGCACCCATGTGCCGCGGCGCTTCGGCGACGCCATGCCCAGGCCCTTTCTCACCGACCGCATCCGGCAGGGCATTGCCGGACAGGTCGTCGTCCTGCAGGCGCCGCCCGGCTTCGGCAAGACCGAACTGCTGGCGAGTGCCTTCGAGGCCCTGCCGGAACCGGGCGACCGTTTCGGCTGGCTCACCGTCTCGCCGGCCGACGCCGACCCCTTCGTCTTTCTCGGCGGCATCGCCGCGTCGCTAGGGCTGAGGCCGCCCGCCGCCCGCGCCGCCGATGCGGTCGTCGAGACGCACCGCCTGCTGGAGCAGATCGCCGAAGCGGGCCCGCGCGTCGTGCTTTTCCTCGACGAGTTCCAGACGGCCGGCGGCGAGGCGTTCCTCGCCTGCTGCTCGACCTTCTTCCGGCACCTCCCGGACAATGCGCGTGTGGTGATCGCCTCCAGCAGCCGGCCGGAGATCCCGCTGTCGCGGTTCCGCCTGCGCGGCTTCCTGACCGAGCTGCTCTCGGGCGAACTCGCCTTCACCCGCACCGAGATGCGCCGGCTGGTCGGCAAGCGCCTGACCGCGGCCGAATTCGACGCCTTCTCGGAGCTGACCGGCGGCTGGCCGGCGCTGGTGCAGCTCGCCGTGCCGCTGCTCTCCGGCGCCGAGGACCCGCGCGAGCGGGCCGAGATCGTCGCCGGCACCCACCGCACGTTCCGCGATTTCGTGTTCGAGGAGATCGTGCCGCGCATTCCGCCCGACATGCGCGAGGCGCTGACCGTCTGCTCGATCCTCGCCGAGTTTCCGCTCGACCTCGCCTCGCATCTCGCCGGCGTCGCGGTCGAGCAGCGCTCGGTGCGCGATCTGGAGGATTTCGCGCCGATCATCGTGCCGGTCGACCAGCGGCCGGGCTGGTTCCGCCTGCATCCGGTGCTGCGCGCCACCTTCGGCCTGCAACTGCAGTTGCATCCCTCCGAACGTGTCTCGGCGCTGCATTCCAGCGCCGCCTCCTGGTTCGCCGCCCGCAACCATCTCGAAAAGGCCGTGACGCATGCCTCGCGCGCCGGCGATTTCGCGCTGGCGACCGAGACGATCCGCCAGGCCGGTGGCGTCAACATCTTCCTGCGCGCCGGCCATACCGTGCTGGAGCGGCTGATCGAGAACATTCCCGCCGCCGACATCTACCGCTCGCCTAGCCTGAAGCTGATCTATGCGCTGGTGCTGGCCAAGCGCGGCCGCATCCGCTCGGCGCGCGAGATCATCGTCGATCTGCGCGAATCCGGCGAGATTGACGCGCTCGACGAGAGCGGGCCGCAGTCTGAGCTCGACTACGAGCACATCGAGGGCATGATCGACATCTACGAGGATTGCGGCCTCGACGACGCGCAGGTGAAGGAGCTGGAGCGGCTGCTGAGCCGCTTCGGCCCCAAGGACACCTGGGACCGCGGCTGGCTCTACAACCATCTCTGCATCGTCCACACGCGGCGCGGCAATCTCGACAAGGCGCGCACCAACGCGCTGCGCTCGCTCGCCTGCTATCGCGAGGAGCGCGCGCCTTATCCGCAGATCTTCATGCTGATCCACCTGGCGCTGGTGACGATGCTGATGGGGCGGCCATCGGCGGCGCTGCTCCTGGCGCGCGAGGCGGAGGAGCTGACCCAGCGCACCCAGTGGAGCGACCGCAGCCTGATGGCGATCGTCCACCTGCCGCTGGCCGAGGCGCTCTACCAGCAGGCCGAGGTCGCGGCGGCGGCGAAGATGATGACCGAGGATCTGCCCTATCTCGCGCGCGGCGAGGGCTGGGTGGACCTGTTCGTGCGCGGCTTCGGCACGCTGGCGCGGGCGCAGATGGGGCTCGTCGGCATCGAGGCGGCGCAGGGCGTGCTGGATCGCGCCGAGGAGGTGGCGATCGAGCGCGACCTGCAGCGCCTGAAGCTCGCCGTCGCGATCCTCAGGACCGAATTGCTGACGCGGGCGGGGCTGGTCGAATCCGCCGGGCAGCTTCTCGCCGCCTTGCCGGACCTCGACGACGCGGCGGCATGGCCGACCTGGCGCGAGTGGAGCGACGCGGCGGTCGTCTCGGCGCGGCTGCTGGCGCGCACGGGCGATCCCGACGCGGCCGTGCGGCGGGTGGAGCAACTGATCGCCGACGCGACCGGGGCGGAGCATGGCTGGCACCTGCTCGCCGGCACCGTGGTGGCGATCGAAGCCTACTGGGCGGCGGGGCGGATGGAGGACGCGCTGGCGGCGCTGCAGCGCTCGATCGCGCTGGCGCGGCCGCAGGACTGCCTGCAGATCTTCCTCGACGAGGGGCGGCCGCTGTCCCAGGCGGTGCGCGGCATCGTGCGCCGCTTCGGCCTCTCGACCTTCAGCCCGAAGACGGCGGAATTCGTCAGCCGCATCGCCGGCGCCTTCCACCAGGTCAAGGCGGCGCAGCCGCGCCTCGGCACCGAGCTCCTGAGCGTGCGCGAGGCGGAGGTGCTGGAATTCCTGGCCCGCGACGCGACCAACAAGGAAATCGCCCGCGATCTCGGCCTGACCGAGGCGACGGTCAAGTTCCACCTGAAGAACCTTTACGCCAAGCTCGGCGTGGGAAGGCGCAGCCTCGCCGTGTCGGTCGCCCGCAAGGTCAGCCTGCTCGAGATCGAGTAGTTCCGCTCGACCGTCGCGGTGGATCGCCGCCGTGCGCGACACCCTGACTCTCGCGCGACGGGATCGGCTCGCCTATTCTCTGTCGATGACAATCTGGCAACGACTCGGCGACCTCATCCGGCAGCTGCCCGGCTCCTGCACCATCGGTCAGGCGCTGGACGCGCTCATCGAAACCGTGCGCACGGCGCTGCTCGGCTCGCCCGAGGACCGGCGCCAGGTGGCCTTCTCCGTGTCGATGATCGCGCTGTCGGCGAAGATGGCGAAGGCCGACGGCGTCGTCACGCCGCACGAGGTGGCGGCGTTCGAGGAGATTTTCGAGATCCCGCCGGCCGAACACCAGAACGTGGCGCGGCTGTTCAACCTCGCCAAGCAGGACGTCGCCGGCTTCGACGCCTATGCGCGCAAGCTCGCCAGCCTGTTCGACAAGGGTTCGCCGGTGTTCGAGGACATCGTCGACGGGTTGTTTCACATCGCCAAGGCCGACGGCATGGTGCATGAGGCCGAGCTCGCCTTTCTCGAGCATGTCGCGACGATCTTCGGCATTCGCGAGGCCGCCTTCGCGCGCATCAGCAGCCGCCATATCGTGCCGGAGGAGGGCGATCCCTATGCCATCCTCGGCATCGATCGCGACGCCTCCAATGACGAGGTGAAGCGGCACTATCGCCGTATCGTCGCCGAGACCCATCCCGACAAGCTGATCGCGCGCGGCGTGCCGGCGGAGTTCCTTGCCATCGCCACGGCGAAGCTCGCCGCGCTGAACGGCGCCTATGACCGCATTCGGCGCGAGCGGGCCTTCGCCTGACCTCGGCCCGCACAGACGGAGACATGATGACCGATGCCGCATTGCCGGGCGTGGCCTGGCGGCCCTCGCCGAATTTCGGTCCGCGCGTCGAGGGCGCGGCGATCGACCTGCTGATCCTGCACTACACCGACATGAAGAGCGCGGAAGCGGCGATCGACCTGCTCTGCGATCCGGCTTCCGGCGTCTCCTGCCACTATGTCGTGGCCGAGGACGGCACCGTCACCCAGCTCGTCGCGGAGCGGGATCGCGCCTGGCATGCGGGCGTCTCATCGTGGCAGGGGCAGGGCGACATCAACTCCCGGTCGGTCGGAATCGAGATCGCCAACCGTGGCCATGACCATGGCTATCCCGACTTTCCCGATATCCAGGTCGATGCCGTCATCGCGCTGGCATGCGACATTTGCGCTCGGAACGGCATTCGTCCGGAACGAATCCTTGCGCACTCGGACATTGCGCCGGACCGCAAGCGCGACCCTGGCGAGAAGTTTCCCTGGGCGCGCCTCGCGGCCGCTGGGGTAGGTCATTTCGTCGAGCCGGAACCGATTCGCGGCGGCCGTTTTTTTAGCGTGGGTGAAAGTGGGGCGCCGATCGAGGCGCTGCAGGCCATGCTCGCGCTCTATGGGTATCCCCTTCAGATCACAGGCGTTTACGACACGGCGACGGAGCAGGTCGTGACGGCTTTCCAGCGCCATTTCAGGCCCTCCCGCGTCGACGGAATCGCCGATTCCTCGACGATCGCCACGCTGCACAGGCTGGCGCGCGGTCTGACGAAGCCCGGCGCGGATGCCGCGACGGCAGGCTCTGATTGATAAGCCGGCGAAGAAAATCGAGGGGCGTCGGCTCGATCACGAAATGTTAAAATCGGTAATCTGATTTTAGTATGAGTGCCCCATTTCGGGACTCTTGGGCGGCGAAACGATGCCTCATCTTCAATGATGAGAGTTCACCCCCAAGTATGAAGAAGTTCAGCGTCCTCGCTTTGGCCGCCCTCGTTGCCAGCAGCGCCCTCGCCATCTCGCCCGCCTCGGCCCAGTCGAAGCGCATCCTGAAGTCGAACGAAACCCGGGTCGCCGCTGCCGAGCGCAGCCGCTACGATACACTGATCAAGACCCATGCCGCCGCCAACAACGTGCCGCTGTCGCTGGCGCACGCCGTCGTGACGGTCGAGAGCAACTACAAGCCCAACGTCACCGGCTCGGCCGGCGAGATCGGCCTGATGCAGCTGAAGCTCCAGACCGCGCGCGGCATGGGCTATTCGGGCTCCGCCAAGGCGCTCTACGATCCCGCCACCAACATCAAGTTCGGCATGAAGTATCTCGGTCAGGCCCGCAAGCTCGCCGGCGGCGATCTCTGCGGCACGATCCTGAAGTACAATGGCGGCCATGGCGCCACCCGCATGAGCAAGGGCCCGCTGCGCTATTGCGGCAAGGTCCAGCAGATCATCGCCTCCAACTGAGGCGAGGGCCGGCGCGCCGGCATCGACGTTTCGTGTGCCGCGTTCGCCCGTCTCGGGCCTCGGGCGGCCACGGCGGAGCCGACGGGCTCCGATCTTCCCGGTCGATTGCGAACCCGTTTCGGTTCGGATCGACGACGGGACGGGGTGCCGGGTCGAGCATTCGTAGGATGCGTACTTGACCGGCACCCGTCGCCCTCGTAAGCCCCCCTCTGCCAGTCGGCCGGACGACCGCTGCTGCGAAACCGAAAGGTTGCAGGGGAGGAAAGTCCGGGCTCCATGGAAACACGGTGCCGGGTAACGCCCGGCGGGGGCGACCCCAGGGAAAGTGCCACAGAAAGCAAACCGCCCGAGCGTTCGCGCCACGGGTAAGGGTGAAAGGGTGGGGTAAGAGCCCACCGCGGTCCCAGCAATGGGAACGGCACGGTAAACCCCACCGGGAGCAAGACCGAATAGGGGCGACACGGGCGCAAGCCCAGCCTGTTTCCAGGTTCGTCGCCCGGGTTGGTCGCGAGAGGCGTCCGGTAACGGGCGTCCCAGATGAATGGTCGTCACGCGGCGGTTCGCCGCCGCCCTACAGAACCCGGCTTACAGGCCGGCTGGCAATCCTCCCCTCGTTCCTCGCTTTTGGGGCGGCCCGCGAGCTTCGCGGCCGCCGCCTCCGGCGCGCTCGGCCGTGCCCCGAGGCCCGTCTTTCCGCGCTGCCCGCCCTGTCGCTGCGAATTTTCGCGGCCCCGTCGGCGTGTCGCGTTTTTTGGCGTGTGCTTGGAAAAGCTACGGAAAATTAAGCCTAACAGGGTGTGATCAGGCGTGCGCTTCCGCCTGTCGTGGGGGCCGATTCCATTGACGCCCATATTTGCCCATGATATCCCAAATCATCCCGGTTCGAGGGCGCTGCGACCAACGTTTACGGGTCGGTTCGCAGGGCGGCGTGGCACGCCGGGATGTTGTTTCCAGTCTGCGTCCATCGGGTGAATTCCAGCCTCTTCAAGCGGGCGGGTCGTCAATGGGCATTTTTGAGAGGGGCGCCGGCGCGAAGGGTGATGGACGAATTCGTTTCAACCTTCACCAACAAGCTGGACTCGAAGGGGAGGGTGTCGATCCCTGCCTCGTTTCGCGCCGTGCTGGTGCGGGACGGATTCGAGGGGCTCTATTGCTGCCCGACGCTCGACCAGAATGCCGTGGACGCCGGCGGCAACCGCCTCGTGACGCAGATCCGCGCCAGCCTGACGTTGTTCGAGCCCTTCTCCGAGGATCACGAGTTTCTCTCGACGACGCTGATCGGCGAGAGCGAGGTGCTGAAGGTCGATCCGGAGGGGCGCGTGGCGCTGTCGGAGGCGATCAAGGCGCATGCCGGCATCCGCGACACGGTGACCTTCGTCGGCCAGGGCTACAAATTCCAGATCTGGGAGCCGGATCGCTTCGTCGCCTATCGGGACGAGGCGAAGAACCGGGTGCGCGAGCTGCGGCGGCGCCTGGGTTCCGGCTCGCGCGTCACGGGAGGCGGAGAATGACCGGCGCATCACAAGGCGGCGCCGACCGTCACGTTCCCGTGCTTCTCGACGAGGTCCTGCATCATCTCGCGCCCGCGCCCGGCGAAGTCGTCGTCGACGGCACGTTCGGGCTCGGTGGCTACAGCCGCGCCATCCTCGGCGCCGGCGCGACCGTGATCGGCATCGACCGCGATCCGAACGCGATCGCCGACGGCCAGGCGATGGTCGCCGAGTTCGCCGGCCGTCTGAAACTGGCGCATGGCCGCTTCGGCGATCTCGACGAGATCGCGGCGGAGCAGGGCCATGAACGGGTCGACGGCGTCGTGCTCGACATCGGCGTTTCGTCGATGCAGCTGGACGAGGCCGAGCGCGGCTTCTCGTTCCGCTTCGACGGCCCGCTCGACATGCGCATGAGCCAGGAGGGCCCGAGCGCCGCCGACGTCGTCAACACGATGGAGGCCCGCGACCTCGCGCGCATCATCTCGGTGCTGGGCGAGGAGCGCCGCGCCGCCGCCGTGGCCCGCGCCATCACGCAGGATCGCGTCGCCAAGCCCTATCTGCGCACCAGCGAGCTTGCCGGCCTGGTCGAGCGCGTCGTCGGCAAGAAGCCGACCGACCCGATCCACCCCGCCACCCGTACCTTCCAGGCGCTCAGGATCTACGTGAACCAGGAGCTCGACGAACTTGGCCGGGCGCTGGCCGCGGCCGAGCGCGTGCTCAAGCCTGGCGGCCGGCTGGTGATCGTCTCGTTCCATTCGCTCGAGGATCGCATCGTCAAGCGCTTCCTGGCGGAGCGGAGCGAGGTGAGGGCAGGTGGATCGCGCCATTTGCCGGAGCGCGAGGTCGCGGCGCCGACCTTCACGCTGGCGGTCAAGGGCGCGGTCGTGGCCGGCGACAGCGAGACCGCCCGCAATCCGCGGGCGCGCTCCGCCAAGCTTCGCGCCGGTATCCGCACCGGGGCGCCGTCGCGCCCGTTCGATGCCCAAGCCGCCGGTGTCCCGGCGCTTCCTGAATTCAAAGCGGCGAGGTCGTAATGCTCCGGGCACTCAATGTCATCTGGGTCGCTTTGATGGTCGCCGGCGCCGTGATGACCTACGTCATGAAGGATCGCGCCGGTCGCGCCGCGGACCACGTCATGGAGCTGCGCCGCGACATCGCGCGCGAGAAGGAATTGCTCACCGTGCTCAAGGCCGAGTGGAGCGTGCTGGACCAGCCGGCCCGCCTGCAGGGACTGGTCGAGCGCTATGGCGCCTATCTGCATCTGCAGCCGCTCGAGGTCCGCCAGATCGCCACGCTCGCCGACGTGCCGGCGAAGCCGATCGAGAGCCCGGCCGCCGGGCTCGACGGCCTGATCACCAGCGGCGTCGCCAAGCCGCAATCCGGCCAACCGCAATCCGGCCAGCCATATGCAGGCCAGCCCTATCCTCCGGCCAAGCCCCGGTATCCGGGAGCAACTCCATGACGATGACGCTCACCGACCGCCCCGACACGTTCAGCCCCGCCAACGGAGCGCGCCACGTCGCGCTCAAGGGCGCCGGCAAGGCGCGGCATGACCAGACGCGAAGCCGCATCGGCCTGACCATGCTGGTGTTCATGCTGGTCTACTGCGTCATCGGCGGCCGGCTGGTCATGCTCGGCATGAGCGAGCAGGCCGCGGCCGGCGCGCGCGGCAACGCCGCCGCCTCGGTGGCGACCGCCCGTCCGAACATCGTCGACCGCAATGGCGAGATCCTCGCCACCGACATCAAGACGTCGTCGCTCTTCGCCGAACCGAACAAGATCATCGATCCCGACGAGGCGGCGGAGCTGATCACCAGCGTGTTGCCCGATATCGATGCCAGACAGTTGCGGGCGCGCCTCTCGACCAATGCCGGCTTCGTCTGGGTCAAGCGCGAGATCACGCCGAAGCAGCAGCAGGAACTGCACAATCTCGGCATTCCGGGCGTCGGCTTCCTGACCGAGAACCGCCGCTTCTATCCCGGCGGCCCGGCCGCGGCGCATATCGTCGGTCTCGTCAACATCGACAACGAAGGCATCGCCGGCATCGAGAAGGCGATCGACGAGCGCGGCCTTGGCGACCTGCACGGCGCGGGCTTCGCCACCAAGGGCGCCGACCTGCAGCCGGTCGCGCTCTCTATCGACATGCGCGTGCAGCACATCCTGCGGGACGAGCTGGTCGGCGCCATGCAGCGCTACCAGTCGCTCGCCGCCATGGGCGTGATCGTCAACGCCAAGACCGGCGAGGTCATGGCCATGGCCTCGCTGCCCGATTTCGATCCGAACAACCCCGTCGACGCCAACAAGCCGGACCGCCTCAACCGCCTCACGGCCGGTACCTACGAGCTCGGCTCGGTGTTCAAGAGCTTTACCTTCGCCATGGCGCTCGATTCCGGCCGGGTGAAGATGAGCGACAGCATCGACGCGCGCTTCCCGATCCGCGTCGGCCGTCAGCAGATCCGCGACTTCCACGCCAAGTCGCGCTTCCTGACGGTGCCGGAGGTGTTCCAGTACTCGTCCAACATCGGCACCGCCAAGATGGCGCTCGCCGTCGGCCAGGAAGAGCAGCAGGACTATCTGAAGAAGTTTGGCCTCTCGACCCGGTTGAAGACGGACCTGCCCGAGGTTGCGACGCCGCAGGTGCCGAAGCGCTGGAGCCAGGCGACGCAGCTCACCGTCTCGTTCGGCCACGGCATCGCCATCACGCCGATGCAGGCGGCCATGGCCGACGTCGCGCTCGTCAATGGCGGCCACCTGCTGTCGCCGACCTTCTATCCGCGCACGCAGGAAGAGGCGATGGCCGACGCCACCCAGATGATCTCGAAGCACACCAGCGACCAGATGCGCTGGCTGTTCCGCTTCAACGCCGTCAAGGGATCGGGCCGCAACGGCGACGTGCCGGGCTATGTCGTCGGCGGCAAGACCGGAACCGCCGAGAAGATCGTCAATGGCCGCTATGTCGAGGGCCACTACCTGAACTCGTTCCTGTCGACCTTCCCGATGGACGATCCGCAATACGTCATGCTGATCTCGATCGACGATCCGAAGCCCGAGAAGCCCGGCCTGCCGGCGCTCGCGGCCTGGAATGCGGCCAAGGTCAGCTCCAACGTCATCCGTCGCGCGGCGGATATTCTCGGTGTTCGACCCCGCTCGGAGAGCGAGGGGCAGCCGGATGCCTTGCTTGTGTCTTATTGAGGATCGAAGAGCAGCTGATCCTAAACGTGAAGATCGAGAGGATTCGATCCCAGTATGCGGCTCGGTGATCTAGCTTCGAACGACTTTCCGATCTCGCCCGAAGCGGGCGCGATCGCTATTTCCGGACTGACGGCGGACAGCCGCGCGGTTCGGCCAGGCTTTCTTTTCGCAGCGTTGAAGGGCGCCGCCGCCGATGGCGGGCGCTTCGCGCCCGAGGCAGTCCAGCGCGGCGCCGCCGCCATCCTCGCCGGCGCCGACACCGTGCTGCCGGAGGATATCGGCGTGCCGGTGCTGCGCGCCGCCGACCCGCGCCTGGCGCTCGCGCTCCTTGCGTCGCGCTTCTACCCGCTGCAGCCCGAGCAGATGGTCGCCGTCACCGGCACCAGCGGCAAGACCTCGGTCGCCGCCTTCGTCCGCCAGATCTTCGAGACCGCCGGCAAGCAGGCCGCCTCGATCGGCACCATCGGCGTCGTCTCGCCGACCGGCTCCGACTATGGCAGCCTGACCACGCCCGATCCGATCCGCCTGCACGAGATCCTCGATACCCTCGCGCGCCAGGGCGTCACCCACGCCGCGCTCGAGGCGTCCAGCCACGGCCTCGACCAGCACCGGCTCGACGGCGTGCGCCTCGTCGCTGCCGCCTTCACCAATCTCGGCCGCGACCACATGGACTACCATCCGACGGTCCAGCACTATCTCGAGGCCAAGCTGAAGCTGTTTGGCACGCTGCTGCCGGAAGGCCGGACCGCCGTCGTCGACGCGGACGGGCCCCATGCCGAGACCGTGATGGCGGTTGCGCGGCGGCGGGGCCAGCGGATCATCGATGTCGGCCGGGCCGGCCGCGCGATCCGTCTCGTCAAGGCGCAGCCCGATCTCTATAGCCAGGCCCTGTCGCTCGACGTGTTCGGCACGCCGATGGACGTGCGGCTGCCGCTCGCCGGCGGCTTCCAGATCTCCAACGCCCTCGTCGCCGCCGGGCTCGCGATTGCCACGGGGATCGCGCCCGAGGTGGCGGTACATGCGCTGGGCGGTCTCGTCGGCGCGCCGGGGCGTCTCGAGCGGGTTGGCATCACCGACAAGGGCGCGCTGGTCTTCATCGACTATGCTCACAAGCCCGACGCCATCGAGCATGCGCTTGGCGCGCTCCGGCCGATGACACGCAAGCGGCTCGTCGTCGTCTTCGGCGCCGGTGGCGACCGCGATGCGGGCAAGCGGCCGCTGATGGGCGAGGCGGCCAGCCGCCACGCCGACGTCGTCATCGTCACCGACGACAATCCGCGTTCCGAGGATCCGGCCCGCATCCGCGCCGAGATCCTGGCCGGCGCGCCGGGCGCCATCGAGATCGGCGATCGCAAGGCGGCGATAGGCGAGGCGATCGCCATGCTGGACGAGGGCGACGTGCTCTGCGTCGCCGGCAAGGGCCACGAGACCGGCCAGATCGTGAACGGCGTCGTGCTGCCCTTCTCCGACCACGAGGTCGTCGCGGCGGCGCTCGCCGCGGAGGCGCAAGCATGACCGATACGCTCTGGACCTTCGATGCCTTCGTGAATGCCATGAACGGCCGGCCGACCAATGCGGGCCCGGCGATCGGCGGCATCTCGATCGATAGCCGCACGGTGCAGCCGGGCGACGCCTTCTTTGCCATCCGCGGCGAGCGTTTCGACGGCCATCGCTTCGTCGGCGGGGCCGCTGCCCATGGCGCGACGGTCGCCGTCGTGTCGGAGGACAAGCTCGCCGGCCTCGGTCGCATGACGATTCCGCTGGTCGTCGTGTCCGACGTGCTGGAGGCGCTGGAGCATCTCGCCCGCGCCGCCCGCGCCAGGGCCGCCGGCCGGATCGCAGCCGTCACCGGCAGCGTCGGCAAGACCTCGACCAAGGAAATGCTGGGCCATGTGCTGGCGGCGCAGGCGCCGACGCATTTCTCGCCGGCCTCGTTCAATAACCATTGGGGCGTGCCGTTGACGCTCGCGCGCATGCCGGCGGACGTTCGCTTCGCGGTGTTCGAGATCGGCATGAACCACGCCGGCGAGATCACGCCGCTGGTCGCGCAGGTGCGGCCGCATGTGGCGATCATCACGACGATCGAGCCCGTCCATCTCGAATTCTTCCCCGACGGCATCGACGGCATCACCCGCGCCAAGGCCGAGATCTTTTCCGGCGTCGAGCCGGGCGGCAGCGTCATCCTGAATGGCGAAAGCCCGCAGTTCGAGCGGCTGGCGCTGCTCGCCATGGATGCCGGCGTCAATAACGTGCTGTCGTTCGGATCCGGACGCGACGCCGATGCGCGGCTCGAGGCCGTCGATCTGCAGCCGGCCTATTCGCGTGTTACCGCCCGCATCCTTGACCAGGAGGTCGGCTTCATCATCGGCGCGCCCGGGCGCCATCTGGTGCAGAACGCGCTCGCCGTGCTGCTGGCCGTGGCGCAGATGGGCGGCGACGTCGGCCAGGCGGCCAGCGCGCTGGCGAGCCTCGGCGCGCCCAAGGGGCGTGGCGCGCGGCACGAGCTTTGGATGGAGGGCGGCCGCGCGACGCTGATCGACGAGAGCTACAACGCCAGTCCCGTCTCGATGCGCGCCGCCTTCGCGGTGCTGGCGCAGGCCGAGCCGGAAGGCGCGGGCCAGCGAATCGCGGTCCTCGGCGACATGCTGGAGCTCGGCCCCGACACGCTCGATCTGCATGCCGGCCTCGCCGAGGCGCTCGTCGCCGCCGGCGTCGACCGCGCCTATCTGGCGGGTCCTTCGATGCTGGCGCTGTGGGAGGCCTTGCCGCCGGCCATGCGCGGCCATTATTCGGAAACCGCGAGCGAACTCGAGCCGATTCTCCTCGACCATGTGGCCGCCGGCGACGTGGTGATGGTCAAGGGTTCGAATGGCAGCCGGATGGCGCCGCTGGTCGAAGCTCTGCTGACACGATTTGCGCCGGCGCCTGCTCAAGGCGATCCCGCCACTGAAGGACCCGTCTGATGCTGTACCTGCTGGGGGATCTCTCCACGCAATTCTCAGGGCTCAACGTCTTCCGCTACATCACCTTCCGTGTGGGTGGCGCGACGATGACGGCGCTGATCTTCGTCTTCCTGTTCGGCCCGGCCATCATCCGGGCGCTGAAGATCAAGCAGGGCAAGGGACAGCCGATCCGCGAGGATGGGCCGCAGAGCCACCTGGTCACCAAGAAGGGCACGCCCACCATGGGCGGTCTGATGATCCTGTCGGGCCTGATCGTCTCGACCCTGCTCTGGGCCAATCTCTCCAGCTTCTATGTCTGGACGGTGCTCGGGGTGACGGTCGGTTTCGGCCTGATCGGCTTCTATGACGACTATCTCAAGGTCACCAAGCAGAGCCACAAGGGCTTTTCGGGCCGCTCGCGCCTGGCCGTCGAGTTCGCCATCGCCGCCGTCGCCTGCATCGCCATCTCGCATCTGTCGAGCGGGCCGCTCTCCAACACGCTGACCTTCCCCTTCATCAAGGCCTTCGTCCTCGATCTCGGCTGGTTCTTCATTCCCTTCGGCGCCTTCGTCATCGTCGGCGCCGGCAATGCGGTGAACCTGACCGACGGCCTCGACGGCCTTGCCATCGTGCCGGTCATGGTCGCCACCGCCTCGTTCGGCGTCATGGCCTATCTCTCGGGCAACGCGATCTTCGCGGAATATCTCCAGATCCATTTCGTGCCCGGTACCGGCGAACTGGCGGTGCTCTGCGGCGCCATGCTCGGCGCCGGTCTCGGCTTCCTCTGGTTCAACGCGCCGCCGGCGGCGATCTTCATGGGCGACACCGGCTCGCTGGCGCTGGGCGGCATGCTCGGCGCCATCGCCGTCGCCACCAAGCACGAGATCGTGCTCGCCATCGTCGGCGGCCTGTTCGTGCTCGAGGCCGTCTCGGTGATCATCCAGGTCCTGTCGTTCAAGCTGACCGGCAAGCGCGTGTTCAAGATGGCACCGATCCACCATCATTTCGAGCATCTCGGCTGGACCGAGCCGCAGGTCGTGATCCGTTTCTGGATCATCGCGGTCGTCCTCGCCCTGATCGGCCTCTCCAGCCTGAAGATCCGGTAGTCGTCCATGATCCCGATCACCTCCTTCGCCGGCAAGTCGGTCGCGGTCTTCGGACTGGGCGGCAGCGGCATCGTCACGGCCGAGGCCCTGGTGGCCGGCGGCGCGAAGGTCGTGGCCTGGGACGACAACGCCGATTCCGTCGCCAGGGCGGCGGCGGCCGGCATTCCGACCGGCGACCTGCGCCAGCAGGTCTTCACCGGCTTCTCGGCGCTGATCCTGTCGCCCGGCGTGCCGCTGACCCATCCGGTCCCACACTGGACGGTCGATCTCGCCAAGGCGGCCGGCATCGAGATCATCGGCGACATCGAGCTGTTCTGCCGCGAGCGGCGGGCGATCGCCCCTGACGCGCCCTTCATCGCCATCTCCGGCACCAACGGCAAGTCGACGACGACGGCGCTGATCGCGCATCTCTTCCGCGCCGCCGGCTGGGACGTGCAGCTCGGGGGCAATATCGGCACGGCCATCCTGTCGCTGGAGCCACCGTCGATCGACCGCATCCACATCGTCGAGTGTTCCTCGTTCCAGATCGACCTGGCGCCGACCATCGATCCGACGGTGGGCGTGCTGCTCAACCTTACCGAGGACCATCTCGACCGGCACGACACGATGGAGCGCTACGCCGCCATCAAGGCACGGCTGGTGCGCGGCGCCGACACGGCGGTGGTCGGCATCGACGACGCATGGTGCGAGGCGATCGCGGGCGATCTCGACAAGCTCGGCAGGCCGGTGGCACGTCTCTCGGTGCGCCGTCCCGTCGCCACCGGCTTCTATGCCGATCGCGGCCGCCTCTTCGAGGCCGCCGACACGGTGGTGCACCAGGTCGTCGACCTCGCCGGCATCGGCTCGCTCCGCGGCGACCACAATGCGCAGAACGCGGCGGCGGCGATCGCGGCCGCGCGCGTGATCGGCCTGTCCGAGGCGGTGATCGTCGAGGGGCTCCGGAGCTTCCCCGGCCTCGCGCACCGCATGGAAGAGGTGGCCCGGATCGGCAAGGTCCTGTTCGTCAACGACTCGAAGGCGACCAACGCCGACGCGGCCGAGAAGGCGCTGGCGAGCTTCGACCGCATCTACTGGATCGCCGGCGGCAAGCCGAAGACGGGCGGCATCACCAGCCTCGCCGCCTATTTCCCGAGGATCGCCAAGGCCTATCTGATCGGCGCGGCGGCGGACGGGTTCGCCGCCACGCTCGCCGGCAAGGTCGAGACCGTGATGGCGGGCACGATGGACGCCGCGGTCGCCGCGGCGGCGGGCGACGCGGCGCAGGACGGCGCGGCCGAGCCCGTCGTGCTGCTCTCGCCGGCCTGCGCGTCTTATGACCAGTATCGCAACTTCGAGATCCGCGGCGACCATTTCCGCGATCTCGTCCAGGCGCTCGCGGGCGCGGAACTCGTTGAAGAGGTGAAGTGATGGTCAGCCGGGCCAATCGCAGTGTCTTCGCCGAGTGGTGGTGGACGATCGACAAATATCTGCTGTTCGGGCTCCTCGCGCTGATGATCGGCGGCGTGGTGCTGTCGCTCGCCGGCAGCCCGCCCGTCGCCGAGCGCATCGGCCTCGACAGCTTTCACTTCGTCAAGCGCCACATCCTGTTCATGATCCCGACCATCGGGGTCATGATCGCGACCTCGTTCCTGTCGCCGCGCAATGTCCGCCGCACCGCGCTGATCGTGTTCTCGATCTCGGTCGTGCTGATGTTCCTGACGCTGTTCGTCGGCCAGGAAGTGAAGGGCGCGCGCCGCTGGATCAACATCCTCGGCTTCTCGCTGCAGCCTTCCGAATTCGTGAAGCCCGCCTTCCTTGTGCTTTCGGCCTGGCTCTTCACCGAGAATTCGCGCCGCAACGACATTCCCGGCAACATCTTCGCCATGCTGCTGCTGGCCATCGTCGCGGCGCTGCTCGTCGCGCAGCCGGATCTCGGCCAGACCATGCTGGTGGTCATCTCGTGGTCGGCGGTGTTCTTCATGGCGGGGCTCTCCTGGTTCTGGATCGCCGGCCTCGCGGCGCTGGCCGCCGGCGGCATCGTCGCCGCCTACACCGTGTTCCCGCACTTCGCCGGCCGCATCAACCGCTTCCTCGATCCGGCCGCCGGCGACACCTTCCAGGTCGACACGGCGCTGAATTCGGTCATTCATGGCGGCTGGCTCGGCCGTGGCCCCGGCGAGGGCATCGTCAAGCGCATCCTGCCCGACAGCCACACCGACTTCATCTTCGCCGTCGCGGCGGAGGAGTTCGGCATCATCCTCTGCATGGGCCTGGTGCTGATGTTCGGCTTCGTCGTCGTGCGCGGCTTGAGCCACAGCCTGAAGAACGAGGATTCCTTCGTGCGCCTCGCCTCGGCCGGCCTGCTCGTTCTGTTCGGCGTGCAGTCGGTGATCAACATGGCGGTTAACCTGAACCTGATGCCCGCCAAGGGCATGACCTTGCCCTTCATCTCCTATGGCGGCTCGTCGATGATGGCGATCGCCTTCCAGATGGGCCTGGTGCTGGCGCTGACCCGCCGCCGTTTCGAGCCGGCGCGACTGACGTCGGGCTTCAGCCGGTTCGGCGCGGCGAAGGTTGCGTGAGGCGATGGAGAAGACCATCCTGCTCTGCGCCGGCGGCACCGGCGGACACCTGTTTCCGGCCGAGGCGCTCGCCTATGCGCTGAAGCGGCGCGGCTGGTCGGTGCACCTTGCCACCGATCATCGCGCCGAGACCTACGGCCAGAACTTCCCGGCCGACGAGACCCACATCATCCGCTCCGCGACGCCGTCGGTGCGATCGCCGGTCACGATGCTGTCGGCCGCCTGGAGCCTCTGGCACGGCTATCGCCAGTCGAAGGCGATGTTGCGCCGCGTCCGGCCGAGCGCCGTCGTCGGCTTTGGCGGCTATCCGACCGTTCCGCCCGTGCTCGCCGCCGCCCGTCTCGGTATCCCGACCGTGGTGCATGACGCCAACGCCGTGCTCGGCCGCGCCAACCGGATGCTGGCGTCGCGCGCCAGCGCGCTCGCGACCAGCTTTCCCGAGGTCGGCCATGCCGGCGCCGCCGGCGCCAAGGTGGTGCAGACGGGCAATCCCGTCCGCCAGCAGGTGATCGACGCCAGCCGCGTCGCCTATCCGGCACCGGGGGAGGGCGGCCGGCTCGACCTCGTCATCTTCGGCGGCAGCCAGGGCGCGCGCTTCTTCTCCGACCTCCTGCCCGAGGCGCTCGGAAAGCTCGCGCCCGACCAGCGCGCGCGGCTCTCGCTGGTGCAGCAGTGCCGGCCGGAGGACATGGAACGCGTCCGCGCCGCCTATGGCGGGCTCGGCATCGAGGCCGACCTCGCGCCCTTCTTCCGCGACATGCCGGCGCGCATCGCGAACAGCCATCTCGTGATCTCGCGCTCCGGCGCCTCGACCGTCTGCGAACTCGCCGTCATCGGACGGCCGGCGATCATGGTGCCGCTGCCCGGCGCCATCGACCAGGACCAGAGCGCCAACGCGCTCGTGCTCGCCAAGGCCGGCGGCGGCTGGGTCGTGCCGCAGGCCGAGTTGACAGCCGACCGCCTGGCACGCGAATTGACGGGCTTTCTGGCCGAGCCGGGGCGTCTCGCCCAGGCGGCGGCCGCCGCGAAATCAGTCGGACGTCCCGACGCTGACGAACGCCTGGCTGATCTGGTCGAGCGGGTTGCCGGTGGCGAGCGGGTCGGCGCATCCACCGGAGTTTGAACATGAAGATGCCCCGGGACATTGGTCCCGTTCATTTCGTCGGCATTGGCGGTATCGGCATGAGCGGCATCGCCGAGGTGCTGGTCAATCTGGGCTATCGAGTTCAGGGGTCGGACGCGGCCGAGAACGCCAATGTCCTGCGCCTGAAGGCGAAGGGCGCGACGATCGCGATCGGGCACGACGCCGCCAATCTCGGCGACGCCCGCGTCGTCGTTGTCTCCTCGGCCATCAAGGCGAGCAATCCCGAGCTGAAGGCGGCGCGCGAGCGCCTGCTGCCGGTTGTCCGCCGCGCCGAGATGCTGGCCGAGCTGATGCGCCTGAAGAGCGCCATCGCCATCGCCGGCACGCATGGCAAGACGACCACGACCTCGATGGTGGCGGCGCTGCTCGACGCCGGCGGCTTCGACCCGACCGTGATCAATGGCGGCATCATCAACGCCTACGGCACCAATGCCCGCATGGGCGCGAGCGACTGGATGGTCGTCGAGGCGGACGAAAGCGACGGCACCTTCGTCAAGCTGCCGGCCGACGTGGCGCTCGTGACCAACATCGATCCCGAGCACCTCGATCACTATGGCAGCTTCGACAAGGCGCGCGACGCCTACAAGCAGTTCATCGAGAACATCCCGTTCTACGGCTTCGCCGTCATGTGCCTCGATCATCCGGAGGTACAGTCGCTGATCGGCAAGATCGAGGACCGGCGCATCATCACCTATGGCGCCAACCCGCAGGCCGATATCCGCTACAGCCATCTGCGCAACGAGAACGGCGTCTCGATCTTCACCGCCAGCCTGCGCGACCGCGTCACCGGCGAGACGACGGAGCTGGTCGACCTGCTCCTGCCGATGCCGGGCGAGCACAATGTCCAGAACGCGACGGGCGCCATCGCCATCGCGCATCATCTCGGCATCTCCGACGAGGCGATCCGAAAGGGCCTGGCGGCGTTCGGCGGCGTCAAGCGGCGCTTCACCCACACGGGTTCCTGGAACGGCGTCGAGATGTTCGACGATTACGGCCACCATCCGGTCGAGATCGCGGCTGTCCTGAAGGCGGCGCGCGCCTCGACCAAGGGCCGCGTTATCGCCGTCGTCCAGCCGCATCGCTACACGCGGCTGCGCGATCTCTTTGACGGCTTCTGCTCCTGCTTCAACGACGCCGACACCGTGTTCGTCGCCCCCGTCTACGCCGCCGGCGAGGCGCCGATCGAGGGCATCGATAGCGATCACCTGGTCGACGGCATGAAGGTGCGCGGCCATCGCGATGCGCGGCCTCTGCTCGGACCCCAGGCGCTCGCGCCCGAGATCGCTTCCATCGCCAAGCCCGGCGACTATGTCGTCTGCCTCGGCGCCGGCTCGATCACCAACTGGGCCTATGCGCTGCCGGGCGAACTGGAGACGCTGACCAAGGCCGGCTGAATGCGCGCTTCCGGACTGTCAGAAAACTGACATCCTCCGGTTGTGCAATTGTCATCTTGGCTCGCTAGAGCACCCTGGGGTCTTCAAGCCGGGGTGCTTTTCGAGATGTCTAGACGATTTTCCGCCGTAAGCTGGCTGGCGCTGGCCGCTACCGGCGTGCTCGCCGCCATGCCGGGCGCAGCGCACGCCACCGACACCACGGTCGCCGCCGGGACGACGCGCTCGACGGCGCTCAACATGGCCGGCGCCGACACGCTCAATGTCGAGGCGACGGGCACATTCGAGACGTCGGGCACGGCGGTGACGATCAATGGCGCCTCGACCACGCTCTCGATCGACAATGCCGGCACGATCCGCTCGACCGACAACCGCGCGATCCGCCTCAACGACGGCACCGTCAACAACAGCCATTCGCTGACGGTCACCAACCGCGAGACCGGCCTGATCGAAAGTACCGGCGACGACGCTTTCCAGATCAGCAACCCGCTCTATGGCGGCACGGTCGTGGTCGAGAACTCCGGCACGATCCAGTCGTCCGAGAGCCGCGCCATCAACTTCAACGCCGCGACCGGCGGCACGATCACGATCAACAACCGCGCGACCGGCTTGATCAGCGCCGCGATCGGCGCCGACGTGATGCGTCCCGGCGAGAACGCCACCGTCAACAATTACGGCGCCATCCAATCCTTCGCCGACAGCACCGACTTCGATGGCGACGGCATCGACTTCCAGGACAAGGCCGGCGGCGCGGTCAACAATTTCGAGGGTGGCCTGATTGAAGGCTCCAAGCACGGCGTCACCGGCGACATGGGCGCCGCGGTCGTGAACGAGGAGGGGGCCACGATCCGCGGCCGCAACGGCTCGGGCATCAACTTCGACACGTCGGGCTCCGCCGCGCCGGTTTCGATCGTCAATCACGGCCTGATCTCCGGCGAGGCGCAGGTCGAGAGCTCGACCGACACGGATGGCGACGGCGTCGACGTCGACGGCCTCGTCGCGATCGAGAACTACGGCACGATCCAGGCGATGGGCGCGCGCGGCTTCAAGGATGGCGTGCTGACTGATCCCAACATCTCCGACGGCATCTCGGCCGGCGGCGGCACGATCAACAATTACGCCGGCGGCGTCATCTACAGCGTCCAGCGCGGCATCCTGATCGACGACAGCGAGGGCGGAGCCGCCTTCGCCGCCACGACGATCAACAATGAGGGCACGATCACCAGCCTCTCCGGCCAGGCGATCACGCTCACCGGCGACTGGAACGACACGCTCGTCAACAAGGGCGTGATCACCGGCGACGTGAAGATGGGCGGCGGCGCCGACACGGCGACGCTCCATGCCGGCCAGTCGATCGACGGCTTGCTCGACGGCGAGGCGGGCGCCAATACGCTCGATCTCGCCGATTACGGCACCTCCACGGTCGGCGCGCTCGATAATTTCGAGACGCTCAAGGTCGGCATCGCCGGCAATGGCGACCACGGCCAGCTCGACGTCACCGACACGGCGACCATCAGCGGCGGCACGGTCGAGATCGAGGCCGGGGCCGGTCCCTACCAGATCGGCACGAGCTACACGCTGATCGACACCGGCGGCGGCATCGTCGGCACGGGCTTCAGCGACGTGAGCTCGGGCTTCCTGTTCATCGATCCGACGCTCGGCGGCGGCACCGACAGCGTGACCGTCACGCTGGACCGCAACGATGTCGCCTTCGCCTCGGTGGCGGCGACCGCGAACCAGAAGGCGGTCGCCAACGCGATCGACGCCGGCGACGACACCGCGGCGCTCTACCAGTGGATGGTGGGCGCGCAGGACGCCGACGCGTTCGCCGCCTCGCTCGATGGCCTCGACGGCCAGGTCCATGCCGACGTCAAGGGCGCGCTCGCGCAGCAGTCGATGCAGGTCGAGCTCGCGATCCTGTCGCGCCTCTCCCGCCTCGGCGGCGTCGCGGCCAAGCCGGCGGAGCCCGCGAGCGCGGCGCTCTCCTTTGGCGAGGCGGATGCGAAGGACAACGCGGCCTCCGTCGTCATGGCGGCCGACGACATGGGCTACCAGGCCTGGGCCCAGGGCTTCGGCGTCTGGACGTCGACCGATGGCGACGGCAACGCGGCCGGCGCCGACACCAATCTCGGCGGCGCGCTCGTCGGCTTCGACCTATCGCGCGAGGGCTATGTGTTCGGCCTCGCCGGCGGCTACACCTGGGGCAGCGTCGACGTCGACGGCCGGGGCGCCTCGGCCGATATCGGCACCGGCCTTCTGGCGCTCTATGGCGGCGCCAATTTCGACGCCGTGCGCCTGCGCGGCGGCGCCTCCTTCGGCTGGAGCGCGATCGACACCAAGCGCCAGCTCGGCATCGGCGACGTCGCCGAGCGGCCGGAGGCCTCCTACGACGCCACTACCACCAACCTCTTCGCCGAGCTCGGCTATCGGTTCGGTCATGGCGGCGCGACGCTGGAGCCCTTCGCCGGTCTCGGCTGGGTCAATGTCGACGCGGACGGCTTCACCGAGACCGGCGCGCCGGTCGGCGGGCTGCAGTCTTCCGGCTCGTCCTTCGACACGACCTACACGACGCTCGGCCTCCGGGCCGCGGCCGACCCGTTCGCCGTCGGTGGGGCCAGCCTGACCCCGCGCGGCATGATCGGCTGGCGCCACGCCTTCGACGACGTCACGCCGGAGGCGGCGCTGGCCTTCGCCGGCACGGGGGCGTTCACGGTCGATGGCGCGCCGCTCGCGCGCGATGCGCTGCTGCTCGAGGCGGGCCTCGACGTCGCGATCAACCGCAACGTCAATCTCGGCCTGACCTATTCGGGCGCCTTCGGCGACGGCACGACGGCGAATGCCGTGCGCCTTGTCGGCGAGCTCAAGTTCTGACGCGACCGATTGACTCAGTTGCGAAAAAGGCGGCCGGAAACGGCCTCCTTTTTCCGTTCACGATCCGGTTTGGTTAACGCTTCTTTACCAATTTTCGGAGATATTCCGATCCAATCGATTCGGTTGGAAGGAATGCGTCTTGGCGAAGCATGTCGCCGTCCTGATGGGCGGGTGGTCCAGTGAGCGGCCGGTGTCGCTCAATTCGGGCAAGGGTTGCGCCGACGCGTTGGAGCAGGCCGGCTACTGGGTCACGCGCGTCGACGTGCAGCGCGACATCGCCGAGGTTCTGGCGAAGCTGAAGCCCGACGTCGCCTTCAACGCCCTGCATGGCCCGTTCGGCGAGGACGGCGCGATCCAGGGCGTGCTCGAGATCCTCGGCATCCCCTACACGCATTCCGGCGTGCTCGCCTCGGCGCTCGCCATGAACAAGGCGCGCGCCAAGGACGTGATGAAGGCGGCCGGCATCCCGGTCGCGGAATCGCGGCTGATGCATCGCCTCGACGTCGCCCGCGAACATCCGATGAAGCCGCCTTACGTGGTCAAGCCGGTCGCGGAGGGGTCGAGCTTCGGCGTGCTCATCGTCCGCGAGGACGCGATTAACCCGCCTCAGCAATTATTTGCGGATGACTGGGGCTATGGCGAGACCGTCATGGTCGAGCGTTACGTGGCCGGACGGGAGCTCACATGCGGCGTCAGGGGCGACGAAGCCTTTGATATCATTGAACTCGTGATGTCCGATGGCGGCTGGTACGATTATGATTCCAAATACTCCGACCATGGTGCCCGCCACGTTATTCCGGCGCCGCTTTCACCAAATATTTACCAAAGTATACAGAATCTAGCGGTACGGGCGCATCAGGCTCTCGGATGTCGCGGCATCAGCCGGGCGGACTTCCGATACGACGATCGCCCGGACGGTACGGGGGAGCTCGTCTGCCTCGAAGTCAATACACAGCCGGGCATGACGGCGACGTCGCTGGTCCCGGACATGGCGCGCCATGCGGGGATCGACTTCCCGGCGCTGGTCAGTTGGATGGTGGAGGACGCATCTTGCGGCAGATAAGCCCGAGATCGACCAAGGAAACGGTGAAGGATGCGCCCGCGGCGGAAACGGCCTCGGGGCCGAAGCTGCCGCCTTGGCTGCATCGGCGGATCCGCGCCCTTTCGCGGACCCAGTGGCGCATTCCCCGTCATGCCGGCCTGAAGGGCACGGCGCTCTTGTTTGCCGCGACGGGCATCGCCGGCGTGGTCTCGGCCGACCGTGTCGATGAGACGTTGACCTGGATCAGCTCGACCTCGGGGCTCTCGATCGAATCCGTGCGCATCACCGGCCAGACCGAGACCTCGGAGATCGCCGTGCTGAAGCGGCTCGAGCTGCAGCCGGAGGCATCGCTCGCCCTGTTCGACCTGGCCTCGGCGCGCGAACGGGTCGAGACGCTGCCCTGGGTCGAGAACGCGACGCTGCGCAAGATCTATCCCGGCACGCTCAAGATCACCATCGACGAGCGCAAGCCCTATGTGCTGTGGCAGCGCGACCAGGCGCTTTCGGTCATCGACGAGACCGGCCGCGTCATCAGCGATACGGCCGATGGCCACTACAACCTGGTCCGCGTGGTCGGGCAGGGCGCCGACAAGCGTGCCGGCGAAGCACTGGAGCTCGCCGCGACGGCCCAGTCGATTCGCGACCGCCTGCGCGCCGCCGTGCTGATTTCCGAGCGCCGCTGGAACCTCGTGCTCGACAATGGCGTGACGCTGTTGCTGCCGCAGGACGAGCCCGAGCAGGCGATCGCGCTGATCGCCGCCCTCGACGCTCGCGACGGGCTCCTCTCCAAGGACATCGCCAGTGTCGATCTGCGCCTCGGTTCGCGCATGTTCGTGCGCCTGACGCCGGAAGCGGCCGCCCGCCGCCTGGCCGAGATCAAGGAACGCGAGAAGCTCGCCAAGCGCAGGGGAGCGAGCACCTGATGTCCCTGTTTGTATCGTCCGACAGCCGCATGCGCCCGCTACCGACCAAGAAGAGCACCGTCGTCTCCATCCTCGACGTCGGATCGTCCAAGATCTGCTGCCTGATCGCGCGCCTGAAGCCGCGCGAGGTGGGCGACGTGCTGCCCGGCCGTACCCATGCGGTCGAGGTGCTCGGCATCGGCCACCAGCGTTCGCGCGGCATCAAGTCGGGCGTCGTCGTCGATCTCGACAAGGCCGAGCAGGCGATCCGCATGGCCGTCGACGCGGCCGAGCGGATGGCGGGCTGCACGGTCGAATCGCTGATCGTCAACGTCTCCTGCGGCCGCATCGCCAGCGAGGCCTTCTCGGCCAGCGTCGCGCTCGCCGGCCACGAGGTCGTCGAGGCCGACATCAAGCGCGTGCTCTCGGCCGGCCGCGAGCATTCGATCACCGACGACCGCTCGGTCATCCATTCGCTGCCGATCGGCTACGCCATCGACGGCAATGGCGGCATTCGCGATCCGCGTGGCATGCTGGGCGAACGCCTCGGCGTCGACATGCATGTCGTCACCGGCGAAAGCGCGCCGCTGCGCAATCTCGAACTCTGCATCGGCCGCTGCCACCTCTCGGTCGAGGCCATGGTGGCGACGCCCTATGCCTCCGGCCTGTCGGCCCTCGTCGACGACGAGACCGAGCTCGGCGTGGCCTGCGTCGACCTCGGCGGCGGCACCACCACCATTTCGGTCTTCATGGACGGCCAGTTCGTCCATGCCGACGCCATCGCCATCGGCGGCCAGCACGTCACCACCGACATCGCCCGCGGCCTCTCCACCCGGATCGAGGACGCCGAGCGGCTGAAGACCATGCATGGCAGCGCGCTGCCGAGCGTCTCCGACGACCGCGACATCCTCTCGGTGCCGCCGATCGGCGACGACGACCGCGACCTGCCGAACCAGATCCCGCGCTCGGCGCTGACGCGCATCATCCGCGCGCGCATCGAGGAAATCCTGGAACTCGTCCGTGACCGGCTCAACGCCTCCGGATTCCAGACCATGGTCGGCCGGCGCATCGTCCTCACGGGCGGCGCCAGCCAACTGACCGGCATTACCGAGGCGGCGCGACGGATTCTCGCCCGCAACGTGCGGCTCGGCCGCCCGCTCGGCGTAACGGGTCTGCCGGAGGCGGCGCGCGGGCCGGCCTTCTCGGCCGCGGTGGGTCTCCTGATCTATCCGCAGGTCGCGCAGATCGAGCAGGTATCCGCGATGCGGGGGCATCGTTTGGCCATGACCGGGACGGGGGGATATCTCGCCCGCTTCGGTCACTGGTTTAGAGAGAGTTTCTGAGTTCAGCAGGACGGACGGCCGCGGCGGGTCGTTCGGATTTGATGGAAATATGGTCGGGGAACGCCACCGGCTTAGGGGTCAAGACGACGAGGTCACCATGACGATCAACCTGAAGATGCCGGATATCACTGAGCTGAAGCCCAAGATCACGGTCTTTGGCGTCGGCGGCGCGGGTGGCAACGCCGTCAACAACATGATCCGCTCGGGTCTGGAAGGCGTTGAGTTCGTTTGCGCCAACACGGACAGCCAGGCGCTGATGTCGGCTCGCGCCGAGCGCCTGATCCAGATGGGCGTCGCCGTCACCGAAGGCCTCGGCGCCGGTTCGATGCCGGACGTCGGCCGCGCGGCCGCCGAGGAAGTCATCGACGAGATCAATGATCATCTCGCCGGTTCGCACATGGTGTTCGTCACCGCCGGCATGGGCGGCGGCACCGGCACCGGCGCCGCGCCGGTCATCGCCCGGACGGCCCGCTCGCACGGTATACTGACCGTCGGTGTGGTGACCAAGCCCTTCCAGTTCGAAGGTGCCCGCCGGATGCGCGTTGCCGAAGCCGGCATCAAGGAACTCCAGGAGAGCGTCGACACGCTCATCGTCATCCCGAACCAGAACCTGTTCCGGATCGCGAACGACAAGACCACCTTCGCCGACGCCTTCGCGATGGCCGACCAGGTGCTCTATTCGGGCGTCGCCTGCATCACCGACCTGATGGTCAAGGAAGGCCTGATCAACCTCGACTTCGCCGACGTCCGCTCGGTGATGCGCGAGATGGGCAAGGCGATGATGGGCACCGGCGAGGCTTCCGGCGAGCGTCGCGCGATCATGGCCGCCGAGGCGGCGATCGCCAATCCGCTGCTCGACGAGACCTCGATGCACGGCGCCCGCGGCCTGCTGATCTCGATCACCGGCGGCCGTGACCTGACGCTGTTCGAGGTCGACGAGGCCGCGACCCGCATCCGCGAGGAAGTCGACCCCGACGCCAACATCATCCTCGGCGCCACCTTCGAGGAGAGCCTCGAGGGCGTCATCCGCGTGTCGGTCGTCGCGACCGGCATCGAGTCGGACGCCAAGGACGAAGTGGCTCCGGCCGACCTGCGCACGCAGGAGATGGCCGCCCGCATGAAGGCCGCGGCCCAGGCCGCCGCGCCGCAGGCCCCCCAGGCCCCGCGTCCGGCCCATGTCCAGACCGAGTCCCGCGCTCCGGTCCAGCAGGCCGCCCCGGCCTTCCGTCCGGCCGCGCCCCAGCAGGCTCCCGTCCAGCAGCATGCCCCGGCCCAGCCGGCCATGCGCGATCCGGGCGTCACCATCGCCCCGCTGACGCCGCCGCCGGTCTCCTACGACGAAGCCGAGCTGGATCATGAGTTCGGCATGGTGCCGGCTCCGGTCCGCGAGGATCATGTCCCCGCGCAGCAGCCCTTCATCCCGCCGGCCGCCGAGGCCCCGGCCGCGGCCCGCATGCCGCGTGTCGAGGACTTCCCGGTCGTCGCCCAGCGCGAGATGCAGGCCCAGCGCGCCGATCAGCAGCCGCAGCACGAGGAAGATCGCGGCCCGATGAGCCTGCTCCGCCGCCTGGCGAGCGTCGGCCTCGGCCGTCGCGAGGAAGAGGCGCCGGCGCCGCAGGCGAACCGCCCGCAGCCGGCCCCGCAGCAGCGCGCGCCGCAGCAGGGCCAGCAGCCCCAGCCGCGTCCGCAGCAGCAGGCCGCCCCGCGTGCCCCGCAGCAGCCGATGGCGCCGCGCGCGCCGCAGCAGTCGCAGGATGCGATGTATCGCCCGCGCCAGGCCGAGCTCGACCAGCATGGTCGCGTGATGCCGCGCAGCGAGGATGACCAGCTGGAGATCCCGGCCTTCCTCCGCCGCCAGGCGAACTAAGGCGACCTGAAGAAAACGAGGCCCGGCCCTGGAAACAGCGCCGGGCCTCTTTTGTTAGGGACGCGGTGTGGCGCGTTACAGAAGGTTAGAAAGAGTGATTTGTTGACCGGCTGGTCGAGGCTCTATCTATCCATCACAACATGCTGACGAATCTGATGATTCCCTGTTGGTCTGAGTATGTGTCCAAGGGGCATCGGTCGGGCGTAACAGCAGGGGGACGGACCACAGAGCAGTCGGAAATTTTGACAAGCTCTCTTGGGGCGATTTGATGGCTAAACGACAGGGCATGCACCAGACCACTTTGCGCGATCGCGTCGTGGTTTCCGGTATTGGCGTGCATAGCGGCAAGCCCGTGGCGATGGCCCTCAACCCGGCCGAGGCCGGGACGGGCATCGTGTTCCACCGTATCGACGCCGGTGACGGCCATCCGATCCACGCCCGGATCGACCGTCTGCACGCGACCGATTCCTGCACCACCGTCGCGGTCGATGGCGTTTCCGTCGCCACGATCGAGCATCTGATGGCAACCTTCAATGGCCTCGGCGTCGACAATGTCGTCGTCGAGATCGACGCCGCCGAAGTACCGATGATGGACGGTAGCGCCGCCGCCTTCGTCGACCTGATCGACCAGGTGGGCATTGTCGCGCTCGCCGCGCCGCGCCGCTTCGTCAAGGTTCTGAAGCCGGTCCGCATCGAGCACAACGGCGCCTTTGCCGAGCTTCTGCCCTTCAACGGCCGCCGCTTCGAGATCGACATCGATTTCTCGTCGCCGCTGATCGGCCGCCAGGCCTTCGTCGTCGACCTCGACGCCGCCGTCTTCCGCCGCGATCTCGCCCGCGCCCGCACCTTCGGCTTCATGAAGGATGTCGAATTCTACTGGTCGCGCGGCCTCGCGCTTGGCTCCTCGCTTGACAATACCGTCGTGCTCGGCGAGGACAAGGTGATCAATCCGGAAGGCCTGCGCTTCGCCGACGAGTTCGTGCGTCACAAGACGCTCGACGCCGTTGGCGACCTGGCGCTCGCCGGCGCGCCCATCCTCGGCACCTACCGTTCCTATCGCGGCGGCCATCGGATGAACGCCAAGATCGTCGAAACGCTGTTCGCTGATTCGGATGCCTGGACCTATGTCGAGGCCCCGGTGCCTGCGAAGCGCGACCTCGTGCACGACCAGATGCCGGTGCGCCTGCCGGCGGCGGCCTTCGGCCCGGACAAGTCCTAGGCCGAAAAGCGGCATATTCCGCACATTTCGGATATTTCCGGGGTCGCACCTTTCTCTGCCACGAAATTGCGGCAATGCGTTGCGACGGCTTGTGGCGTCATCGTGCTGTTTCCGCTAGAGAGGCTGCACCGCTTTGCCCCATCGAAAGAGGCGATGCCGGCTCATGCCGGTTCGATGTGTGAATGAACGAATATAGCTCGATCCGCCCGTCGACCTTTGCCAATTTTGGCCGGTTCGGCTCCGTTACGCTGCGTGCCGTTGCGCTCTGCGCGCTCGTCGCGGTCGCCGGTTGCTCGCTGACGAAGGAAGACGACACGGTCGACGAGCCCGACATTCCCGCCGGCCAGATGTACAATCAGGGCCTGACCCTGCTTCAGAACGGCAAGCTGAAGTCGGCGGCGCAGCAGTTCGAGAAGGTCGATCAGCAGCACCCCTACACGGAATGGGCCCGCAAGGCGCTGATCATGACCGCCTTCACCAACTATCGTCTCGGCAATTTCGACGAGGCGGTGAACGCATCCAAGCGCTACATCTCGCTCTATCCGTCGAGCGATGACGCCGGCTACGCGCAGTACATCATCGGCCAGGCCTACTTCAAGCAGATCCCCGAGGTCACGCGCGACCAGGATGCCACCCGCAAGGCGATTGCCGCCATGCAGGAGGTTGTCGACAAGTATCCGAACTCGGAATATGTCGACGACGCGCAGAAGGCGATCGTCGTGGCGCGCGACCAGCTCGCCGGCAAGGAGATGCAGGTCGGCCGCTACTATCTGGAGCGCAAGGAATATCCGGCCGCGATCAACCGCTTCAAGGTGGTCGTGACCGAATATGCCAACACGCGCCATGCCGAGGAAGCGCTCTACCGCCTGACCGCGGCCTACTACGCCATGGGCATCGTGCCCGAGGCGCAGACAGCCGCCGCCGTGCTCGGGCACAACTTCCCGGATTCGAAGTGGTACAAGGACGCCTATTCGCTTCTCCAGACGGGCGGCGTTTCGCCGTCGGAGAACAAGGGCTCCTGGATCAGCCGCGCGTTCCGTTCCGTTACGGGCTAACAGGGGGCAGGGCGCGCCATGCTCGCCGCGCTCGCGATCCGCGACATCGTCCTGATCGACCGGCTCGAAATCGATTTCGCGCGCGGTCTCACGGTCCTGACCGGCGAGACCGGCGCGGGCAAGTCGATCCTGCTCGACGCGCTGTCGCTCGCCCTCGGCGGGCGCGGGGATGGCGCGCTCGTGCGCCAGGGCGCCAGCCAGGGTCAGGTGACGGCCGTCTTCGACGTCGGCGCGGATCATCCCGTGCGCGGCCTGCTCGGCGAAAACGCCATCGACCATGACGGCGACATCATCCTGCGCCGCGTGCAGACGGGCGACGGACGCACGCGCGCCTTCGTCAACGACCAGCCGGTCAGCGTCGCGCTGCTGCGCGATGTCGGCGCGTCGCTGGTCGAGATCCATGGCCAGCATGACGACCGCGCGCTGGTCGATTCCGCCATTCATCGCCGCCTGCTCGACGCCTTCGGCGCGCTCGACGCCGAGGCCGGCGCGGTCGCCGACGCGTTCCGTGCCTGGCGGTCGGCGGAGAGCGAGGTCGCCGCGCTCCGGCGCCGGATCGCGTCCGCCCGCAGCGAGGGCGACTATCTGCGCGCCTCCGTGGAGGAGCTTTCCAAGCTCGCGCCGCAGCCCGGCGAGGAGACCGAGCTGGCGCAGCGCCGGCACGTCATGATGCAGGCCGAGAAGGTCGCGGGCGATCTCTCCGACGCGCATGACACCATTGCCGGCCACACCTCGCCGATCCCGACGCTCGCGAGCCTCGCCCGGCGGCTGGAGCGCAAGCGCGACCAGGCCGGCGGCCTGCTCGACGGGGTGGTCGAGGCGATCGACAGCGCCATCGACGGGCTGGAGGAGGCCGAGACCCTTCTGGCGCGGGCGATGCGCGACAGCGAGTTCGATCCGAAGGAACTGGAGCGCACCGAGGAGCGGCTGTTCGCGCTGCGAGGCGCGGCGCGCAAGCACGATGTCGCGGTCGAGAACCTCGCCGCGCTGCGCGACCGGATGGTGGCCGATCTCGCCGCGCTCGATTCCGGCGAGGAGCGCCTGGCCGCGCTGGAGGTCGCCGCGGAGACGGCATGCCGGCGCTATGACGCGCTCGGCGCCGCGCTCTCAGCCCGGCGCCGCGTCGTCGCCGAGGAACTGGAGGCGCGGGTCGCCGAGGAATTGCCGGCGCTGAAGCTGGAGCGCGCCGCCTTCATCGTCTCGATCGAGACCGATGCCGAGGCGCGGGGCGAGCACGGCATCGACAATGTGAACTTCTTTGTCCGCACCAATCCCGGCACGCGGCCGGGGCCGATGATGAAGGTGGCGTCCGGTGGCGAGCTGTCGCGCTTCCTGCTGGCGATCAAGGTGGCGCTCGCCGATCGCGGCTCGGCGCCGACGCTTGTCTTCGACGAGATCGATACCGGCGTCGGCGGCGCCGTGGCCGAGGCGATCGGCCGGAGGCTGGCACGTCTTGCCGAGCGGGTGCAGGTGCTCTCCGTCACCCATGCGCCGCAGGTGGCGGCCCGAGCCGGCAGCCATCTGCGCATCGCCAAGGACGGCGTCGCGGGCGAGGATCGGGTCGCGACCGGCGTGACGCCGCTCGACGGCGAGGAGCGGCGCGAGGAGATCGCACGCATGCTCGCCGGCAGCGTCATCACCGACGAGGCGCGCGCCGCGGCCCAGCAACTCATTCACGGAACCGCCTGACCGGGCTTGCATTGGCGGCCGGGGCAGGGCATTTTCCGACCGTGGTTTGCGGGCTCGCCACAGGCCTGCACGTAGGCGTTAACGTCAAACAACGCGCCGATCGAGCTTGCCCGAGCAGGTTCGACCTGCGCGGCGTTGCCCGAGTGACGTTGCCCAGGTCGGACGGCTCCATCCTGGAGTTGATATGTCTGACACCCAATCCCCCGCCGCTCCGTTCGAAACCTATCGCGTTCGCTATCCGCTCAGGATCCGCCGTCTGACGGTGGTGCGGACCGAGCGTCTGTCGCCCTCGATGATCCGCGTGACGCTCACCGGGCCCGATCTGGCGGATTTCGAGAGCCGTGGCCATGACGATCACGTCAAGCTGTTCTTCGCCCGCCCCGGCGAGGACGCCCCGGTGCTGCCGACCTTCGGGCCGAACGGTCCGGTGTTTCCGGAAGGCGAGCGTCCGATCGCGCGGGACTACACGCCGCGCCGTGTCGACGCGGAGGCGCGCCAGCTCGACCTCGATTTCGCGGTGCACGAGGCCGGTCCGGCCACGGCCTGGGCGATGGCGGCCGGTGCGGGGAGCGTCCTGCATATGGCGGGGCCGCGCGGATCGATGATCGTGCCGGATGATTTCGACTGGTATCTGCTCGTCGGCGACGACACGGCCCTGCCGGCGATCGCGCGCCGGATGGAGGAACTGCGGCCCGAGGCGCGGGTGACCGTGATCGCCGAGGTCGGCGGCCCGGCTGACGAGATCGCGCTGCCGAGGCGCGCCGGATGCACCGTCACATGGCTGCATCGCGGCGCGGCCGCGCCGGGCGAGGGGACGCTGTTCGATGAGGCGGTCGCGGCGTTGGCGCCCCAGGATGGGGAAGGCTTTGCCTGGGTCGCCTGCGAGTCCGATACGGCGAAGCGGCTGCGCCGCATCCTGGTCGACGACAAGGGGCTGTCGAAGAAGCGCGTGAGGGCCGCCGGCTACTGGAAGCGCGGCCTCGCGAGCTATCACGACACGCATGACGACTGAGACAGCCGATGCGACGGAGGCGGGCGCTGTGGCGCCCGCCTCTTTGGCTCAATGCAGCGGACGGATGTTCTGGTTGACCCGGAACAGATTGTCCGGATCGTATTTCGCCTTGATGGTCACCAGCCGGTCGTAGTTGTCGCCATAGGTGGCGCGGATGCGGCCTTCGCCCTCGTCGTCCATCATGAAATTGACATAGCCTCCGCCCTGGCCGCCATTCTGGTTGTGCGGATGGATGGCCTCCCAATAGGCCTTGGTCCAGCGGCTGATCGGGCCGGCCTGCTGCGGGTTCGGGTCGATGCCGGCGATCACCATCGACCAGGTCGCGCCGCGCGCGTTCCAGGCCGTGTCGCCCTTGCCGACGCGGTGCACGGCGCCGTCGATCGGGTAGAGATGCATCAGCGACAGCGTACTGGGCGTTTGCGCGGCCTGGCCCAGATGCGCGTCGATCGCCGCATCGGAGAGCTCGGTGACGAAATCGCCGCGCCAGTACCACTGCATGCCGGACGGCATCAGCGGATCGAACAGGCTCTGCAGCGCCGGGAAGGGCATCATGCCCATCCAGTTGGCGAGCGGAGGCGGCAGGCCTTCGAGGAACGGCTGCATCGCCTTCCTCCCGTCTTCCTCCGGGCCGTTGTAGCAGGAGATCAGCGCGCAGATGCGCTTGCCCCAGTGTTCGCGCGGGAACGGGTCGGCGGAGGGCATGGTCTTGAGGCCAAGGAAGGCGCCGAGCCGTTCCGGCGCGTTGGGCAGCACGTCGCGATAGCGCTGCATCACGGCGCGGGCGTCCTTCTGGTCCCAGAAGATCGGGCCGGCAAAGACCATGTCGACCGGATGGGCGCGGAACAGGAAGCTCGTCACGACGCCGAAATTGCCGCCGCCGCCGCGCAGGCCCCAGAACAGGTCCGAATTCGCCGTCGCACTCGCGGTGACGAAGCGGCCATCGGCCAGCACGACGTCGGCCTCGATCAGGTTGTCGATGGTGAGGCCGCATTGCCGGGTCAGGTAGCCGGTGCCGCCGCCGAGCGTCAGGCCGGCGATGCCGGTGGTCGAGACGATGCCGGCCGGCACGGCGAGGCCGAAGGGATGCGCCGCATGGTCGACGTCACCCTGGGTGCAGCCAGGCTCGACGCGCACCGTGCGGTTGGCGGGATCGACCCGGACGCCCTTCATGCCCGAGAGGTCGATGACCAGGCCGTCGTTCACGCTGGCCAATCCAGGGCCGTTGTGGCCGCCGCCGCGAATGGCGATGAGGAGCTTGTGCTCGCGCCCGAAACTCACCGCCTCGATGACATCGGCGACGTCGCTGCAGCGAGCGATCAGCAGCGGCTTCTTGTCGATCATGCCATTGTAGAGCTTGCGGGCCTCGTCATAGTCGAGGCTTTCGCGATCGATCACCGGCCCCCTCAGGCGGCTGGACAGTTCCACGGCTTCCTGTGCGCGCATGACATTTTCCTCCGGCTGGAGTCTTCGCCGATCTCGCTTCGGAAGTGCCTGCCTCACCCTACTCCAACGTAGGTCGGGCGACCACCGCTTCGATACGGCCTCGGGCCCGTTCGCGCCATGTGATTCCCTTGCCCCACCCGCCGGAAATCGGCTTTCCGCGCGCATTGGGCGTTGATCGTAAGGCTGCCTTCGGAGTAATGAAGGACGGTGAATTCAGCCTCTTCGGGCTGTGGCTGTGACAGGCGTCACGGCCATGCCACAAATATTCGTCTAGTATAGAACTTGGCGTCGATCGCATCTGGCCCCGCACCACCGGCCACTTGCGGCCGGTCGCACGTCGCGCGGGCCATATCGTCCGCCGAGTCTTTTTGGAAATCTGCCATGTCCGTCCTGTCCGCCGGCGCTTCCGCACGCCCGGCCCGCGAGCCGTCTTTCGCGGAATTCGTTCTCATCATCGCCGTCATGATGGCCCTCGGCTCGATGTCGATCGACAACCTGCTGCCGGCCTTCGGGTACATTCAGCATGACTTCTCGCTCGCCTCCGCCAACGAGGTGCAACTGATCCTGACCGTCTACATGGCGGGCTTCGCGATCATGCAGCTCTTCTACGGGCCGGTCTCCGACATAATCGGCCGCAAGCCGACGCTGACGATCGGTCTGGTGGTCTTCGCGATCGGCAGCCTGATTGCGCTGTTTGCGCCGAATTTCGAGCTGCTGCTCGTCGCCCGCCTGATCCAGGGCATGGGCGCCGCCGCCACGCGCATCCTGTCGGTGGCGATCGTGCGCGATCGCTACGAGGGCCGCGAGATGGCGCGCGTGATGTCGTTCACGATGATGATCTTCATCATCGTTCCCGTCTTCGCGCCCGCAATCGGCAGCCTGTTCCTGCTGTTCGGCTCGTGGCACGCGATCTTCGTGTCGATGCTGGTCATGGCCGTGGTCATCGCGGTCTGGTTCGGCAAGCGCATGCCGGAGACGCTGCATCCCGAATACCGCATGCCGTTCTCGTTCGAGCGCATCGCGGCCGGCGCCAAGCGTTGCGTGCAGGAGCGGGCAACGGTCGGCTACTCGACCGCCATCGGCCTGATGTTCGGCGCCCTGATGGCCTATATCGGTTCGTCGCAACAGATCTTCGAGACGGAGGTCTATGGCCTCGGACATGTCTTCCCGCTCGTCTTCGGTGTGATCGCGGCCGCGATGGGCGTGGCGTCCTTCGTCAACATCCGCCTGGTCCGGCGGCTCGGCATGCGGCGCATCTCGCATGTCAGCCTCTGCGGCCACGTGCTGATGTCGCTGTTCATGGTCGCGAGCGCCTACTGGTTCGACGGCAAGCCGCCGATCCTCCTGTTCGCGCTGAACCTCGCCATCTGCCAGTTCCTGTTCAGCCTGACGATGCCGAACTTCAACACCATGGCGATGGAGCCGCTCGGCGATATCGCCGGCACGGCGTCGTCGATGATCGGCTTCTACACGACGATCATGGGCACGCTGATCGGCATGGCCATCGGCCAGGCCTTCGACGGCACCGTCCTGCCGCTCGCCGCCGGTTTCCTGGCGACCGGCGTCCTCAGCCTCGGCGTGGTGTTCTGGACCGAGCGCGGCCGCCTGTTCGCGCCGCACCATCCCGATCCCGTCGCCGTCATGGACGTCGGCCACTGACCGAGACCAGGGCGGGCGCCGCCCGGCCCGGGCTCGAAGGGCCGCCTCGGCTGTTGGCGGACGGCGAACGCCCTTGCGACCGATCCGGCGGCGCGGCATAGCTTTTCCTTGAATGGGAGTGCTGCCATGCCGTCGGATGATTTGCGCGCGAAGCCGGTCGAGAGCCTCACGGCGGAGGAGGCGGCCGACGAGCATGCCCGGCTCAGCGTCGCCGTCGCCGAAAACGACATCCGCTATCACCAGCAGGATGCGCCGACGATCTCGGACGCGGACTACGACGCCCTCCGCCGTCGTCTCGTCGCGATCGAGGCGCGCTTTCCCGACCTGTCCTCGGCCGTCAGCGCGGCGGTTGGTGCCGCGCCTTCCGCGAGGTTCGCCAAGGTGCCGCACGCGGTGCCGATGCTGTCGCTCGACAACGCCTTCGCCGACCAGGACGTGGTCGATTTCGTCGACCGCGCGCGGCGCTTCCTGAAGATCGACGCGGGCGAGGCGATCCCGTTCACCGCCGAGCCGAAGATCGACGGGCTGTCGCTGTCGCTCCGCTTTGAAGGCGGACGGCTGGTGACGGCGGCGACGCGCGGCGACGGCTTCGAAGGCGAGAACGTCACCGTCAACGCCCGCACCATCTCCGATATTCCCGAGCGGCTGCCGAAAGGCGTGCCCGAGATCGTCGAGATCCGTGGCGAGGTCTACATGGCGCATGCCGATTTCGCGGCGCTGAACGCGCGCATGGCGGCGGCGGGCGGCGGCAAGACCTTCGCCAATCCGCGCAACGCGGCGGCCGGCTCGCTGCGCCAGCTCGATCCGAAGATCACCGCCTCGCGGCCGCTCCGCTTCTTCGCCTATGCCTGGGGCGAGATGAGCGCCCTGCCGGCCGACACGCAGATGGGCATGCTGGAGGCCTTCGCCGACTGGGGGCTGCCGACCAATCCGCGCATGGCGCTTTGCATCACGGTCGAAGAAGCGATCGCGTTCTACCACGCGCTCGAGACGGACCGGGCCGGCCTCGGCTATGACATTGACGGCGTCGTCTACAAGGTGAACTCGCTCGCGCTGCAGAACCGTCTCGGCTTCGTGTCGCGCAGCCCGCGCTGGGCGATCGCGCACAAATTCGCGGCCGAGCAGGCGGTGACGGTCCTGAACGGCATCGACATCCAGGTCGGCCGCACGGGTGCGCTGACGCCGGTCGCGAAGCTGCAGCCGGTGACGGTCGGCGGCGTCGTCGTTTCGAACGCGACACTGCATAACGAGGACTACATCAAGGGCATCGGCGGCGATGGGCTGCCGATCCGCGACGGCGTCGACATCCGCGTCGGCGACACGGTCGTCGTGCAGCGCGCCGGCGACGTCATCCCGCAGATCGTCTCGGTCATGCTCGATCGCCGCCCCGAAGGCGCCGTGCCTTACAGCTTCCCGACGCTTTGTCCCGTCTGCGGCAGCCATGCCGTGCGGGAGGAGGGCGAGGCGGTGCGGCGTTGCACGGGCGGGCTCATCTGCTCGGCCCAGGCCGTCGAGCGCATCCGCCACTTCGTCTCGCGCAATGCCTTCGACATCGAGGGTCTGGGCGAGAAGCAGGTGCAGGCCTTCTACGAATGGGGGCTGATCAGGGAGCCGGCCGACATCTTCACGCTGGAGGCGCGCGACGCGAACCAGCTGCAGCGGCTGAGGAACCGCGACGGTTTCGGCGAGACCTCGGCGCGCAATCTCTTCGCCGCGATCAACGAACGCCGCTCGATCGCGCTCAACCGCTTCATCTACGCGCTCGGCATCCGCCATGTCGGCGAGACCAACGCCAAGCGGCTCGCCCGCCATTTCGGCACGGTCGAGGCGTTTCGCGACACGGCGCTGGCGGCGCGACCGCCGGGGCCTGAACTTCTGAAGGGCAATGACGCCTGGGTCGACCTGGTCGGCATCGAGGGGATCGGCGGCGTCGTCGCCGAGGCGCTGGTCGATTTCTTCGACGAGCCGCACAACCGCGATGCCTTTGCCCGTCTGCTGGAGCAGGTGACGCCGCAGCCGCTCGAGGCGGCGAGTACCGACAGCCCTGTCGCCGGCAAGACGGTTGTCTTCACCGGCACGCTGGTGCGGATGACGCGCGACGAGGCGAAGGCGATGGCGGAGCGGCTCGGCGCCAAGGTCGCCGGCTCGGTCTCGAAGAAGACGGATCTGGTTGTCGCCGGCCCCGGCGCGGGTTCGAAGCTGAAGGCCGCGGCCGAGCACGATATCGAGGTGATCGACGAGGACGGCTGGTTCACGCTGGTCGGCGCGGACTGACCGTCCTCGGCGCTTTGCGCCAAGAACGGAGGCCTGCCGGTTCAGGCAGGCCCCCGCTCCCGCGGCTTCTGGGTCTTACGGCGCCGCGGGGGCCGTTGCCGGTGCCGCCGGATCGGTCGCCGGCGGGGTCATCGGGTCAGCCGCCGGCACGGTCGTGTCCGGCGCGGCCGCCTTGGCGGCGTCCGATTCCTGCTGCGCGACGGTCTTGAACTCAGGCGCCGCGTTCAGCTCTTCCTTGCTGGTGGCGAGCACCAGCTTGACGTCGTCGTCGACCTTGACGCGCTCGAGCGTGGTGGGTGCGACCGCGACATCCTTGCGGCCGATGCCGAGGAAGCCGCCGACGCCGATCACCACGGCCTTCACCTGGCCGTCGTCTGTCGCGAGAATGTCGACGATCTTGCCAAGATTCTCGTCGGTGCCGCTATAGACGGTCGAGCCGATCAGGTTGGAGGCGAGCCAGTCGGTGCTGCCGTCCTCCAGAACGATGAAGCGGTCGGCGGCGGCCGGAGCGGCCTCGGTGGAGGCGGCCGGCGGGGTTGCCGGCTCGGCGGGCGTCGCGGCCGGCGGGGTCGCCGGCTCAGCCGGGGTTGTGGCCGCCGGCGGCGTGGCCGGTTCGGCGGGCGTGGTTGCATCCTGCGCCAGCACGGGTCCAGCAGCCAGGAGAGCGACCAGGGCAGTGGTTCCAAAGAGCTTCTTCATGGTCGTTAACTCCGTGTCTTTTCTAGCCAATTGAGCTTGGGCTCGCCGGGACAACGGAGGCGGGTAGGTCACGTTCCATCACGAAACCTGTCGGATTGACAGGTTCCGTGATGAACGAATAGCCGGCCGGCTATGCGCCCAGCGGTTGCGTCGCGCGGATCAGGAATTGCAGATCGGCGCCTTGCAGACCGGGCGAAAGTGCCTCGCGGACCCGCGCGTGATAGGCGTCGATCCAGTCCCGTTCCGCGGGGCTGAGCAGGGTCGTGTCGATCAGGTTGCGGTCGATCGGCGCCAGCGTGATCGTCTCGAAGCCGAGCATTTCGCGGTCGCCTCCGGCGATCGGTGCCGGCGGGGTGACGACGATGAGGTTCTCGATGCGGATGCCATAGGCGCCGGTCTTGTAGTAGCCGGGTTCGTTGGAAAGGATCATGCCGGGCTCCGGCGGCAGGTGGCCGGCCTTGGAGATCCGGACCGGCCCCTCGTGCACCGAGAGGAACGACCCGACGCCGTGGCCGGTGCCGTGGTCGAAGTCGAGGCCGGCCTGCCAGAGCGCGTGGCGGGCGAGCGTGTCGAGCTGCGCGCCGGTCGTGCCCTTCGGGAAGCGCGCGGTGGCGAGCGCGATATGGCCCTTGAGCACGCGGGTGAAGCGGTCGCGCATCTCCGCCGTCGGCGTGCCGATCGCGATGGTGCGGGTGATGTCGGTGGTGCCGTCGCGATATTGCGCGCCGGAATCGACGAGATAGAGCGTGCCGGGCTCCAGCTTGCGGTCGGTCGCCTCGTTGACCCGGTAGTGCACGATGGCGCCATCCGGGCCGGCGCCGGAGATCGTGTCGAAGGAAATCTCCAGCAGCGGCATGCCGTCGGCTTCGCCCGCCTCGGCGCGGCAGCTTTCCAGCTTCTTCGCGACGCTGATCTCCGTTTCCGTGCCCTTGTCGCCATGGTCGTCGAGCCAGGCGAGGAAGCGCGTCATGGCGACGCCATCGCGGCGATGCGCCCGCCTCGTGCCGTCGAGCTCGACGGCGTTCTTGCGTGCCTTGGGAAGCACGACCGGGTCGGCGCCCTCGACGATCACGCCCTTCGCGGCGGCGAGCGTCTGCGCGAACAGGGCCGGCGTCGATTGCGAGTCGACCAGCACGCGCGCTTCCGCCGCGCCGAGCGCCGCGAGATCGGCAAGGAAGGCGCGCTCCTCCTTGATGTCGGTGCGCGCGGCGAGCTGGTCGCGGGTGCTGTTGGAAAGCTTGCGGCCGTCGACATAGAGCGTCGGGCGCCCGTCGCGGCGCAGCAGCGCGTAGGACAGCACGACCGGATTGTGCGGCACGTCGGCGCCGCGGATGTTGAACGTCCAGGCGATCGAATCCGACTGCGCCAGGATCGCCGCGTCGACGCCCTTCTCGGCCAGGATCGCCTGCAGGCGGGCGATCTTGGCGTCGGCGCTCTCGCCGGCGAGTTCGTCGGGCTGCTCGGTGACCTGGAAGAGGGGCGGGGCAGGCCGGTCCGTCCAGATCGCGTCGATCGGGTTGTCGTCGAGCGCCACGAATTCGGCGCCGGCCGCGCTCGTCACCGCCTCGAAGCGGCGCACCTCCGCGAGCGTCAGGAGGCGCGGATCGTAGCCGATGCGGTCGCCGGCCTTGAGCTTGCCCTTCAGCCATTGATGCGGCGGCGTGGCGATCAGGTCCTCGGGCGCGAAGTCGGCCACATGCACCTGTTCGCGCACCTGCAGCGTGTAGCGGCCGTCGACGAAGACCGCGGCCTCGCCGGCGAGTACCACCGCCGCGCCGGCCGAGCCTGTGAAGCCGGTCAGCCATGCGAGTCGCTCGGCGCAGGCGGGGATGTATTCGCCCTGGTATTCGTCGGCATGCGGCACGACGAAGCCGGAGAGGCCCGCGCGGGCGAGGCGATCGCGGAGCGCGACGAGGCGGTCGGTGATCGGATGGGCGCGGTTCGGCGCGTCGAAATTCTGGAACATTCGGCTCGGCTTTCTTCGCTGTTCGCGACGGTTTGCGCGACCCTAGCGGGGCCGCCCGGCGACGGCAAATCGCGCCGCTCGTCCTGTTTGCGTTGCGGTGCACAAAACGTGGCAACTTGTGCGTTGCAAAAACCGCATGTCTGTCATTCCGTTGCAGCTGTTCTTTCGCGCGCGGAAGGTCGCTATGTATGCCTCGTCATCTCGGGCGCATTGCGCCTCTTACGTAAAAGGAAACAGGATCATGTTGGCTGCAGCTTACGGCGAAATCGGCGTTGCCCCGGCAGGAAGCCGCGGGCGGGGCGTCGTTCCGCGCGCTGTGGCCCGCCTGAGCCATGTCGGCGAGCGCCGCACCAAGCGTTTCGTGAACGGCTACCAGCTCTCGCTGGACGACGCCGCGCTGGCGACCTTCGGCTATGACCGCGAGACGCATGAGCGCAGCCTGATGGGCGGCATGCTCTGATCGCGCGACCCGGCCGGTCTTCGATCGGCTGACGAAGCGACATCCTGGAAAACTCGAAATCCGCGACAGCCCGTCGCGGATTTCTTGCGTTTTGAGGGGTGCGCGCGCGGTTTCGCGGGCCTATTGTCCGGCCTCGACGCCCCGAGCAGAGAGTCCGCCACGATGTTGCAGGATCGCATCCGCCTTGCTTCGCTCCATGACAAGGTCATGTCGCCGGCGGAGGCGGCTTCGCTGATCCGTGACGGCATGGTGGTCGGCATGAGCGGCTTCACGCGCGCCGGCGACGCCAAGGCCGTGCCGCTGGCGCTGGCCGAGCGGGCCGCGACGGAGCCCTTCGGCATCACGCTCATCACCGGCGCCTCGCTCGGCAACGGCATCGACGAGGTGCTGACGCGCTCGCATGTGCTGAAGCGCCGCCTGCCGTTCCAGTCCGACCGCGTGCTGCGTGCCGCCCTCAACAAGGGCGAGGTGATGTTCATCGACCAGCACCTCTCCGAGACGGTCGAGCTGCTGCGCTCGCGCCAGATGGGGCCGATCGACGTCGCCGTCGTCGAGGCGGTGGCGATCACCCCCGAGGGCGGCATCATCCCGACCACCTCGGTCGGCAATTCCGCCACCTTCGCCATCCTCGCCGAGAAGGTGATCATCGAGCTCAACCTCGACCAGTCGCCCGAACTCGAGGGCCTGCACGACATCTACATCCCGGCGCGCCGGCCCTATCGCGAGCCGATCCCGGTCATCACTCCGAACAGCCGCGTCGGCCTGCCTTTCATCCCGATCGATCCGGCGAAGATCGCCGCGATCGTCGTCACGAAGCGCGAGGACAGCTCCGCCGAGACGATGCCGCCCGACGACGAGACGCGGGCGATCGCGGGCCATCTGATCGAGTTCCTCGCCACCGAGGTGCGCAAGGGGCGCCTGACCGAGCGGCTCGGCCCGCTGCAGGCGGGCATCGGCTCGATCGCCAACGCCGTGCTGCACGGCCTGATCGACAGCCCGTTCCACGACCTGACCATGTATAGCGAGGTGCTGCAGGACAGCACTTTCGAACTCTTTGATTCCGGCAAGCTCGCCTTCGCCTCGGGCTCCTCGATGACGCTGTCGGCGGCCTGCCAGGCGCGCGTCATGCCGAATCTGGCGCAGTACAAGAGCCGCCTCGTGCTGCGACCGCAGGAGATCTCGAACCATCCCGAGGTGATCCGCCGTCTCGGCGTCATCGCCATCAACACCGCGCTGGAATGCGACATCTACGGCAACGTCAACTCGACCCATGTCGGCGGCACGCACATGATGAACGGCATCGGCGGCTCCGGCGACTTCGCCCGCAATGCCTATATGGGCATCTTCGTCACCAAGTCGCTCGCCAAGGGCGGCGCGATCTCGCGCATCGTGCCGATGGTGCCGCATGTCGACCACAACGAGCATGACGTCGACGTGGTGGTGACCGAGAACGGCCTTGCGGACCTGCGCGGCCTCGCCCCGCGCGAGCGCGCCGAGGTGATCATCGCCAACTGCATCCATCCGAGCTATCGCGAGCTCGCGGCCGACTATTACCGCCGCGCCGTGCGAGAGCGCGGCGGCCAGACCCCGCATCTTCTCGCCGAGGCCTATTCCTGGCATCTCCGCCAGGAGGAGACGGGCTCGATGCTGCCGGCGGTGGGGTAGGAGTCTTCCCCCGGCGCGCGTGGGTGCCCAAGCTGGCGGCTGCCCGGCCCGGTCGTCATCCCGGACGCAGCGAAGCGGAGATCCGGGATCCCTTCCGCCGGGTTGCCGGCGCTATGCCTGTCTACGAACCCGGCCTGCATGGATCCTCGCTTTCGCGAGAATGACGGAGAGGTGGCAGGCAGATCGCTCGGGTCTTGCCCTACCGCTCCAGGGTCAGCATCAGCCAGCCTTCCTGTTCGCCGGACCGCGTGAGCTTCAGGCCCTGGGCCTCGTAGGCCGCGGCGACGGATGGGCCCTGCGCCGTGAGCAGGCCCGACAGCACGACCGTGCCCTTCGGCGCCAGATGCGCCGCGACCTCCGGGGCGAGCGCGATCAGCGGCCCGGCCAGGATGTTGGCGACGATCAGGTCATAGGGAGCGCGGTCCGCGAGGACGGGATTGCCGAAGCCCTCGGCGGTTGCCGCGTCGATCAGCTCCGCCACGCCGTTCAGCGCCGCGTTCTCGGCCGTCACGCGGGTCGCGATCGGATCGATGTCGGTGGCGAGCACCGGCTTCCGCCAGGCCTTGGCGATGGCGATGGCGAGCACGCCCGTGCCGGTGCCGAGATCGAGGATGCGCTTGTAGTCATGCAACTGGCCGAGCCGGTCGATCTCCTCCAGGCAGCCCGCCGTCGTGCCGTGATGGCCGGTGCCGAAGGCCTCGGCCGCCTCGATCTCGATGGCGATGTCGCCCGGCTGGATCTTGTCGCGGTCGTGGCTGCCATGCACGAGGAAGCGCCCGGCGCGGACGGGCTTCAGGCCTTCCAGCGACTTCGCCACCCAGTCCTCGTCGGGAAGATCGGCGACGACGAACGGCCCGGCATCGGGGCCGAGCACGGCGGCGAGGACGCGGGCGAGCGCCGCCTCGTCGGGCTGCTCCTCGAAATAGACGTCGACGGTCCAGCTCTGGTCAGCCTGCTCCGTCGTCGCGGCGGAGGGGTAGCCGAGCGCCTCGTCCTCGCCGATCGCCTCGATCAGGCGGGTCGCGTCGGATTCCTTGGCGAGGTTGAGGGAGGCGATGAGGGTCAATGGCGTGAACCTTGTCTGGCGGCGGGGGATGTTCTCATATCCCGCCTTGCAACCGTTTTGGAAACTGCTTCATGGCCGAAACCGAAATCCGCGTCGATCCCTTTCCGGATGCGGCGTCGCTCGACGCGCTCTGGAAGGCGGCCTGGGGGCAGCCGGGACCGGCGGATCCCGCGGCGATCCTGTCGCGCAGCCTCGTCCATCTCGGCGCCTATGCCGAGGCGGCGCTGGTCGGCTATGTCAACATAGCCTGGGATGGCGGCGTGCACGCCTTCCTGCTCGATCCGACCGTGCACCCCGACCATCGCCGCACCGGGCTCGGCACGCTTCTGGTCCGCCGCGCGGCGGAGCTGGCGGCCGAACGCGGCGCCTCCTGGCTGCATGTCGACTACGAACCGCATCTCGCAGGCTTCTATCGCGGCTGCGGCTTTGGTCCTACCGAGGCCGGGCTGATGCGGCTGGAGCGCGATCCGGATTGGCTGCCAGTTGACGCAGGGACGCGATGCCTTATTTTGGATTCCTCCACAACGGGGACACGAGATGATCCGCAAGACCTATGAGAAGCCGATCCTAACGAGACGCGCGGCTCTGCCGGCGATCGTCGCCGCGATTTCCTTCGTGCCGCCGCCGCCGCCGCCATCCTAGTCGTCGCTTCTGCTAGCCTCGTTGCTGGTCATTCTCCGGGCGTCAAAGCGCGGTGGAGTTCGATTGCTATTTCCTGACGGACGAGGGCCGGCTTGACATCATGCCGGCGTCACCGAAGGGCAGGGAACCGATGCTTCCGCCGGTTGACTGCGGGTCGGAATGACGTAGTCTCGAACCTCTCCAATGGGGGAAGAGATGATCCGCAAAACCTATGAAAAGCCGGTCGTATTGAAGCGCTCCGCGCTGACGTCGATCGTCGCCGCTACGGGCTCGTTCGTCCCGCCGCCGCCGCCGCCATAGTCGCTGTCGCCGCGGGCTTCCGCCGTTGGTCGCTTGCCGGGTGTCGAAGCACGATGGAACTAAACTGCTATCTTCTGGATGATGAGGGCCGGCTTGACATCAGGCCGGCTCCTTCGCGTCGTGACTGGATGGACGTGGCGGCGCAGCGGGCGCCCTATCGCTGCATCCCGCTAGTCGTCGCCAACGGCTTCGGCTGGGAGTTGCTGTCGCCGGACGGCTTCACCGCGATCTGGAATGGCGGGCCGGGCCTGGACGGCGTCGTGGTGCTCGAGGATCCGGAGACCGTCGCGCCGGCGCGGAGCCATTTCGGCGAGGGCATCCTGACCTTCGACGTGCCTGCCCTGTTTCGAACCGATCCCGGCACCGACCTGGTGGTGCAGGGGCCGATCAACCAGCCGAAGGACGCGATCGCGCCGCTGACCGGGATCGTGGAGAGTGACTGGGGCCCGTTTGCCTTCACCATGAACTGGAAGTTCACCCGGGCGAGAACGGCCATACGTTTCAGGAAGGGTGAGCCCTTCTGCCATGTTTTTCCGGTCAGGCGCGGATCGCTGGAAGCCATTCAGCCCGGGATGCTGCCGATCTCGGCCAATCCGGAATTGGCCGCCGGCTATGCGGAGTGGAACGCGGCCCGCCGGCAGTTCAACGAAGAGCTGAAAGAGCCCGTTTCCGAGGCGCGGACCCAGAAATGGCAGAAGCACTATCTGCGCGGCGTCACGCCGCGCGCCGACAGCGCGCCGCCATCCCATCGCGTCAAGACGAGCCTCAAGCCCTTCGTCGCCGTGCCGTCGGTCGAGGAAGCGGAATCCGCCGAATAGGCCGCCCGCGGCGACTAGTGCTTGGCGACGAAGCTGTCGACCACCTTCTTCGTGCCGCTCTTCTCGAAATCGACGGTCAGCTTGTTGCCCTCGATTTCGACGATCGCGCCATAGCCGAACTTCTGATGGAACACCCTCTCGCCGAGCCTGTACTTCGAGCCGGAGCCGGTTGATTTCGCGACGAGTTCGCCCTCGATCTGGCGCGGCGCCGAGCGGGCGTGGGCCTGCGCGGAAGCCTTGTTCGCCTGGGCGCGCTGCCATCCGGGCGTCGAATAGGTGTTGTTGAAACTGTCGGCGCGGTCGAAGCGGCTGGCGCCGTAATTGCCGTAGCCGCCGACATTGTAGCCGCCATAGTTCGACGTCTGCTCGATCACCTCGACATGCTTCTCCGGCAGTTCGTCGAGGAAGCGCGACGGCACGTTCGATTGCCAGAGGCCGTGGATGCGCCGGTTGGAGGCGAACCAGATCATGGCGCGCTGCTTGGCGCGGGTGATGCCGACATAGGCGAGGCGGCGCTCCTCCTCCAGCCCGGCGCGGCCGCTCTCGTCGAGCGCGCGCTGGTGCGGGAACAGGCCTTCCTCCCAGCCGGGCAGGAACACGGTCTCGAATTCGAGGCCCTTGGCCGAATGCAGCGTCATGATCGAGACGGCGTCCTGGTTCTCGGCGTTGTCCGTGTCCATGACGAGGGAGATGTGCTCGAGAAAGCCGCCGAGCGACTCGAACGCCTCCATCGAGCGGATCAGCTCCTTGAGGTTTTCGAGCCGGCCCGGCGCGTCGGCGGAACGGTCCTGCTGCCACATATCTGTGTAGCCGCTCTCCTCCAGGATCATCTCGGCCAGTTCGCCATGCTTCATCGTCTCGAGCTTCGAGCGCCAGAGCGCGAAGGAGGCGAGCAGGTCGCGCAGCGCGGTGCGCGTCTTCGAGGACTTGATCTCCTCGGTCTGGATCAGCTCCTCGGTCGCCTGGAGGATCGGGATGTTGCGGGCTCGCGCATGGTCGTGCAGCAGGCGGACTGTCGTCTCGCCGATGCTGCGTTTCGGCACGTTGACGATGCGCTCGAAGGCGAGGTCGTCGGCCGGCTGCGCGACGACGCGCAAATAGGCCAGCGCGTCGCGGATTTCCTGCCGCTCGTAGAAGCGTGGGCCGCCGATGACGCGGTAGTTGAGGCCGATCGTGACGAAGCGCTCCTCGAAGGAGCGCATCTGGAACGAGGCGCGCACCAGGATCGCCATGTCGTTGAGCCTGTGGCCCTTGCGCTGCAGGCTCTCGATCTCCTCGCCGATGGCGCGGGCCTCTTCCTCCGAATCCCATGCCGAGGCGACGCGGACGCGGGACGCGTCGGGGTCGGTCGCGTCGGTGAACAGCGTCTTGCCGAGCCGGCCCTCATTGTGGGTGATGAGATGCGAGGCGGCGCCGAGGATGTGCGACGTCGAGCGGTAGTTGCGCTCCAGCTTGATGACGACGGCGCCCGGGAAATCCTTCTCGAAGCGCAGGATGTTGTCGACCTCGGCGCCGCGCCAGCCATAGATCGACTGGTCGTCGTCGCCGACGCAGCAGATGTTCTTGCGGCCCTGCGCCAGCAGGCGCAACCACAGATATTGCGCGACGTTGGTATCCTGGTACTCGTCGACCAGCATGTAGTGGAAGCGCTGGTGATAGTCCTTGAGCACGTCGGGATGCTCGCGGAACAGGCGCAGGTTTTCCAGAAGCAGATCGCCGAAATCGCAGGCGTTCAGCGTTTTCAGGCGCGCCTGGTAGGCCCGGTAGAGCTTGACGCCGTGGCCATCCGCGAACGAGCCGCCATCGCCCGGCGGCACGTCGGCCGGCGTCAGGCCACGGTTCTTCCAGCTGTCGATCAGATTGGCGAGTTGCCGCGCCGGCCAGCGCTTCTCGTCGATGCCCTCGGCCTGGATCACCTGCTTCATCAGCCGGACCTGGTCGTCCGTGTCGAGGATGGTGAAGTCGGAGCGCAGCCCGACCAGCTCCGCGTGTCGGCGCAGGATCTTGACGCCGATCGAGTGGAACGTGCCGAGCCAGTTCATGCCCTCGACCGAGGGGCCGATCAGTTCGCCGATGCGGTGGCGCATCTCGCGCGCCGCCTTGTTGGTGAAGGTGACGGCGAGGATCTGGCTCGGATAGGCCTTGCCGGTCGCGAGCAGGTGGGCGATGCGCGTGGTCAGGACACGGGTCTTGCCGGTGCCGGCGCCGGCGAGCACCAGGACCGGTCCTTCCGTGGTCTCGACGGCCAGCCGCTGCTCGGGGTTGAGGCGGGCGACGTAATCCGGGGCGGCCGCCCGGCCGAGCGCGCGCGCAGCGATGCCGCCGGGGCGCGGGGCAGGGGCGGAGCTGTCGAAGGGAGCGGTCATGGCGGTCGATTCGAAAGGCTTGGACATGAGAACAAATATGGACCGTGGCGGTCCGGCATGCCAGCTTCCTACAGGAATGGCCATGCCGGTCCAAGCCGCGCTGCGGTGTTTCGTGCTACGCCCGTGCTTGGCGCAGCGCAGCCGGCGCCTTACCTGATGGGGACAGAGAAGGAGTCCTTTCCATGCGCGCTGCACTGTTCGAGCGGTTCGGTGATCCGGCCGAGGTCCTGGTGTCGGCGGATCGGCCGAAGCCGGAGCCCGGCCCCGGCGAAATCCGGGTCCGCATGGTGCTCTCGCCGATCCACAATCACGATCTCTGGACTATTCGCGGCACCTATGGCCACAAGCCCGCGCTTCCCGCCGTCGGCGGCAGCGAGGCGCTCGGCGTCGTCGACGCGCTCGGCCCGGACGTCACGGCGCCGGCGCTTGGCCAGCGGGTCGTCGTGAGCGGCGTCAGCGGTGCGTGGAGCGATTTCTTCCTGGCCCCGGTGGCACGGGCGGTTCTCTTGCCGGACGCCATCGACGACGAGACCGGCTGCCAGCTGATCGCCATGCCGCTGAGTTCGCTGATGCTGATCGAGGATCTCGGGATCGAGCGCGGCCAATGGATGATCCAGAATGCGGCGAATGGCGCGGTCGGCAGGATCGTCGCCATGTTGGCCAGGGCGCGTGGCATTCACGTGGTCAGCCTCGTGCGGCGGGAGGCCGGACTGGCCGAACTCGCGGCGCTCGGCATCGACAACGCCGTCTCGACCGAGAGGCCGGGCTGGGAGGATCGCGTGCGGGCGCTGGTCGGCGAGGCGCCGATCCTGCGGGCGGTCGATTCCGTCGGCGGCCAGGACGGCGGGCGGCTCGCCAGCCTGCTGGCGCAGGACGGCGTGTTGATGTCTTTTGGCGCCATGTCGAACGAGCCGCTGGTGATCAGCTCGGGCGATCTCATCTTCCGGGGCATCACCGTGAAGGGCTTCTGGGGCGCGCGCCGCGCTGCCGAGACGGATCGCGCCGAAATCGGGCGCCTGTTTGGAGAACTGATCCGCATGGCGGCCTCGGGACAATTGCGGCTCGGGGTCGACGAGCGCTTTGATCTCGCGGATCCCGGCGCCGCGGCGGCGGCCAGCGCCAGGCCCGGCCGGACGGGCAAGATCGCCTTTCGCGGACCGGCCTGACCGACCCGCTCGCCGCGGGCGTGGCGCGCCCTTGCCGACGCGCCTCGAAAGGGGCGGGGAGAGAGGTCATGGCTTGGCAAATATATCAGGAAGTCTTTGGCGCGGCAGCATGGTTTTGCTAGGTTGCGGCCAGCATGGCCTGCTGGCCGTGAGCGTGTTGGGAGGCTTTTCAGAATGACAGTTTCGGCGCTGCGCAACGATACGGCGCGTGACGAAGGAGCATTGGCGGCGGCGCTCGATCTGCTGCAGGCGCGGTTCGGCGATCGCTTTACGCGCGGGGCTGAAATCCGCCGCCAGCACGCCAACACCACGACCTGGCTGCCCAACCAGCCCGCCGACGCCGTCGTCTTCGCGGCCTCGACCGAGGAAGTCTCCGAAATCGTCAAGATCTGCGCCGCGCACCGCGTGCCGGTGATCCCGTTCGGGACCGGAACCTCGCTGGAGGGCCACGTCAACGCGCCCGACGGCGGCGTGTCGATCGACCTGTCGCAGATGAACAAGATCCTCGCGGTGCATGCCGAGGATCTCGACGTCACGGTCGAGGCGGGCGTCACCCGCATCCAGCTCAACAACTATATCCGCGACCAGGGCCTGTTCTTCCCGATCGACCCCGGCGCCGACGCCAGCCTCGGCGGCATGGCGGCGACCCGCGCCTCGGGCACCAACGCGGTCCGCTACGGCACGATGCGCGAGAATGTCGTCCGCCTCACCGCCGTGATGGCCGATGGCAGCATCGTGCGCACCGGCAGCCGCGCCAAGAAGAGCTCGGCCGGCTACGACCTGACCCGGCTGCTCGTCGGCTCCGAAGGCACGCTCGGCGTCATCACCGAGGTGACGGTGCGCCTGCACGGCCTGCCGGAGGCGGTGGCCGCCGGTGTCTGTTCGTTCCAGTCGGTCGAGGACGCCTGCAACGCCGCGATCCTCACCATCCAGAGCGGCATCCCGATCGCCCGCATCGAGCTCGGCGACGCGATGATGATCCGCGCCACCAACGAGTTCGCCAAGCTCGGCCTGCCCGAGATGCCGCATCTCTTCCTCGAGTTTCATGGCTCGCCCGCCTCCGTGGCCGAGCAGGCGGAGCAGTTCGCGGCGATCGCGCAGGAATTCAACGGCGGCGAGTTCGCTTCGGCGACGCGTCCCGAGGACCGCACCAAGCTTTGGCAGGCGCGGCACGATTCCT
>Ga0182735_1000140_pt1 | contig 92497 bp, 102 predicted proteins | sample eDN5th30CKraftMG_FD_128524 | JGI IMG/M metagenome (GOLD analysis project Ga0182735, IMG submission 128524) | Enriched Miracle-Growth compost microbial communities from Emeryville, California, USA - eDNA 5th pass 30_C Kraft MG (version 2) (version 2) ... | reverse complement strand
GACGCGGCCCTTCCCAAAGGCAATTCAGGTTGTTACATACACCCCGCGCGGAACCCTCCGCGTCCGGTTTTCCGCGGGGTGGAGCAGCCCGGTAGCTCGTCAGGCTCATAACCTGAAGGTCGTAGGTTCAAATCCTACCCCCGCAACCAATTTTCGCGTTGACCGCCAATGAGATACGTCAAGGCCCTGGATCGCCGTCCGGGGCCTTCGTTTTTCGTGTCCGCCCAGTGTCCGAAAAATGCGCGGCGATCGGCGCGCTCAAGAAGCTCCGCAGCCGCGCTTCCAGAGCCATGCCATCGCGCAGATCGCATTCCCATATGACCAACACGTCCCAATCGAGCGCGCGCAGCGCGGCGAGGTTGGCGGCGTCGCGCGCGACGTTTCGCTCGATCTTGGCCGACCAATAGGTTGCATTGCTTTGGGCTCGTCTCGCCCCACGTCTGCAATCGTGCCCATGCCACCAACAACCATGGACGAAGATTACTTTCCGCCGGCTGGGGAAAACCAGGTCAGGCCGGCCGGGAAGATCGCGTCGATGAAGGCGAAATCGAAACCCTAGGCGATGGGCTGTTTGGCGGACGACCAATTCCGGACGGGTATCTTTGCCCCGGACGGAACGCATGATCGCGCTGCGGTCCATCATTCCTCCGATTCGGAATCCTCAGTGGCTAGTCCAAGCAGCATTGCGTGATAACGCGCCAGTCGAGCAAAGTGCGCCTGCATCGCGCGCGCGACTTGAGATGAGTTCTTGACCGCGATGAAGTGTTCGACCAACTCGGCGTATCGACCTGCTTGCCGCGGAAGGCGCAGCGCTGGATCGCGCTTTTCCTTGATCTCGGCATCCGCCATCACCTGAACCACTTGGGCGGGTGCAGGAATGTTCATTGGCGGATTCGGTTTCGCCGGGACTTGCCCGTTCATTAGCGCCGACTTCGGATCGAACTCATGAAAGAGGGCCGCCTCAAGACGCGCCAGATCGGCGGGATCATCGACCGGGTAGGCTTGCACCCAAGCGATCTCCCAAACGTCAATTTGCCGGTTCGCAATGATGTCCGAGCGCGCCGAGGTCAGGTGCCGGCGCACGCGCGCGCGAATGCCGTCTCTGCTTTTCCCGACATAGACCGGAACGCCATCGAGATCACAGAGCACGTAGACGCCGATCTTCGTTGTAAGCGTCCGGACCGCCTTTTCACGGAATTCGAAATCTATCGCCATCGCCAACCGGAATCACTGTTCCGGCTGCATTATGACCGCTGAATCGGCGTCGGTCTCCCCGTTTCGAGCACCTTTATTCCACCCCGGCGAATGGTCGTAGAGCGCACGGTCTCCGTACCGACGTATCCGACCTCGAACTCAACCTCGTTGAGCCATCCGGCATCGCCGCCGAAAGCGTCAAACATCGCCTTTAATAGCCCAACGTCGTCCAGCTTGTGCGGGGCGGGTTTCGGGTTATTCCGCGGGCTCGGGATCGTTGCCGGGAACAGGTAGATGCAAGGTGGGGGAAGTTCAAATTGACCGACGGTGGTTAGCTTTTGCCCGGCCGCCGCCTTCGGACATGGTCGCCCGACGGTGCCGCAAATCCAATCCCAAACGACTAGGCCATCGACCTGTTGGGCGCGCGAAATGATCTCTGCGCTAAGGCGAGTGTGGATTCCGGACCAGACGTTGTGCCGCGGGTCGGCGCCGGGGTTCGAGCAAACCGACCAGATGATGAACTCCTGAACGTGCGGCGGCCGTTCAAAGATGTTCGTATTGTTGCCGTCGAGGCATCCCTTGAGCTCAATGCCTGCGAGTTTTCCGCTGTTGAGGCGCACCGTGTAGTCGTGGCGATTGGCCTCGCCGGCCGAGTCCCAGTCCTTGATGTGGCCGTTGTCCTGCATCCAGTTGAGCACGCGAGCCACGAAGTCGCGCTTCTCTCGCATGGATGCGGAGAACTGTCCGCGGATACGCTCGATCGCACCGCGAAATAACCCGCCCTGATAGAAGTCCTTCTCCTCAAGTCCATGCGCTCCGAGTTTGTGCGCTTCGGTCTTGAGCGTCTCGGAGAACTCTACAATGAGTTTCCGAAGTTGGTCATTGCGCTCGCAAGGGATCGAACTCATGCCGCAGCCTGATCGGCCGCCTCCCTCCAGCCGACGAGAGGCTCGATGATATAGTGCGCGAGGTGCCGAACGACCGGAACAACGACACCATCCCCCGTAAGGTGATAGGCTTCGTTATAACGAGAAGGCAGCCTGTAGTCATCCGGGAGCCCCATCAAGCGAGCAGTTTCCCGCGATGAAATCAATCGAGACCGCACACGATTTCCGTCCACCACGATGATCGTTTGACGGCTGGACCCACCCGCAGGCGTGCGGAGGCAGCCGGCTACATCATCGAACCGGACCTCGGCTCGTTGCACCTTGATCCCGTCTTCGTCGCGCCGAGTGCGCTTATAGACTCCACCGACCATCCGACGCCCCGCGCGCTTCGCGGCTTCGACCTTCGCCAGATTGATTGGGCTCATCATGCGCAGGAGCGCATTCGTCTCCGAGGCGGTATGCCAAGTAACGCTTTCGGGGCGCTCCTCGATCAATTCCGCGAAGGTGGTGTTCCGACGCGACGGAACCGGCATGTTCCACCAAAGCCACCCGTCGCACGCCTTACCCCGCAATCCATCCACAGCGCGGCGAAGGCCAGTCGTATGGAATGGTCCCAAGGGTTCCGGCGCCAGAAGCGAAGCGTCAACCTTCACGCTCTCATGAACGCCGATGATGAAAAGGCGCGGACGAGACTGCGGAACGAACAGCGCCGCGTCGATGACGAGCGCCCCATAGCGGTATCCCGCGTCGGCGAACGTCTTGCAGATCGCCGCGAAGTCCTTGCCGCCATGTGAAGTCAGCGTGCCGACAACATTCTCAAGAGCGATGACTTGTGGCGCGCGCCCGGCCGCGATCAACTCCTTCATCACATCCCAAAAGGGATAGAATGTGCCGCTGCGTTCGCCCTTCAAGCCGGCGCCTCCACCGGCCAGCGATAGGTCTTGGCACGGGAAAGAAGCCCACGCGAGATCGGCGTCAGGGAGATCGGCGGCGCTCACCTGACGAACGTCAGCCACAAGCAGCCGATCATCGACTCCCCAGTTCAGTTGATAGGTTGCCGCCTTTTTGAAATCGAAATCATTGGCGAAGACGCAATTCCAATCGGGTCCAAGCCCGGCGCGGACCATGCCGCCTCCTGCGAAGAACTCGTAGAATGTCGGCTTCCGCACGGAATCCCCCATGATTCGACCTCGAATCATACCATAATGCCGGCGAACCGGTTGATGATTTGTTCTCATCTTAACCTCCCCGTTTGACCAGGACCATCTCAAACCGAGATGCCGATCACCGCCAATAGGCTCTTCCACCGACGAATCACCGCACCGAGCGTCGCGCCCAGCCGAATTCCGGCCTTCCGGTGTCGTGCCGCCGCCGACCCGTTCGCCGGCGACCACCACCGCGCCTGGCGGCATGGACGGACGCGGCGATAGCGCCAGGACATACCGAAGGGGGGGAGGCCTTCCAGCCAGCGGGATCGCGCCGCGCCGTTCGCCCATTGGGCGCGAAGGAGCACGGCGGCCTTGCGCGTCGCGCGATCGACGCAGCGCGCGACGAACCGATCGGCGTATTTGTAGGGCGGGTTGCAGACGATGTTCGGAGCGCAGTCATCGACGGTGAAGAAGTCGCGTTGCCCGAACGGATGCCGATCTCCCGCGCCGCGATCATGGATGTCCATGCCGATCGTGTCGTAGCCGGCGTCCTTGGCCGCGTCGAGGATGCGACCGAGACCACAACAGGGATCGACGATCGCGCCCTCGAACTTGATCGCCGCGAACAAGGCGTCGTCGCACCACCGCGGTTCGACATACCAGTCGTCGGGATCGCGCGCCCAAAGATGGCTCTTTCGCTCGCGCTCGGCGCCGGATGGAAGTGCGTCCGTCATGCGTCGAGGAAAGCGCGCGAGCGCCCGTCAACCGCAGGCGGAAACGAGCGAAAACAGGCGGGAACGAATTGCGCGCTCTCAGACCGAAGTAGCGTAACGCCCCCGCTGACCTGCTCAGGAAGACTCGATGTCGTTGATCCGCTTCATGACAGCGCGGATGAACAAGGCGTGCTGGGGAACGGCATCGCCTTGAGGGGGCGCCATCATCGCCGCCATATCGTCCACCAAGTCTCGACCGCTCCTCTCAAGAATTTCCAGCGGTCGGCCATTGGCTCGAAGATCGCCGCTTGCGATGCGTTGGATTTCTCCCACGTCCAAGGGCTCGATCTCACGACTCAAAATTCGAAGCTTCTCGGCCGCTGGAAAGTCGCCCACTTCCGTATAACCGGGCGGCAGTCCCAGCGCCGCCTCTACATCCGCGAACGTGTAACCGAGAGCCGCCATGCCTTCCTCCGTGAAGGCGCGGCCGGGGCACGTATGAAAGGGAAACGTCTCGACGCAACGGAGTAGCAGACTGCCGAGCTTGACCAGATGCGCCGCACAGCAGGTGCCGATGTCGCGCCCCACGAGCTCCGGTGGAACCGCATGTGGACGCCCCACGAAGCGGTAGGTCCAGCCGCCATCCAGACGGGAGCCGCCGACGAATGAAACCGGCCCCTCCTTCTGCGACACATTTCGGAGATCGGCGAAGAACCGCATTGCCGCATCCGACTTCATCCGCTCCCGTTGGAGAGCGTACCAAGCCGCGAAGTCGGGGACGCTTGCCATCGCCTTCTGAAGCACGAACGACACGCTGCGACTGGCGGAAAGGAAGGCGTTCAACTCGAACTGGAATTCGAGGCCGCCGGAACCCACCAAGCCACCGAGGAAGTATTCGGCCTCAAGGAGCCGTTCCAGCGGATGGCGAAGCGTTGTAAATCGATGCGGCATCCCGGCCTCCCGTCAGGAAGCCGCATCATATGCCCGACTCGGTAGAAGGCACCACCGCGTCGGCCGTCTCGCTACCGGGCACCCTTGCACGCCCGCACCGCGTCGCGGAGCGCGACATAGTCCGCCACCGCCGCCGGCCAAGCCGCGCCGGCGGGCGCCGCCGCCACTTCGTCGGCGAGGCGGTTCCGGTAGAGCTGACTGTAGGTCTTCAGCGGGAGCAGGTCACAACTCCCGCCCACTGTCGCGCAGCCGCTCAACAAGAGCGTCGCGATCGGAAGGAACATCAGCCTGCGCATCTGCAATCCTCCTGGCGGCTTCGAGTTCGGCCTCGGCGGCGGCCTCCCTGGTGTCGGTGACGCCCTGCCGCCGGCCGGCGAGCCAGATCGCCCCGATCGCGACAGCGATCAGGGCGATCAGCGCCACCGCGGGCCAGACGATCATTTCGCCGGCGTGCCGGATTCGGGCCAGAGCACATGGATCAGGCCGATGGCCGCGATGCCGAACGTGATGATCGCGTCGGTCAGCGACGGGTCGAGAGTGACGCCGAACGCGCCGACGAGGGCGATGAGGCCCTGCCAGGTCGAACGTTCGCTCAAGCGTGCGATGATGTAGTCCATGACGTTTCTCCTGTGAAAAAGCCCGCCGGAATGGCGGGCGGGTGAAGGGTGGGAAGGGAAGGCCGATCAGGCCTCGTTCAGCGACAGGGCGCCCGTCGCGTCGAGATGGATCGGGCGCACGTTGGCGGGCCGGACGCGATAGAGCGGCCGGCGCGCGGCATAGAGGCGGCCCTTCGCGATCCGCTCGATGCAGACGCGATCCGACTGGTTGCCGCCGAGGCAATGGAAGGCGTCGCGATCCTCGCCGACGTAGAGCGTCACATGCCCGCCGCCGCTGCGCGTGAAGACGAGCACGTCGCCCAGCGCGGGGGCGTCGGCCTTCGCGCCGAACGCCGACCACGAAAGCGCCCACAGCGGATGCGGCGGCGGCTCCTTGCCGGCGCGTTTCGCGACCACCGCCATGAACAGGCCGCACCATGGGATGCTGTCGGCCTTGTAGACATCGGCGACTTCGCCGCCGACTTCCTTCGCCCAGGCGACGATGGTGGGGTTGTTCTTCGCGCCGGGCGCTTCGAGTGTCCCGTAAAGCTTGAGCGCCTCGACAAGCATCTTCGGGCCGGGCTCGCGCGCGAGCCAGCCATAGCGGGATGGCAGCATGTTATGTCTCCTGAAACGACAAAGCCCGCCGGGATGGCGGGCTTCGTGGAAAGGCGGGTCTTGTGGCTGGGCTATTCGCCCGGCATGTGACGTTGTTCGATCACGCGGTCGATCTTCTTCTCGATCTTCTCAAGGTGGGCCATGATGCGGCCCTCGACGTCCTTGAGATAGGAGACCGATACGAAGCTGGTCGCCACCGTGAGTTTGTAGCTCGCGAGATCGGCCGCGAGGCTCCGCAGGGTCTTGTCCGTCTCGTCGCGATCGCGGAACCGCAACCAGAAAAGCGCGCCGACCAGCGGAATGCCGATCGTCGCGATCCACCATTGAAGGTCCATCGTCGCTCCTTGCTGCCCTCGGCTTTCACTTCTTCCCGAATATCAGGACGGTTCCGGCCGAGAACTTGCCGTCGCCGGAAACGAAAAGGCGAAGCGCGTTATCCGCCTCCGCCGCGGTTCGCGTCGAGATGATCGGGACTACGCCGCCCGCTCCGTTGATCGCGAGGAAGCTCAGTCCGTATGTCGCGCGCGCGGACGAATTGAAGTCGAAGAGGTGAACGATGATCGCGGCCACTGCGGCGCTCGAAAAGGTGCTGTTTCCGATCACGAACAGCGCCGAGCTTCCGCTCGCCGTTCCGTATCGCTGATAGTTGCTGGCGCTGTTGAAGAACGTCGCGCCGTTGTCGGCGCTCAACAGCATGTGGAAAATCTGATTCGATGCGCTGTTGTGCTGAAGATTGAAGCCGACGACCATCAACTCGCGGTAGCCGCCCAGCCCCGTGAAGTCGATCGACGCGACATCCGTCGTGTGCGTCCACGACGCCACGGGCTCGCCCCATGTGCCGCCGCCGCCCGGCATCGAAACCCTGCCGGTCGCGGCGTCGATGACGAGCGCCTCCGTCCAGCTCGATCCGTCCGGCGATACCTTGAAGTGAAAGTTGTCGTCGCCGGTGAGACCGATCTCGGCACGACCCGAGAAATTGTTCTGGAACAGAAACGACGCGGTCTTGCCGGCGTCCTCCTTGCTTAGCTTGTAGCGCAGACTGCCGTCGCCGCCTTCGGCGACGGGCTTGGCGACGAACAGCGTGTTGTTGAGCCTGGCCGAAAGCGGATTCGTCTCGTCGGCCGTGGTGCCGACGCCGAGCAGATCGAGATTCTGCAATGTCGTGCCGGTCGAGCCGGACGCCGCCTGCCAGGCGCTGCCGTCGAACACCAGGAGCGCCGACTGGCCGATGTCCCATGCAATCCATCCCGCCTGGGGGACGATCTTCGTCCACGATCCATCGCGCGCTACCGCGATGTTCAAATCCCAATCGGTCCACGCGCCGGTCGCGCCGGACGCGGGTATGTAGCAATCGCCGTCGGAAGGCGAGCTGGGGGGCGCGGTGAGCGACGAACTCAAGACGGAAAGCTGCACCACCGCGTCGAGGATATTGAGTCCTTCGGCGTGCGTGACTTCCTTCTGCGCCTGCCCCTGCGTGATATAGGGCAGGCCGAGTTTTGGCGTCATGTCGGTCATGTTGAGCTATTTCCAGAGGATGGCGATGCCCGGCAGCCCGCGGCCGACGGTCGCCGAGAGTTGATAGACGCGGACGTTCAAGGAGGTCTGGGCCGATCCGAAATCGGCGGTCTGCTGCGCGACCGTGTAGGTCGCGGAGGGAGCGTCAGCCGAAATCGTGCGGACGACCGCGGCGCCATTCATGATGTCGATCTCATAGCGCTCATTTTCCTCGTTGAGCGGCACGTCGGCGCCGTCGGCCCATACGCCGCCGAACCGCGTGCGCCTGATCCAAGCGATCTCGACGTCACCGGCCTCGTTCCATTTTCCGACGATCCGCACGGGCGACCACGGCATCAGGCCGACGCAGCGCGCGGTGAAGGTTTCCTGCTGCCAAGCGACATCCGAAGGATCGAGGCTCGAAGGCCCCCACTTGTAGAAGCGGGCAACGCCGCGTTCTGAAAGCGCCGCCTGTATCTGCGCGACGGCGCGATCGAGCACGACGACGCGGGCGCCGGCGGCGACCGGCGAGCGCATCGCGTGCTCGGTGCCGAGCCGGCCGCGCAGGAGCTTCGTGAGGTCGTAGACGCCGGCATCGACAAGCGTGGCCGTGCAGAATTGCACTATTTCCCAATCGCCGTCCGCGTTCTTGATCGCCAGCGCGTTGGCCCGGCCCGACAGGATCGTTGCCTCGTCGAGGCTCGCGAGTTCGCCCGAGTAGAGCTTCACGCGCAGCGTATTGACTCGATCGAAGTAGTTCGTCGGCCCCGACCAGAAGTCGAAGACGGTTTCGCCGATCGTGGCGCGCACCGGAAGGATGGTATCGAGCGCGTAATCGGCGCCGGTCGCGCTGTCGAGCAGCGTGACGCCGGCGAAAGGCGTCGCGGAAGCCACGACGTAGGGAGCGAAGCCCACGTCGCTGTCCCGCAGCATCGGCAGGTCCATGAGTTCCAGGATCGCGCGGCCATAGACCGGCGGGGGCTCGAACACCGGCGGTTTCAGGCCGGGAAGCGGCGGCGCATAGACGGCGCCTTCGGACCGCTGCGCCTCCATCGCGCGGGACCAGGAATCGGTGATGCGTGTGACGCGGAATTCGCGGGAGCGCCCGCCGATCGTGAGGTTGATCACGTCCCCGGCATCGAGATCGATCCGGCTCGGCGGCAGCGCATAGCTCGCGGTCTCGCGTCCGATCCAGGCTTCCGCGAGCGCGCGGTCGGCGATCGCCTGCGCCTGAATCTCGTCCATGACGAGCGGCACGGTCACGTCCGTCTTCCGCTCGGAATAGCCGGCGATGCGGCTCGCGGAAACCGTCCCCTGTTCGTAGCTGCCGCTTCCGTCGATGAACGTGACCGAAACGATGTCCGGCAGGTCCGTTTCCTGCGCCCGAACCAGCTTGAGGATGTCGCCCTGATCGGGAAGCACGCAGTCCCGCGCATCGAACTCCGCCACGGCGGCGCGCCCTCGCGGCACGAACCGGATCACGCCCTCGCTTTCCACCGCGTCGAACGCGAAGGCGTTCATCAGCAGTTCGATCTCGGCGCGCGGGCTCATCGGCCGGTCGCGCACATAGCCGACCACGATCCCCGCGAGCGCCGTCACGTCGTATGCGGTGAAACCGACGCGCTCGCAGCGCTCGGCGACGAGCGCGGCGAGGTCGGCGAGGCCGACCTTGCCGTTGAGCCAGTGCCCGAGCGGCCAGAGGTCGCCGTCGCCCCAGACATCCGTCCGCGACGGCCACGCTGGATAGGGCCGCGCGTCCCACGTCCATACCGAGAAGAGTCCGACCATCGGCCCGCCATAGACGGTGGAGACCGGGTTGTTCGCCGCCCAATGCGAGACCACCGCCTCGATGCCGCGCCGCTGCACGAGGTCGTCCCTCGTCCCCTTCGAATAGTACGGAAGGAGACTTTCGGACGACTTCGGATCGTAGAAGACGTTCGGCTGGTTCGTGCCCTTATCGACGGACGGGACTCCGATTTCGGTGAACCAGATCGGTTTCGATTGCGGCGTCCACGCCGTGGCCGACCCGCTCTCGACCCCGCCAGGACGGTTGAAGTGCTGGTTGAGCCACCAGTTGCGAAAATCCTTGGCGCGGAACACCCACGGCTTGCCGTAGGCGCCGTCGGCGATCGGCGAACGATTCTGCGCGTCCCGATCCGCCTGCGAGGGATAGAACCAATCGAAGTATTCGCCGCCTTCGATGTTTGAACGAAGGTAGTTGAGATCGTAGATCGACGCGGCGCCGGCAACCGCGTCGAGATGCACGTTGCCGTCCCGCCAGTCGGAAAGGGGCGCATAGAGATCGACGCCCACGAAATCGACGTGCGAATCCGACCAGAGCGGATCGAGATGGAAGAACAGATCGCCCGTGCCGTCGCCCGGATTGTAGTTGTTGTATTCCGACCAGTCGGCGGCATAACCGACCTTGACGCCCGAGCCGAGGATGCCTTTCACGTCCGCCGCCAGCGCGGCAAGCTTCGCGACCGCCGGAAAGTTCGTGGCGCTGTCGCGGACCGTGGTGAGCGATTTCAGTTCCGAGCCGATCAAGAAAGCGTCCACCGCGCCGCCGTCGATGACGTTGATGGCCGCGCAGAGCTTCGCATAATGCAGGACGAAGCGCCGGAAGCTCCATTCGTCCGGACCGGAATACGATGTCGTGACGGCATTCGTGCCGCTGTTGACGGAAACGGAAACATCCGAAGCGGCGGCTGCGCCGAAGAAGGTGGCGATCTGCGCGGTGGCTTCCGAGGTCTTGTCCACCGTTTCCGGTTGGCCCGGCGCGGGATCGCACGTAATACGCCCGCGCCAGGGATAGACTGGCTGGCCGACGTTTCCGGTCCACGGATCGGGCAGGGCGTTTCCATGAGCGATGTCCATGAACAGGAAGGGATAGAAGACCACCGAAAAGCCACGCGCCTTCAGGTCCCGAATGGCGCGCACGACCGAGTCGTCGGCCGGCGTTCCGCCATACGCGGGCCGGCCATCGACCGTGCTGACCACCATCGCGGTATCGCGCGTCAGCGTGTGCACCTTCCAGCCGCCCGGCGAGGTGTTCTTGTTCGAAATCTCGACCTTCGGCCGAACGGTGCAGTGTCCCGCGCGCAGATCGTCGCCGAACCAGCCGACGACGAGCAGAACGGTGTTCGTGTTCGGCAGCGACGCCTGAAGGTCGTCGAGCGCCACGTTCCAGTCGGCGATGTCCTGCCCGGCGAACTTGTTCTCCGGCGCGCTCGCGCCGCCACCGAGATCGCGTGTGTAGACGGTCGTATCGTAGACGCGCTCGCCAGTGCCGGGGATCATCGACACCGCCCGGACAATGTCTTCCAGGCCCGTGCCGTCCGACGGTGTGACGCGCCGAAAGACCTCGAAATTGAGTTGCGGGATGCGATTGCCGAACTGCGTTATCTGCAGGTTGTCGAAGACCACATACGCCGTTCCGCGATACGCCGGCGCGTTGTCGGCGCCCTCGACTCCCTCTATCAGCGGGTCCGGCTCCTGATCGGCCGTGCCCCGATAAACGCGCATCGTGACGCCGCTCATGTCGAGCTGCTTGCCGTCGGCCCAAACCCGGCCGACGCGATCGATCACGCCTTCGCAAAGGCCGATCGCGAAGTTGGCGTAGTAGGTGTAGGTCGTAGTCTGAACGGTCGTTCCGCCACCGCCGCCACCGCCGCCCTTCCCACCCCCTCCGACCGTGCTCGTCTCGGTCGTCACCACTTCCCTGAAGTTGGTCGCCCATATGACCTGGCCGGAAAGCCTCATGCGGCCGGCGATCTCGGGGATCGGCATGCCTTCGGTCGAGGCCTGGACTTGCAGGTTGCCGAGCCGAGGCCCTTCCTGTTCCTGCTTCTGCGGTCCGGGGCCGAACAGGCGCGCGTCGATGATGCCGCCGGCCACGGTGGCGGCGGCCGTCGCGAGCGTCGTAATCCACGCGGCCGAACCTTCCGTCAGCACGCTCGCGCCGACGGCCAAGAGAATCGTCGCCATGATTTCAGTCGATGAGGCCGGGGAAGGAGAACGCGAACTTGAGGCGGCGGCGGTCGCGTCCCGCCCAAAGAGAGACTTCCGCCACCGGATGCGCTTCGATGGAATGCACCATGCGACCGGGCGCGGTCAGGATGGCGCAGTGCTTGGCGGGCGAGCGATCCTTCATCGCGAAGAGCAACACGTCGCCGGGACGGATCGCATCGGTCGCCACCGGGATCATGTGCCGCCCCGCCGCTTCGGCGAGCGTCTCGCGCCCATGCAGTTCCGCCCAGTCGCGCGTGTACGGCGGCGGCCGCTCGGGTTCGCGGCCGAAGACCGCCCGCCAGACGCCGCGCACGAGGCCCAGGCAGTCGCAACCCACGCCCTTCACGGAGGCTTGGTGCGCATAGGGCGTGCCGATCCACGAACGCGCCTCGGCGACGATGTCGGCGCGGCTAACCATTGAGCGACCCGCCGTCGTTGTTGTCGCCCTGCCTGACATAGCCCAGGGCGAAATCGTTGCCCGGCATGTGCGGAAAACCGCCGAAATTGACGACGTTCGCGAAGCGGTCGCGGCAGGTTTCGAACCGCTTGTCGCAGCCGGCGGTGATGGAGAAGGTATCGCCGACCTGGATCGGCCTCGGCATTGGAAGGAAGAGCGAAAGCCGCGCGTTCGGCGTCCCTTGCGAGTGCGCTTTCACCTCGATCTCGAGGCCGGCGTTGTCCCCGGCCGTCCAGACGATCTTGCCGCGGCTGAAGATGCCAGAGGCGAAGGAGTCGATGCCGCTCGCCGTGAAGTCGAAATTGCTGATGACGCCCGCGACCGTGCCGCTTCCGTGATGCTCGGGCGCGCCGAGATCGATCGTGCAGCGCGAATCGCCGAGCTCCCAAGGGCAGGTCCGCTGAAAGACGCGGCCCGCGCTCTGGTCGAGCTTCGCCGCGAACCCGCGAAGCTCGGCGGAGAAGGCCGTTTCTCCCCGCGTGACCTGACCCAGGAAGCCGGAACGGAGAACGACGCGCTGGGACACATCCTGCCAGTTGACGCGCATGATGACGACGGACGCATCGTCATATAGTCCCGCGTTGAGGTCGTCCTCGGTGATCGCCGCCGACGAGAGCGCGCCGTCCACGTCGAGGTTCGAGACCGCCAGGCCCAACTGATCCTCGATCGCGGTCGCCGTGAATCCGGTGGCCGCCTTGTAGGTCACGCCCTCTATCGCAAGGTCGCGGTCGTGATCGGTAAAACCGAGAACCGTCCCGTCCTTGCGCTCCACGCGCCAGCAATGGCAAAGCGTGGTGACGCCGCCGGCGAGATGCGCGGCGAGCCCGGCGTCGAGGGTCTTCATTCCTTGACCTCGATGAGGTTGATCTGCGGGACGACCTGCTGGTCCCAGGCGTTCGCCTGAACGGGCAGCTTGTCGGTGTCGAACCGCGCGGCCACGTCGAACTGGAACGTCGCCGTTGGCGCCGATCCCGGCGCGGAAGCGAAGGTCACAAGCCCGGTCAGATAGTCGATGCTCGAAGGCGTCACGGGCGAGCCGCCCACCTTAATCGCGACTGTTCCCTGAACCGGCTTCGTGATCGGGCGGACGTGCTCATGCCCGCCGACGTTGTAGCGTTTCACGAGTTGCCACACCTTGTCGTCGTCGGTCGCCTGCATCGACACGTCGGCCGCGTCGTAGTCGTTCCAGTCCTTGAACCGGAACGAATAGCCGCGGCCCTTCACGACATAGAAATGCGCGATGACCGCCTGCATCTGCGCACGCGTGCGGATGCCGGTCGAGATATTCCACTCGCCGCGCGCGTCCGCCCACTGAATGTTGCGCTGCTCGGCGCCCGATCCGAGCGTGACGACATTGGTCGAGAAGCCCGGCCCGCCGGTGGCGCCTCGCGCGACGGCATCTGGAAACGAAATGTCGAGGAACGGCTGCGGCATGGCCTATCTCCCACGCATGCCCATCTGCACGGCGCGCGAAAGATCGGCGGCAAGCTGCGTCCGGCTCGCCTGGAACGCGGACGGGCTCGGAGTCTGGATCGTGACGTAAATGTTGGGCTGGGCGCCGCGTTCGCCGCGGTTGTATTGCTTCGTCTCGTCGCGATTGAGCACGCGCTCGCCACGCTGAAGGATCGCCGGAACCTCGTCGGGCGACAGAAAAGCGCCGTCATGGAAGCGCGGCGCGAAACGGAACAGTTCGACAGGAACGGGGCGCGTCGCCGCAAGCTGATCCGCCATGCCGCCCGCGTGTCCGATACCGATTCCCTTCACAAGGGAGCCGACGAGTCCGCCGACCGAGGAAAGCGTCGGATTGCTCTGGCCGAACAGGAGGTTCTTGAGCGGGTTGAGCACCGCGAGCTTGAGAAGCTCGTTGTTGATGTCGAGAATCGCGGCCCTGCCCGCGTCCGCCCAATCCTGCCAACCGAGCTTGCCCTGGGCGATGAGCTGGGAGAAGTGCCCGAAGGTCGTATCGGTAAGGCTCGACAGTTCCTGGACGGACGATTGCGCGAGCGAAAGCGATTGCGTGAGCCGCGCGATGGCGCCGGCGTTGGCGATGACGGTCTGCGCATCCTTCGAACCGAGATCGATGCCCTGCTGAACGAGTTGCTGCTTCGCCTGAAGCTGCGCGATCTCGACCGCGGCCAGCGATTCGTTCGTGCCAACAAGCGCGATCTGCTTCTGAAGAAGCTCGATCTGATTCTTCTGCGTCTCGATCTGGCCGAGAGCGGCGTTGCGCGCTTCCTCCGCGTTGAGGCGGCCATAGGCGCCCCGCAGCGAGTCGATGACGCGCGTGAGCGTGGTCTTGGCGTCGCCTTCGGCGAGAGACTGCGCGGCGAGCAGCGGCCGAAGCGCCTGTTCGACCTGCATCTGCCGGCGGGCCTGCTCGACCGTCATCGAGCCCGACGCGACGGCGGCGTTGAGTCGCCTCTGGGCGTCCGCCTGCGCGCCGATGTCGCTTGCGGTCTTCGCCGATTGGGCCGCGGTTTCCGCGACTTCCTCGGCAAGAATCTCGCGCATGCGCGTCTCGACATCGACGCCGGTGCGCAGCGCATCCGTGAGCGCCTTGCGTTTCGCCTCGGCTTCCTGGGCGGCGGCCGCGCTCTTGAGGTAGGCGTTCGCCACGTCGAGCGAGGCGCGCGCGTTCGTCGCCAGGGCGAGCGACTGCTCGAAGATGGCGTGCGTTGCCTCCTCGCGCGCCCTCGTGCCGGCGCTGGCGACCTGGGCTTCCGCCGTGGCCGTCGTGACGGCCTGGCCGGCAAGTTCCAGGCGTTGTCGCTCTTCGGCGATGGCCGCCTTCTGCGCCGGCGTCTTGGCGTTGAGCGCCTGGATTTCGAGTTCGTCGAGGCGTCGCGCCTTCTCGGCCGGATCGAGCCAGGTCTGCACCGCGCGCGTAACCGCGTTGTAGGCATCCTCGACCTGCTTGAGGTCGGCGACCTTCTGGCGCGCCAGAGGATCGTTCAGCGCCGCGGCAAGCTGCGCCTGCTGGTTCTTGAGCGTTTCGAGCTCGTTGAAGCCGGGCGTCAGATTGCGCGCGACATCGCCGGCGATGGTGGACGTGCGGGCGGCGAGCGCGTCGGCCTTCGCGTCCGCGACCTTCTGATCGAGCGCAGCGATCTGCTGTCGGACGTTCGCGATGTCGGCGTCGATGGCGGAAAGCGGGCGGGACGGCGCGAAGACCGGCATCCCCATGGGGCTTGGATGATATTGCCCGCCAAGCGTTGTGGCGGCTTCGCGCTCCTTCTGAAGGTCTTCGAGGCGCTGCTGAAGCGTCGGGTCGGCGGCGCGGTCGATCGCGCCCCCGATGGCAGTAAAGGCGTCGGAAGCGGCGCGCTTCACATAGTCCCAGGCGCGGCCGAGAGCGGTCGTGGAGTCGGCCGCGTCGATCAACGACGGCTTCAGGCCGTCGAGCAATGCCCGCTGCGCGCCCGTCAGGTCGTTCTGCGCGGCCAGCGTCTTGATGAGTTGCCGGGTCCGGTCGTCGTATCCGCCGACCTTCGAATTGAGGAGATCGACGCCCTTCGCGGGATCGGCAAAGGCGTCGGCAAGTTCCTTTGTCGCGGCCTCGATGTCCTGGCCGGTGGTCGCGGCGTAGTTCTTCGCGACCGCAATCAGATCGCCGAACTGTTCGACCCCGATCCTCCCCGTGCGCAGAAACGCGACTTCCATGTCGCGCGCGGCGGCGACGGAAATCCGGCCGGCCTGCGCGGCGGCATCCGCGACACGGTTCAGTCGATCGATCGTCGCGCCGGCGGCGCGTCCCGCGCCCGCCGTCGCAACCTCAAGCTCCTTCTGCGAGGAAATGTAGTCGTTCCAGGCGATCAGCGCGGTGGCGCCGACAGCCGCGATGGCTCCGACAAGGAGGGTCGTCGGAGACACCAGCCCGCCGATGGTGCGGCCGAGTTCCTTGAGGACGCCGCCCACGCCGAGGCCGGAACCGGCGAATACCTGCGCGATCTGGGAACCCTGCTGCACCAAGACGGTAAGCGGCTTCTGGCCGCTCGCCAGGCCGACGACAACGTCGTTGAGCTGGTATCCGAGATTGACGATCTGCGCGCTCGCGAGCCGGCTCCCGTCGCCCACGCCCTTGAGCGCCTTGGCCGTGGCGTCGAACCGCGACTGCGCGAGGCGATGCGCGGTCGCCTGTTCCTCGGCGCTGATCGCGCCCGCCTTGAAGAGCGCGTTCGCCTCGGCGATCTCGGCGTTGAGCCGCTCCTGCGCCGCGCCGAGCGGATCGATCTGCGCGCGCAAAGCCTTCGTGCGGGCTTCGAGGTCTTCGGCGGCCTTCGCCGCTTCCTCGAAGACCTGCGCGGACTGGCGCGCCGAACCGACGTTCGACGCGCCCACGCCCAGGATCGAATTGAACCTCTCCTGGGCGGCGCTGGCGTCGGCCGCCTGCCGCGCGGCCTGCGCCAGGCGCTGAAGCCGCTGCGTCTCGCGATCCGTCGCCGCGCCCGCCGCGTCGATCGCATCGGAGGTCTTCTTGAATGCCGCCTGGCCGGAAGCTCCGACATCGTCGAACGCACGCTTGACGTCGTCCTTCCCGGTGACGCCGATGCGGATCGACACGTTGCGGTCGGTCACGTTCCGTTATCCTTGCGATAGGCGCGGACGATGAGCCGCTCGATCTCCGGCAGCGCGTCCACGAGGACAGGATTGAGCGCGCCCATGGCGTCGGCGAGGAGAAGCACGGCCGCGAAGTCGAGGCCGAAGACGCCGCCCATCACGGCGCGCACCTGACCGGCCGACCGCCGGAACACCTCCCAGGCGGCGCGGCCTTCCTCCGTCCGCGGAGCGTGTTCTAAGTATGGGCATCCCGCGCACGCGCTCGCGCACGCGGCGCAGTAGCCTTCGCCCCCGCCGAAGTGCCATTCGGCGAGGGCGAGGATGCGTTTTTTTCGTCGGCCTGGATCAGCGCCGGCGCCACATAGAGGCGGTCGATCGCGTCGAAGGCCTGCCAGACCTCAAGCAGCGCGTCGATGTTGTCGGGCGTGGGGTCGATCGGCGTGCCGGCCGCGTCGCCGATGCCTTCCCATTCGAGGATGCCCCAGCGCGCGAGGCTCCGCGTGAAGGCCGCGCTTCCGACGAAGACGCCGTCGTCGGCGGCCGACCTGATGGCTTCCGCCGCGGCCTGACGCGCCGCGATGATCGCCGCCACTGTCACCGGCCGAACCTTCACCCGCACGCCGGGAACCAGATCGAGCCAATAGGGTTCGTGCCGCGGCGCGGACAATCGAAGCATTGTGCCCCCTTTCGAATTTGTCAGTAGGAAGAAACGTCGTTGACGAGAACCGCCGTGCAGGTCTTTGCCAGCGTCGGATGCTCCGACGCCTGCCAGTCGAAGGACGCCTGCACGCCGGCCGGCCCGGTGATCGGCAGCTTTGGCTTTGGCAGGTTCACGTTGTGCACGACGAACCGCAGGAGCTTCCCGTCAGCGATCGACCACTCGAAGATCAGCTCGATGGCGGTGCCGGCGACAGCGAGATCGAGGAGGCTGGTGTCGGCGAAGCGGACCGCGACCTGACCGGTCACCGCGAGCATGGCGGGATCGGCGCCGGCGATGCGTCCGTCGGGCCGGATGACCTCCACCTTGTCAAGGTTGTTCGCGTAGGTGAAGGTGCCCGAAACGACATTGCCGAGCGGCACGCCGTCGCGGCGGATTTGTCCTGTGAACTGCGTAAAGCGCTCGATGACCTGCTCGGTCGGCGAGCCGGCGCCCGACGCGCCTCCTCGGGTCTCGCCCTGGGCGACGATGCTGACCGTGCCGTTGAGCAGACCAGAACGCTGAAGCTGGATGGCGAGCTTGTCCGCCATGGCGCCGAAGTTCATGCCGTAGCTCGGCACGTCCGGCATCCCGACCTCGATCGCCGCCGACGGCAGAGTGAGCGCGCCGGAAACGAAGACATGATTGTAGGCGCCGGTCGTCCCGCCGCCGCTAAGCGTCGCTCCCGATGCCGTGGCGTGGGAATCGGCGTCGTCGCCGCTGTCGGAAGCCGCGAGCGTGACGCTGTTGCCGGGCGTGCCGATGGTGTCGGAGGTAACGACGATCGTATCGCCGGCCTCGTTAAGCGTATAGGTCTGCGCCTTGATCGCGGTCGTGGCGCTAGCGTTCAGCCCGATGACGGCGTTGGTCAGCGTATCGCGCAGCGTCGAACCGATCAGGCTTTGGTCGCCGCTTGCCCCGCTCGCCTTGAACGTCCAGTTGGCACCGCCGATGGTGATCGTGGCCCCATCCTCCGGTTGCGCGTTGAACTTGAAACTGCCGGCCGCTGCCGTGCCCTGCGTGGTCGTGGGCGATCCGAACAGGAGCTTGAGCCAGTAGCCGAAATTGCGAAGATCGAGCGGGACGACGACATCGCCGTCGTTGTTGATCACATCACGCGCGGGCTGCTGCGGGTCGCGACCGTAGCCTAGAAGATCGCTGGCGATGAGGTCCTGCTGTTCGCCAAGCTGCGACGAAACGAAGGGCACCTTCTTGAAGCCCGATCCGGGCGGCGTGCCATAGGTGGTTTCAAAGGCCAGCGCCATGACGGCGTTGGCCCCGCGGGCGCGGGCCATGAGAGCCTCCTTGATTGAATTTCAGGTGAGCGGGTTGGTGGTCGAGTAGCTGGCGACGATCGCCGCGTCGGCCCAGCGGCCGGACGCGGCGCCTGCTATTTCGAGATCGTCGGAAGTCGGAGCTTCCACGTCGAGGAATTCGCACAGACCGCCGAGCGTCCGGGCGGCCGCCACGGCGGCGCCGATCTCCGTAAGCATCGCGTCCAGCGCCTCTTCGCGCGAAAGCGTCGAGGACGGAAACGCGGCGATCTCGAGCGGAATGCGATGCTCGTAGACGTAGGTGAGCGGCGAAAGGAGAACGTCCGGCTCGCCCGGATCGCCGTCGCGGACGATCACGAGGCCGCCAGGCGGAATCCGCTCGGGCTTGTCGAGATTCCGCTTGACCTCGGCGTTCGGCAGGGCGGCCGCGACGAGGGCCTTGACCGCCTCGATCACCTGTTCGCGCCTGCTCGCCAACGTCTATCTCCAATGAGCCGCGATGAGCCCGCCGACGCGATCCGCCCAGCGTTCGCCGGCGCCTTCGACATCGAACCGCTTTCTCGGATTGACCATCGGGACGAGGACGAAGATCACGAGATACCGCCTGCCGCCCGTCAGCGGCGTCCTGATCGGCTTGAAGGATTTCCGCCGTCGCCAGCGGGACGGTTGTCGCACATAGCTCGCGTCCGTCACGAGCAGCGCGTGACCGCCACGCTGCACGAACCGGAGCTTCACCCCGGTTTCCGTCTCCCAAATCGCGGGCGTCAGCCGCTTGTTCTTGACGGTCGTGTGGCTGACGCCGGCGTCCCTGGTCGGGACCGCAAGATACCGCTTGTTCCGCGCGACGATCGGTACGCCGCGCTCGAAGGCGTCCACGATGTCCGGCGCGCGCGTCCAGACATAGGCGGCCGAATTCATGCTGGGCCGCCCTTCGGGATAGCGCTTGCCCCGCCAGGTGTTGGCGAGGCGCTGCCCCATGCCGGCGGCGACGACCTGTCCGCGAAGCTCGTCCTTGAGACCCGCCTGAACCTCGTCCATCGCCTCGGAGACGGCCTTCTCGGTATCGTCGAAGGCTCGCTCGAGAACAGCGGCCGTATCGTCGGCCTTGAAGCTGAACCGCACGGCTCAAGCCCGCGGGGACGCCTCGCAGGTCCACACGAGGCCGAGGCTGTCGCGGACCGGCGTTCCGATGATGTCGAACAGGGCGCCGTCGATTTCGACGGAATCGCCGGCGGCGGGGGATGCGACCTCCGCGACGCGCGCGTCGATCAGCACCGTCGCCATCACGGCTCGGCTGCTTCCGAAGCCGACAACCTCGTCCGGCGATTTGCGGATGACACGAACGGCGCTGCCGTCGCCCGCGCCACCCGCGCGCCAGATCGCGTCCTCGGCCAGGTTGGCGTCGCGGAAGATCGCGTCAACCGCCGCCGAGAAGGCCGAGGACATCGCTGTCATTAGCTGGAAGCTTCATTCGCCCGCGCGACGCCGTTCAGGCGGACTCGGCCGGTGGTCGAACCGGAGCCGTTATCGACCGCCTGGACGGCCGCGCCGATCAGCAGGTTGCCGGTCGCGACGGTGGTGCAACGCTTGTTGGTGTTATCCCAATAGACAAGCGCGCCGACGGTCCACGCCTGCGATCCGGCCTTCGCGAGATCGAACACGCCGCAGGTCTTCAGCGCCACGTCCGCGCCGCTTACGGCGTCCCCGGTGCAGACGCCGAAGATTTGACCGACCTGCGCGCCCTGGCCGGAAGTCCGGTCGTACGGGGCGGAAACAACGACGATGTCGCCGTCTTGAACGAAATTCTTCATGGAGGTTCTCCATCGGAAGGGGGAAAAAGAAGCGGAGCGCCGTCAAGGCGCTCCGCAGTCACGACGCCGCAGAAAGGCGCGAGGCGGCGTCTATCCTCAAGCCGGATCGGCGCCCGCGTTCTTGAACAGGCCGCGGAAGTCGAGCGCCTTCGCCGCGAAGTCGTGGCGAATCTTGATTTCGACGCCATCGACTTCGAAGCCCGACCGCTGATCGATGAACGGCTCGGTCTGCCCTTCGAGATGGGCATATTCGACCGTATCGACGAGGTTCGGATCGGCCGCGAGATACCACGGCTGCGGCCCGCCGCTGTGGAACAGACGCGGCTCCTCGATAACCTGCAACGAGCCCGCGAACGGGTTCACGTCGTCGGGCTTCGCCGGCGTCGTCGCCGCCAGCATCTTGCGGGCCTCGATCGCCCGCTGGCCGGGCGGAACGAGGATGAAGCGCGGCCGGGCGTCGATGTATTCCTTGTCCGCGCCGGACGCATCGCCGAGGTCCTTCTGCTGGGTCATCTTCTCCCACGCCTCGGACAGCGCTCCCTCGTCGATCACGCCCGAGGTGCCGAGATTGCCGTGGTTCGCGTGGAAGAGAGCCACGCCGTCGGCAAGGTTCGCGTTGGCGATGAGCACGTTGTAGACGATGCTCGATTCGAGGTCGGCCGCGCGCTGCCCCGCCGTCCCGATGGCGCGGTCGAAGGCGCGGAGATCGTCGTTGACGATCGCCTGCCGCGTCAGCGCGACGATGCGGCCATAGGTGGCGAGCTGATAGGATTCCCGGCCTTCCGCGATGGTGCCGTAGCTGAATTCGGCGCCTTCCATCACGGCCTTGAGCGCGGGGAAGTTGCCGACCTGCGTTGGATACATCGGCTTGAAGTCGGTGGCCGTGACGCCGCGCGCCCAGGCCGTGAACGTGCGCGGCGTGCCCGCATAGGCCTGCCGCAGACGCTTGCCGGCGACCGCCGCGAGGATGAGCGGGAAGTCGCTGGTCGATTGCAGACCGGCGCCGCGGGTCGCCGTGTGCGCGATCTCGTTGGGCGTCATGCCGCGCGTGCGCACGCCCGCCGCTTCCAGGCAATCGCGCGCGATGTCGAGCAGGCGCATGCCGCGATACTCGCGGGCGCGGTCCGTCATCTGGAACGCCTGCGGCTGGGCGCGATGCAGGATCGCCTCCGCGATGGCCTCGCGGCGCGTCACGGTCGCGTCCAGGCCGCCGGCCGGCATGGAGACCTGCGAATGGCCGGCGCCGCGCGAGTCGCGCTCGGCCAGCTTGTCGAGTACGACCTTGCGGGCTTCCTCGATCGTCACGCCGCGCGCGACGAGATCGTCCGCCACTGCGCGGTCGAGCTTGAACTGATCGACCAGCCCCACGATGGTGGTGATGCGCTCGCGCTCCTGCGCGCGCACCTGCTCGGCGGTCGGCTGGGGGGCCGGCTGCGGAGCGGCCCCGCGGGCGGCCTCCGTTGCGGTGTCTTCTGCCGGCGCGCTGCCCGGCATGACGGTATCTTCCGGCATGGCATGGTTCTCCTGATTGGCGGGCTGCGCCCGGTTGACGATTTCGAAGGGGAAGAGACGGTCCGCTTCCTGTGCGCGAACCTGCGCGCCCGGATCGGCCGGGATGGTTACGAAACTAAGTTCGTGCGGCGTCCAGCGCTCGATGAACCACTTTTCGACATCGCCGGAAGTCTCCGACTTCTCGATGCGGACCTTGTCGATCGTGTAGCCGACCGAGATGTTGCGGACGATCTTGTCGGCCACGAGGGCGAACAGCCGATCCGCGTTCGCGTCCACGCCGGGCTGCGGAAAGCGCACTGTGGCGATGCCCTTGCCGTCCTCGATCGAGGCGCGTTCGACGACCGCGACCTGCGACTGCGTGGACCACGTATCGTGGCTGTCGAGAACCGCCGCGCCCGCGTTCAGGCGCGAAAGATCGACCGCCTTGTCGGAGACGATAAGGATTTCGTCGTAATTGACGGTCCGCATCGTGTCCCAATCGAACTTGCGACGGCGAACCGACGCGCCGGTCGTCCAGACGAGATCGACGGTGCGCGCCTCGGCATCGACCGAGGAAATCGGCGCGCGCCGGGTTTGCATCGGGAGCACGTCACGGCGCTCCCGAACGTGATCGGGCATGATTGCCTCCTTGCTTTAGGACTTCTGCGTCGCTCCGGTGGGCTGACCGCCGGATGCGCTTGCCGCTTCGGGCTGATAGAGGCCCTGTTGCGTGACCTTGCGGGGATCGCTGTCGAGAATGATCCCGAGTTCGTCGAGAACCGCGTTGGTCGCGGCAGTCTCGGCGAGGATGTCGTCGAGGTTTTCGCCCTGGCGCGCCACGACGCGGCGAAGCGAGGTCGAGCCCATCCGCACCATCATCAGGTCGGCGCGGGCGTCATCGAGCGGGTTGAGATACTCGAACTTGGGCGGCTCCCATTCGACGCCCGCTGTCGCTACGGGGATCAAGCCCGCCGCATACGCCGCCGCGATGAACCAGTCCCATATCGGCTGGCAGAAGATCGGGATGACGACCTGCCACTGGATCGCGGAAACCAGCCGCCGAAACTCCACGATACCCGCCCGAATCGACGAATAGTTGACCTGCGAAAGGTCGCCCGTCAGCAGCTCGTAGGGCAGGCGGAAGCCGGCCGCCACGATGTGAAGCTGCGCCCGCAGCCATTCGCTTATGCCGGCCGTCGCCGCCGGCTGGTTGAACTTGATGTCCTTGCCGCCGCGCGCATAGGCGATAAGGCCGGGCTCGAACTGCTCGATGGTCTTGCCGTCCGCATCGACGACGGCGGGCGCCACGCCTTGATCGGCGTCGTCGGCGGCCGTGACGATGCCCACGAGGCACGCCTCGGTCTTCTTTCGGACGAGCTCGGAATTCGTCCAGTCGTCCAGATCGCGCAGCGCCCGCATCACGGGCGCGCCCCACGGCACGCCGCGCTGCTGAACGCGGTCTCGCGCGAACAGGTGGATCACTCCGTCGGCGGGAATTCGGACCGAAACGATGCTTTGGGACACCGAAAGCCCGATGTCCCCCGGATGGTTCGGGAAGAGCCAATAGGCGGCGCGCCGGCCGATGGCGTCATATTCGATGCCGCGAACCGTGCGGCTTCCGTCCGGTCGCGCATCGAGCCTCGACTCGTCGAGGTGATCGGCCTCGTTCAATTGGATTTGCAACGGCACCGGCAGGCCGTCCTCGACGCGCCGCATGCGGCGCCGCGCGAACACGTCGCCGGATTCTACCATTTCTCTGACGGCGAGCGTGGTAAGCCCGTTGAAGTCCGACCGGCCGTCCGCGTCGCAGACCTTCGACCATTCGGCGAAGAGTGCGTCGATTTTCTTGTCGAGCGCCGCGTTGCCCGTGTTCGCGCGCGGCGTGATTCCGTCGCCCACGATGTTGCTCACCCAGGCGCTTACCGCCTTCGCCGCATGCGGGTTGTTGCGCACGAGATCGCGCATGCGGTTCCGCAGAAGCGCGCCGGCGGAAGCGATCTCCGCGTCTGCCGAGGCGCCGGTCGATCGCCAGCCTTCCGTCCGCCGTCCGCGAGCCGCGCCGTCGTAAGCGCGCTTCGCCAGGCCATCGAAGGCCTGGCGGGCGAGCAGTCGCTTCACGCCGGTCCGCGGCGCGACCGCCGCGATCGCGCGGTCGAGCAGCGTCGGGGCCGGAGCCTGCGCCCGCATCATCGATCACCGCGGCCGAAGGAGGCATAGCCGGCCACCGGCCGCGGCGTTCCCGCGGCGGCGCTGATCGCGGACTCGATCGTCTGAATGCGCCGAAGCAACGCCGCCTCGGAATCGTATTCGACGGTCTTGCCTTCGTAGGTGACGCGCGTCGTTCCGCTCGCATACGCCGTCTTGAGCGCGTCGAGTTCCGCCTGCGTCCAGCTCATTTCAGAACCATCTCCCGTCACGGCCGCCGAGCCAGTTCGATTTCCGCTTCCCGCCCGGCGCGGCGACCGGCTTCACTTCGCCCGCGGGCTGCTCCGCCGGCCGGTCCGCCGCGACCTGCTGCTCAAGGGTTTTCCACTTCGCGTCCTGCCAACGGTCGATGCCGAGCATCCAGGCCGCGGCTCGCGCATAGACGCGGCAGTCGAGCGCCTCGTTGCGCTCGCGCATCTGCCGCCACTCAAGCTTCGAAAAGCCGCGCCTGTCGCGAACCGTCACAAGCTGCTCGGCGGTAAGCTGCTTGACCCATTCCGCCGAAATCCCCGACGGCAGGTGAATGAACCCGTCGGGAAACGCGACGCCGTTCCGCAGATCGTCCGCCGTCGGCCGGTCGAACCGCAGGAAGCGATAGGTCTCGGACTTGAACACCGCGACCGAAACCTTCCAGAGCCGGACGCCGCGCCGAATCTTTCGGCCGCCCTCCGTCGCATCGACGTAGGTGGGGCCGTCCACCGGCGAGGACCGGTCGAAACCCTCGATGCCCTTTATCGGCACCGCGACGCCGGCGCCGAATTGGCGCACCCACGAATAGACCTGCGATGTCGAACGGCCGTCGCCGGAATCGATGGCGAGCCGCGCGATCCGCATCGCCGCGCCGCCTTCGTGCTTCCACTCGGCCGAGAGCAGTTGGGTCAGCGCGTCCCAAACCGAGGAGCGGGACGTATCGCCCTCGATCACGACGTGATCGACGAGCCAGCTTTCGAGCCCGCGCCCCCACGCCCATACATCGACCTCGATGCGGTCGTGCTGAACGTCAGCGCCGGCCGTGAGCACAAGCCCGCCCCACGGCACGGTCCGAAGCGCGTGTTCCTTCTCGCGCTCGTAGAGCCGTTTCCAGTCGGGCGCCTCGCCGCGCTCCTGCCAGCTTTCTCCGAGCAGCGTGTTCTTTGCGGCCTTCAGCGCCGCGTCGTTCCCTTGCGCCGCTTCCCAATCGCGGGCGATCTGCTCCCACGAAAGCCATCCGACCGGCGAATAGAGGCCAGAAATATGAAAGCCGATCACATACGGGTCGGCGCATGCGGCGGTGGGGCGCCATTCTCCCGCAGCGAGCATCGCCGTCTTGTGATGCTCGCCGATGCCTTTCTCGCAGTTCTCGCAGATGTATTCCGCGGTAGCCGGCTGTCCCTTTTCCCAGCGAAGGCGCTCGAAGCGCAGCCATTGCATATGGCGGCAATGCGGGCACGGCACGAAGTAGCGCCGTTGATCCGTTGCCTCGAATTCCCGCTCGATCCGCGACAATCCCTTGATCGTCGGCGTCGAGACCATGAAGACCTTCCGACGGTGTCCGAACGTCCGAGTCCGCGCTTCGGCGAGGGCGACGGGATCGCCTTCTCCCTCGACATCGCCGGGGTAGGCGTCCACCTCGTCGAGGAAGAGCCATCGCGCCGGCATCGACCGCAGGCCGGCAGCGCTGTTCGCGCCGGTAAGCACAAGCTGTCCGCCGGCGAACCGCTTTGCGAGTACCGTGTTGCCGCTGTCGCGCGTTCGCGCCGGCATGACGATCTCGCGCAGTTCGGGGCTTTCCTCGATAAGCGGCTCTATGCGCTGCTGCGACAGGCGCTTCGCCAATTCGGTGGTCGGCTGGACCGCGAGGAATGGACCCGGCGCCTGATGGATGCAGTAGCCGATCCAGTTGTTGCCCGCTTCGGTCTTACCAAGCTGCGCGCCCGACATGAACACGATCCGCCGCGCAGGATGCGAAGGCGAAAGCGCATCCATGATGTCGCGCATGTAAGGCGTGCGGTCGGTCCGATAGCGCCCCGCCTCGGACGAGGCTCGCGACGAAAGAATGCGGTAGCGATCCGCCCATTCCGAAACCGTCAGCGCCGGGTCGGGCGCCAGACCCCGCGCCCAGGCGCGAACGATGTCGGTCTCGCCGTCGTAGGCGTCACCTGATTTCGACCCGGACGTCCGCGAGTTCGGCGAGATGCCGTCGGACATGCTTTTCCAGAACCGTTTCCATCCGATGCGGATCGATCTGCAATTCGGCCGCCATCAGCGCAGCGACGCGCGCCGGCCATTGCACCCATGCGTCGCGTTCGCGCCGCGCGAGGCCGAAGATCGTCGCGACGGCGCGGGCTCGATCCACGAGTTCGCCCTTGATCTTCGCCAGGCGGAGGCTGCGCTCCTGCGCCTTGATGACCTCGTTCGCGGTGCGGGCGCGCAGGAAGGTCACGTCGCCTTCCGGCTTTTCACCGGACTCGCGGAGCGTTTTCTGAACCGCATCCACGGCGGCGCGTGGGACGGCCTTGCCGTCGTCCGCGCGGTCTTCCTTCGGGCGCGCATGGCGCCCGCGCTGCTGCGCGGGATCGGTACGCGCCGCCCATTGAGCGTCCGCCTTCTCCGGATCGATGGTCCCGTCCGGCTCGAGGGTTATCCTGCCCGTCGCAATGGCCGCCCGAACCGCGTTTTCGGCTACTCCGCGATGGCGGGCGTAGGCCCTGCGGGAGAGACCCATGCTCTTCCAGGCTCCGGATATGCTCACAATTCCAGGGACTTAGGAGTTGCTCTTCTTCGCGGGTCGAGCCTGACTGACGCCGCTCGAAGACCAACCCCACGGAGAAGCACATGGTGCGCAAGCCGCATCCCGCCGACATCCGGGACCGGAACGTAATCGCCAACGCGATCCGCTTCGATGTCGCGCTCTTCCTCGGCCGGGGCTGCTACGCCAGGGCGTCAGCCGAAACCCTCGCCGACGCGCGAAACGAAGCGACCCGGATCGCGGATGAGCACCGCAACGGAAGGCGCGCCTTGATCTATGCGATCGACGCGGACGGTCGGTCTGCCCTCGTTACCGACGAGGCTTCGACACCGGCAGAGGAACCGAAAATGAAGACCTACGCCAAGAAATTCAATGCCCAGCGCGCGGCGAAAGCCGCGGGGCTGAAGGACGACGAGTTCGAGATCGTCAAGACCAAGGACGGCTTCGCCTACAAGGCGAAGGAAGAGAAGCGACCGGCGCCCAGGAAGCCCGAACCCGCGCCGGACGCGAAGACTCAGCCACGCGCCGTGGGCAAGCGCGCCTCGATCGAGGAAGCCGCGCGCCAGGGCAAGCTCCCCGAGCCGCCCGACTTCAGCGCACCGACGCACGCGCGCTTCCGCAACAAGCTCGCGCGGCTCGTCGAACTCGCCAAGGCCGGCGACATCGACGGACTCAAGGCGATGACGATCAATCCCGTTTCGTCCAGCCCAAAGGCGATGGCCCGCTACCGCGACCTTTGTGTGATCGCATTGGAGGCGCGCCAATGACCGAATGCGACGAGGTCGCGGACTCAATCTGGCGGTCCCGTTCGCTCACCGAAGGGAACGGCCTGAACGTTACGATGCCGATCCGCACATATGCCGACGCCGAGCGCGTCGCGCGCCACTACTGCGCCGATCAAGGCGAGCAGATCGTGGCGAATGTCGCGGAAGCGCTCTGGCGGCGAGCACAAGACGCGCGCGCCTAAGGCCGCGCCGGTCCCGTCACATTCCAGAAAGCCACAAGGCCCGCCCCACGGCGGGCCTTCGCTATTTCCCACGCCTTGGCGTCGTAGTGCGGATCTGACGGGAACGGCGGCGCCGTCCGCGCCGTCTGCCCGAAGGCCAGCGGATGAACATGAATGCGCGCGCCGGCGACCTCCGCCGGCGAAAGCTCGCGGCCGATCTGCACGACATGCCGCCGCGCGCTGGGCCACGCCTTCGCCAGGCCACGCACCAACACGCCCGATCCGGCGGCGCACCATACCTCGTCCGGCTCGATCCCCGTCGCGCGCGCGGCCGCTGCGATGGCGTCGATCGCCTCGGGCATATCGACGCCAAACGGCACCAGCCTTGCGCCGGTGTGCGAGCAGTATTCGCGCGCTCGCGCCTGGACGACCGACAGATAACCCGGCGCAACCGGAACGACCTTAGCGCCAAGCCGCGACGCTTCGAGCGTGCGGTCGTGCATGCGCCGTCGCGCGGCGACGAAGATCGTCGCGCGTTTTCCTAGCCGTCGCGCGACGTGCGCAAGGGCCGTCTGCGCGCCGCCTTCCGCCGGCGACGCATAAACGGCCTCGCGCGCACCGTCGAACAGCGTCGCCACGAAGCGGGCCTTCGTGCCGCCCGGAAAGAGGTCGTCGCGAACGACCAGCATGCCGTCGTGCTCGGCGATAACGGGAGCAGGGGCCGGATTTGAACCGGCGACCTCGCGGATATGAGCCGCGCGCGCTGCCGCTGCGCCACCCTGCATCAAGACTCTTGCTCCTCGCCTACAATCTCGCCGAATTCGACCGGCCCACACGCTTCCGTCGCCTTGCGCGGATCGCCTTTCACGAAAACCATCACGTTTTGATGCGTGCGGCCGAGCTTGCGAGAGACCTCGAACTGGCGCCCGACCCGCACCGGAAGCGAGCCCACCGCCGTCACGAGAATTGCGTCGTTGTAGAAGCGCGCGCCGGCGGCCTCGAAGGCCTCGACCGTGCGGCCGGGAAGGTTCACATAGCAACCGTCGTCGTCACGAACGTCGCCGATCACCCACACCGCGAAGCGATCCGGACGAAGGCGCGCCACCGCGTCGCGGATGATCGTGGCATGCGCAGCAAAGAACTCTTCACGGCCCATCGTCGAGAGATCGGCCGGATCGTCGGAGTATTCTTCCAGGTTCCAGTAGGGCGGGCACGAGAACACGAGGTCCGCCTCGACATCCCCGGCGATGCGGGCGATGTCGCGCGAGTCGCCCCGCCGCCATTCCGGCGCCGGATCGCCCGCCAGCGAAAGCTGCGCGATGTTGGCCGCGACCTGCTCGGCGCGAAGCTCGACACCGACATATCGCCGGCCGAGCCGGGAAGCGACGATGCCACGGACCGAACCGCCGGCGAAGGGATCGAGCACCACGCCGTTCGGCGGGCAGAACCAGCGATAGGCAATCTCGCACAGCACCGGGTCGAAGATCGACGTGCCCGAACCGACATCCAGAATCGCCTGCGACACGGGATCGAGTTCTTCGGGATCACGCTCGCCCTTCACGAATGTCAGGTTCGTCATATCGGCCGCCCCCGCCCATCGCCGCGCGCCTTCGATTTCGAATAGTTCATCGCGGGCATGGGCGAACCGCCGGGCGCGGCACTCGCCTTCTCCATCCGCGCGCGATCGAGCGGCCTCGGGCTTCCGCCCGGCGCGGCGCCGCGGCCGAGCTCGGAGCGGATACCGAGGGCAATCCAGGCGCGCTTGCGCTCCTGCCACCATCCCTTGCGCGCGTCGAGCACGCTGAACGGCGGAATTCCGAAGCGCTCCGCCAGCGTCGCGGACGGTTCGGACGCCGACGACCCGGCGGGAGGGATACCGGAGTCGTCGGCGTCCTGGCCACCCGGCTGGCCTGCGGGATCGATCGAATCCAGAATGCGAAGAAGATCGGCATCGCTGAATCCGAGAATGTCGAGATCGAAATCTTCCTCGCGAAGCGCCGCGAGTTCGGCCCGCAGCATCGCCTCGTCCCAGCCGGCGTTCTCGGCGAGCTTGTTGTCGGCAATGACAAGCGCGCGCCGCTGCGCCTCGTTCAGATGATCGAGCACGATCACCGGGACCTCGGACAGGCCGAGACGCTTCGCTGCGAGCACGCGGCCATGGCCGGCGACGATTACGTCGTCGGCGCCGATCAGTACCGGATTGACGAAGCCGAATTCCGCGATCGAAGCCGCGATCTGCGCGACCTGATCGTCCGAATGCGTCCGCGCGTTGCGGATGTACGGGACAAGCCGCTCTATCGGCCGCTTCTCGATCTGCAAGCGATGTCTCCGAACTTAGAAATTACTGAACGCCGGCTTTTCGGGCGCACGAAAGGCAATGACGCCACGCAAACTCCGCTCGCGCTCACGCACGCCGTGGCCGTCGTTGCCGGAAAGAACCACAGCCGTTCCGCTGCGGCTTCCCGATGCCGTGACGACACCGACGTGATGCGGCCAGACAACGACGACGCCCGGCGCTGGGCCGCGCGCCGGATGGCCCCAAAGGCGCGCCCAGTTGATCGCGCGCCAAAGCCGCTTGTCGTTCAGGCCGAAGTGCCGCGCGAGCCAGCAACCGCACCACGCCGCCGGACATCCGGCGGGCCTGGCCTCCGCCCGAGCCATCGAAAGCAACAGGCAAAGCACCGCCGTGGCGGCGATAACGATCCGCTGCATTCGGTATTTTTCCTCAGGTCTGCCAGATCGCCCCGCGCCGCGGACTCTTCGGCCAAGGAAGCGGGAATGAAACCCGCCCACCTTGGTTCGGCAGGCGGGTTAAGCAGGCGTCACGGCCTGAAGCCACGACATGTCGTGGCTTGGGGCCGCACCGGAGAACTCTCTTCTCTGCGCCGATGTCTCGGCGATCCTTTAGTGCGCGGGCATCCCCACGAGGTCAGGCAAGAGAGTTCACCGCTACGACGGTGCGCAACCCGGTTGCGCTGCCCGTGCGCAAGCGGATTTCGGCTCTGCCGCTAGATTTCGATCGGGCCTTCGCCGCCCGCATTCTCCGGATGGGAAAAAGAACCTATGCCGGCGGGGGAGGGTGGGCTGGCGGGCGCGCGTCCCGCGATCTTGCCGCGAAACATGCGCTCAAAACGCCAATGTGTCGCGCCCAAAGTTCAACGTGTTTTGCGGATTGTTGCCGATCCATGCCGCCTTAGAACAAGCCTTCGCGTCGCGCTTCGTCGATAGTTGCGGCTATCCCTTTCTTGCGTCCCTTTTTCTCGCTCACGACGAACTTGGAATTGAGACGATTCGCGATCACGATGAGCGACGCAGCCCACCGGCGCCACGCCGCGGCCCGCGATATTCCGATCCGCCAGCAGATGGGCTTCCATCGCACGCCCTCGGCCCGAAGCCACACGATCCGAGCGTCGTCCGGCTCAAGCCACATCAGCCACGAGAACGTCTCCTCCATGCGGCTGATGGCCTGCGGCGTCGGGGCGATCCGGGGCATCCGAGCCGGATCGTAGCCGTATGCCTCGACCGCCGCGCGGACTATCGGCGGCCACGCGCTGAAATATCCGGGCACCCGCGTATCGGGCAGACGCCGCAACGTCGCGGCGGCTTCCTCGAAGCGCTCCTCGATGTCCTTGGGCGTGTATTTCATTTCGCGCGTGCCTCGCTGACCAGTTGGGAGAGAATGGCCGCGTATCCGGCGACATCCCTGATGCTGTCGGCGTGCGACCAGTTGCGGCTGAGCCGCGCGAGCTTCACGGCCATCATGCAAAGGGCGACCTGTTCGGGCTCGACCTCGAAGCTCAGGATCATCGACCATACGCGGGCGATCTCGCGGAACAGCCTTTCGGGCGCCCCGTATTGATCCTCGCGATCGGTGAGAATGCCCGCGATCTCGTCGAGGAATTCCGTCCTTCTCCTGCTCATGCTCATGCTCCGATGCCGTGAGAAATCGCCCAATGGAGAATCGCGAGCGCGTCCGCCTCGTTGTCGTCGCGCGGATCGTGGCCGCGCCGCTTCATCGCGGCGATCACTTCCCCCTTCGATGCGTTTCCCTTGCCGGTCGCGTGCCGCTTGATCGTCGCGACGGGGACGCCGAGGTAGGGCACCGCGTGCTGCTCGCACCATGCGGTGAGATGGGCGAGGAAGCCGCCGTAGACCTGCGCGGCGAGGGTGCCGGCGTGGGCGCGGACTTCCTCGAAGGCGACCGCGTCGATGCGGCCGGCGAGGCGCAGCGTTTCGCCGAGCCAGCCGTCGAAGCGGAGGAACGCCATTCCGGCGCCCTCGAAGCGTCCCGGCCGGAATTCGTGGGTGCCGCTCGTGACGGCGCCCGAGGTAGCGCGCAGCGCCCATCCCGTGCACGTGCCGAGATCGAGCGCGAGGATCGACCTGCTTTCGCTTTCCGCGGCGGTCGCGGGCGGCGCGGCGTGGCTAGGTTCGGTGTGCTTGTCCATTCGACCTCCGTTCAGAAGGGGATTTCGTCGTTGAAGGGCCTGTCGTCCGAGCGGGGCTTCGACGGTTGGCCCAAGGGGGCATAGAGAAGATCGCGGACGCCCGCGGTCGATGTCCGCCTCGACCGGGAGGGCGACCGACCCTCGGCGCGCGGATTTCGCGGCGCCGATCCGATGCCGAGTTCGCGGGAACGGACCGCCGTGACCTCGGCGCCGGGGAACGCCGCCTTGGTGGCGCGGACCTGTTCGCCGAATGCGTCGAGGGCGACCGCGACTTCGGCGAGCGTGTAGACCGCGCCCTTGCGGTCGCGGGCGATGGCGGACGCTTCCTCGGCAGTGCGGACGATGGCGACGATCTCGCCGGTCGAGGGCAGCGCGGCTTCCCACACCGTCGGCGAGAGCGGCTTCGCGCCGGCGGCGAGCGCCGCGGCGTCGAGGGCCTTCCAGGCGCGCTCCATGGCGGCGGCCTGGGTGGCGATGGCGTCGGACCGATCCGAGCGGAGCGCTTCGTTGAGCTTCACGCGCTGGGCCTCGAAGCGGGCGGCCAGCGCCGGATCGACGAGCCGGGGGAGCCGGCCGGTCCCCCACTTGAGCTCCATGGCATGGGCGACTTCGTCGAGCCGTTCGACGGCGGCGCGGGCGTAGCGGTCGGCGCTCATTGCGCGACCCTCCGCCCTGCGCGCCGCCCTCGGCCGAACTTCGTTCGATGCAGAGGCGACTTGTGGAGATCGCAGCGGCGTTGAACCGGGCGCCAGGTTTTCGAATAAGCCTTTACGCCGAAGGGCGCGCCGCAATCCGCGCATTCGCCGTGCCAGATCGTCCAGGCCGACGGCGTTCCGTCCTTGCGGACGCAAGGGACGACTTCAACGCAGACGAACCGTTGACCGCGATCCAAAAGGACATCGCCGGCCTCGAACGGCGCGCCGAATTCGATCGCCTCGCCCTGCCGCAAAAGAACGGCGGGCGCGGCGCGCCAAGCGCCCGCCGTTCTTTTATTCCCTGCTACGCTGGGAATAAGGGCGTCTCCGCAAATCGTCTCCGCTAGCTTTTTCAATGGCTTACGGTGGCGTCTCCGCGTCTCCGCGGCGTCTCCGCGGACGTTTCCGCAATCGAAATTCGTCAATCCACGCAACCGCTTAGCGCCTGCCCGCGGAGACGTGCGGAGACGCGCCGGGGATGTCTCCGCAACGTCTCCGCAACCTTCCACGGCCCGTTCCGCAAGCCGCAGGCCGAAGGTCAGGGGCTTCCGGGCGACGACTTCCTCGTGGATTTCCTTGGCCCGGAGGGCGGCGAAGAGTTCGTTTTCGACGCGGATGGCGACGCCGATCTTGCCGCGCGCGATAACGCGCGCGACAAATCTGTCGCCGTCGGCCGGCCTCATGCTCAGCGGTTCGCCCCGCTTCCAAGCCCTGCCGATGGCGGAAAGCAGGAGCCTCCGCAGACGCGGGTTTTCAACAAACGTCATTCCTCCCTCCCTTCCGGCGGCGGGCGCTCGTCGAACGGCACGATCCGCAGCCCGTATTTCTTCCTGCTGCTGTCGAAGAGTTCCTCGCGGACGACGCCGGCCGATATGAGCCGGGCAAGGACCGTCTGAACGTCGTCAATCGACGCGCCGATCTCGCGCGCGACCTTCGCCGGCGCGTAGCGATCCTTGGCGCGGGGATGCTGACTGAGCGGGTTCCCGCCGTCCCAGGCCTTCCCGATGGCGTCGAGCAGCGCCTCGCGGATGGCGTCGAAATCGGCGCCGGTGGTTTCGGGCTTCGGATCGCCGGGCACGAGCACGCCGACCTCGTCGCCGTTGGCGATGGTGACGGATTCGCGCCTGAACCACTTCGCGCTCTCGGAGAGCGACAGGTTCGCCTTGGCGTCGTCGAGGCGGACCCAGCGGTGGCGGTCTTCGGGCGCCAGGCCGAGCTTCTCCGCGTCGCGTTCGGACATGCAGAAGAGCGTCCGCACGATGCGGGCGACACCGCCGAGGGACGATGCGCCGCGAGAGGCGGAAAGCGAGCCCGCCCAGGCGTCGGGCGCGGCGGCGGGTGGCTTGCCGGTATGATGGACGAGGACGACGGCGCAGTCGCAGCGGCGGGCGACCTCGCGCCACATGACCGCGACGGCCTTGATCTGCGCGTTGTCATTCTCGTCCACCTCGTGGGTCTCGACGAAGGGATCGACGACGAGCAGGCCGATGCCGCTCGCGCGGACGCGTTCGGCTATGGCGTCGATGTCGGGGAGGCGCGCCACGGCGCCGTCGCGGCCGCCGCGCGCCACGAGCAGCGGGCGGTCGGCGCCGGAATTGAGGCCGAGGCGGTGGCGGATCGCGTCGAGGTCGATGCCCCACCGCTGGATGACGGCGGCGAGCCGGCGGCGCAGTTCGTCCGCGTCGTCCTCGTTGTTCCAGACCCACGCCTTGACGGGCTCGTGCACGGTTTCGCCGACGAGTTCCTCGCGGCCGGTGGCCGCAGCCGTGGCGAGCGCGATGCCGAGCGTGGACTTGCCGGCGCCGGGCGGCGCGACAAGGACGGTGACGTGGCCGCGGATGGCGAAGGAGCCGATCAGCCACCGCCGCCGCGGGATCATCGCGGCGTTGAGGCGATCGACCCAGGCGATGTCGAGAGGCGGCGGCGGGTCGCTGTCGCCGACCTCATGCAGAGGGTTCGGGATATTCCACTTGCGCCGGCCGCCCTCGATCATGCGCGCGAGGTCGCGGCGCGTCTGGTCGTGGGTCCAGCCCGGCAGCGTGAGGGATTCGGCGGTGGCGAGGATTTCCGCGTCGGACCATCCGCGCGCGAGCCAGTGCGCGACGAGGCGGACGACGTGATCGTGCCAGCGGTCGCCGCGCCGGACGGCCTCGACCGCGGACTCGACCGAGAGGCTTCCGATGGCGAGCCCGCCGTCGTGGCGCGGTTGGGCGGAAACGGGCGGAATGGGCGCGGACGTTTCCGCCTGTCCCGACATGAGCGGGCCGGGTTCGGGCGCGAAGGCGCGCGCAAGCTGTTCGAGGAAGTATTCGCGCGGGCGGCCGTCGTCGGGGATGTGGACCTCGGTGCGCTCGAGCACGCGGCCGTCCTTGGTGGGCCACGCGACGGAGCCGCCGAGGCGGAGGACGCGGCCGGGATTGACGACGGACGGATCGCCGCCGAGCGCCGCGGCGATGCTGGCGCACAGCGCGCGCAGGGCGGCGGGATCGCGGGCGGGCACGTCGAGCCGCCACCACATCTGCGCGCGCAGGTGCGGATGCCGGCCGGTGACGACGGTCATGGTCGGCGGAACGCCACGGCGCTTGCACGAGGCGATGGCCGGCGCGACGACATCGGAGTCCACATCCGCCCAAAGGCAGCTCGCGGCGTGGAAGTCCGCGTCGGCGGCGCGCCGGGCCTGTCGCGTGAGCGGTTTGCGCAGCGCCGCGCCGACATAGACGTTGACGCCCGGCGTCCGGTTCAGATCGGCGGCGCGCTCGACGAGATCGTCGATGCGGTCCGTGGAAAAGAGTTCGGCGGCGGACAGCGCGCCGGTGCGCTCGTCGTTCCACGCGAGTTCGATCAAGCCGTCGTGCGCGCCGTCGAGATCGCCGAGGAAGACATGCTCAAGATGCCTTCGCATCGCTTCGGGATCGGGCGAAAGGATGGGGTCCACGGCGCTGGACATTTCAGGCAGACGTAGATGCCTTCGCGCAGGCGGCGGAGCAGAAATGTTTCCATTCGCCGCGCAGGCGGCGGACGATCCATCCTTCCGCGGCCGTCGCCTCGCGCGCGGCGGCGAAATCCCGTTCCTCGGTTTCGAGTCCTTCGTCGCAATTGTCGCAGACGAAGGCGATGCAGCCCTTTATGCGCTCGATGCTCATGCCGGGTGCTCTTCGTGCGCGTCGTCGCGGCAATAGGCGATGCGAGCGTGCCCGTCGCAGTAGGGGAAAGGCTCCAGGCGCCGGGCGCCGCAGAAATGGAATTCCGGCGTCCGCGGATCGCCGACGGGCCATCGGCACTGATCGCGTCGGAGATCGAACAGCGCGGTCGGGCAGGGGACGATTTCCTGCGGCGGCGAGCCCGCAAACGGGAGCGAGCGGCGCGGCCTGACCCGGACGCTGCGCTTTCGCGGGGACGATGCCGCGCGCTGGCGGACGGCGACGCGCCGGCCCGTGAGGCCGAGCCGCCATATCTTGCCGAGCACCGCGTTGCGCGTGACGCGCATGCCGAATTCTTGTTCGAGCGCGCGGGCGCACATGCGGGCCGAGAGCCCCGCCTTGCAAAGCTCGCGGAGGCGTTCGACCGCTTCCGGCGGCCAGTTGGGCCGCTGAAGATCGAGCGCGGTCATTGGACCACCTCCTTGAGCGCCGCCTCGCGCGCGGCGTTCAATTCAGCCATCGCTTCGTTCGATCCGCCGGCGTCGGGATGAGCGGACCGGGCTCTGATCTTGTAGTGATGTTCGACTTGCTCGCGTGTCGGATTTGGCTCGCCCAGAAGGTTGAGCACTTCCCGCCACGATCGCGTTCCGTTTGGTGACGGCAGCGCGCGGAAGCCCTGGAACGAGGCGCGCACGAGCGCGAGCGTGCCGTGCCGGAGTTCGACCCGGCGCGCCTCGACGATGTGGTGGATCGCCTGGAGGTTGGCTTCCGGCGTCGCGTAGCGATCGACCGGGATGCAGACCTGAATGCCGTCCCACACGAACCAGACGGCGACGCCGGGGTCTTCCGGGCGATGGACGCCGAGCGTGACGTTCGACGAGAGGACGAGGTTCGAAACCGGCTTGCTCGAATCCCGTCCGAACAGGCGAAGCGAGTCCTCGACGTTGCGAAGCGCGCCGGCGAGCGAGGTCTTGAAGCTGCCGGCTTCGCGACGCTGCGCGCGCGGCACGTTCGGCGGCCAGCAGAGCGGATAGGCGGAGATCGCGGTTGTTGCGGTCATCCTGTTACCTCCTCAAGCGCCGCATCGACGGCGGCGCGCGCAGAGGGCATGTCGATGACGAGCCGCTTGGTGAGTTGATATGCGATCTTGCCGGGCAGGGTTGCCAGCATCTCAAGCGTCGCGAGCACCGCGCGCATGGCGGCGAGCTCGCGGTCGGCGGCGTCCTGCTTCATGCGGCCGGCGCTCACCCATTTCGGATAGACGCGCTCCCGCATTCCGATTTCGCGGCGCACGCAGGCGATTTGGGCGTCAAGGGAAATGGCTTCCATCACGCGCCTCCCTTCCGCGGCATCGGCCACGTGAGAAGCGCGATCTCCTTCGGGAACGGAGTCTCCTGCCAAAGCGGCGGCGGCTCGTATTCGGGCGCGGGCGCCACGGACGCGACCACAGCCGCGAACACCGACGCGGGATCGTCGATCCCGCGCCCCGTCTTCGGCCCGACGATCAGCGTCCGCTTGACGCCTTCCATGAGCGCGCGAAGCAATGCGGGCGACGCGCCGACTGTAAGATCGACGAGCAGATCGACATCGTCGTCCGGCGGATCGAAGGGCGCGGCGTATCGCTTGATGATTGCGAACCGCTCGTCCGCCGTTGGCAGATCGACGGAAATCTGCATGTCGAAGCGCCGCCACAATGCGCTGTCGAGGAAGTCCTGCCGGTTCGTCGCCGCGATCGCGATGCCGTCGAACCGCTCGATGCGACGCAGAAGCACGTTCAACGAGTTCGCCCGTTCGACGGACGCGCCCTGATCGTTCATGCGCCGGCCGCCGAGTGCGTCCACCTCGTCGAAGAAGACGACGACCTTGCCCTCGGTCTCGGCCATGGCGTCGAAAAGCTGGCCGATGTTCTGGCCGGTCGATCCGAGATAGGCGGAGACCAGACTTTCGGATCGGACGCAGGCCAGCGGCAGGCCGAGCCGCGCCGCGAAATGGTGCGCGAGCGTCGTCTTTCCGCAGCCGGGCGGCCCGTAGAGAAGCGCCGTGCGCCGCGGCTTGATGCCGACCGCCTTGAGGTCGTCGGCTGCGCGGACCTCGGTCAGCCACTCGAAGACAGCGGCGCGCACGTTCGGCGCCAGGATCGGCTCTTCCGCTTCCTGCGGCATGAGCACGTCGGCGAACTTGGAAAGCGCGCGTTTGATGTCGTCGCCGGCGGCGCGGCGGAAGGGATCGCGGCTCATCCTTCGCCCCCTTCACCGCCTTCCGGCTTTTCGTCGCCTTCGGGTTTCTTCTTTTTCTTCGCCGACTGCCGCCGCCATGCCGCGGGTACTTCCATGCCGTCGGTGCCCGTCTCGGCGCACCAACCCTCGTCCCACGCGGCGCGGCGCGGATCGCCGGCCGTGTAGGGATTATCGACGATGCGCTTGCCTTCGCGCGCGGCGGCGCGGCCAGCCGCGCGCGCCGCTTCGAGGTCCTCGGTGTTGGAAGCCTCATCGGGCGCGACTGGCGGCTCCTCGTTCGCCGGCTCGTCCGGCTTCGGCGGGAGCTTGCCCATGAGGCGCCTGCGCGCGGCTTCGCCGAGCGGCGTTCCGTTCAGCATCCCCAGCGCCGCGCGATACATTTCGCAGAGCGCCTGGAATTCTTCCCGTTCGAGCTGCGACATGCGCCGCTCGCGGAGCATCTGGTTCAGAACCTTGGTGTCGAAGCCCGCGCTGCGCGCGCGGGCCTTGACCGCCTTGATCCTGTCGGCAATCGCCTGCTTCTCGATTTCGAGTCCTTCGATGTCCTCGACGAACTCGACGAGTATGTCCGCGGCAGCGCCGCCGTTGTGCCCCTCGGTCACGGTCAGAACTCCGTATCGAGAGCCGGATCGGCCGCGGGCGCCTTCGCCGCGGGCGGCGGAACGTGCCGCGCGGCCTGCTGCGGCTGATACGCGCCCTTCCAGACATCGGCATCGTCCACCGGCGAGGCGTCGGGCAGTTCGGCGGGGCGATCGGCGAATTTGACGAGCTCGAAACGGGGCCGATAGTTCAGACCGTGCTTGTCCTTCATCGCGTCCGAGCCGACGCAGGCGATCACCGGCACCTTGCCGCGATTTTCGGGCTTGGCTTCTTCCTCGACGAACTTCGCGTAGACATCGCGGATCGCGTTTGACAGATGAAGCGAGGCGCCGCTCATTTCGACCGCGCCGCCGAAGAATTTCTGCGAGAAGCACATCACGACGAAACCGCGCTTGAAGCCGTCGCCCGGCGACGGCGCGATCTGATTGAGCGAGGGATCGATCACGCGCTCCGGCGCCTGGCCCTGCGCGAACCGAAACCAGCCGGTCGCGATGTTCTTGAGATCGATAAGGAAGGTGGGGCGGGCGATTTCCTGGTCGCCGCCCTCGGGGCCGCGGACGAACCACTTATCCGCCTTGCTGTTAAATTTGACCCATGGCTTTACCGTTCCAGAACCACCGATATTGAGCATTGTCGTTTTCCTCTTGCTTTTAGCGTTGCGCAAAATTCGGCCGAGCAAACTCGCCGAATAGGGTGATCGCGGCGGCGTCGTATGCGCGCGCCGCGTCAATCTCGTTTTCAAAGATGCCTAGATAGAAGCGCCGGCCATTAGCGTTGACGCAGGCCATCCACTTGCCGGCGGCGGCGTGCCAAGACACGCCCTTGAATAGCGACGATCCGCGCGTCTTCTTTTGGTTCTGGACGTTTTGCGCGCGGTGGCAGATGCGCAGATTAGCTCTGCGATTGTTGAGGCCATTCCCGTCGATATGATCGACATCCATCCCATCCGGTGGATTCAGAACGGCACGGTGCAGGTAGATGGTGCGCGATACTCCGCCGATCTTCACCGCGCGGCTCGCGTACCACTTGTCGCCGCTTACATTGCAGGACTGCCATTTGAAGGCGGCGAACCGGTCGAAGTCTTCGACATCGACGGTTGCGAACAGGCACCGCGTAAGCATGATCTTTCGGGCTTCGGACATCGCGCGCCTCAAAAACCGAAGACCTCCCGGCCCGCCGCGCGCGCGGCCGGGTCGGACCACCAGAAGCTTTCGAAGTCGGGGACGATCAGCCCGGCGAGCTCGCGCGGATCGTTCGAGAGCGCGAGGAAGCGGCCGAGCGAGAGAGCGATGAGGCGCAGCGCGGCGAGATGCCGACGCACATCGTCGCCGGACATCTCGTAGACGCGGACCTGCTGCGGCTCCTTCTTCCCCGGCGCGGGCTTCGCGTAGGCGAAGCGCATTCCGAAATTGCCGTGGGCCGACGCATAGACGGCGCCCTGGCGACCGTGGGGATCGCCTATCTCGGACGGAAAGCGTTCGGTCGTCTTAAGATCGACGATCAGGCCGTGATCGGAGAACCGCCAGTCGATGAAGCCGATGATCGGCACCGGAACGTCGTCGAGCCGAAGCTCGACGCGGTGCTGATATGCGTCTGGCACGCCGTATTGCCGAAGCTCGGCGAGCGCGCCGCGCACATAGCCGCCGATCTTCGGCCGTTCCTCCTCGCGACGCGGATCGCCGGCGAGCGCGGTCAGCCGATTGAACTCGCGCTCGGCTTCGGCCGCGCAGTCGTCGGCCGGCTTCGCGGGATCGATCAGCCCGATGTGGACGCCGTGCTCGACCGCCTTGCCGCGCGCGGCCGGAATGCCCGTCGGGGTTATGCGGCCGAGAAGCCGCTCCATGATCCACAGCGCGGGCTGTGCGGCCCACAGGTTCAGCGACGACGCCGAAAGATGATCGATGCCGTGGCGTGCGAAGGAGCTCGTCATTGGAGGCTCCCCCGCCCGACAGCGGCATTCGTCCGGCATATCCGATTTGCGTTCGCGGCCTCGGCGGCCGCGTTCGCCTCGATGAAATCGACAAGGACCTGCGGAAGGACCGCGAAGAGTTTCGCGGCGTTCATCGCGGCGAGTACGCGGACGGCGTTCTCGTCGGCGCTCTCCGAGCGGTGCGCGCATTCCGCCGCGGCGTCCGCCAGGATGATTTTCGCCATGGCGTTGACGAGGACGTTCAGGGCGAACTCGGTGAGTCTGATCTCGTCCCCGTGCGGGGCATGGGCCTCGCAGGTCAGCTCAAGGAGTGATCGGAGCGCGCTTGAAGCCGAGCGCTGTATGGCTTCGCTCGGCCTGTTCATGACGCCACCGACGGATTGGTGTGTCGCTCGTTGGCGACAAGCCACTCGCGGAACGCCTGGGCGCGATAGAGGACCCGGCGTCCGATGCGGACCGAGGGTGGCCCGATCCGGCGGGTTTCCCAGCGGGCCAGGGTATCCACCGAGACGCCTATCTCGGCGGCGACCTCGGCCCTCGTCAGCCATCCGTCGAGAAGCGGGCGGCCTCCCGACGGGCTCTCATCCTGTTGCGTATCCATGCAATCCCTCCTCCGTGGCGCACCGATCGAAATCGGCGCGATCCGAACATGCGAGGGCCGCCGAGGCTTAGGCCGAAACAGGCGGAAACAGGCGGAAAGAGGGTGCTCGCGGGCGCCGCCGCGAGGGAATTGGAAGGGAATGGAAAGGGTCTGGACTCTCGCCTATCAAGAACGTAAGAAGAACATTGCTGTTGAGGAAGCGGTTAACGATCCGCCGGGAAGGAGGCGCGATGGTGGCGAGCGTTGAGTATCCGAGCTTCGGGTCCGGCGAGCCGGTGCGGCTCTCCGCCGAGGCCATAAGGGCGCTGGGCGCCAATCTGCGAAGGCGGTTGCTTGGGTTCGTGGTTCGGCCGGTCGATCCGGACGATCTTTTCCGCCGGACGGCGCGGCTGCGTGTAAACGGCACGCAGCTTCGCCTCGTATGGGATGCGGAGCATCCGGTTCACGACGAGGAAGGGAGCCCGGTGCTGGGCGTGTGCGAACACGATCCCGAGGAGCCGGGCGAGGTCATGATCAGCCTGAACTCGGACCTGCTCGAAGACCGGCCCGAACTGCTTCGCTCGACGGCCGTGCACGAGCTCGCACACGCCATCTTCGACATGCCAGCCGCGATGAAGGGCAGGGCGGCGCGCGCGTTCCGCAGCCGCGCCGAAGCTCGCGCGGCCCGCGCGCCGGTCGATTGGAGGGAATGGCGCGCGGACGAGTTCATGGGCGCGTTTCTGGCGCCGCGGCGGCAATTCACGCGCGCCTTCATCCGGGAAGCATCGGCGGTGGGGGCGTCGATCTCCTGGCGCGGCGAAGCCCCGACGCCCTGCATGAAGACGAGCAGGAACGATTGGAGCGCGATCGAGGCGATCGTCGTCGCGCTCGCCGGCGAATTCGGCCTGTCGGAATCGTTCATCGCCGTCCGGCTTCGGAAATACGGCCTGATCGCGGATTAGGAAGGAGAGAGCAGATGGCTTTCGGCCTCACCGTCAGGGCAAGGCGAGTAGAGCAGGGCATCGGCCTGAACGACTTCGCCGAACGGCTCGGCGTATCGCCGGCCTACTGGTCGCGCGTCGAGCGGGAGCAGGAGAACGCCCCCCGCGACGAGCTCGTAGAGCGGGCGGCGGCGATCCTGGGCGTCCGGCTGGACGACCTGTTCGTGGAGGCGGGACGCCTGCCGCCCGACATGAGAAGCGATCTGAGGCGCGTAGTGCAGGCCTACCGCCGGGCGAGACGGACTTTCTCCAACTAGTCCAAGTTTTTTTGAAGTTGAGAGACTTGCTCCAAGGCGGAAGTCGAGGCGAGGTCTGGTCTTGCGTCGAGAGGGGGATGCTCAAAATGTTGCCACCACGTTCGTTCTACCTGTTGACCGAAGCCGCCGCGCGATGGTCCGTCACGCCGTTCGATGTCATCGGATGGTCAACGGAAGGTCTTCTCTCGCTTTCGATCGCGCTCCCACCCGTGAAGATCGGTCAGTCGGAAACGGTGTCCGGCCTCGTGGACATCGAGGCGCCTCACGTATTGCCGCTTTTCCGGCGCGACGGCGTCCCGAGTCAGTCGGTGGCCATTCGCCGTGTGAAAACGGGCGACCAGGAATTCCGCTGGATTTCGGAGCCGCCCAACGGCGTCGTCGTCACCGCCGCCGACGTGCTTGTCCGGCGCGGCGAGGTGGAGAAATTCGAGCAGCGCTTCTGCGAGGCCGGTCCAGCGCATTTGTCCACCGCGCCGCCGAAGACCCGCCGGCCGGGGCCGGGAGCGCCGCCGCGCCACGACTGGGATACATTCTACGCCGTGCTCGCCCGGCGCATCCACGAACACGGCCTGCCCAGGACGCAGGCGGAACTGGTGAGGGAAATGCGCGACTGGTTCGAGCGGCGCGAGGACGAATACGCGCCCGACGAGAGCACGATCGCGCGCAAGATCAGGATTGTCTGGCAGGAGCTTTGCCGCGCCTAGCGTGGCGCTCTTCCTCGTCCACGATGGCGCGAACGACGGCCATGTCCATCGGGCCGGTGCCGATCCGGGCCACCTCCGCCGCCACGCGCGCCCAATGGACGAATCCCTTCCCATCCCCGGCGAACCGCGCGCGGGCGGCCAGCCGTTGGGCGTCGTAGTAGGCGGTGGCGGGACCCTTCGCGAGGAGAAGCCGCGCGTCGTCCCGGACGCGGCCCTTGGCCGCCTGCCTACGCTCAAGCCAGGCTGAGATTGTCCCCCACATGAACGCCAAACCGAAAGTCCGCGTGCCCTTTTAGCATCATCCGTCACGCCGCGCGATCCGACGGCGAGGCCTCCGAGATCAGTTTGAGCTTCGGGCGCAGCATCTCGCCCACCGCGTCCGCCCCCTGCCGAACGGGATCGTCCAGCAGATGGGCGTAGCGCTGGGTCGTCTTGGGGCTGCTGTGGCCGAGCAGTTTGCCGATCATGGGAAGCGACATCCCGCCGCTGACGAGCAGCGACGCGAAGGTGTGGCGGAGATCGTGGACCCGGACGCCATCAAGGCCCGCGGCCTTCTGGATGTCGGCCCAGAACCGCCGGATGTCTTCGATCGGCTTGCCCTCGACATCGCCGGGGAAGAGCCATTCGGCGTCGGGCGGAAGATCGGCAAGCCGCGCGCGGACAAAGGCGACGGCCGCCCGCGAGAGCGGGACGCGGTGCATCTTCTTCTGCTTGGTCGTCGAGGCCTTCTTCGTCCAGATCGCCAGATCGAGATTGAACTGGTCGGGGCGCGCCATCCGCGCCTCGCCCTTGCGCGCGCCGGTGAGCAGGATGAACCGCACGACATCGGCGGCGCGCTGGTTCTCGTGCGCGTCGATTGCGGACGCGAGGCGGCCGATCTGGTCGAGGGTGAGAAACACCTCGCGCTCGTTCTCAACGTTGCGGTGGAACGTGGCGGCCGGATTGTCGTCGCGCATCTTCCACGGCTTGACCGCCAGATTGAACATCTTGCGCAGCACCTCGCCAACGCGGTTCGCGCGGATCGGCGTCGGGCGCGCCTTCGCGAGAGCAACCCGGCGCTTGTGTTTCGGCTGTTCCTTGCGCGGGCGGGCGCGGCCGACGGCGATCTTCGCGAGCAGCTTCGACACGTCCGCCTCGGTGATCTCGGCGACCTTGCGCGATCCCCATTCCGGCTCGACCAGCTTCCGCAGCATCGAGGTCTGGTCCTTGCCGTTGCGCTCCGAAAGGGTCGGCACATGCTCGGCGATGTAGCGGTCGATCATATCCCGCACGGTCGGCGCGGAGCGCGCTTCCTCTCGTTCGGCAAGCGGATCGTCGCCGTTGTCGATGCGCCGCTTGAGTTCGCGCGCCTTCTCGCGCGCCGCCGTGACCGACCAGTCGGGCCAGGCGCCGATGGTGATCCGGCGTTCGCGGCCGGCGATGACATAGGAGAGCACGAACGCCTTGGCGCCCGCGGTCGTGACGCGAAGGCCGAACCCAATCACCTCGTCGTCACGCACGATGACGTTGCGCGCCGGATCGGGCTGGGCGTTCTTCACGAAGCGTTCGGTCAGATGGGCCTTCATGGGCTGACTGAGCAAGGAAATTTCGTGCCCAGCAAGATGCTCTCTTTGTCTTCAAAGGCTTAGGCGGAAACGGGCGAAAAGGGGCGGAGCGCGGGCGCGGACATGGCATGTCCGTCGCGTGTCCGCCGCGCTCACGCCGTCGCGATCCGCGCCGTGCCGCGCGGTGCGATTGAATACGGCGTTGTGCGGCAAGCAAGTCGATTGCGTATCAATGGGTTGCTTTCAACCCATTGAAAACGCTGGCGCGCGGCGCGAGCGCCACGGTAGGCTCATAACCTGAAGGTCACAGGTTCAAATCCTGTCCCCGCAACCAAATTCCCCTTGATCGATCAAGGGGTTGAACGAACGCCCCCGGACGCAGGTCCGGGGCGTTCGTTTGTCAACTCGCCAATACCTCCGCAATTCCCCCGAATTCCAAAGGGCGCGCCAAGCCCAGCTCGCCCGCGGCGCGGCCCGTCGAAATTTCCTATTCTGCTGCGATCGCAGGAGCGAGGGCGGAGTAGAGGCTGGCGAGCATCGTTCTTGCAAGCTCACGTGCGAGCACTGGAGGAACAGCATTGCCGATCTGGCGGAATGCAGGGTTCATGGTGCCTGCGAAGATGAAGCCGTCGGGGAATGATTGGAGGCGTGCCGCCTCCCGCACGGTGATGACCCGCGCCTGGGCACTGTCATAGTGGATGTGGGTGTAGGTGTCTTTCCCGATGTGGGCCGTGAGCGTTCGTACCGGAAGGTCCGGATGCAGCTTCCACCATCGATTCGGAAACTTGGTCGGGTCGTAGGGTGGAACCATGCTTTTGCGCAAAGCCCGCCACTCTGATCCCTTGGGCCTCAGCTTCCGGCGTTTTGCCTTCGCCTCAAACAGCCGCTCAGCAACGCGGTGTGCTGCCGGATATTCGTCTCCGGACTGCATGGCCTCAAAAATGTGAATGTCTCGTGGCAGATAACGCAGGACGTGATCGTAAACGCCGTCGCTCGCCTCGAAGGACGGCCATGATCGCATCTCCTGCGCATAGGCCGAGAGGCGTGCAGGCGAGATCCGACGATATTTCGCAAGCTCGTTGAATCGCCGCGCCCCACGCTTGAGTTTCCCCTCCCTATGAAGGGTAATCGGTGGCAGGTCGCCGATGGCTTCCTGTGCGCTCACCGCGTTTGGCAGGCCATCGTGGCCTGCATCCGCTTCGATGTACCCTCGGGGGCTGAAAAGGTCGATCAGCTTGAGGGCAACCGCGCGCGTGCCTCGGTATCCCTGTGGTAGGTCGCATTTGTGTGTGGCGGCCGGAAACCGGACTGCTGCACCAAGCTCTCGACGAAACGCGATCATGTAGACACGGTCCCGCATCTGCGGGACACCATGATGCGCAGCATTTACGAGGGAATATGCCGCGTCATATCCCATCACGTCGAGAGCTTCGACCATCTCCTGTATGACGTTGTGGCCGCCGAAGTTCAGAATGTCAGGCACGTTTTCCAGCAGGAGTGCCAGGGGCTTCAGCCGCTCGACATAGTGCAAATATCGCAGATAGAGATTTGCTCGCGGATCGATCTTGAAGGCGCGCGGATGGTCGGCGACCTCGCGAAGTTTTGCACGACCGACGCGGGCGTACGCCTGACAGGGTGGTCCGCCAATGATGATGTCGAACGCCTCGCCGGGTTCGCCAAGGCCAAAATCGGCAACGAGCTCCTCGGGGTCGATGCGGGTGATATCGCGTGGCTTCGCGTGGTGCTCAATGACCTCTGGTCGGGATTCCCTGAAGAAATTGTGTGCATGGGACCGCGCCGCCAGCTCGTCGGATTCTACCGCCGCCACAATCTGACAGCCTGCCGCCTGGAAGCCGAGGCTCAGGCCCCCGCAACCTGCGAATAGGTCAAGCACCCGCGGCCGCCACTCCCCGGCGGTCGCCAATCGGGCAATCTTGGTGGCGACGACGGCATTCTTCCTCAACTCGATCCCCCATGTCGCCTGCTTCACGGCGACGCAGTACGTTACCAGGTCCGACGGTTATTGCCAGGCCGATTCATCCGAGCCCATTATGGTTTGGTATCGGGGGCGCCAATGGAAGAGAGAAAAACAGTCCCGTTCTCAGGTCTTGCCACCGCGGACCTCTACGTTGACGCCGTCTATCAAAGCGGGCGGAAGGGGAATGCGGGAGATGATCCGTTCCCTCGTTTGCTGAATGTCTCGAACATGGGTGGGTTCCGATATCGCGGCAATCTTGACGCGCTTGAACTGGTCGTATTGACGTCCACTCTCTCCGATCCAGACTGGCCCGATGAACTTGATCGTGAAACTGGCGTCTTCACCTACTATGGCGACAACAAGCGGCCGGGGCGAGGTCTTCATGAGACACCACGGAACGGAAATGAGCTTCTGCGACGGGTCTTCGCCGCGGCGCATTCAGGCGCGGAAGCGCGCCGACTGACGCCACCCATCCTTGTCTTCTCAAACACGGGAGTTTGGCGCGACGCGATTTTTATCGGGCTTGCGGTGCCAGGAACCTTCGAGCAACAGCCGTCAGAGGACCTTGTTGCAATTTGGAGGACTGCGAACGGCATGCGCTTTCAGAACTATCGAGCGCGCTTTACCATCCTTGACGCTCCCATGGTTTCAAGAACGTGGATCAATGAGATAATTGCCGGGCGGCCTCACTCATCTAATGCGCCGGCCCCCTGGCGGGAATGGATCGAGACAGGGCGTTATCGACCACTTAAATCCACCCGCTCAATTGAACACCGAACGAAGACGGAGCAGTTGCCGCGAAGTGCCGACGATGTGGCAATCATCCGGACCATGCACCAATTCTTCGCCGATCGCCCGCATGACTTTGAAAGGTGCGCGGCCGTGTTGGCGCGATTGATGCTGCCCGACATCGCGGGACTCGATGTGACGCGTCCGTCTCGGGACGGGGGCCGCGATGCGATTGGGCAACTGCGCTTAGGCCGCGGCGCAGGATCAATTCTCGTGGACTTTGCGCTGGAAGCGAAGTGCTACGGGCTTGAAAATCCGGTCGGCGTGCGGGAGATGTCTCGGCTCATATCCAGGCTGCGGCATAGACAGTTCGGAATACTCGTGACCACAAGCTACGTCGATCTGCAGGCTTACCGAGAGATCAAGGAAGACCAGCATCCGATCATCGTAATCGCGGCCACAGATATAGTTGAGCTTCTCAGGGCGAACGGCCACGCCGATATCCGCGCGGTGGCGTCTTGGCTTGATCGTGAATTCAGCGCCTCACCGGCGGCCCGCCAAGGCGCTCCAAGCGATCCGGGTTCGCTTGGCAGCGCGGTCGTCCCAGGGACTTGACCAGGCGGGCCGAGAGTGCGGATAGCTGTTCGAGCTCGCATTCCCAAACAATGATCACACGCCAGCCGGCCGCCTTTAATTTCTGCTCGACCTCCTGATCGCGTTTGACGTTGCGATCGAACTTCTCGCGCCAGAATTGCTGGCGCGTCTTCGGCATGTAGGCGAGCCCGCAATCGTGGCGATGCCAGAAGCAGCCATGTACGAAGATTGCCACTCGTCTCGACCGGAAAACGATATCGGGGCGACCCGGAAGGTCGCGACTGTGGACCCGGAACCTGTAGCCCAGGCTGTGGAGCAAGCGCCGGACGATCATCTCTGGCCCGGTATCCTTGCCGTGGATGCGGGCCATAAGCGCACTGCGCTTTTCCGGGCTCATTATGTCCCAACGAGGCTCGGAGAGGTTGGCGCTGCGGTATGCCGACTCAGCTGGCACCCCCACACCTGCTTTCGCTCCACCCTTTTTCTTCGCTTTCTTCATTTCGGGGCGCACGTCTTTCCAAGCCGATCTGGCGACCACTGAAAGCGGCGCCCTCCAACATGCCATTGCACTCTGAGACCAGGGGTGCAAAGCGTGGCAAAACGAGCCAAATGCTTGTACTCTCCAGCAGGTTGCAGTCGACTCGAGTCACCATCGCAAACGGGATAGCAGCGTGCCAGGGGTAAATGGAGGCATTGGCAGGCCCGCAGACGGGCAAAGCGGCGATAAGACGGGGGTCGATCTGCCCGCGACCGCCGATCCCTCTTCCAACGACATAAGGCGGCGAATCGAGGCGCGCATAGGGCAAGGAGAATTCATATCAGGGCTGCTGCGCGTCGCGGCACGCGAGTCCACTACGGTGCAGCGCAGCTTTGTGGACCGGCTTTCGCATATCGCCGCGATGATGCGGGAGCTTCTGGACGAGAATGGCATGATCCGCCGGCTGGCTTACCGGCCGCGCGAATACTGGCTAGAGCAAAAAGGCCGCGCCATTGCATTCATCGATGGTGGTGTTGCCAACATCGATCTGCCCTCGGCGGCGCCAATCGGCATCCGCGTTGGCAGCTATATCGTCCGGCCTGGAGATGAGACCCCCAGCCGGGAGCAGTTCAACATCGAACTCTCGCTGGTAGATGATCTGTTCAGTCCAGAAGGCGAGGTCTACGACGACGATTTCATCGACACAGCAAAACTGAGGGACGCCGCCCGGATGACCAGCGAAACGGCCGCGGCATACCGTCTGGCGCGCTCACAGCAACCGCCCGATGTGATCCTTCTGCATGGGCCACTCGTCAATCCGGTCGCTCCCTACGGGCTGGAGAGCTTTCCATCCTTTGGGTCGCAGGCATGCCGGATTTTCTGCGACGATGAGAATTTCGATGGCGATGACGAAGCACGGCAGTTCGTGGCCATCTATCTCGAGCTACTTCGGCGCATGCAGGAGACGGCTACGCCGGTAGTCGGCGTAGTCGAACGTTCGGTCGGCCGCGACCCCGTCGTAGTCAGGCGCATTCTGAACCAGCTTCAAGATCAGCAGCACCTGAAACGGGATGAGGCACGGGATATCCTTCAGGAAGTTACGACCTATGGCCTGAATGACTCATCGTTATTCGATGTCGTTCTGGAAGAAGGCGAGTACGTCGCGCCGATGGCCGTGGACCGGCAGGGCCCGGAGAGCAAGTGGCCCGACCGTTGGAAGCAGTGGATCAGAGACTATCCACCCGCGCTCACGACGTACCTGAAGCCGTCCGCTACGGTGCTGCCGTTCCGAATTGAGGGGTTTGAGAACGCGTCTGGTTTTGATGCGGCGCTTGACTTGGTTCTGCACACGAGCCGTCTGCTTCCCTCCTACGGTTTCCCGGTCGGGCTGGATATTGTGGACAAGTTCGCCAAGGTGCCGGCGTGGATGAGCCGGGGCGTGAAGGGCCAGCACCAGGTGGTCCTGCTGCGCAAGGCATTGGAGAGCGGTGATCCGCGCGTCGTGACCTTTGCCAAGCGTGTACTCGCCGCGAAAGGTCGCGACTGGTGGTTCAGGCCGTCGGACTGACGGAAGGGGGGAAGCGGATGACATCGCCACGACCAGCAACGCCGGCAGGATGGACGTGCATCGGCACCGTCGTCGGCAATACTTCGACAGGGAAATACTCATTCATCCTGCGCAGCTTCCAAGCCAAACTCGGCGATATTGTCGCCACACGCGTCGAAGTTCCAGAAGCGCCGGGCGCTGCGCAAAGAACGGTGACTGTCTGGGGCCGCATCACCGGCATTGACCGGTTCAACCCGTTTTTTCCCGCCGAGGCGGCGCAGGAACTGGCGGACGAAAATATCCGTTTCCTCGATACCGTCCTATCGGGAAGCCGCGATCATCTAGAAGCGGAAGTGCTGATTCTAGGGACAACTGGCGAAGCCGACGCCGGGACCGCCCAGCTTTCGCCACTTACCTATCCGGTCAAGCCTTCGGCCGAAGTTCTCTATCCGCCGCCAGAAGATGTCCGGCGGCTGCTGACGGGGGAGAAGGACAATTCAGCCAAGCTGAAAATCGGCACGCTGATTGCGCGTGGTGATGTCGAGGTGTCGCTGTCGGCGCGCCACATCGTCTCGCGCCACCTGGCAATCCTCGCGATGACCGGCGGCGGCAAGACGGTGGCCGCGCGGCGGATCATCCGCGAACTGATAGATCTGAAATATCCGCTGGTGATCTTTGACCCGCATGGCGATTACCTCGGCTTCTTTGAAAAGCGGGCGCTATTCAAGGACACCAGCGTCCGCATCTTCTTTCCGACGATAAGAGTGCGAGAGAACAACCTTGGCATCGTCGCGGACCTGATCGACAAGATGGGACGGAAGCTGACGGAAGCGCAGCAGCAGTTCTACCAGTATCTTGTCAGCGTCACCGACATGGCAGACGGCGAGCCTGCGACGGACTATATCCAGCGGCTGATCGACCATGCGGCGGCAATCGCTGCCAAGCAACGGCAAAAGGACGACCATCTGCCGGACGAGATCGCCAATATCCGCGGCACAACGATCAACGCGGCGCGGCGCTCGCTTGACTTCGTCCTCTCCAACCTGCGCCAGATGGAGCAGAACAACGAGCGGCTGCGCAGCCAGCGACGCTTTGAGGGCTACCTGTTTGAGGAGATGCCGGACCCGTTCGACGCGCCGGAAGACATTGTCAGGCCGGGCACTGTCTCCATCTTCTATCTCGCGGGCTATGACCATCTGAACCAGTCGGCGATTGTCTCGATTGTGCTGGAGGCGCTATTCGCGCACCGCTCGACGCTATCAGGGTTGATCCCGCCGTTTCAGGCGGTGGTCGAGGAAGCGCACAATTTCATTCCGAGCCGGCAGGAAGGCACTGAAGAAACGCCGTCGCTGACCACAATACGCAAGGTCATCACGGAAGGACGCAAGTTTGGCACGGGGCTGGTGCTGATCTCGCAGCGGCCCTCGCGCCTCGATGAAACCACGCTGGCGCAATGCAACAGCTTTCTCGTCCTGCGGCTCGTCAATCCGCGCGACAAGAATTTCGTGCGATCTGTGATGGAGAATCTTTCGGAGTCGGATGCCGGTATTCTCCAGACCTTCGGGCCGGGACAGGGTATCGTGTCCGGCCAAGCCGTGCGGTTTCCGCTGTTGGTCAAGGTAAAGTTCGATAGCGATCTGGTCAGCGAAGCGATCGGGGATGAGGATTTCATCGCGGAAGCTGACGCATGGACTCCCGACCCCAAGCGCGCTGCCAACGCGGCAACGGTACGGCGCCACGTTCAGCCACAGCCGCCGCCCTCGCCGCCGGGAAATGATGGGGCCGCTGCGAAGACCGGTGCCGCTCCCAAACGGCGCGCAAAGCCGTCCGGGCGAAGAGGACGGATACAGCCCGAGGGGTATTGATCTTCAAGCGTGGGCCAGCGCGACGACGCCCGCACTAGCGGCGGTTTTCAGGACGCGCGCCCCGATTCTTGCCTGCTTGATTGACGGCTTTTTCTGCCAGCCCGCCAGCGCGTAGCTCGCAAGGGTGAGGGCCACGCGCTGGTCGAATTTAGCAATGCGTCCATTCTCGGCACCCCACGCCACGACTTTGGCCCAGCCGGCACCGTCGACTCCGCAGCACAAGCCGATAAGGTCTTCTCCATTCACCTGTTGTTGTGGCTGCGGCGCGTCACCGGTTTCACCGAGTTCGGTGACGATCTCGATTGGCGGCTGTTCGGGAAATGCGAAATCGAGGCTCTTGATATAGGCCCAACTCTCGTCCTTCTTGCACCATTCGGTGACGTTGCTGCGCCCGGCGCCTGTGATAATTGCCGCATGGATTCGGGGCGCCCAGTCCTCGAATACGCTTACAAGCTCCGGTGAAATCTCCTGATTCTCCCAGATCTCCGTCAGGTCGAATTGTGCACCAAAATCTGCCGACAGCTTGGCGACCATGAACGTCAGCACGTTCGCGCCATAGGACTGGAGTTTGGCGCGCCGGATTACTGATTGGGCCGCCCGGAACAGGATCGCTAAGGCAACAACCTGCTTATAGAAGACGTCGTCTGGCCGCCAGTCGGCCGCGAAACGCTCCGGCAGTTCCGCCATGAAGATCGCGAAATTCTTCTGTGCACCACGGCTGACCGTATGAGGCCGCTGCCACCAGGACATCAGGAATTTGGCAAGATCGGTCTTGCTGAAGCGGTTGGATTTCGGGCATTCGCGCTCGAATTCTTTGCGGCGTGACGGTGTGGTGCCGAAACGCGCCGCTGCCACCTGATAGGCGCCGCGGGCGCGCTCGTAAAACCAGCGTTCCTCCTCGCCGGGGCACCAGATTCTTTCCGATAGCTGTTCGACACCGATGTGGAATTCATTGTTCGCCGAAAGATCAGATACCTGAATGACGTTCTGCGTGTTGGAGAAGCGAGCAATGAGGGGAACGAAGTCCGTCAACTTGGTCGGCTCGACCAACGTAAGCTTCATTGCAAGAGCCACCTTGCTGATGTCGATCTTATCGACCTTCTTCGCCCGGTGGATTGACGCGGTCGTCTGTGCGCCATTTACAATCTGAAGCCCGCGGATGCGGCTGATGGTCATCTCTCCCATGAAGAGGCCGGCCTCGATCTCGTCGGCCGTCGCGGTGATGCCGTTGTTGTAAGCAAGAAAGCGTTCGGGCTCGTTTCTCAGCGTGTCCCGTAGACCCTTGTTGACCTTGCCCTTGGCCTGAAGAAACGAACGCACATTAAACTCGAACAGTCGCGCGCCGAATTCCTCGTAAAGCTGGAAGATCAGCTCGCCTGGCAGGATGACAAGATAGGTTTCGTATTCCTCCGGGCGAGGCTTCATTTCAAGGCAAGCAATCGGTCGCCCGATGAGCTTCGTGAAATCGATCTCAATACGGTCGCGGGTGACTGTCTCGCGGGATGCCCGGAAGAGACGCTCAAGATCAACGACCGAAAATTCGACTGTCCTGCCGGCGATTTCTATTGTGCTGACCGATCGGTCCCTGACCAGACCGTTGGTTAGTACATGCACCCGCACGTCCTCGATGCGCTTCAACTCGTCAGCGATATGATGTGCGGCGTTGGCAGCGGACTCATTGCCGGTAAATCGAGCTAGATCGCGGGCTGCGGCATAACCGAAAAACCGGGCCGCGCGGCCCGTCAGGCGAGAAAGCTCCCCGGCACCTAGGCTGGCGCTGGCACCCTCGGGCAGGAATTGCGCAGTGAAAATCTCAAGACGGGTCGAATCTTCGGGCAGGGAGTAACCGATCACCCGACAGCGGTTGCGCCCGGTGGTATCCTCGAAGGGACAAAGGTCGTGCTCCGCGACGAGGCCTGCTTCCTCCATATAGCCCAGCATCACGTCAGCCAGGGCTGTGTCGCTGGCCAACGGCGTCTCGGTGCCGATTTCTTCAAGCCTTTCCTCCACTTCAGCCTTTAGGCGGGTGGAAAATTCATCAAGAAGCTGCTGTTCCAGCACGCGTAACCCCCCAGTGGACAAGCGAGCAGTCCGGCGGTTAGTGCCACAAGGCCACAACCACCGGATGGTCCTACCCTATGCTCTAAGTCTCTGGGGATAAAGGTAAACGTATGGGCGGCTGCCGCTTTGCCAGGAACATTGGATTCTCAGAGAGTTGAGCGGTTGGTACCCTCTTTCAGATTTCGAACCTATTTCTTCGATAGACAGATGAGTTTCCAAGCCGCGTTATGTTCCTTGACTTGGCGGATCGTTTCGTCGGTGTCCTTTGTTGACCACCGGATTGGCTCGAACGCCGAGCAAGCAACCGCATCAGTCGCGACGGAAGCCGTCGTCGTCGCGCAGCCGGCCAGGATCAACAGCGGCATCGGCAGCAGCGCGGCGCGCATCGCGCGCCTTGCGGATGAGATCGAGGGCATTGGTGGCGGCCTCCGCAATGGCTTCGGCCCTGCCGGCACCCTCCGCCTGACGTTCACGCGCCATTTCGAGGATGGCGAGAACGATCCGAGCGAGCGCCGCCAGGGCCGCGAGCCAGTTCATTTCTTTGCTTCCTTCAACTAGGCGCGCTTGCGCTCCCAGTAGAACCACCACGCGAATGCCCCAACGCTCACGAGACCGCCGACGGCGGCCTGGAATTGCTCGCTATTGGCCACGGCATCCCCCAGCAGATAACCGCCGATGGCATATGCGACGATGCGCACGAGTTGCTGAATGCTGTCCCAGTTCATGGTTCACCTCGATGTCCAGGTTGCTCGACAGACCCGGCCGAGCACGGGATCGCCGCGTCACCGGCTGCCGGAGCACATCACGCGCCGGCTCTCGGTACCGAGGCGGAAAGGGGCGGAAATTGGCGGAAAGGATCAGGTCTCGTTCAGCGACAGCGCGCCGGTCGCCTCCAAGTGGACCGGCCGGACGTTGCCGGGCTGGACGCGATAAAGCGGGCGGCGCGCGGCATAGAGGCGGCTTCGCGACACGCGCGTGATGCAGACGCGGTCGGACTGGTTGCCGCCGAGCACATGAAATGCGGCGGCGTCCTCGCCGACATAGAGGCCGACATGCCCGCCGCCGTTGCGCACGAACACGAGCACGTCGCCGAGCGCCGCGGCCGGCGACTTCGCACCGAAAGCCGACCACGACAGCGCCCACAGCGGGTGCTTCGGGATCTCCTTGTCGGCGCGCTTGGCGACCACCGCCATGAACAGGCCGCACCAGGGAATGCTGTCGGCCTTGTAGGCATCCGCGACTTCGCCACCGACCTCCTTCGCCCAGGCGATAATGGTTGGGTTATTCGCCGATCCGGGCGTTTCCAGCGTGCCGTAGAGCTTGAGCGCCTCGACGATCATCTTCGGGCCCGGCTCGCGCGTGAGCCAGCCATAGCGGGATGGCAGCATGTGATGTCTCCTGAAACGACGAAGCCCGCCGGGATGGCGGGCTTTCGTGGGACGGCGGGACTTGGGAGCCGCGCTAATCGGCCGGCGGATGCCGCTGCTCGATCACGCGGTCGATCTTCTTCTCGATCTTCTCGAGGTGGGCCATGATGCGGCCCTCCACGTCCTTGAGATACGAGACCGAGACGAAGCTGGTCGCGACCAGAAGCTTGTAGTTTGCGAGCTCGTCCTTGAGGCCGCGCAGCGCTGTGTCCACGTCGTCACGATCATGAAAGCGCAGCCAGAACAGTGCGCCGACCAGCGGAACGCCGATGACCGTGATCCACCATTGCAGGTCCATGCCTGCCTCCTTTCGCGTGTGCTGAATTTGTGCCGCCGCGACCCGGCCGCGATCAGGTGATCTGCTCTACCCAGAAGCGGGTGATGTTCGCCGAGGCGTAGCCGTCCAGCGACGAGAACTTGTGCTGCAAGCGAAGGGTGTCGCCGGCCGTCAGCGAGATGATGCCTTGCGTGCAGATGATGATCTTGCCGGTATCGGCCGCATTGTTGGACGCTCGCGATGCGGCGGGCAGAACCTCGGTTGCGCCATTCTTGAGCAACCGGCCGTGCATGGAGGTCGGCGCGTTCGCGCCGTTCTGGGTCCAGCCGAGCGAATATCCCACCTTGTAAAGTCCGGTGCTGGGCGCCGTGAACACGTTGGAAGCAAAGGCGTTCGCGGTGTCCAGATCCTCGTTATTGATGTCCGTGTTGACGTAGGTCGTTGCCGCGTAGTGATCGTAATTGATGTAAGCGGAGAGCTTCGCCATGGCCGGGAAGGAGACCTTGCCCGTGGCTTTGTCGATCGACAGGCCGGTGTAGAAGGTCGATCCGTCCGGAGTCACCTTGACGGTGAAATTGTCGTCGCCAAGCAGCCCGAACAGTGCGCGGGTGCTGAAGCCGTCCTGGAAGACGAAGCCCGCGTCCTTCGCGGCGGCGCTTTTGTTCAGCGTGACCCGCAGATCGCCCGATCCCGGCGTCACGTCGTCATGACTGAGCAGAACCGCGTCGGACTTGACCGCGAGACGGTTTGTATTGTCGGCGGACGTAAGGATGCCGAGCTTCGAAAGATTCTGGAAGGCGAGAACCGAAACCAGATCGACCCAGCCGCTTGCCGTGAAGACGAGCATCTTTTGCTCGTCGGCGATGTAGGCAATTAGGCCCTTCACCGGCACATAGAAGCGCCAGGCGCCGTCGATGCAGTAGGCGATGTTGCCGGCTTGACCGGTCCATGCCCCGGTCGGGCTTGCCGCCACGACGTAGGCGTCGCCATCGGAGGGCGAGCCGGGAGGCGCGGCGAGATCGCGATCGAGGATGTAGAGATCGACCAGCGCGTCGAGGCGAACGAGCGCGTCGTTGTGCGTGACCTCCTTCTGCGCCTGCCCCTGCACGATGTAGGGCAGCGCGAGCCGCGGTGTCGGCATCGCGTTCCTTTCCTTGATTGAATGGGACGATTCAGAGCGTGGCTGCGCTCGGCCAGCCGCGGCCGACCGTGGCGGAGATCTGATAGACCTTCACGGCAACTGCGGGCTGGGGCGATCCGAAGTCGGCGGTCTGCTCCGCAGCGGTATACGTCACCGTCGGCGAAGTCGCCGTCATGGTGCGGACGACGTTCGCGCCGTTGAGGATATCGAGCTCGTAGCGCTCGCTTTCTTCATTGAGCGGCACGTCGGCGCCATCCGCCCATGCGCCGCCGAAGCGCGTGCGCCGAACCCATGTGATCGAGAGGTCGCCTGCGCCGTTGCGAATCCCGGTGACGTGCACGGGCGACCATGGCATCAGCCCGACGCAGCGGGCCGTAAACGTTCCCTGCTGCCAGGCAATATCGGACGGATCGAGGCTCGATGGCCCCCACTTGTAGAAGCGTTGAACGCCCCGCTCCGACAGCGCTGCGTCGATCTGCGCAATAGAGCCGTCCAAGATCACGACGCGCGCGCCGGCCGCGATCGGCGAGCGCATGGCGTGTTCGGTCCCAAGCCGGCCTCGCAACAGGTTCGTGAGGTCGTAGACGCCGGCATCGACGAGCGTCGCAGTGGCGAATTGCAGAATTTCCCAATCGCCCTCGGCGTTGCGGATCGCGAGGGCATTGGCGCCTCCCGAGAGGATCGTTGCGTCGTCGAGGCTCGCGAGTTCGCCCGAATAGAGCCTCACGCGCAGCGTGTTGACGATATCGAAATACGCTGTCGGCCCGGACCAGAAATCGAAGACTGTCTCGCCGATGGTCGCGCGGATCGGCAGAAGCGTGTCGATCGCGTAGTTCGTGCCCGTGGCGCTGTCCATCAGCGTGACGCCGGCGAACGGCGTCGCAGACGCGCCGACATAGGGCGCGTAACCGAGATCGGCATCGCGCAGCATCGGCAAGTCGAGGAACTCGAGGATCGCGCGACCATAGACCGGCGGCGGTTCGAAAACGGGCGGCTTCAATCCCGGAAGCGGCGGCGCATAGACCGCGCCCTCGCATCGCTGCGCCTCGATCGAGCGCGACCAGGCATCATTGATGCGGGTGAGGCGAAACTCGCGTGCGCTGCCATCAATCACGAGGTTGACTACATCGCCGGCGTCGAGCGCGATCCGATCGGGCGGCAGTGCATGCTTTGCGCTTTCCCGCCCGATCCAGGCCTCGGCAAGCGCGCGGTCGGCGATGGCCTGCGCCTGAATCTCATCCATGACGAGCGGGACGGTCACATCGGTCTTGCGCTCGGAGAACCCGGCGATCCGGCTCGCGGCGACCGTTCCCGATTGATAATCCTTTGCTCCATCGATGAAGGTCACCGACACGGCATCGGGCAGGTCGGTTTCTTGCGCCCGCGTGAGCTTCACGATGTCGCCCTGCTCGGACATGACGCAATCGTCAGGCCCGATGCTGGCCACTGCCGCACGGCCGCGCGGCAGGAAGCGGATCGCGCCTTCGCTTTCGACTGCATCGAACGCGTAGGCGTTCATCAGCAGTTCGATCTCAGCGCGCGGCGACATCGGCCGATCGCGCACATAGCCGACGACGATTCCGGCGAGCGCGGTCACGTCATATTGCGTGAAGGCGACGCGCTCGCAGCGTTCGGCAACGAGCGCGGCGAGATCGGCGAGACCGATCTTGCCGTTCAGCCAATGCCCCAGCGGCCAAAGATCGCCGTCGCCCCAGGCATCGGTCCGCGATGGCCAGGCCGGATAAGGGCGCGCGTCCCAAGTCCATACGGCAAGCAATCCGACCATCGGGCCGCCATAGACCGACGACACCGGGTTGTTCGCGCCCCAATAGGAGAGCATCGCCTCGATGCCGCGGCGCTGGATCAGATCGTCTCGCGTGCCTCGCGAATAGTAAGGCAGTTCGCTCTCTGAGGACTTCGGATCGTAAAAGACATTCGGCTGGTTCGTGCCTTTGTCCACCGAGGGGATGCCGAACTCCGTGAACCAGATCGGCTTGCCTTGCGGCGTCCACGCGGTCGGCGTGCCGCTCTCGATGCCGCCCGGCCGATCGAAGTGTTGATTAAGCCACCAGCCGCGAAAATCCTTGGCGCGATAGACCCAGGGCTTGCCGTAGGCGCCATCGGTGATCGCGGATCGGTCCTGTACGTCGCGTGCATCGGCGTCGGCGTAGAACCAATCGTAATCCTCGCCGCCTTCGACCTTGCTGCGCAGATAATCGAGATCGTAGATCGAGGCGGCGCCCGCGAGCGCATCGAGATGCGCATTGCCGTCACGCCAGTCCGAGAGCGGCACATAAAGATCGACGCCGACGAAATCGATATTGCCGTCGGCCCAGAGCGGGTCGAGGTGAAAGAAGAGGTCGCCGGTGCCGTCGCCCGGATTGTAATTGTTGTATTCGGACCAATCGGCCGCGTAGCCGACCTTCACGCCGGCGCCCAGAATGCCCTTCACATCCGCGGCCAGCGTTTTCATTTTCGCAACCGCCGGGAAAGTCGTGGCGCTGTCGCGAACGGTCGTGAGCGCCTTCAACTCCGAACCGATCAAGAATCCGTCCACCGCGCCGGGATCGACGGCGTTGATCGCCGCACAGAGCTTGGCGTAGTGCAGAATGAAACGCCGGAAGCTCCATTCGTTCGGACCGGAATAGCCGGTGAACACCGCGCCCGTGCTGCCGTTCACCGAAACGGAGATGTCGCCCGGCGCTGCCGAACCGAAGAACGCGGCAACCTGAGTGCCGGCAGCCGCGGTCTTGTCCGCCGTGCCGGGCCGTCCCGGCGCGGGATCGCAGGTGATGCGCCCGCGCCAGGGATAGACCGGCTGGCCAGTGCTTCCGGTCCAAGGATCGGGCAGGCTGTTGCCCTGCGCGATGTCCATGAACACGAAGGGATAGAAGACGACCGAGAAGCCGCGCGCCTTGAGGTCGCGGACGGCGCGCACAACGGAATCGTCGGAGGGTGTGCCGCCATAGGCGGGCCTTCCATCGACCGTGCTCACCACCGCAGCAGCGGCGCGGCTGAGCGTATGAACCTGCCAGGCATTCGGCGTCGTGCTTTTGTCCGCAACTTCGACTTTCGGGCGGACCGTGCATTGGCCGGCCCGAAGATCGTCGCCGAACCAGCCCACGACCAGGAGAACCGTCCCGGCATTCGGAAGCGAGGCTTCGAGATCGTCGAGCGCAACGGTCCAATCCGCCGTCGCCTGGCCCGCAAACTTGTTCTCCGGCGCAGTCGCCCCGCCGCCGAGATCGCGGGTGGACACCACCGTGTCATAGACCCGCTCGCCGGCACCCGGAATGAGCGTGATCGCCTGAACGATGTCCTCAAGGCCCGAGCCGTCGGACCGCGACACACGCCGGAACACCTCGAAGGTCAGCTGCGGCAGCCGATTGCCGAATTGGGTGATCTGAAGGTTGTCGAAGACCACGTAAGCCGTGCCGCGGTAGGCCGGCGCGTTGGCGTTTCCCTCGATGCCTTCAATGAGCGAGTCCGGCGCCTGATCGGCCGTGCCCCGATACAAGCGCATCGTGACGCCGCTCATATCGAGAGGTTTGCCGTCCGCCCAGATGCGGCCGACGCGATCGACCACGCCTTCGCAAAGCCCGACCGCGAAATTCGCATAATAGGTGTAGGTGGTGGTCTGGACCGTTCCTCCGCCGCCGCCGAAACCCTTTCCACCGCCACCCCCACTCGTTTCGGTCTTGGCCACCTCCTTGAACTTGGTCGCCCAGATGATCTGCCCGGCGATGCGCACGCGGCCGGCGACCTCCGGGATTGGCGCGCCTTCGGTCGAAGCCTGGACTTGCAGATTGTCGAGGCGCGGCCCTTCCTGCTTTTGCGGACCGGGGCCGAAAAGCTGCGCATCGATGTAGCTTCCGGCGACCGCCGCCGCGGCCGTTGCGGCGGTTACGACCCAAGCGGCTGCGCCTTCCGTCAGTGCCGCCGCCCCGACGGTCAGAATAAGAGCTGCCATCGGGTTCAGTCCGTGAGGAAAGGAAACGAGAAGGCAAAGCGCAGGCGCTGCCGCGATCCGCTTCCAGTCCAAAGGGACACCTCGGCAACCGGATGCGCCTCGATCGAATGCAGCATTCGGCGGGGCGCCGTCAGGATTGCGCAGTGCTTGGCGGGGGAGTTTTCCTTCATGGCGAAGAGCAGTACGTCGCCGGGCCGAATCGCATCCATAATCACTGGCACCATGTGCCGGCCGGCCGCTTCCGCCAGCGTCTCACGGCCGTGCGCTTCCGCCCAATCGCGGCTGTAGGGCGGCGGCTGCTCTGGCTCCTCGCCATAGATGGCGCGCCAGACGCCGCGCACCAGCCCGAGGCAGTCGCAGCCGATGCCTTTCACGGAAGCCTGATGGGCGTAGGGCGTTCCGATCCACGAGCGCGCCTCGGCAATGATGTCAGCCCGGCTAACCACGGTTTCCGCCTCCGAGAGACGTGCCGTCGTTGCTGTCGCCCTGCTTGGCGAAGGAGAGCGCGAAGTCATTTCCCGGCATATGAGGAAAGCCGCCAAAATTGACGACGTTCGCGAAGCGGTCGCGGCAGGTCGCCAGCGTCTTGTCGCAACCGGCGGTGATCGTGAACGTATCGCCCACTTGCATCAAGCGCGGCATCGGCAGGAAAAGCGAAAGTCGCGAATTGGGGCTGCCTTGCGAGTGCGATTTCACTTCGATTTCGAGGCCCGCGTTGTCGCCGCTGCTCCAGGTGATCTTGCCGCGGCTGAATACGCCGGATGCAAACGAGCCGATCCCGCTGGCAGTGAAATCGAAATTGCTGATGACACTCGCGACTGTGCCGCTGCCGTGGTGTGCGGGTGCGCCGAGGTCGATCTGACAGCGCGCATCACCGAGCTCCCAGGCGCAGGTGCGCTGGAAGATGCGCCCGGCGCTTTGGTCGAGCTTGGCGGCAAGCCCGCGCAACTCGGCGGAAAAGCTCGTCTCGCCTCGCGTGACTTGGCCGAGGAAGCCGGACCGGAGGACGACGCGCTGCGACACGTCCTGCCAGTTGACGCGCATGATGGTGACGGCTGCGTCGTCATAGAGCCCGGCATTGAGATCGTCCTCGGTGATCGCAGCCGACGAGAGCGCGCCGTCCACATCGAGATTCGAGACCGCAAGCCCGAGCTGGTCCTCGATCGCGGTCGCGGTGAATCCGGTCGCCGCCTTGTAGGTAACGCCGTCGATCAGGAGATCTCGGTCATGATCGGTGAAGCCGAGCACCGTGCCGTCCTTGCGCGCCACGCGCCAGCAATGGCAAAGCGTCGTGACGCCGCCGGCGAGATGCGCAGCGAGGCCCGCATCAAGAACCTTCATTCCTTGACCTCGATGAGATTGATCTGGGAGACGATCTGCTGGTCCCAGGCGTTCGCCTGAACCGGCAGCTTGTCTGTGTCGAAGCGGACCGGCACGTCAAACTCGAACGACGCGGTCGGCGCCGATCCCGGCGCCGAGCCGAACGTTACGAGACCGGTGAGATAATCGATCTCCGACGGCACCACGGGCGAACCGCCGATCTTGATCGCGACCGTTCCAAGCACCGGCTTGGTGATCGTCCGCACGTGCTCGTAACCGCCGATGTTGTAGCGTTTGACGAGCTGCCACACCGTCGGCGTGACCTCGGTCATCGCCTGATCGGTGGCCTGATAATCGGTCCAATCCTTGAAACGGAACGAATAGCCGCGCCCCTTCACGATGTAGAAATGCGCGATGACGGCCTGCATTTCGGCGCGCGTGCGGATGCCGGTCGAGATATTCCATTCGCCGCGCGCGTCCGCCCATTGGATGTTGCGGCGCTCGGCGCCCGAGCCGAGCGTCACGACGTTGGTCGAGAAGCCCGGTCCTCCGGTTGCCCCGCGCGCCACCGCGTCCGGAAACGAAATATCGAGGAAGGGCTGCGGCATGGCTCAGCGTCCCCGCATTCCGAGTTGGACCGCGCGCGACAGATCGGCCGCGAGCTGCGTGCGGCTCGCGGCGAAGGCGGACGGGTTCGGCGTTTGGATGGTAACGTTGACGATCGGCGATACCGCCGAAGCCCGCGCGTTGTAGCTTTGCGCCTCCTGACGATTGAGAACGCGCTCGCCGCGCTGGAGGATTGCCGGGATTTCGTCGGGCGAGAGAAACGCCCCGTCGTGCAAGCGCGGCGCCCGATGAAGGAGCGCGGCCGGCAGCAGGATCGGCTGTCCGCCGGCGCCGACGACTCCGCCTTCGTGGAATTTCAAACCCTTGAGGATCGAACCGATGATCCCGCCGACTGACGAAATCGTCGGCAGGTTCGTCCCGAACAGCAGGTTCTTGAGCGGATTCAGCAGCGCAAGCTTCAGGAGCTCGCGGTTGATGTCGAGAATGGCCGCGCGGCCTGCATCCGCCCACGATTTCCAGTCGGTCTTGCCTTGCGCGATCAGGTCGGCGAAGTGGTTGAAGGTCGTGTCGGTGAGACTGATGAGCTCCTGCTGCGAGGCCTTCGCGAGCTGAAGCTGTTGATTGAGCCGCTCGATCGCGCCCGCATTGGCAATGACGACCTGCGCCTCCTTCGAGCCGAGATCGATGCCTTGCTGGACAAGCTGCTGCTTGGCCTGAAGCTGTGCGATTTCGATTGCGGCCTGGGATTCGTTCGTGCCGGCCAGCTCGATCTGGCGCTGCAAGAGCGCGATCTGGTCCTTCTGGGTCTCGATCTGCCGGAGTGCATTGTTGCGCGCCTCTTCGGCATTGAGCCGTCCGTAGGCACCGCGCAGCGCATCGATGATGCGCGTCAGCGTCGCCTTCGCTTCGCCTTCCGCGAGTGACTGCGCCACAAGCAAGGGCCGGAGCGCCTGCTCGACCTGCATTTGCCGGCGTGCCTGCTCGATGGTGAGCGAACCCGCGGCGATGGCGTCATTGAGTCGTTTCTGCGCATCGGCCTGCGCGGCGGTGTCCGCGACCGACTTCGCGGATTGCGCGGCGGTTTGTGCGATTTCGTCGGCGAGAATCTGCCGCATCCGCATTTCGACATCGACGCCGTTGCGGATCGCTTCGGTCAGCGCCTTGCGTTTGCCTTCGGCCTGCTGCGCGGCGGCGGCACCTTGCAGATAGGCATTGGCCACATCTAGCGAGGCGCGTGCATTGGTCGTCAGTGCCAGCGATTGTTCCGCAATCGCATGCATCGCCTCCGCGCGCGCTCTGGTTCCGGCGCGTGTGATCTCGGCTTCCGCCGTCCCGGTCGTGATCGCCTGGCCGGCAAGTTCGAGCCGACGCCGCTCTTCGGCAATGGCCGCCTTCTGGGCCGGGGTCTTGGCGTTGAGCGCCTGGATTTCCAGCTCGTCCAGGCGGCGCGCCTTCTCAGCGGGATCGAGCCACGTCTTCACTGCACGGGAAACAGCCTCATAGGCCGCCTCGACCTGCTTGAGGTCTGCAACCTTCTGCCGGGCGAGCGGATCGTTCAGCGCCGAAGCAAGCTGCGCCTGCTGGTTCTTCAGCGTCTGGAGATCGTTGAAACCCGGCGTGAGGCTGCGGCCAAGCTCGCCTGCAATGGTCGAGGTGCGCGCCGCCAGTGCGTCGGCTTTGGCGTCCGCCGCCTTCCGTTCGATCTCTGCGATCTGTCGTTTGACATTCGCGATGTCGGCGTCGATGGCGGACAGCGGGCGCGACGGCACGAAGGCCGACATGCCCATGAAGCCCGGAACATATTCGCCGCCGAGCGTGGTGGCGTTGGTGCGCTCCTTCTGGAGGTCTTCGAGACGCTGCCCAAGCGTCGGGTCGGTGGCGCGATCGATGGCGCGGCCGATCGCGTCGGTGGCGTCCGAAGCGCTGCGCTTGACATAATCCCAGGCGCGGCCGAGCGCGGTCGTGGTGGTGGCGGCGTCGATCAGCGACGGCTTGAGATTGTCGAAGAGGACCTTCTGTGCCGCGGTGATATCGTTCTGCGCCGCAAGCGTCTTGATGAGCAACCGCGTGCGATCGTCGTAGCCGCCGACTTTGGAATTGAGCAGATCGACGCCCTTGGCCGGATCGGCGAACGCATCCGCCAATTCCTTGGTGGCCGCATCGATTTCCTGGCCGGTGGTCGCGGCATAATTCTTCGCGACGGTGATCAGATCGCCGAATTGATCGACGCCGATCCGACCGGTGCGCAGGAACGCGACTTCCATGTCGCGCGCCGCCGCCACCGAAATGCGCCCGGCGCTCGCCGCCGTGTCCGCGATCCGGTTGAGCTGATCGACCGTCGCGCCGGCCGCCCGGCCGACGCCCGCGGTCGCGACCTGAAGCTCCTTCTGCGCGGTAATGTAGCTGTTGTAGGCGTAAAGCGCGGTGCCGCCGACGGCGGCGAGGCCGGCGACAAGCAGCGTCGTAGGCGACACCAGGCCGATAACGACGCGGCCGAGCTCTTTGAGCACGCCGCCGACGCCCACACCCGACCCGGCGAAGATTTGCGCAATCTGCGTGCCCTGTTGGGCGAGCACGGTCAGCGGCCGTTGCCCGCTCGCAAGGCCGACCACCACGTCGTTGAGCTGATAGCCGAGATTGACGATCTGGTAACTGGCGAGCCGCGAGCCGTCGCCGACGCCTTTCAACGCTTTGGCGGTGGCGTCGAAGCGATTGCGCGCAAGCTGATGCGCCGCCGCCTGTTCCTGCGCCGAGATTGCGCCCGCTTTGAAGAGCGCATTGGCCTCGGCGATCTCGGCATTGAGCTTCGCCTGCGCGGCGCCGAGCGGATCGATTTGCGTGCGCAACGCCTTGGTGCGCGTTTCGAGGTCCTCGGCGGCCTTCGCCGCTTCCTCGAACACGCGTGCCGAGTCGCGGGCCGAACCGGCAGTCGGCGCGCCGACGCCCAGGATGGCATTGAATTTGCGCTGGGCCTCGTCGGCGCTCGCCGCTTGGCGCGCGGCCTGCGCAAGGCGCTGCAAGCGCTGGGTCTCGCGGTCGGTGGCCGCGCCCGCAGCATCGATCGCGGATGCGGTTTTATTGAACGCGTCCTGGCCGGCCTTGCCGATATCGTCGAAGGCGCGCTTGACCTCATCCCGGCCCGTGACGCCGATGCGGATCGAGACGTTGCGATCGGTCACGAGCTAGAGTCCTTCGCATAGGCGCGCACGATCAGCGGCTCGATCTCGGCAAGGGCATCGACGAGGATGGGGGAGAGCGCGCCCATGGCGTCGGCGAGGAGAAGCACGGCGCCGAAGTCGAGGCCGTAGACCCCGCCCATTACGGCGCGCACCTGCCCGGCCGAGCGGCGGAAGACCTCCCAGGCGGCCTTGCCGTCGTCCGTTTTCAGCGCGTGTTCTAGGTAAGGGCAGTCGGCGCACGTTTCCGGGCACGCCGCGCAATAGGCTTCGCCCCCGCCGAAGTGCCATTCGGCGAGAGCGAGGATGCGTTTTTTTCGTCGATACCGATCAGAGCCGGAGCGACATAGAGCCGGTCAACGGCATCGAAAGCCTGCCAGTGCTCAAGCAGCGCATCGATATTTTCGGGCGTGGGCTCGACCGGCGCGCCGTCGGCGTCTCCGACACCCTGCCATTCGAGAATGCCCCAGCGCGCGACCGAGCGCGTGAAGGCGGCGCTGCCCAGGAAGATGCCGTCGTCCGCCGCCGTCTTCATTGCCTCGGCCGCAGCCTGCCGTGCGGCGATGATGGCGGCGACGGTGATCGGGCGAACCTTGATCCGAACGCCGGGAAAGAGATCAAGCCAATAGGGATCGCGCTCGCGCGCGGCGAGTTTCAGCATCGTTGTCCTCGGTTGGTTGGAAACGGCTCGCGAGGCGAGCGGATGGATCAGTAGGCGGATAGGTCGTTGACCAGCGTTGCCGTGCAGGTCTTTGCCAGAACCGGGTGCTCCGACGCCTGCCAGTCGAAGGTCGCCTGCACGCCGGCCGGACCGGTGATCGGCAGCTTCGGCTTCGGCAGGTTCACGTTGTGCACGGTGAAACGCAGCAGCTTGCCGGCCGCAATCGACCATTCGAACACGAGCTCGATCGGCGTGCCCGCGACGGCCAAATCGAGGAGCGAGGTGTCGGCGAAGCGCACGCCCACCTGCCCGGTGACGGCGAGCATCGCGGGATCGGCGCCGGCGATACGTCCGTCGGGCCGGATCACCTCCACCTTGTCGAGGCCGTTCGCATAGCTGAATTGTCCCGACACCACATTGCCGAGCGGCACACCGTCGCGGCGGATTTGACCGGTGAACTGGGTGAAGCGCTCGATCGCTTGCTCGGTGGGCGAGCCTGCGCCGGAAGCGCCGTTGCGCGTCTCACCCTGCGCGATCACGCTGATCGTGCCGTTGAGAAGGCCCGAGCGTTGCAGCTGGATCGACAGCTTGTCGGCCATCGCTCCGAAATTCATGCCGTAGCTCGGCACGTCGGGCATTCCGATCTCGATGGCCGCGGATGGAAGCGACAAGGCGCCGGACGTGAAGACGTGGTTGTACGGTCCGGATGCGGAGCCGCCGGCAAGCGTCGCGCCGGAAGCGGTGGCGTTCGAGTCCGGTGCGGTCGAGGCATCGAGCGCCACCGAATTGCCGCCGATGCCGATGGTGTCGGACGTCACGATGATCGCGTTGCCGGCCAGGTTGAGCGAGTAGGTCTGTGCCACGAGCGCCGCAGTGGCGCTCTTGTTCAGGCCGATCACCGCGTTGGTGAGCGTTTCAAGTAGCGTCGCTCCGATCAGGCTTTCGTCGCCGGAGGGGGCGCTAGAAACGAACGTCCAATCCGCGCCGCCGATCGAGATCGTGCTGTTGTTCGCCGGCTGCGCGTCGAAGGTGAAGCTGCCGCTGGCAGCGGTGCCTTGCGTGGTTGCCGGCGCGCCGAGCAGCAATTTCAGCCAATAGCCGAAATTCCGTAAGTCTAACGGGACCACCACGTCGCCATCGTTATTGATCACGTCGCGCGCGGGCTGCTGCGGATCGCGACCGTAGCCGAGGAGGTCGCTCTCGATCAGGTTCTGCTGTTCGCCGAGTGCGGCCGAGACGAAGGGGACACGTTTGAAGCCCGAGCCGGGCGGCGTGCCATAAGCGGATTCGAACGCCAACGCCATGACGGCATTGGCGCCGCGAGCGCGGGCCATGAGAGCCTCCGTTGTTTAATGTTCAGGTGAGCGGGTTGGCGGTGGCGTAGCCGGCGATGATCGCCGCATCGGCCCACCGGCCGGACATCGCGCCCGCCGTCTCGATGTCGTCGGACGTGGGCGCTTCCGTTTCGATGAAGTCGCACAAGCCGCCGAGCGTCCGGTCGGCCATTGCGGCCGTGCCGATCGCGGACAGCATCTGATCGACCGTCTGCTCGCGCGTCAGCGAGGCGGACGCGAACGCCGCGAGTTCGATCGGAACGCGATGCTCATAGACGTAAGTCAGCGGCGAAAGCAGAACCTCGGGCTCGCCCGGATCGCCGTCTCGGATGATCACCAGGCCGCCCGGCGGAATGCGCTCGGGCTTGTCGAGATTGCGCTTGACCTCGGCGTTCGGCAGCGCGCCGGCGATCAAGGTCTTGATCGCGTCGAGCACCTCTTCGCGCCGGCTTGGCATGGCCTATCTCCAATGCTGCGCAATCAGACCGTCCACACGGTCCGCCCAGCGGTTTCCCGCGCCCTCGACATCGAATCGCTTGCCCGGCCGCACGATCGGAACGAGAACGAAAATCACCAGAAACCGCCTGCCGCCGCTCAAAGGCGTCCGGATCGGTTTGAAGGATTTTCGCCGGCGCCAGCGCGCCGGCTGGCGCACGTAAGACGCATCGGTCACGAGCAGCGCGTGGCTGCCGCGTGGCACGAAGCGGAGCTTGACGCCCGTTTCCGTTTCCCAGATCGCCGGCGTGAGCCGCTTGTTCTTGACGCTCGTATGGCTGACGCCGGCGTCCTTCGTGGGCACCGCGAGAAACCGTCTGTTACGCGCGATGATCGGTACGCCGCGCTCGAACGCGTCCACGATGTCGGGAGCCCGCGTCCACACATAGGCCACCGAATTGATGCTCGGCTGGCTTTCGGGAAACCGCTTGCCCCGCCATGTCCTCGCGAGGCGCGCGCCCATGGCGGCCGAGACCACCTGTTCGCGCAGCTCGTCCTTGAGGCCGGCCTGCACATCGTTCATGGCCGCCGAGACGGCCTGTTCGGTATCGTCGTAAGCGCGTTTGAGCACACCACGCGGATCATCCGCCGTGAAGCTGAACCGCATGGTCAAGCACGCGCCGATGCTTCGCAGGTCCAGACGAGGCCAAGGCTGTCCCGCACCGGCGTGCCGATAATGTCGAAGAGCTCGCCATCGATCTCGACGCTATCGCCCGCCACAGGCGAGGCGACCTCGCTGACACGCACGTCGATCAGCACGGTTGCCATCGCCGCGCGGCTTGCGCCGAACCCGACCACCTCATCAGGCGACTTGCGGACGATCCGGACGGTTTGACCGCTGCCCAGACCGCCCGCACGCCAAAGTGCGTCCTCCGCGATATTCCCGTCTCGAAAGATCGCGTCGATCGCCGCGGCGAAAGCCGCTTGCACGATTAAGCCTCGTTCGCGCGTGCGACCCCGTTGAGCCGAACGCGGCCGGTCGTCGAACCGGCCGCGTTGTCAACGGCTGCGGTAGCCGCTCCGATAAGAAGGTTGCCACTCGCAACAGTCGTGCAGCGCTTGTTCGTGTCGTCCCAATAGACGAGCGCGCCGACGGTCCATGCCTGCGAGCCGGCCTTGGTCAAATCGAAGATGCCGGTCGTCTTGAGCGCCACGTCTGCGCCGCTCAATGCATCGCCGGTGCACACGCCGAAGATCTGGCCGACCTTGGCGCCCTGTCCGGAGCCTCGATCGTAAGGCGCGGGAACGGTGATGGTGTCGCCGGCCTGAACGAAATTCTTCATTGCCTTGTCTCCTCAAAAGAAGATGGCCGCCGAAGCGGCCCCAATGGCTGCCATGGATCGCGCCGGCTTTAGACGCCGGCGTTGTAGAAGAGCCCTCGGAAGTCGAGCGCCTTGGCCGCGAAGTCGTGCCGTATTTTGATCTCCACGCCATCGACCTCGAAGCCCGCGCGCTGGTCGAGGAACGGCTCGGTCTGGCCTTCGAGGTGTGCGAACTCGACGGTATCGACGAGGTTCGGATCGGCCGCGAGATACCAGGGCTGCGGCCCGCCGGTCTTGAACAGCCGCGGCTCCTCGATGACCTGCAAGGCGCCGGTGAACGGGTTCACGTCGGCGCTCTTGGCGGGCGTCGTTGCGGCAATCATCTTCCGCGCTTCGATGGCGCGCTGGCCGGGCGGGACAAGCGCGAAGCGCGGCCGGGCATCGATATATTCCTTGTCCGCTCCGGTCGCGTCGCCCAAGTCCTTCTGCTGGGTCATCTTCTCCCAGGCTTCGGACCAAGACGTTTCGCTGATCACGCCCGCGGTGCCGACGTTTCCGTGGTTGGCATGGAAGAGGGCCGATCCATCGGCGAGGTTCGCATTGGCGAGCAGCACGTTGTAGACGATGGCCGATTCGAGATCGGCCGCACGCTGACCGGCGGTGCCGAGCGCTCGATCGAAAGCGCGCAGGTCGTCGTTGATGATCGCCTGCCGGGTGAGCGCGACGATCCGGCCGTAGGTCGCGAGCTGATAGGACTCGCGCCCTTCCGCAATCGAGCCGTAGCTGAACTCGGCCCCTTCCATCACAGGCTTGAGCGCCGGGAAGTTGCCAACCTGCGTCGGATACATCGGCTTGAAGTCAGTGGCAGTCACGCCGCGCGCCCACATCGTGAAGGTGCGTGGCGTGCCGGCATAGGCTTGGCGCAACCGCTTGCCCGCGACGGCCGCAAGAATCAGCGGGAAGTCGGACGTGGATTGCAGGCCGGAGCTGCGCGTTGCCGTGTAGGCGATCTCGTTCGGCGTCATGCCGCGCGTGCGCGTGCCGGCAGTCTCAAGGCAATCCCGAGCCACGTCGATCAGCCGCATGCCGCGATACTCGCGGGCGCGGTCGGTCATCGGGAACGCTTGCGGTTGCGCGCGATGCAGGATCGCCTCAGCGAGCGCCTCCCGGCGCGTGACGGTCGCGTCGAGGCCGCCGGCCGGCATCGAGACTTGCGAATGGCCGACCCCGCGGGCGTCGCGCTCGGCGAGTTTGTCGAGGATGACTTTCCGTGCATCCGCGACCGATACGTTGCGCTTGATCAGATCGTCGGCGAGCGAGCGTTCGAGCTTGAACCGATCGACCAGGCCGGCGATCGTGGTGATGCGCTCCTGCTCCTGCGCGCGCACTTGATCGGCCATTGCCGGATCGACAGCGCTGACGTTATCGACACGCGTCTCGGCCGCGCTGCCGTTCTGATTTGCGTTCTGGACTTCCGCGCCGTCGGTGTTCTCGGCGCGCGCGTTTTCGTCGGCCATGTCGGCCTCCTTTGTTGCGGCCGTTGCGGCGGCCTTCGGCGCATCGGCCCGGATCACGATGCAAGGATTGACCGCTTCCGCGGAGCGGAAGCCGGCGCCGGGATCGGCCCCGAGTGGGACCGCAGAAATTTCGAGGGGTTCCCAATCGACCGCGCGATAGAGGTCAGGCCCGTTGTCGCTTTCGGTGATCTCGTATTTATGGACGCGATAGCCGACCGAGACCGCCTTGATGTGGCCGGCGCGGATGTCGCTGACGATGCCGGCGGCATCCTCGCGCTCGGTCAAACGGATCGCCGCGACCGCGCGGCCTTTCTCGATCGCAACGCTGCCCGGAACGACCGAGCCGAGTACCGAAGCGACGGAAGCCTTGTGATCGGCCAGGAATGGCCCGCCGGCATTCAGCCGCTCCAGGCGCACCGCGCCGGGATCGAGCGACAGCTCCTCGTCGTAGGTGTCGAAGAAGCCGTAGCGGCGCACCCGCGCGCCCGTGGACCAGATCACCTCGACCGTTCGCGCCTCTTCATTGAAGGACGCAGGCAATAGCTCCGCCGCCCGCGTGAGCAGCGGCAGATTGAGTTCGCTTTTCATGTGCTTCAGGCCTTTGCGGGCTGCGCCGCGGTCTCGGGCTGATAGAGCCCTTGCTGCGTCACCTTGCGCGGATCGCTGTCGATCACGATGCCGAGCGCATCGACCGCATCGTTCGTCGCTTTCGTTTCCGCGAGGATATCGTCGAGATTTTCGCCTTGCCGGGCGACGACGCGGCGCAACGAGGTTGCGCCCATGCGCACCATCATCAGGTCGGCACGCGCGTCATCGAGCGGATTGAGATATTCGAACTTCGGCGGCTCCCATTCGACTCCTGCGGTCGCGACCGGGATCAACCCGGCCGCGTATGCCGCCGCGATGAACCAGTCCCAGATCGGCTGGCAGAAGATCGGGATCACGATCTGCCATTGGAGCGCGGATACGAGCCGGCGGAATTCGACGATGCCGGCGCGGATCGATGAATAATTGACTTGGCTTAGATCGCCGGTCAGCAGCTCGTAAGGCAGCCGAAACCCGGCCGCAACGATATGGAGTTGCGCTCGCAGCCACTCGCTGATGCCTGCGGTCGCCGCCGGCTGGTTGAACTTGATGTCCTTCCCGCCTCTCGCATAGGCGATCAGGCCGGGTTCGAACTGCTCGATCACGCGACCATCGGAATCGACGACCGAAGGCGCGACGCCCTGTTCGGCATCGTCCCCTGCAGTGACGATTCCGACGAGGCAGGCTTCGGTTTTCTTGCGGACAAGCTCGGAATTCGTCCAGTCGTCGAGATCGCGCAGCGCGCGCATGACCGGCGCGCCCCATGGCACGCCCCGCTGCTGCACGCGGTCGCGGGCAAAGAGGTGGATCACGCCCTCCGCCGGCACGCGGATCGACGTGGCGTAGCGGGAGAGCGGAACTGCGATGTCGCCCGGATGGTCCGGGAAGAGCCAATAAGCGCGGCGGTTGCCGATCGCGTCATATTCGATGCCCCGCACGGTGCGGCTTCCGTCCGGCCGCCCGTCGATCTTCGATTCATCCAGGTGATCCGCCTCGTTCAATTGAATTTGCAGCGGAACGGGCAAGCCATCCTCAACGCGGCGCATGCGCCGGCGCGCGAACACGTCGCCCGCTTCGACCATCTCACGCACCGCAAGCGTGGTCAGCCCGTTGAAATCGCAGCGCCCGTCGGCGTCGCAGACCTTCGACCATTCGGCGAACAGGTCATTGATCCTGCGGTCCAGGGTCGGATTGCCGGTCTTCGCGCGCGGGGTGATCCCGTCGCCGACGATGTTGCTCACCCAGGCGCTTACCGCCTTGGCGGCATGTGGATTGTTGCGCACGAGGTCGCGCATGCGGTTGCGCAGGATCGCGCCGGCCGAGGCAATTTCGGCGTCGGCCGACGATCCGGTCGCGCGCCAGCCGTCCGTTCGCCGCCCGCCGGCAGCGCCATCGTAGGCGCGCCGCGCCATGTTCTCGAACGCCTGGCGTGCGACGAGGCGCTTGATTGCAAGGCGCGGGGCAATGGCGGCAATCGCGCGGTCAAGCCTCGTCGCCGAAATCTGCGCGCTCATTTGTCGCCGCGGCCGAACGAGGCAAAGCCAGCAATCGGCCGCGCCGTTCCCGCGGCAGCGTTGATCACGCCCTCGATGATCTGGATGCGCCGCAGGAGCGCGGCCTCGGAATCGTATTCGACCGTCTTTCCCTCATAGGTGGCGCGCGTGGTCCCGCTCGCATAAGCGGCTTTCAGCGCATCGAGTTCGGCTTGCGTCCATGTCATCGGAACCATCCACTTTCGCGGCCACTGAGCCAGTTCGATTTGCGCTTCTCGGTTGGTGCTGCTCGGAGCCGCACCTCGCCGGCCATTTGTTCGGGCGCGCGATCGGCCGCCACTTGCTGCTCAAGCGACTTCCACTTCGCATCCGCCCAGCGATCGATGCCGAGCATCCAGGCGGCGGCGCGCGCATAGACCCGGCAATCGAGGGCCTCGTTGCGCTCCCGCATCTGCCGCCATTCAAGTTTCGTGAAGCCGCGCCGGTCACGAACCGTGACCAGTTGCTCGGCGGTGAGCTGCTTGACCCATTCGGCCGAGATTCCCGCGGGCAAATGAATGAAGCCGTCGGGGAAAGCGATGCCTTCCGCGAGCTCCTCGGCCATCGGCCGCTCGAGCCGAAGAAAGCGATAGGTCTCGGATTTGAACACCGCGACCGAAACCTTCCATAGCCGGACACCGCGCCGGATTTTGCGTCCGTCCTCCGTCGCATCGACGAAGGTCGGGCCGTCCACCGGCGAGGATCGATCGAAGCCGTCAACGCCCTTGATAGCGGCGGCGACGCCCGCGCCGAATTTGCGCACCCAGGCATAGACCTGCGATGTCGAACGGCCGTCGCCGGAATCGATCGCAAGCCGTGCGATCCGCATCGGCGCGCCGCCTGCATGTTTCCATTCGGCGGCAAGGAGCCGAGTCAGGTCATCCCAGACCGTCGCGCGCGACGTATCGCCGTCGATAACGATGTGATCGACGAGCCAGCTTTCGAGGCCGCGGCCCCACGCCCACACATCGATCTCGATGCGATCATGCTGGATGTCGGCGCCGGCCGTGAGCACGAGGGCGCCGAACGGCACGGTCCGCAGCGCATGATCCTTCTCGCGCTCATAGAGCCGCTTCCAGTCCGGCGCTTCGCTTCGCTCCTGCCATGACTCGCCAAGGAGCGTGTTTTTGGCGGCCTTGAGCGCCGCGTCGTTGCCCTGCGCGGCTTCCCACTCACGGGCGATTTGCTCCCAGGAAAGCCAGCCGACCGGTGAATAGAGCCCTGAGATATGAAAGCCGATCACATGCGGATCGGAGCATTCCGCGGTCGCGCGCCATTCGCCTGAAGCGAGCATTGCCGTCTTGTGATGTTCTGCAATGCCGCGCTCGCAGTTCTCGCAAACGTACTCGGCCGTTTCCGGCTGGCCCTTCTCCCAGCGCAGGCGCTCGAAGCGAAGCCATCGCATGTGACTGCAATGCGGGCACGGAACGAAATAGCGTCTCTGGTCCGTCGCTTCGAATTCGCGCTCGATGCGCGACAATCCCTTGATCGTCGGCGTCGAGACCATGAAGACCTTCCGGCGGTGTCCGAATGTCCGCGTCCGCGCTTCGGCCAAGGCGACGGGATCGCCTTCGCCTTCGACATCGCCCGGATAGGCGTCCACTTCGTCGAGGAAGAGCCAGCGCGCCGGCATCGAGCGAAGGCCGACCGCGCTGTTCGCGCCGGTAAGCACGAGCTGTCCGCCGGCAAATCGCTTGGCGAGGACCGTGTTGCCGGAATCGCGGGCGCGGGCCGGCATCACGATCTCGCGCAGCTCGGGGCTTTCCTCGATCAGCGGCTCGATCCGCTGCTGCGAAAGCCGCTTTGCCAATTCCGTTGTCGGCTGGACCGCAAGAAACGGTCCGGGCACCTGATGGATGCAGTAACCGATCCAATTATTGCCGGCTTCGGTTTTGCCGAGCTGTGCGCCGGACATGAACACGATCCGCCGCGCCGGATGAGACGGCGACAGAGCATCCATGATGTCGCGCATGTAGGGCGTGCGGTCGGTGCGATAGCGCCCCGCTTCGGAGGATGCGCGAGACGAGAGAATTCGATACCGGTCCGCCCATTCCGAAACCGTCAGCGATGGGTCGGGTGCGAGGCCGCGCGCCCAGGCGCGGATGATGTCAGCTTCGCCTTCAAAGCCTTCACCGGAGTTCGACCCGGATTTCGGAGAGGTCGGCGAGGTGCCTGCGAACATGCTTATCAAGCACCGTTTCCATGGCGTGCGGATCGACGTGCAGCTCGTTGGCCATCAGCGCGGCGACGCGCGCCGGCCATTGCACCCAGGCGTCGCGTTCGCGGCGCGCGAGGCCGAACACGGTCGCGACCGCGCGCGCCCGATCGACGAGCTCACCCTTGATCTTTGCGAGGCGGACGCTCCGTTCCTGCGCCTTGATGACTTCGTTAGCGGTGCGCGCGCGGAGGAAGGTCACATCGCCTTCCGGCTTCGTGCCGGAATCGCGCAGCGCCTTCCGAACGACATCGATCGCGGCGCGCGGGACTGCTTTGCCGGAATCGGCAGCGGCATTGTCGGTCCGCTGCGCGTGCACGCCGCGTTGCTGCGAAGGATCGGTGCGGGAGGCCCAATCGCGGTCCGCCTTTTCGGGATCGATGGTTCCGTCGGCTTCGAGCGTGATCCGGCCCGAGGCGATCGCTTTCCGGACGGCGTTCTCGGCTACGCCGCGGTGGCGCGCATAAGCCCTGCGGGACAGACCCATGCTGCTCCAGCGCTCCCGATATGCTCAGAAAACCAGTGACTTAGCAGTTGCTCTCCTTCGCCGGTCGAGCCTGAGTGCTCGTGTCAAACGGAGGGCAATCAATGCCGAAAGTTCATCCGCCGACCGAGCGCGATGCCGCGATTATCGCCAATGCGATCCGGTTCGACATCGCGCTCTTCATTGGCCGAGGCAAATACGCACACGCTTCCGCGCGAACCTTGAGCGAAGCGCGGAACGATGCCGCGCCGAGCCTTGAAGCCGAACACCCCTATGGGCGCCGCGCCCTGATCTACGCCATCGACGCCGAGGGCCGCTCGGCGCTCGTCACCGACCACATTCCAACCGAGAGCAAGGAGGGTTCGATGAAGACCTATGCCAAGAAATTCAATGCGCAGCGTGCCGCCGAGGCGGCCGGTCACGATCTCGACGAGATCGACATCGTGAAGGCGAAGGAAGGCTTCACGTGGCGCCTTAAGCAGCACTCGAAGCACGCCGACCCGCGCGATGCGAAGCTTACTCCCGATGCATCGCGAGAGCCGCAGCCGGCCGGCAAGCAGCGCCCGCAGGGCAAGCGCGCCGCGATCGAGGCCGCCGCGCGCGAGGGCAAGCTTCCCGAGCCGCCTGACTTCAGTGCCGAGACGCACAAGCGTTTCCGCAACAAGCTTGCGAGCGTAGTCGAACTCGCTAAGTCCGGCGACATCAAGGGGCTGCGTGCCTTCGAGATCAACCCGGTCAGTTCAAGCCCGAAAGCCATCGCGCGCTACCGCGATCTTTGCATCATCGCACTTGAGGCGCGCCGGCAAGCCGCCTGAGTTAGGGCCGCGCCGGCCCGGCAACATTCCAGAAGAGGACGCGGCCCGGACCCTTCCGGGCCGCGCATCGCTCCCAGGCTTTCGCGTCATAGTGCGGGTCGGACGGAAATGGCGGGCGAATGCGCGCCTCTCGGCCGAACGGAAGCGGATAGTCGTGGATTGTCGCGCCTGCCACGTCGGCGGCGTTCAAGGCACGCCCGACCTGCACCACATGCCGGCGTGCGTTCGGCCAAGCCTTAGCGAGACCGCGGGCAAGAACGCCCGAACCCGCCGCGCACCAGACTTCATCCGGCTCGATGCGAAGCGAGGCCGCAGCACAAGCAATCGCCTCGACTGCAAATTCCACATCGACGCCGAACGGCACGAGCGCTGCGCCGGTTCGCTCGCAATACTCGCGGGCGCGCGCCTGAACGACCGAGAGATATCCCGGCTGGACGCTCACGATCTTCGCGCCGAGCCGCGCCGCTTCGAGCGTGCGCGGGTGCGGGCGGATACGCTGGGCAACGAAGATTGTCGCCCGCTTGCCGAGCTGGCGGGCAACGGTTGCAAGCGCCGTCTGCGCACCGCCTTCCGCGGGGCTGGCATAGACTGCTTCCCCGGCGCCGCGAAAGAACGCACCGATGAAGCGCGCCTTCGTTCCGCCCGGATAGAGATCGTCCCGAACGACGAGTACGCCGCCATGCTCGACGACGGCAGGACTGGTTGCAGGGGCCGGAATCGAACCGGCTGCCTCGCGGGTATGAGCCGCGCGCGCTGCCAATGCGCTACCCTGCGTCAAGTTCGTCTCCTTGCGCGATCTCGCCGAACTCGACCGGGCCGCAGGCTTCGGTCGCTTTGCGCGGATCGCCCTTCACGAACACCATCACGTTTTGATGCGTGCGCCCGAGCTTGCGCGAGACCTCGAATTGCCGCCCGACACGCACCGGCAACGAGCCGACCGCCGTCACAAGGATCGCGTCATTGTAGAATCGCGCGCCGGCCGCCTCGAATGCCTCGACCGTCCGGCCTGGCAGGTTCACGTAGCAGCCGTCCTCGTCACGAACATCGCCGATCACCCAGACCGCAAAGCGATCGTTGCGAAGCCGGGCGACCGCATCGCGGATGATCGCGCCATAGGCTGCGAAGAAATCCTCGCGGCCCATGTTCGAGAGATCGGCCGGATCGTCCGAATAGCGTTCAAGATTCCAATAAGGCGGACACGAGAAGATCAGATCGGCTTCGATGTCGGCTGCGAGCCGCGCGATCTGGCGCGCATCGCCTTGCCGCCATTCGGGCGTCGGATCGCCCGCAAGATTAAGCTGCGCGATGTTGGCGGCCACCTGCTCGGAGCGGAGCTCAATGCCGATATAGCGGCGCCCGAGCCGGGAGGCGATGACGCCGCGCACCGAACCGCCGGCAAACGGATCGAGCACGGTGCCATTCGGCGGACAGAACCAGCGATAGGCGATCTCGCAAATCACCGGATCGAAGATCGATGTGCCCGATCCGACCTCGAGGATCGCTTGCGAAACCGGATCGAGATCCTCGGCGTCGCGAACACCCTTGGCGAAGGTGAGATTCGTCATTGCAATTGCCGGCCGCGCCCGTCGCCGCGGGCCTTTGATTTGGAATAATCGGCGGCCGGCAAGGGTGAACCGCCCGGCGCTGCCGCCTTTGCGATCCGCTCGCGATCAAGCGGGCGTGGGCTGCCGCCGGGAGCCGCGCCGCGCCCAAGTTCGGAGCGGATACCGAGGTCGATCCAGGCTCGCTTGCGATCCTGCCACCAGCCCTTGCGGGCATCGAGCACGCTGAATGGCGGAATCCCGAACCGCTCGGCCAAGGTGGCGGACGGCTCGGACGCCGACGATCCGGCGGGAGGAGAGCCGGTCTCGTCGGCGTCCTTGCCCCCTAGCGTGGCGCCGTCGATTGAATCAAGGATGCGCAGCAGGTCGGCGTCGCTGAAGCCGAGCACATCCAAATCGAATTCATCCTCGCGAAGCGCGGCGAGTTCGGCGCGAAGCATCGCCTCGTCCCAGCCGGCGTTCTCCGCGATCCGGTTGTCGGCGATGATGAGCGCGCGGCGCTGCGCTTCGCTCAGGTGATCGAGCACGATCACCGGCACTTCCGTGAGACCGAGGCGCTTCGCCGCGAGCACGCGGCCATGGCCGGCCACGATCACATCGTCAGCGCCGATCAGCACGGGGTTTACGAAACCGAATTCGGCAATCGATGCGGCGATCTGCGCGATCTGCTCCTCCGAATGGGTCCGCGCGTTGCGAACATAGGGGATCAGCCGCTCGATCGGCCGCGTCTCGATTTGCAAGCGATTTCTCCGTTGCGCCGGCGCTTGTGCGCACCGCGCACCCGAAGGTGCGCACCCAAGGTGCGCAACCGGAATTCGTGCCTGTCGCTAGATTTCGATCGGGCCTTTGCCGCCCGCATACGCTCGGCGGTGAGAAGAACCTAATGCCGGCGGGGATGGGCGGGCGCGCGTCCCGCGATCATGCCAGCAAACATGCCGAAAAGCGTTTCATTGTTGAAGCCAAAAGTTCGACGTGTTTTGCGGTTTATACGCTGACTAAAGCAGGCCTTCGCGACGTGCTTCGTCGATGGTTGCGGTCACGCCTTTCTTGCGGCCCTTCTTGACGCCCGCGAAGTACTTGGAATTGAGCCGGTTTGCGATGGTGATCAGCGACGCAACCCACCGCCGCCATGCTACGGCGCGCGATAGGCCAACGCGCCAGCAGATCGGCTTCCAGCGAACGCCCTCGGCCCGCAGCCACACGATCCGGGCGTCGTCGGGTTCAAGCCACGTGAGCCACGTGAATGTCTCCTCCATGCGGCTGATCGCCTGCGGCGTAGGCGCGATCCGCGGCATCCGCGCAGGATCGTAGCCGTAGGCTTCGACGGCGGCTCGGATCATCGGTGGCCATGTGCTGAAGTAGCCTGGCACACGGGTGTCGGGCAGGCGGCGGAGCGTTGACGCTGCCTCTTCGAATCGTTCCTCGATGTCCTTGGGCGTGTATTTCATCTCGCGCGGGCCTCGCTGACCAGTTGGGAGAGGATGGCCGCATAGCCGGCGACATCTTTGATGCTATCGGCGTGCGACCAGTTGTGGCTGAGCCGCGCGAGCTTCACGCCTATCATGCACAAGGCGACCTGCTCGGGTTCGACTTGGAAGCTCAAGATCACCGTCCAGATGCGCGCGATCTCGTCGAACAGCTTGGCGGGAGCGCCGTATTGGTCTTCGCGATCGGTGAGGACATCGGCGAGCTCGTCGAAGAATTCTGCCCTGCCCATGGTCATGTTCCGATCCCGTTGGAGATCGCCCAATCGAGGATGGCGAGCGCATCGGCCTCGTTGTCGTCCTTCGGCGCATGGCCGCGGGCGCGCACGGCCTTGATCACGTCGTCTTTCGATGCGTTTCCCTTGCCGGTAGCATGGCGCTTGATGGTTGCGACCGGCACGCCGAGATAGGGCACCGCATGCCTCTCGCACCACGCGGTGAGATGGGCGAGGAAACCGCCGTAAACCTGCGCGGCGAGTGTGCCGGCATGCGCGCGAACCTCTTCGAACACCACGACACCGAACGGCCCCGAGGCATTCGTCGCGTCGGCCAGAAACCGCTCGAATCGGAGGAACGCCATGCCGGCGCCTTCGAAGCGGCCGGGCCTGAACTCGCTCACGCCGGAAGCGATGCGGCCCGAGCGGGGCAGCACCGCCCAGCCGCAGCGCGAGCCGAGATCGAGCGCGAGGATGGCACGCGGCGGAAGCGTGGCGACACGCGGCGCCGGCGGCGTTTGAATTGGTTCGGCAAGGGCAACGGCGAGCATGGGTCCTCCAAACTTCAGAACGGGATTTCATCTCCGCGCGACCAATCGATCGGCGCTTTGCGACGAATGCCGGTGACGGCGGCGCCGGGGAATTTCTGCTTGACGGTGAGAACGTCCTCGCCGAGCGCCTCGATCAGGATCGCGATCTCGGCCGTGGTGAACACGCGGCCTTCGCGCGCAACGTGGTGGGCTTCGTCTTCACTGCGAACGAGCGAGATGATTTCGCCGGTCGAAGGGAGGACACATTCCCAGACCTGCGGCGCGAGCGGCTTCGCCCCGGCTTCGTGCGCGGCGCGGTCAAGCGCATCCCAGGCGCGCCGCATCCCTTCGACTTGCGCGGCGACGAAGCGTTCTTCGCCCGAGCGCAGGGCCGCATCGAGCCGATCCTTCTGTTCGTCGAATTTCGCGCGGAGGAAATCCGAGACGAGCAGCCGAAGGCGACCGACGCCCCACTTGCGTTCCATCGCGAGCGCCACCTGGTCGAGGCCATCGACCATCGCCTGAATGCGATACGTCGAGGGCGCCATCGCATCGGCGATCGGACTCAAGGCTCGCGTCGCGCGCCTCATGGCGCCAGCCTGAGCCATGGCGCGCGAGCCGCCGCGCACCGGCGGCGACGCGCGCAGGGGGTATGGGGGATATTTCTTCCCGCCTGTCGCCGCTTTGTTTTCAATGAGTTATGCATGGTGTCTCCGCGTCTCCGCCTTCTTCTCCGCCAAGCAAAATCAGTGATTTAGGAAGGGTGTCTCCGCTGTCTCCGCCGCCCTTTCAAAGCCATTGCGCGACCCTCAGCCCGTTCAGTTTCGCCTTGCGGTCGCTCACACCGATCGTGACGACGCCGTTGGTGAGCCAGTCGGCGACGAGCTTGTCTGCGGCCTTGCGGGCCATCCTCGCGTGCTGGACGAGGTAGTGGCCGAGGTAGCGCGCGCCGCCGCGCGGCGAATGGGAGAACGGCGTGCCGTCGTCGAAGCGCCGCTGGATTTCCTTCAGCACCTCACGCGCCTGCGCCATCGTGAACTCGGGCTCGGCGCCGGCGCCGGGTTCCGTCTCGAGCTGGACCAGCAGCCCGCTGTCCTCGCGCGTGTAGGTGTGGGCGTTATAGTCGGCTTCGTCGTTTGCCTTGACGACCGCGCCACGGACGATGCGCCCGCGCTCGAACGGGATCTGGAGCGTATTGCAGATCGGTCGCGCAGCCTCGTCGTCGAATTTCCAAAGCGTGTATGCGAGCCGCGCGCCGTCAACGAGCGCCGTGGTGCCGCGGATCGCCTCGCGCGCATCATCGCCGTCGGCGATGCGGAGCATGCCGTCTTTGCGCATGTGATGCGTGAGCAGGATCGTGGCGCCGGTCGCGGTGGCGAGCTCGGCCATTGCTGACCACAGGAACTGCGCCGCGGCGGGATCGGCGTTCACGTCCGCCAGGACGAAAGCCTGCAACGGGTCGATCACGACGAGCCGCAGCTCCGGCAATTGCATGAGCTGGCGTTTGAGGTCATCGAAGAAGGGCGTGCGCGCGAGGGCCTTGCCGTTGGTGGCGATCAAAGGGCGCGGCCCGCCGGCGTCCGGCAGCGGCAATACGATCAGCCGCTTCGGACGGCGCAACCGGCGCGCCTCGGGATCAATGCGGTTGAGCCGCCGGTGCACGGCATCGAAGCTGTCCTCGGCCGTGATCACTACCGCGGTGCCTTCGATCGCGATCCGGCCCCCGAGAATCTTGCGCGGCTGTTCGAGCCCCGCGACGCCGGCGGCGATTTGAAGCGCAAGATCGAGGGCGAGATAGCTTTTGCCGAGGCCGCCCATGGCGGCGATCAGCGCCGCCACGCCGAGCGGGATCGTGCCGCGGCAGAGCCAGCTTATTGGACGTGCTTCGCCGGCGTATCGGTCCGCCGTCCATTGCAGGAGATCGATGCCGGGTGCGGGCTTGTCATCGACGGCATGTTCAGGGTTCTCGATGCCCCACTTCCGGCGCCCGCCGGCGATCATCGAGCCAATCTCGCGACGGGTCTGCGCGATCGTGTAGCCGGGAAGCGTCAGCGCTTCCGCCGCGGTGAGGATTTCCGCGTCAGACCAGCCGCGGGCAATCCAGTGGCCCGTGAGGCGAACGAGATTGTCGTGCCAGTGATCGCCGGCACGGACCCGCGCAAGGCAGGCTTCGACGGAGACTTGCGTTGAGCCGATTTGCAGAGATGCATGTGAGTGGCGAGGCGCTTCGGCGGCTTCCGCGCTCACATCAACCGGCGCTCCGCGCTCAGGCCTGAGCGGCGCTTGAGTCGGCGGAAATGCCTTGGCGATCTGCTCAGGCAGATACGCTTTCGGCCGGCCGTCATCGAACGTCATGAAATCCGTTCGCTCGATGACGCGGCCTTCCTTGACCGGCCAGGCGATCGAGCCGCCAAGCCGCATGACGCGACTCGGATTCACCACCGTGGTGTCGCCGCCGAGCGCTTCCGCAAGCGCGAGGTTCTGAATGCGGCAGGCGTGTGGGTCGCGCTCGGGCCGATTGAGTCGCCACAGCATCTGGGCGCGCATATGCGGCTGGCGACCCGTGACCACCACGCCCGTGGGCGGGCAACCGCGATGCCGATAGCTCGTGACCGCAGTTGCGGTCGTGTCGTCGTCTATATCGACATAGAAGGTGGTGAGCGCGAGGAAGTCTTCGTCCTTGCAGCGCCCGAACGGCGGAATGTCAGGCTTGCGAAGCGCCTGGCCGATATAGACGTTCTGCCCCGGTCTGCGATTCTCCGCGAGCGCGCGTTCGACCAATTCATCGAGCTGGTCGGTGCCGAAGATCGCAGCGTGGCGTAGCCGCCCGTCGCGGCCGTCCGTCCAGGCAAGCTCTATCCGTCCTTCGTGGCAGCCATCGAGAAAGCCTTCGAACAGATGGGCCACATGACGGCGCATCTGCTCGCGGTCGGGCTCGATCATGGGCTGGACGTTCGAAGCTTCCATTGTGGGCGCACGCGGAGCGGCCGGCGAGCCGAAGCTCGCCGGCGCTTTCGATCAGAACAGGGGTTCGGCGAGCGGCTCCGCCGCGGGCTTCGCGGCGGGAGGCGGCACGTGCTGGGCAGGCTTCGCCGCCGGCGCAGCGCCCTTCCAAACATCGGCTTCGTCAACCGGACTCTCATCCGGCAGATCGTCGGGACGATCGACCCACTTCACGATGTCGAGCTTCGGCCGATAGTTGGTGCCGTACTTGTCCTTCATCGGCTCAGAGCCGGAGCACGACACGACGGGCACCTTGCTGCGGTTCTCGGCCTTGGCGCTCTGTTCCTCGAAGGTGGCGTAGAGCTCGCGGATCGCATTCGACAGATGAATTGATGCGGACGAGAACTCGACCGCGCCGCCGAAGAATTTTGGGCTGTAGGCGGCCACCACAAACCCGCGCTTGAAATCCTCGCCGGGGCTCGGCGCCGCACGATCGAGCGACGGATCGATCAAGCGCTCCGGCGCTTGTCCTTCGCGGAAGCGAAGCCAGCCGGTTCGGATGTTCTTGAGATCGAGTAGGAAGGTCGGGCGCGTGATTTCCTGATCGCCGCCTTCCGGCGAACGGACGAACCACTTGTCGGCTTTCGCATTGTATTTGACGTAAGGCTTGATCGTGCCGGAACCACCGATGTTGAGACCCATTGCGTTTCTCCTTTCGCGTTGAAGGTTGATTCAGAAGCCGAAGACTTCCCGGCCCGCGGCGCGCGTGGACGGCTCGGACCACCAGAAGGCATCGAAGTCGGGGACGATCAGGCCGGCGAGCTCGCGTGCATCGTTCGAGATCGCGAGAAAGCGGCTAAGCGAGAGCGCGATCGTGCGCAGCGCCGACAGATGGCGGCCGATGTCATCGCCCGACATCTCGTAGACCGTGACCTGGCGCTTGTCGGTCTTGCCCGGCGCGGGTTTCGCGTAGGCGAAGCGCATCCCGAAATTGCCGTGCGCGGATGCGTAGACGGCGCCTTGCCGCCCGTGCGCATCGCCGATCTGTGACGGGAATCGCTCCGTCGTCTTGAGATCGACGATCAGGCCATGATCGGAAAAGCGCCAATCGATGTAGCCGATCAGCGGAACGGCCACGTCGTCGAGGCGGACTTCGATCTTCTCCTGATAGCCGTCCGGCGTGCCGTATTGCTTGAGTTCGGAAAGCGCGCCGCGGACCCAGCCCGCAAGCTTCTTGCGCTCGTCTTCGCGGCGCGGATCGGTGCTGAGCGCCGTTTGCCGGATGAACTCGCGCTCGGCGCCTTCAATGCATTCGTCGATCGAGAGGCGGGGATTCGTGAGCCCGAGGTGAACTCCGTGCTCGACCGCCTTGCCGCGCGCCGCGGTGATGCCGGGCGGCGTTCGCCGGCCAAGCAGCCGCTCCATGATCCACAGCGCCGGCTGCGCGGCCCAGAGGTTGAGCGAAGAGGCGGAGAGATGCTCAATGCCGTGACGTTCAAAGGGGCTGGTCATCGGCGCGCCCTCATCAGCACCAGCGCGGCGCGGTGAACGAGATCGTCGGCGTCCTCGAGGAATTCGATGTCGGCATCGCGGAACGCCGCGCCGAGCTTCAGCTCGATGTCGCCGATCAGGTCGAGCCGTTCGAACGGATCGAGCTGCCAGAGACGATCCTGGTCGGATGGGAATTTGCCGAAGCGCTCGAAATAGGAGAGCAGCACGGCATTGGCGGCGAGCGCGCGCGCCTCGCGGCGCCCGGTGACGGGCAGCGCAGTCATCGCGCACCTCCCGCATGGGACGCCTTGCCGCCGATCGGGCCGTGTTCGCGCGAGGTCAGCCAGTCGCGAAATGCCTCGGCGCGGTAGAGGACCTTCCGGCCGATCCGCACGCAGGGCGGACCGATGCGCCGGGTTTCCCAGCGGGCGAGCGTGTCCGACGAGACCCCGATTTGCGCGGCGACTTCAGCTCGGGTGAGCCAACCTTCGAGAAGGCCAGCCGGTTCGGGTAAGGGTTCTGGACGTTGACCTTCCATGAAATTTTGCCTTCGTCGTGCGATGTCCGATGCAGACGAATGGCATCACGGAAGGCGCCCGAGACCGGAGGCAGAAAGGGGCAGAAACCGGCGGAAACGGCGACGGAATGTCAGAATTTGAAGCAGAATCAGTAAGATAGACGACGGCTGCGCTACCGACTTGGCGCATCGAGTACGAATCCGGCGGAAACCGGCAAAAAGGACTCGACTCCCAGACTTCTAGAACGTAAGAAGAACATGACTGTTAAGCGAATGGTCAACGGGAGGCCCAAGGAATGGTAGTTCAGGTCGAATATCCCTGCTTTGCCTCGGGCGAACCGAGGCGGTTAGCGGCGAAGACGGTAGGCGCGGTGGCGACGGCACTACGGCAGCGGCTTGCCGGTGTCGTCGCCCGGCCGCTCGATGTGGACGCCCTGGTGCACAGAACAAAGCGGCTATGGGTCAACGGGCGGGTGCTCAACGTCGCCTGGGACATCGACCACCCCGTGCACGATGACGGTGGCGAGGCTGTACTCGGTGTCTGCGAGCACGATCCTGCCGAGCCCGGCACGGTCATGATCAGTCTGAATGGCGAGGTCTTGCAGGATCAGCCGGAGCTGTTGCGTTCGACCGCCGTCCATGAGCTCGGACATGCCGTGTTCGACATGCCGGCGGCGCTGACGGCGGAAAGCGCACGCGCCTTTCGGAGCGGTTTGAAAGCGCCCGCCAAGGACGCGCCGATCGACTGGCGGGAATGGCGTGCCGACGAGTTCATGGGTGCGTTTCTCGCGCCGAAGCGCCAGCTGGCCAGGGCCTTCGCGCGCGAAGCTTCGGCGCTCGGTGCGACGATCCGATGGAATGTCATCGACGAGATCCCGACGCCGTGCATCGCGGCGAAGGAAGTGGGCGGCTCGGAGATCGATGCGATTGCCTGTGCGCTTGCCGAGGAGTTTGGCGTCACCGAATCCTTCATGGGCGTGCGCTTTCGCAAGTATCGGCTGGTCTGCTGAGGCAGGGCGCGATGGGATTCGGACTCACCGTCAGAGCAAAGCGAACCGACCAGGGCATCGGTCTCAACGACTTCGCCGAACGGCTCGGCGTATCGCCGGCCTATTGGTCGCGCGTCGAGCGGGAACAGGAAAACCCGCCGCGAGATGAGCTCGTCGAGCGGGCGGCGGCGATCCTCGGTGTCCGCATGGACGATCTCTTCGTCGAAGCAGGCCGCCTGCCCCCGGACATGCGCGGCGATCTCAAGCAGGTGGTGCAGGCGTATCGGCGCCTGCGGCAGCAAGGACATCGATGATCTGCTTAGGGAATGCCGAAAATGTCTCTGCCTCCGCGATCCTTCTATTCCCTCACCGAAGTGGCCGTGCGCTGGTCGGTGACGCCGTTCGACGTGATCGGCTGGTCAACCGACGGATTGCTGGCACTTTCGATTGCATTGCCGCCCGTGAAGACCGAACCGGCCGAAACGCTATCAGGCCTGGCCGATGTCGAGGCGCCGCATCTGCTGCCTTTGTTCCGGCGCGACGGTGCGCCGAGCCCGTCGGTCTTGGTCCGTCGCGTGAAAGCCGGCGAACGCGGCCTTTGCTGGATCGTCGAGCCAACGGACGGCATCACAATCACCGCGGCGGACGTGCTTGTCCGGCGGGCCGAGGTTGAGCGCTTCGAACGGCAATACGGGTTTTTCAACGGATTGCATGTGCCTGAAGCAAGCGGCGAAGGAACGGCGCGCCGGCGGGCCGGTCCGGGCGTGCCGCCGCGTCACGATTGGGATGCTTTTTACGGCGCGCTCACGCGTCGCATTCACGACCATGGCGTGCCCGCGACCCAGGCCGAGCTGGTCCGCGATATGATCGCCTGGTTCGAGGCGCGCGATGTCGAACATGCGCCCGACGAAAGCACGATCCGGCGGAAGATCACGCCGGTTTGGCGGGAATTGAGTCGGGCCTAATCCCGCGCTCCGCAAAGCGTTGTTCCACGTTGTGGCAAGTAAGCTTGACAGGGGTCTCCAGATGTGAGATTTATTCCCTTGGAACAACGGAGAACAACATGACCGCCCCCTCTCGCGCCTCCAAGACTCGCTCTAATCGACCTGGTTGGAGTGTAACATTTCGCCACCCCCTCCGGACCGACAGCCGGGGTCAGCGCGGCCTTAAGGTGCGCCGCGGCCTGGGCACCGCCGACGATGCTGAGGCCGATCGGCTTGTCGCCCAGTTAAACGAGCTCCTTGAGGACGAGAGCTGGTGGAGTGGCGATCGGCGGGCAGAAGCGGAGCGCAAATTCAGCCCGGTTGTTGTCTCGGCGTTCTTTGACGGAATCGAAGCCGGCTCGGTAGACTCGCAGGCTAGGCGTGATCAGGTCATCCCTCTACCAAACGGCGAAGACGGGTACAGCCACATTCTCTTCCTTGGAACGACTGGCGCAGGGAAGACGACGCTTCTTCGGCATGTGATCGGGGCCGATCCGATCGAGGATCGATTTCCGTCCACCTCGACGGCGAAGACGACGACAGCTGACATTGAGATCATCACGGCGTCGGGGCCCTTCCGTGCCGCCGTCACGTTCATGCCTGAACACGAAGTCAGGGCTCACATTGAGGAGTGCTTGGAAGAAGCCTGCCTCGAAGCTGTCCAGTGCCGTCCAGATGCGAAGATCATGGGAGCGTTCTTGCAGCATCGCGAGCAGCGCTTTCGGCTGTCCTACATCTTGGGTTCTTGGACAGAGAGGTCGGAGGCTGACGAATCCGAATTTGCGTTCGAGGATGAGGAGCCGACCGAGGGCGATATCGATGAGGGCGAGGCCGTCGGACCAGAGGAGCGATCCCGCAATCTAACGCGGCTTCGGGGATACCTGGAGCGGATCAAGAAAGTCGCTGATGAGGTCGAAAAACGTGTGTCAAAGACTTTGGGACCGCTTCTGGATCAGAAGACGGCCGACGATCGCGCCGCCTGGCTTGAGCTATTCGGGAACGAGGCGTTCGCGCATAAAGAGTTCGCGGAGATCGCTCTCGACGTCATAGATGACGTCTCAGATCGGTTTTCCGTCATCAGCGCCGGTACTATTGAGCGTGGAACAACCGGATGGCCGATCCTTTGGTCTTATGACAATGAGGATCGGGGCGAGTTCCTCTCCCATGTGCGATGGTTCTCAAGTAATCATCACAAGCAGTTCGGTCGCCTGCTCACGCCGCTCGTTGACGGAATACGGGTTCAAGGCCCTCTCCATCCTTCGAGTGCAGAACTGAACGGCGCAAACAGGCTGGTGCTGCTCGATGGTCAGGGGCTTGGCCATACGGCGACCACCGCGTCGTCTATTTCGACCAGGATCACGCAACGGTTTGACTCCGTCGACATGATCCTGCTTGTGGACAACGCTCAACAGCCAATGCAGGCCGCACCTCTTGCGCTCTTAAGGGCGGTCGGTAGCGCTGGTTTTGCCGACAAACTTGCTATTGCCTTCACGCACTTCGACCAAGTGAAAGGCGCCAACCTCGGCTCATTTGAGCAGAAGCGTGAACATGTGGTCGCGTCTGTCGCGAACGCGATTTCAAGCTTGCGAGATATCGTCGGCGCCGGGGTTGCCGGAGCACTGGACAGGCAAATCGAAAGGCAGTCGATCTTTCTCGGTGGCCTTGACCGGCCCACGGCGAAAATTCCCGTCGGGTATAAGCGCGAGCTGGGCCGCCTCATCGAGGCGATGCAACAGGCTTCAGCGCCCGAAGAGCCCGTCGAGTGTGCGCCTCAATACGAGTTCAAGGGTCTTGAGATCGCAATGCACGATGCGATCGACGCGTTTCGCGACCCCTGGAGGGCGCGGCTCGGCCTTTCGTATCACGATGCAATTGCCAAGGAGCATTGGACGCGGGTCAAGGCGCTCAGCAGGCGGTTGGCGAACGGGTGGGCTGATGAGTACGACACCCTCACGCCTGTCGCCGATCTCTTGGCGCGACTCCAGGAGGAAGCATCGAAGTGGCTAGACCGACCGGCTGGTTGGACGCGACAGCCGAAGGACGACGAGGAGCGCGAGGCCGCTTTGGACCAGATTCGGCGAGCTGTGTTTGCTCGCCTGTATGAGCTCACGAAGCACCGCCTCAGGGACGACCAAGTCGCCGCGTGGAGAGTTGCGTACGACCATAGCGGAACCGGATCGGCTACGCGTCGCGCAAGGACAATTGACGACATCCATCGGGCTGCGGCGCCCAACATCAGTGCTGCGATGAGCCAGGATGCGCGAGAGTTCTTGACTAAGCTATATGCAATTCTGCGAAACGCGATCGAGGGCGCCGGGGGCAAGATTCTGCCGGTTGCTGGTTGACCTGCGTGTTCCTCGCTCGCCCATCCGCTTCTTACCAACGTATTGCAAGGGGGATATCCTTGATGGCCGAAGAATGTCTGAAACAATTGAAGACACAGAAACTTCGAAGGATCGACGACCTGCCTACCGCCACCGGCGTGTACGCGCTCGCCGATCACGTGGGCGATCTCCACTATATTGGCATCACCGAGGTGGGCTCTTTTCGAGATCGCATTTACAGTCGGCACGTCAACGGCAGCGAAGAGCGCAGCCATAAACTCGCCTGCAACTATAACCTCGGGCGGATGTGGCGGGACCGAAAGTGCGCTGACCATGTGCCCCGAGATGCCAAAATTAGTAAGGACCTTCGTCGCGAGTTCATTCGGCGTCATTGCTTGGCGGCATGTGTGCCACTGGATCTCGCAAAGCCTGCGCTTGAAGCCTTGGAGAAAGAACTGTTGCTGATCGCTCCGCCCGAAATGACCAGCTGGAATAGGACAAGGAAGCGGGTGAATCGTCTTCCCGAGCCTCGCGATTTGGTGGACGCCCTGATCTCAGAGCTGAGGTTGAGCGGGGATGAACGGGCTGCGCTGGAAAGGCAGGAAGCGCTTTTCGCGATACATGGGCACAAGTCGTTGGTGTCTGATTCCAGCGTCTCACGCCGCGTGCCCTGACGAAGTATCGCTTTGGACCAGCTTAAGCTTCGGTCGCAGCACGTTGCCAACCTGATCGAGCCCTTCGCGAAGCGGGTCGTCGTAGAGATGTGCGTACCGGAGCGTCGTCTGGGCCTGCGTGTGACCGAGCAGGCGGCCGACCATCGGCAGCGTCATGCCGCCGGAAACGAGCAGCGAGGCGAAGGTGTGGCGAAGATCGTGGATGCGGGTGTCGCCGAGCTTCGCCTTCCTGCGCACACCCTCCCAGAAGTTCTGGATGTCGGTCAGCGGATTGCCTTTGATGTCGCCGGGGAAGACCCACGGACAATCGGCGGGCACGCTCGACCGGATTGTTCGCAATAATTCGACCGCCGCTTGTGAGAGCGGCACCCGATGAAGCCGGCGCTGCTTCGTGGTTGCAGCCGGCTTCGTCCAGATCCCGTTTTCAAGATCGAACTGGTCCCAGCGCGCGTTCATCGCTTCGCCCCGGCGCGCGCCCGTGAGCAGAAGCAGGCGAATGACATTGGCGCAGCGCCGGTTCGGATGATCGGCCAGGACCTCGGCGAGGCGCTTGATCTCGTCGGCCGATAGAAACCGATCGCGCGGCATCTCAGGGAAGCGTGAAAATCCGGCCGCGGGATTGTCGGTGCGTATCTGCCATCTGATCGCGAGATTAAACATCTTGCGGAGGATTTCGCCAACGCGGTTTGCCCTAACAGGCGTCGGTCCGAACCGGGCGCCCTTCATCTCGGGTCGGCGAGGACTCTGCTTGGGCGGATGCTTGCGCGGGCGAGGTCGCCCTTTAGAGACCTTGGCGAGCAGCCGATCGACATCCTCCGGCGTGATGTCGGCGACCTTGCGGGTGCCCCATTCCGGCTCGACGAGCTTGCGTAGTAGCGATGTCCGATCACTGAAGCTTCGCGGCGCGAGTTGGACCGCGTGTTCTCTGAGATATCGGTCGATCAGATCGGACATGGTCGGCGCATTGCGGTGATCGATGCGGTTGCCGAGCGGATCGTTGCCGGCATCGACTTCGCGCTTGAGCCGCTTCGCTTCCTCGCGCGCGGCAGTCACCGACCAGTCCGGCCAGGAGCCGATGGTGAAATGACGCGCTCGGCCGGCGATGCGATATCGGAGGACGAACGCGCGCTTGCCCGAGCGATAGACGCAGATCGCGAAGCCCGTCACTTCGTCATCGTAGACGAGAACGTCGCGATCGATTTCCGGCACCATCGCCTTGATGGCGCGCTCGGTCAGATGTTGCTTCATGCCTGTCAGTGAGCGGTGGGACTTGGCGGCAGGCAAGATGCTCTTTTCGAGCGGGAGCGCTTAGGCGGAAACAGGCGGAAAGCGGCGAAGCTTCCGATCGCACAGCGCAAGGATGATCGGCCAAAGAATCGGCCAGAACGAGCTGACGCGGGTGCGAATGAATAGCGGCGCCAGTTACTTACGCCTTGTCACAGATCGGCCAACCCACGCGCACTCCATTGGGCGTGTGACCTTCAGGTTATTTTTCGGATGGGTGTGGCAAGGATCGGAAGGCAAGTTCATCCAACTCGCTGACGCGACGGTCGTTTTTCAACTCCGCAATACCTCGCCCGTCATAACGGAGTCGTCATCCGTTCGATGCGGTCCGACGCCGTTGACTGCGGTTGAATGCCGTCGGAAAATTTCGCTATTGCAACGAGTTACGCCGTAAGTGCCTGATTTATCGCGGCTCCGATGTTCTCGATTCGTACCGCTCATAACCTGAAGGTCGTCAGTTCAAATCTGGCCCCCGCAACCAACCAATTCCTGCGATAGCCGCCGAAGGCGCCCCGGAACGGGCGCCTTCTGCGTTTTCAGGCCGTTCCGCGATGACCG
>Ga0182735_1000139_pt1 | contig 92498 bp, 90 predicted proteins | sample eDN5th30CKraftMG_FD_128524 | JGI IMG/M metagenome (GOLD analysis project Ga0182735, IMG submission 128524) | Enriched Miracle-Growth compost microbial communities from Emeryville, California, USA - eDNA 5th pass 30_C Kraft MG (version 2) (version 2) ... | reverse complement strand
GACCTTGCGCGCTTGTGGCGGCATTAGCAAGCAATCAAATAAGGCAGTTGGTCCCGCGCGCTCGCCGCCGGTTCCGTAAGGCGCCTGCGCGTCGCCTAGGTGACGACGATCTGACCTTTTTGCACGTACTCGGTAACGTCGAGATCAAAGCGCTGCACGACAGCGAGATCGTCGGCCAGGTTCGGCGGTGCGAAGTGCAAGAAGTAAGACGCGTTCCGGCTCTTCGAGCGCTCAATCTCAGTGTCGGACAGCTTTTGCCCCACATAGATACCGTCGCCCACCTCGTGCCCTTCGACCATCAAAGTTTGCTTCACAGTGAATTTCATAGGTTTGATGGTCATAGCTATTCCTCCGTGGGGTTGCCGTTAGAACCAATGCCACCCCGCTCTCGAAAAGTCGCCGATAACGAAGATCAGTGCGTCTTTCCGAGGAAAACGTAGCACCTTTTTAAAGTGCAAGCACAGAAGCATGAACTGCTACGCCTGATGAGTCGATAGGCAATCCTCCCGGTCGGCTGGCCGAGGCGAAACAAAGTTTCAGCGCGGTACGGATGAAGATAAGTGCAGAGCATAGCCCCTACCCTCGACAGCGCGGAAAATAACAGCAGATTGGGTACACCGAAGGGCGCCACGCCGCGCCCTCCAACAATATCATCGAAGCGATGGAACACTATAATTAAGCTCTTGAATGGATTCGCACGCTCGCCCCACTGGTTTGACTAGACCTAACGCACTGAGATTTCCCAGCGGCGTGCGGCGGCCTGCCCTGTGCGGAACGGCTGATATGGCACCGTCTCCACACGGTCCGTTTACCGAAAAAGGTCAACAAACGCGGACGAACCCCTGCCTCGCCGATGTCCGCTATCGGCCCAAAGCGGACATCGGTTCGGCCACAGAGTTAGCGGAGATATTTCCGGTCTCAAGATAAAGGGTCCAGAACGATACCGCATCGGCCCCAAATCGCTCCAGGCATCTCTCGAACGCAATTGGATCGACATGCTTCCACACTGCTGCGGCCACGTCGGCGATAACGGAATTGGGTGACAGATTGTGGTTTCTACGGACCGATTGCACCTCGGCGGTCATTGAGTCGCGAGTGTCGAATGGCACAGGGCGCGCGTCTATATCCCAATCGGAGATAAGGATTGCGCTGAGAACGGTCGGCAGCAGGGCCGCAAACTCTATAACCTGCTGCACCGTCAGTCGTCTGCGAAAAACGATCAGGGTGCCATATACACCCTGATATGTCTGATTTCGCGTAACGCTGTCCATGCGGACCTGTGCGTCGCGTAGGAAGGCCTCGAATTCTTCTGTGGCGCGGCTATGGCGCATGGGAATGGTCATAATCTTACTTCTAGGCAAGTGTGGATGCATGGTCCAGACGGCTGATCTTGTCCAGGTCATCAGGAGGCCGAGCCTGGTCACATCGACGTGCCGATGTCGGCTCATGCCATGACCGCTTCTGATGCAAAGCCGTCGTTACGAGTGACCCGGAGTTGGCTCGATCAAGATGCCTTGCCAGCGTCTTCGCCTTGAAGAGATTTGAACCGCTGACGTGTAGCTCCAGGAGCGCACAACATCGGTGATCATCCAACATCGTCAATTAGTTGGCCTACCTATTCCGGTAAGCTGATGAACGACATTTATAGCGCCGCACTTGCATGCGGCAGACTGTCATAGGCACCCCAGATTGCCTGGTCGAAATTGATGATCGCACCGGTCATCAGACCGGATTCCTCTGATGCGAGGAATGCGATTGCCCGGGCGACTTCATTCGGATCGATCAGGCGGCCATTGGGTTGTGCGACGACGGCCTTCTCCAGCCAATCGGCCGGCTGGCCATCCAGCTCGCGCTGTGTCCTGTCCTCACCTTCCGACGCCATCCAGCCGATATTCAGGCTGTTCACGCGGATGCGGTTCCTCAGTGCGGCGTAGGCGGTGTTGCGCGTCAGCGTGTCGAGCGCGCCCTTGGAGGCGCTATACGCTGCTAGGAACGGCTGTCCGCCCATCGACGACATGGTCGAGATGTTGACGATCGTTCCCGCAATGCTGTCGCGCTTGAAAAGCTCGATCGCGCCTTGCATGAGGAAGAACGGTGCCCGGGTGTTGACCGCGAACAACTGGTCGAAGAGGTCTGGGCTGGTGTTGAGGATCGTGCCGCGATTTGTCATGCCAGCCGCATTGACCAGGCAGTCGAGCCGGCCGAATGTCTTGTCGGCGGCGGCGATGACGGACTTGCAGTCGTCCACATCAGACAGATCGGCTTTGACGAAGACGGTTCTTGCGCCCAGGGCTTCAAGTTGGGCCGCCTGCGCCGCGCCTTTTTCTTCCGACCGGCCGCAAATGACCAGCCCCTTCGCGCCGCGCGCCGCAAGAAGCCTTGCTGTTGCGGCACCAAGGCCCTGCGTGCCGCCGGTTACGACGACGATCTTGTTTTCGAACTGTGCCATTTACATTCCCTCTCGTGCGCCTGCGCGTTGCTGTTGCGGTTCGGTTCGTCCAGTGTGCTCTAAGCGAACTGCAACGGTAACCATCCGCCATTGTGCTTCTCATGGCTGTCGACGACGGCGTCGACGAAGGCCACGCCTTTGAGCCCATCATAGGAGGAAGGAACTCCCTCCCCGAACGGCCCGGCCGAAGCCCCGCTTTCCCTCGCCCGGATGACGGTGGCGAAGCCGGAATAGAGGTTCGTGAAAGCTTCGATATAGCCTTCGGGATGGCCCGGCGGTGTGCGGGTTCGAACTCGCGCGCCATCGGTGAGATCGTCACGGCCTCGCTTGATCGTTGCCGGGGCGCCGAAGAGCCCCGTGAAGATCAGCTCATTCGGCTGTTCCTGATGCCAGGCGAGGCTGCCCTTTTCGCCGAAGACCCGGAGCCGCAGGCCATTCGACTGGCCGATCGCGACCTGGGAGGACCACAAAAGGCCGCGCGCGCCGCCTTCGTAGCGGATCATCACATGGGCATTATCATCCAGTGCGCGGCCCTCGACGAAGGTCGCGAGATCGGCGGCGACGGCTTCGGCCTTCAATCCGGTTACGAAGCCCGCGAGATGATAGGCATGCGTGCCGATATCACCGATGGAACCGCCGCGTCCGTTCTTCTTCGGATCGGTGCGCCAGGCCGCCTGCTGGTTGCCTTGCAGTTCGATCCCCGTCGCCATCCATTCCAACGGATATTCGACCTGCACCACGCGGACCTTGCCGAGGTCTCCGCGCGCAACCATTGCCCGTGCCTCATGGATCATCGGGTAGCCGCTATATGTATAGGTGACCCCAAGGAAACGCCCCGTTGTTTGCGCGAGCTCATGCAGCGCGATCGCATCCTCGACGGTCGTGGTCATGGGCTTTTCGCAAATGACGTCGAACCCCGCTTCGAGAAACGCCTTGGCGATGGGAAAATGCGTGTGGTTGGGCGTGCAGATCGCCACGACATCGATACGATCATCGCGTGCGCGCTCTCCCGTCACCATCGCGAGATAGTCGCCATAGGAGCGCTCGCGATCGATGAAATTCTTCGCGGCGAACCTGTGGCCCCGTTCGGCATCGACATCGAAAGCGCCCGCCACGAGATCGAAGTGGTTGTCGAGACGCGCGGCGAAGCGGTGGATGCCGCCGATGTAGGCGCCCTCGCCGCCACCGACCATGCCGAGGCGAAGACGACGGTTGGACAGATTTGTGTTCGACACGGCCAAGGTCCTTAGATCCCGAGGATTTCATTGTTAACGGATCGGTCAGCGCTGGACTTCACGAAGTCATCGAAGGCGCGATCCGAAACCTTGATGATGTGATCGCGGATGAAGCGCGCGCCCTCGGCCGCACCGTCTTCCGAGTTCTTCAGGCAGCATTCCCATTCGAGCACGGCCCATCCGTCAAAGCCGTAGCCCGTGAGTTTCGAGAAGATGGCACCAAAATCGACCTGCCCATCGCCAGGTGAACGGAAGCGGCCGGCGCGGCTGACCCAGGGCTGATAGCCGCCATAGGCGCCGGTCTTGCCCGTGGGCCGGAACTCGGCATCCTTGACGTGGAAGGTTTTGATGCGCTGGTGGTAGTGGTCGATGTAGGCGAGGTAGTCAATCGACTGAAGCACCAGATGGCTGGGGTCGTACATGATGTTGCAGCGCGGGTGGTTGTCGACGCGCTCCAAAAACATCTCGAAGGTCAGCCCGTCATGCAGGTCTTCGGTAGGATGAATTTCGTAGCAGACGTCGACCCCTTCGTGGTCGAAGGCATCGAGGATCGGCCGCCAGCGGCGCGCCAGTTCATCGAAGCCGTCGGAAATCAGCCCGTCCGGCCATTGCGGATAGGGATAGAAATAGGGCCACAGAAGTGTCCCGCTGAAGGTCGTATGGCGATCGACCCCAAAGCGGCGCGAAGCCTTGGCCGCGCAGAGCAACTGGTTGACGGCCCATTCCTGCCGGGCCACTGGATCACGGTGGACCTTGGCCGGCGCGAAAGAATCGGCCGGCAGGTTGAAGGACGGGTGGAGGGCGACGAGCTGCCCCTGAAGGTGACTGGCGAGGTCCGTCACAACGAGGCCGTGCTCGCCGAGCGTTCCCTTGATCTCGTCGACATAATCCTGGCTGTCCGCCGCCCGTTCGAGATCAATCACCCGGCTGTCCCAGGTAGGGATCTGAACACCCTTGAAACCCTTGTCAGCGGCCCAGCCGGCCAGTCCCTCCAGCGAATTGAACGGTGCGTCATCGCCGGCAAATTGCGCGAGAAACACGCCGGGACCCTTGATGGTTCTCATGCTCGTCGTCCTTCAGATGAGTATGGTGCCGAGGTCGTGGCGCGATCAGACGCCGACGCGCTGGTTCTTGCGGCCTTCCTGCTGGTCCTTCGCGGCGGCATTGACTTCCGCCCGCTCGCTGACCTGCGGCACGCCGACATCCCACCAGGCATCGCCGGGGGTCCAGGTGAAGGCGTCGGAGACGATGGTGAGCACGGTCGTGCGGTCCGTCGTCTGCGCCCATTCGACCGCATCGCCGAGATCGGCAAGGCTTTCGACATGCCGGGTAAGCGCGCCCATCGCTTCGGCATGTTTGCCGAAATCGACGGGGAACGGTTCCTTGACGCGGCAATCCTTGATGAGGTTGTTGAAGGAGGCGCCGCCTTTGGCGTTCTGCAACCGGTTGATGACAGCATAGCCGCCGTTGTCGCAGACGATGAGGATCATCTTGTGGCCGGAGAGTACGGTCGAATAGATGTCCGAATTCATCATCATGTAGGTGCCGTCGCCGATCATGACGATCGGCGTGCGAGTGGGATCGGCCATGGCAGCACCCCAGCCGGCGGCGATTTCGTAGCCCATGCAGGAGAAGCCGAATTCGCAGTCGAAGGTGTTCGGCGCCTTGACACGCCAGTTCTTCATCACCTCGCCCGGCAGGCCGCCGGCAGCGGTGATGATGAGGTCACGGTCCTTCGCCTTGGAATTGACGATGCCGACGACCTGAGCATAGGTCGGAACAGGCGCGTTCGTCGGCTTCTGATAGCCGTCGAGCGCATCGTTCCACTTGGCGAATTCGAGCCGGCCCTTCTTCGTCCAGCCAGCGTCCGCCTTGTAGTCGCCGATGGCAGCCTCGAGCTCGCCGACCGTTTCCAACGCGTCGCCGACCACGGCGACGGCGCGATGCTTGTTGGCGTCCCAGCGCGCCGCGTTGACCGAGACGAACCGTGCATCGGGCGAGAAGGCCGTCCAGGAGCCCGTCGTGAAGTCCATGAGGCGTGTGCCGACCGCCAGAATCACATCAGCCTCACCGGCAAGCGCATTGGCCGAAGTGGATCCGACAATGCCGATCGGGCCGACATGGGCCGGATGGTCATGCGTGACGGTGCCCTTGCCGGCAATGGTCTCGCAAAGCGGGATGCCGTGCTTTTCAGCAAAATCGGCGAGCGCCGTTTCCGCGCCGGAATAACGCACACCACCGCCGGAGATGATCAGCGGGCGCTTGGCTGCCTTCAGCACGCGGATCGCTTCCGCAAGGCTGTCGCGGTCGGGCCGCGGGCGCGGCACCTTGTGCACGGTCGGCGTGAAGAAGCTTTCCGGATAGTCCCAGGCGATCTCCTGCACATCCTGCGGCAGGCCGAGGAAGGCTGGGCCGCAATCGGCGGGGTCCAGCATCACGGCAACCGCCTGAGGCAGCGACGAGAGGATCTGTTCCGGATGAGTGATGCGATCCCAATAGCGCGTCACGGCCTTGAAGGCATCGTTGACGGTGATGGTCGGATTGCCGAAATGCTCGACCTGCTGCATCACCGGATCGGGGCGGCGGTTGACGAAGCTGTCCCCGGCGAGAAGCAGGATGGGAAGACGATTGGTGTGCGCCACGCCCGCAGCCGTCACCATGTTCAGCGCACCCGGACCGATGGAGCTGCACGCGACCATGATCTGGCGCCGGCGCGTCGCCTTTGCAAAACCGATCGCCGCAAGCGCCATGGACTGCTCGTTCTGGCCACGCCAGGTGGGCAGCGTGTCTTTGACGGCCTCCAGCGCTTCCGACAGGCACGTCACATTGCCATGGCCAAAAATTGCGAACACGCCCGGGAAAAGCGGCTCGCGTCGGCCGTCGATTTCAGTAAACTGGTTGCAAAGATAGCGCACCAGGGCCTGCGCCATGGTAAGACGAACGGTAGCCATTTAAAAAACCTCCCTGAGCCGGCATTGCCGCGCCGGCTCTATGCGCAGAACCATTATTTCATTTTTCAGATTATTGCAATACTTATTGCAAAGTCACATCGGTAGTGCGCAATCCATCCATTGCCCGCCCGACTGGCTCGATGCGAGCGCCGCCTCGATGAACTTCACACCAAGCGCACCGTCCATCACCGTCGGATATTCGAGCAACCCGGCGGGCAGGGTCGTGCCAATGCGGCGTGCCTCGACGGCAATCGCAAATTCCTCGTAGAGATTGCCCCAAGCGTCGCTCAGCGCCTCCGGATGGCCACGCGGCATGTGCACGAAACGCGCGGCATGCACGCCGATGCCAGCCCCCTCGCCACGCGTCAGCACGCGGGCCGGCTCGTTGAAACGGCGGAAATGCAGGATTTCAGGCTCTTCCTGGTTCCATTCCAGGCTTGCCTTGTCCCCGAAGGCCCGGATGCGCAGCCCACAATGGGCGCCGGGCGCCACCTGCGAGATCATGATGGTGCCGGGAATGTCGCCTTCATAGCGCACGTGCATGAAGGCCGTGTCTTCCAGCGCCTTCGGCGGGCCCAGCGTGTGGAACTCCGCCCGAACCGCCGTGACGGGACGGCCGCAGACGAAGGCGCCGAGATGGTGGCAATGGGTACCGATATCACCGGTGGTGAAGGTGGGACCGACGATTGAAGGATCGACGCGCCATTGCGCGCCGGCACCGGCATCCTTGGGTGGGATCAGCGCCCATTCCTGGAAATATTCGACATGTACTTGCTTGAGGGTGCCAAGCGCGCCTTCGCGGATCATTTGGCGCGCCTGACGAACCATTGCGGACGCGGCATAGGCATAGGTCACGCCGAAGACAAGACCCGTCTCTTTCTGGTAGCGGACCAGATCGAGTGCATCGGCAAGCGTCGTGGTCAGCGGCTTGTCGCTGATGACGTCGATGCCCTTTTCCATGAAGGCGCAGGCAATGGCATGGTGGGAGTTGTTCGGCGTGGTGATCGCCACGGCATCGATGCCATCCGGCCGCGTCGCCTCGCGCTCGGCCATCACGCGGTAGTCTGTGTAGATGCGGTCCTCGGCGAGCAGCCAAGCACGCCCGGATTCCTGCGCCACCTGCGGGCGGGACGACAGCGCACCCGCAACGACATCCCAACGGTTTGAAAGCCGCGCGCCCCGCGCATGCACCTTGCCGATGAAACTGCCCTGCCCTCCACCGACGATGCCAAGCCGCAAACGGCGCTCAGCCAGCGGGAACTCTCGGCCGCCCGAAGCCTCTGCCATGGTGCTCTCCCTCAAAATCCTCGCTCGCCCGAAAACGGGCTTGCAGAATTATTATTGACAGAATATCAAATGCGCAACTTTTTTTGCATCACCATCAGGAGGAAGTTGATGATCAGGATCGCGTTGCTCGGCTGCGGGCGCATCGGGAAGATGCATGCTGCCACGATTGTGCGTTCAAGCAAAGCGGAACTCGCCGCCGTGTACGATCCCGTTTCCGCGGCGGCGGAAGAGGTAGGCCGCCAGTTCGGATGCCTTGTTGCGGGTAGCGCGGAGGAGGCGATCGCCCAGGCCGATGCCGTGCTGATCGCGACGTCCACGCCGACGCATGCGGACCTCATCGAGGCATCCGCAAAGGCCGGCAAGGCCATCTTTTGCGAGAAGCCGATCGACCTGTCGCTGGCCCGGGTCAAGGCCTGCCGAGCGGCACTGAAGGGCTTCGACAAGCCTATCCAGATCGGTTTCAACCGCCGCTACGATCCGGGCCACCGGGCGGCGCGCGATGCTGCCCGTTCCGGCGAGATCGGCGATATCCGCCAGGTGATCATTACCTCGCGCGATCCCGGCCTTGCCTCCCGCGAATACCTGAAGGCATCGGGCGGCATTTTCAAGGACATGACCATCCACGATTTCGATCTTGCCCGCTTCATGCTGGGCGAAGAGCCCGTCGAGGTCTTCGCCACCGGAAGCGCGCTCATCGACCCGACGCTCGCGGAGCTGAACGATATCGACTCCACCATGGTCGTTCTGCGGACGGAAAGCGGCAAACTCTGCCACATCAACAACTCCCGCGCCGCAATTTACGGCCACGACCAGCGGGTCGAAATCCTGGGATCGAACGGAATGCTTATCTCTGGAAACCGCCGGGCGCATGGCCTCGAGCGGTTCGGGCCGACCGCGACGGGTGCCGGCGAACCCTTCCTCAATTTCTTCATCGAGCGCTACGCGGAAGCTTACACGCTGGGTCTGGAATCGTTCATCGACTGCGTCGAAACCAACGCCACGCCGGATGCCACTTTTGAAGACGGCGAAAAATCCCTAGCGCTTGCCGAGGCCGCAAACCTCTCACGCGCCGAGCGGCGGTTTGTCAACATCCGCGAAATCGTCGGGTGAGAGTGCTGCCCGCCATTCCTAACCGATATGGCGGGCATTCCCCTCTCAGGGCTTGCGGCGCTGGTTTCCCGTCACCGTCGGGATCTGCGGCGAGTCCTTCTTGTCTTCCTGGAGCAGCGCTGCAACCGCGACCGCGATGGCCTGGGTCAGGCACATGGGTGCCGCAAGCGAGCGCGAGAACGAATACTCATCTTCCGGAATCGTGAAGAGAACGCTGGCGCTCTTCGCAAGTGGCGACAACTGGCTGTCCGTTATGGCGACCATCGGCGTACCGTTGTGTGCGGCGACATCGGCGATCGTCACCACCTCCTTGGCATAGTGGCGGAAGGCGATTGCGACGAGCACGTCCTTCTTGCCCATGACCTGCGCCATTTCAGGTGCCAGCCCACCCGCCGGGTCGAGCAGAATGACCCGCAGTTGAAGCATGGAGAGCACGTAGCGGAGAAATTTTGCGATCGGCTCAGACCGCAACTGGCCTGCGATGAAGATCGTATTCGCGTTTTTGATCGCCTTGGCGGCCTGGGACAGGCTTTCCTCGGGCGTCGCGCTCAGCAGTTCCTGCAGCGTTGCGATATCGCGAACGACCAGATCGTGGAGGAAGCCGAGGTTTCCCTTCCGCTTGTTCTTCTCCAGATCGACGTCCAAGGCGCTGATGCGCTCGCGATAACCGGGTGCTGCCGTCGAGAGCCGGCTTTGGAAAACCGCCTGGAGCTGCTTGAAGCCGGAGAAACCGAAATTCTGGGCGAACCGCACCAGGATGGACGGGTGAGCGCCGCACTGCTCGGCAATCGCGTTGATCGACTGCATCGCGACCACGTTCGGGTTCTGCGTGATGAAGCGGGCAACCTGCTGGAAACGGTCACTGAGGTTTGGGTAAGCCTCCGTGACGAGGTTGACGAATGTTTCGTAGTTGGCTGTGCGCGGTGGCGGCTGATCGGACTGTTTTACCCGTGGCATGCAGCGCAACTCCTGAAGTGTGATGTGCAAGAGGACGCGGCATTTCGTACTTGTCTTGCGCGCGTTCCAATCGCCTGATCAGTGCAGTATTGCAAAAATCGACAATCCGCAACGCTTGTCGCGGCGGACCTATCTAACCGCCCTTCCAGAGGCGACTATACGGAGTGCGCCCTGACGAGCGCACCCCTTTCATTTTTCAATAGGGGGCGTCGGGGAAGTAGTATTCCCCCGCATTGTCCTTTGTGATCAGTGGGCTGCCGAGCACGTAGCGACCGTTGATCGGAGCCTGCGTAGCGAACTTCATGGTGACGAGTTCGATGGCGGGGATGATAAGGGTCGGCGGGTAGAAGATGTCGGCATCGACCATGTCGTGGCCTTCCATCACCAGCTTGATCACTTTGTTCATGCCGGATCCGCCCAGCACCGTCACGTTCTTGCGCTCCGCCTGCTTGATAGCCTCAATGGCGCCGAGTGCGGCATCGTCGTCGCCGGCCCACACGCCATCGATCTCCGGAAACCGCTGGAGATAGTCCTGCATCACCTCGAAGCCCTTGTCCGGGTTCCAGTTGGCGTACTGCATGTCGAGCACTTCGATCTTGGTATCCTTCAGCGCGGCGTTGAAGGCGTCGATGCGGATGTTGTCGATCGCCGTCGGGATGCCACGCATCACGACGATCTTGCCGCCATCGGGAAACTTCTTCTTGAAGTATTCGGCAGCCGCCGTGCCATATTGCGGATTGTCGCCGCCGACATAGAGGTCTTCAATGCCTTCTTCGGCGAGACCCCGGTCGACGGTCGCGATGAACACGCCTTTGGCCTTCGCGGCCTTGACCGGCTCGGTCAACGGGTCAGATTCGAAGGGTAGGACGACGAGCGCATTGATGTTGCGCGCCATGAGGTCCTCGATGTCGTTGACCTGTTGCGTCGCGCTCGACGAGGTCGCCAGCACGAAGTCGATGTTCGGGAAGGCTTCCTTCATCCGGTCGATGGTGCGCTTGGTGTGGTAGTTGAGGCCGCCCGTCCAGCCGTGCGTGGCGGCCGGGATCGAGACACCGATGACGGCATCGGCGGCAAGCGCCGGCGCCGCCAGGCTCGCGACGACCACCGCGCCTACGGCAAGCATGGATTTCAGCTTATGGAACATTCATTTGTCTCCCTGTTGAAATGAAAAAAGGGGTCAGCCCTGCGAGCGGTCGCGCTGCAGAAGGACGGCGATGATGATGATCGCCCCCTGGAATGCGCCGTTGAGATAGGGGCTGACGAAGCCGGTGAGGTTGAGGATGTTGCTGATGAAGCCGAGGATCAGTACGCCGACGATGGTGCCCCAGATGCGGCCGAAGCCGCCACTGAGCGCCGTGCCGCCGATGATGACGGCGGCAATCGCCTCCAGCTCCCACATCAGGCCGGTCGAAGGCGTCGCGGCACCAAGGCGCGGTACGTAGATCACCGTCGCTACGGCGACGCAGAGGCCCTGGATGACATAGGTGAGGATGCGCACCCTGTTGACCGGGATCGCCGAATAGAAAGCGACATGGCGGTTGGAACCGATGGCTGCCACATGCCGGCCGAAGCGCATACGCCGGAGCACCAGTTCGCCGAGTATGGCAATGACGGCGAGCACGAGGATCGGCACGGCGATGCCAAGAATCTGACCATAGTAGATTGGCCGGGCGGCATCGCGCAGCGAGAAGTCGAGCGAGATGGAGCCGCCATCCGCAAGCCAGGTGATGACCGAGCGGAAGATGCCCATGGCGCCGAGCGTCACGATGAAGGCTTCCACGCGCCCCTTGACGATCATGACGCCGTTTAACAGCCCCGCCGCCGCGCCGACGACCAGCGAAAAGAGAATGCCCGCGACAACGAGCTGCCAGCCCGGCCCAAGCGTCTCGGCCGCCGCATTCATGAACATAATCGTGACGCCTGCCACCAGCGCCGAAAGCGAGCCGACGGAGAGGTCGAGCCCGCCCGCCGTGATGACGAAAGTGGCGCCGACCGCGATGATGCCGATGATGGCGCTTCGCGTGAAAACGTTGGAAAGGTTCTCCGCACCAAGAAAACTGTCGCTCATCAGGGAGCCGATAAGCATCAGCAAGATAAGAGCGATGAGCGGGCCCCCGGCCTCGAAAATGCCCGCAAGGGTGCGGCCCGGCGACGCTGTGGCGTTGCCGGCGGACGTGGCGGTAATGTCGGTCAATGGCTTGCCTCCTCCTGCGGGGCCTTATCTTCCAGGCCCATGGCAAATCGAATGATGTCGGTTTCAGTGATCGCGTCGCCGGACAGCTCGCCGGCGATGCGCCCGCGTCGCATTACCAGCACCCGGTCGGACAGGCCGACGATCTCCTGCATCTCGGATGAGATGACGACAATCGCCTTGCCTTCGGCGGCAAGCGTGGCGATAATCTCGTAAATCTGCTGCTTGGCGCCGATATCGACGCCGCGTGTCGGCTCATCGAAGACGATCAGATCGGGCTCGACGCCAAGCGTCTTGGCGATCAGAACCTTCTGCTGATTGCCACCACTGAGCGCGCCGGCTGTGACGTCGAGCTTTCCGGTGCGGATGTCATAACGTCCGACTGCCGCTTCGAGATCACGCCGCTCCGCCCGCCGGTCAATCCAGCTCGCGCCGTTGATCGCCCCCTTGGTGAGCGCCACGTTCTGGTCGAGCGACTTGCCGAGCAGCAGGCCCTTGCCCTTGCGATCCTCCGTTAGGTAGGCGAGCTTAAGCCCCCAAGCCTCGCGCGCCGCCGGCAACTTGCGTGCCTCGCCACGCAGCACGAAGGACCCGCAGTGTGCCGGCCGCAGCCCGAAGAGCGCTTCGAAAAGTTCCGTGCGGCCGGAGCCGACGAGCCCGGAAATACCCAGCACTTCGCCCTCACGGATATCGAGCGTTGCCTGGTCGACGGCGCCCGGCGATGTGAGCCCGGCGACGCTGAGCAGTGCCTTGCGGTCCGCCGCACCGCGGCGAGGTGGATAGATTTCCGCAAGTGGCCGCCCGACCATCGCCTCAGCCATCGCATCCTCGGAGATATCGCTGGTGTTCTCGACGCGCACGATCTGGCCATCGCGCAGGACCGCGACGCGATCGGCGATATCCTTCACCTCATCAAGGCGGTGGGAGGTGAAGATCACCGAACCGCCCGTCTCGCGGAACGCGCGGATGCGCGCGAACAGGTTGCTCGCCTCCGTCGCCGACAGCACGGCGGTCGGTTCGTCCATCAGAATGAGTCTCGGCTGGCGCGCGAAGGCCTTGGCAAGCTCTATCATCTGCCAGTCGGAAACTGGTAAGTCGCGCAGCCGCGCCCGGACGGGAGCGATTGAGCCGAGTTCGGCCAGCAGGTCTCGTGCGCGTGCCTCCATCGCCTTGCGATCGGTGAAGAGGCCGTGCGTCATTTCCCGCCCGAGAAAGACATTTTCCGCCACCGTCAGGTGCGGCGCCAGGCAGAATTCCTGGTGCACCATGACGATGCCCGCGCGCTCGGCGGCATGCATTGCTACCGGCGCCGGCGCGCCGTCCAGCAGCATCGTGCCCGAAGACGGCGGCGCCAGCCCGGCAGCAATGCGCATGAGGGTGGATTTGCCCGCGCCGTTTTCACCAACAAGCGCCAGCACCTCGCCCGGTTTCACCACGAGGTCGATGCCCTTCAGCACCGGCACGATGCCATAGGATTTGGCGATATCGCGAAATACCAGCAGCGCCATGATCAGCCACCGACCGGAGAAAGACGCGGGATGATCTCGGCGCGGTTGACGACGAGTGCCGGGTCGAGCGTGCCCCTGAAGAAATCGAGGATGTTTGCCGCCGCCGAGATGGCCATGCGCCGCGCGCAGGCTTCGGTCAGTCCGGCATTGTGCGGGGACAGCACCACCCGGTCGCAGGCAAGCATGGGGTCGTCGTTCGCCGGCGGTTCGGTATCGAGCACGTCGAGGCCGGCCGCGGCAAGCCGCCCCTCGTTGAGCGCGGAAAGCAGCGCCCCTTCATCGACCAGGCCGCCGCGCGCCGTGTTGACGAGAATGGCCGAGCGTTTCATCACGGCCAGCTCCCTCGCACCAATCAAAGGCTCGGCGCCTGACTTGGGCACATGCAGCGACACGACGTCGGCGCGCGAAAGGCCATCGAGCAAGTCATCCACCGGCGTTGCGCCGGCCGCCGCGATCTGGTCCGCGGCCTGGAACTTGTCGAAGGCAAGCACCGTCATGCCGAGCGCCGTCGCGATCTGCGCCAGCCGCCTGCCGATGCGGCCGAAACCGACCACCAGCAACGTGCCACCGTCCAACTCATCGGCATCCAGGCTGTTGCGATAGTTCCAGTCGCCTTCCCGCATCTTGCGGTCGAAGAGGACGGTGCGGCGCGCGGCCGAGAGCATCAGCATGACGGCGTGCTCGGCCACGGCGCGGGAATTCACATCCCCCACGACGGCAAGCGGTATGCCGCGGCCGTTCAGGGCTGTAACGTCGACCGAATCGTAGCCGACGCCGTGGCGCGAAACGATCTTGAGGTTCGGTGCATCCGCAATGAACGCCGCCGACAGCGGCTGTGTGCGAATGAGCAGCGCATCGGCGGTCGCGAGGAACGGCGCGTAGCTTGCCGCGGAAACCTCCTCGACATAGTCGATCGTCACGCCGGGCGCGGATTTGAGAACGGCAAGGCCGTCCGCGTGGATCTTGCCTGCCACTAGGATCCTGGGCATTCAATATCCTCCCGTATCGATCGTGTTGGCGGGAGTAACCTCCTGCACGAGATCACGGAATTTCCGCACACTCGCCTCGGCAGCGCCTGCAAGGAGGCGGACGTCGTTGGTGACGGTCACGAAATCGAAACCCCACCCCACCGCTTCCGCCGCATAATCAGGCGTGCCGTTGTGCAGTGCCGCCCGCTTGCCTGCCCTGTGGGCAGCATGAAGGATCGTCTTGATCGCCTCGATCATTTCCGGCTCGCGGCGGTCGAATCCGGGCGCATAGCGTTTGCCCTGAAGTCCGAGCGTCAGGTCGGCGGGGCCGATATAGACGCCATCGAGACCGGGGGTCGCGAGGATGTCCTCGAGGTTTTCGTACGCCTGCGCGGTCTCGATCATGGCAAGGCAGATCATTTCGTCGTCGGCTTCCGCGGCATATCCGGCACCGGCGGAAAACAGTGCGCGGCTGGGACCGAAACTACGCACACCGCTGGGCGGATAGCGCACATAGGAGACGAGCCGCTCGGCCTCCGCGCGCGTGTTGATCATCGGGCAGATGACGCCATAGGCGCCGGCATCCAGCGCTTTCATAATGTCGGCGGGATCGAGCCACGGCACGCGCACCAGCGGTGTTACCCCACTTGCCCGCATGGCCTGCAGCATCGGCACGGCCCCGTCGTAACCGACGATGCCGTGCTGCATGTCGATGGTGAGCGAGTCGTAGCCCTGCGCCGCCATGATTTCGGCGCTGAAGGAATTAGCGATGGAGAGCCAACCATTGAGGACAGGTTTGCCTTCAGCCCAGCGCTTTTTGACACCGTTCTTGATCATGACTGCCTCCTCAGACCAGCATTTGCGCGAGCTTGACGTTGGAATAGTCGAGGATGCCCTCGGTGCCGCCTTCACGACCCATGCCACTCGCCTTGATGCCGCCAAACGGCGCTTCGGCGGCCGCCAGCGCAAAACTGTTGACCCCGACCATACCCGCCTCCAGCCGCGCCGCCGCCTCGCGTGCACGGCCCGCATCGCGGGTGAAGACGTAGGCCGAGAGGCCCATTTCGGATGCATTCGCCCGCTCGAAAACCTCATCCGTGCTGGAGAAGGCGGTGATGGCGGCGATCGGGCCGAAATTCTCCTCGGCGATTGCATTGGCATCGTCCGGCAAGCCGGTGATGACGGTCGGCTCGAAGAAGAAGCCGGAGTTCATGTCCTTCGGCCGCCGACCGCCCGCGAGAATCTTGCCGCCGCGGTCGCTGGCATCGGCAACGATCTCTTCAATTGCGGCGATGCGCCGCTCGTTGATCAGCGGCCCCATCTGCGTCGTCTCATCGAGGCCATGGCCGAGTTTGAGCGCGCGGGCGCGGGCAGCAAATCCATCGGCAAAGCGATCGTGCAGAGTTTCGTGCACGTAGAAGCGATCCGGAGTCACGCAGACCTGGCCGGCATTGGCGTATTTCGTCGGCACCGCGAGATCGAGCGCCTTGTCGAGATCGGCGTCGTCGAAGACGATCATCGGCGCATTACCGCCGAGTTCCATGCTGATGCGCTTCACCGTCTCGGCGCTGTCGCGGATCATCTGCTGGCCAACGCGCGTCGATCCCGTCAGCGAAACTTTTCGCACGACCGGCGAGGCCATGATGGGCTTGTAGGTATTGCCGGTCGGGCCGATCAGGAGGTTGGCGACACCAGCCGGAAGGCCGGCTTCGCGCAGGCAATCGAACAGGACCATCGCCACGCCCGGCACCTCGACGGAAGGACGGACGATGACGGCGCAACCGGCCGCAAGCGCGGGCGCGACTTTGCGGGCAATCAGCGCCGCCGGGAAATTCCATGCGGTAAAGGCCGCAACGACGCCGACGGGCTCATGCGTGACCTCCAGACGACCGCCCGGCACACGGCTTTCGACGATGCGGCCGTAGATGCGGCGAGCTTCCTCTGCGTACCAGCGGAACTGGTCGACGGCGAGCGCCCATTCACGACCCGCCTGCGCCACCGGCTTTCCGGTTTCGAGCGTGATCTGGCGCGCAGCCTCGGCCGTGCGCGCAGCCATCACGTCGGCCGCCCTGTGCAAGTGGTCCGCGCGTGTCCAGGCCGGCGTTTTCTTCCAAGCGTCAAAAGCCTTGTCAGCAACGCTGATCGCCCTGTTGGTGTCATCAACGCTTGCCACGGGAACGACACCTAGGACGTCGCCATTGCCAGGATCCGTGATTTCAGTCGACGCACCAGTCGCGGAACCTGACCAGGCGCCATCGATGAACAAGCCGTAGGACGCGTACATGTTTCCTCCTCGGATTGCTGATGGAAACCAATCAGCAATATTAGTTTTCATTATCACAAAGACGCAATTTTAATTGCGCGTCAAGCGTAATCGGCATGCTGGGCAGCTTGTTCGGGATAAATGGAGCGCCGGACGCGGTGCCGGCGAGCGCGGCACGAATTGCCGAAGGAACTCCATATGCAATTATTATTGCGCCACCATCGCCCGCGGTCAATCACCCTTCACATCAAGCCATGCGCCGGCGCGCGACGATCGCTGGATGGTCTCCACCAGCGTCTGGATGCGCAGGCCAGCGCGGAAATTGAACGGCTCGGGCCTAAGGCCTGCAATCGCCTCCAGATAGCCGGCGACCTCGATGGCCTTCAGATCGTTAAAGCCGAGCTGGTGGCCGGGGGCGACGCAGAAGCGGCCGTAGGGCGCGTGGTCGGGGCCGGCCTCGATACGCCGAAAACCCTGCCGCCCCTTCGTATCGGCCGTTGAATAGAAATGAAGCTCGTTGAAGCGCTCCTGCGAGAAGGCAAGCGCGCCCCTCGTGCCATAGACTTCGAAATCATGCTGCATCTTGCGGCCGGTCGCGATCCAGTTTCCCTCGATTGAGCCGGTCGCGCCGTTTGCAAAGCGCAGGAAGGCGCGACCGACATCGTCCGTCTCGACCGGCCGCACACCGCCCTTGCCATCAGGGCGGCTCGCGATCATCGTGATGCAGTCACCCATGACCTTCGTAATCGGTCCCATCAGGAACTCTGCGGTCGCCAGCGCATGGCTGCCTATATCCGCCAGAGCACCGCCACCGGCGGAATCGTGCCGGAATGTGAACGGGCCACCTGCATCGGCCATGTAGTCCTCTGCATGGAGACCGCGGTAACCACGAATATCGCCGAGCTCTCCGCCCACGATCATCTCCCGGGCGAGGCTGAGCATGGGATTGCAGAGGTAGTTGAAACCGACCTGCGTCTTGATGCCGGCCTTCTCCGCCGCTTCGGACATCTGGCGCGCATCGGCAGCAAGCGGGGCGAGCGGTTTTTCGCAATAGACATGTTTGCCGGCGGCGATGGCCGATAGCGCCATCTCCTTGTGCAGCGCATTCGGGGCCGTGATGTCGATGACATCGATATCGGGATCCGCCACCAGGCTGCGCCAGTCATCCGTGGCGCGTTGAAAACCGAAGGCCGCCCGTGCCGCTTCCGCCTGCGCCATGGTCACGTCGGCGATCGTGGCAAGCTCCACCTCAAAGGGCAGGTCGAACACCCGCTGTGCGGCTGCGAAACCAAAGACATGCGTCTTGCCCATGAAACCCGATCCGATGAGGCCAAGACGGAGCTTCTTTTTCATTTTCGCTGTTCCCCGGGTGATGCGTGTTTTGTTATCTGCAATTATCATTGCAATATTGTATAACTGTCAATATTTGTTTTCAAGACACCGAAACCCCTTATCTGGAGCCCGACCATGAAAGCCAAACTCGGCATTGCCCCCATCGCCTGGTGGAACGACGACCTGCCGGAAATCAGCAGCGACATTTCGCTGGAAGGATGCCTTGCCGAAGCCGCGGAAGCCGGTTTCACCGGCATGGAGACCGGCCGCCGGTTTCCGATGGATGCGAAGATCCTTCGCCCCATCATCGACAAGCATGGCATCCAGGTCTGCGGCGGCTGGTTCTCCGGCCTGCTGCTCGATGGCGACATCGAAGCCGAGAAAGACCGGATCGCCGAGCAGATGGCGCTGTTCAAGGCGGTCGACGCTCCCTGCATCGTCTATGGCGAGACGGCCGGCACCATCCAGGGCGACCGCAGCGCGCCGCTTGCCACCAAGCGCAATCTCTCCGAGGACGAAATCAAGGCCTACGGCCGCAAGATGACCGCCTTCGGCGAATGGTGCTCCGAGCAGGGCATGCCGATCTCCTACCACCACCACATGGCGGCACCGATCGAGACGGAGGAGGAACTCGACCTCCTGATGAAACATTCCGGCGAAGGCTTGCCGCTGCTCTTCGATGCCGGCCACATGGCCTTTGCAGGCGGCGATGTCCTGCGCGTCATCGATAAGCATCACCGCCGCATCACCCATGTGCATACCAAGGACGTTCGCCTGCCGGTGATCGACGCGCTCGACCGCACGAGGGAGAGCTTCCTCGACGCCGTCATCAAGGGTGCCTTCACGGTTCCCGGAGATGGCAGCCTGGATTTCGAGGCGATCGTCAAACGCCTTGCTACCTATGGCTATGAAGGCTGGTTCGTCGTCGAGGCGGAGCAGGACCCCACCCACAACCCGCCGCTCGACATGGCGAAGATCGGTCATAAGGAACTCCTGCGCGTCATGGCGGCCGCCGGTTACGCGGTGGTCCGCTAACCTAGGGTCGGACCTGCCGGCCCAAAGCCGGCGGGTCCCGTTTAGATCGTCCCGCCGAGCGAGGATTCCAGCAGCGCCAGTTCCTGCCCGCCGGCCATCATGTCCTGAAGCGCCGCCGCGTCCACCGTGCCGCGCTCCGCCGTGCCCAGCGTCTGGCCGCGGTTCAGCACCGTGAAGCGGTCGCCGACGGCGAGCGCGTGGCGGACGTTGTGGGTGATGAAGACGACGCCGATGCCCTGCTTGCGCACCCGATCGATCGTGCTCAGCACATTCGCCGTCTGGCGCACGCCGAGCGCGGAGGTCGGTTCGTCGAGGATCAGCACCTTGGCGCCGAAATAGACCGCACGGGCAATCGCCACCGTCTGGCGCTCGCCGCCGGATAGCGTGCCCACTGCCTGGTCCGGGCCGCGCAGGCTGATGCCCATCTTGCGCATTTCGTTGACGGTAATGTCGTCGGCCTTTTCCGTATCGAACGTCTTGAACGGCCAGAACCCGCGTTCCGGCTCCCGCCCCATCCAGAAATTCCGGCTGACGCTCATCAGCGGGATCATCGCGAGGTCCTGATAGACGGTCGCGATGCCCGCCGTCATGGCATCGCGCGGGCTCTGAAAGAGGATCGGCGCGCCCTCCACCAGCACCTCGCCGCCGCTCGGTTTGTAGACGCCGGACATGATCTTGATGAAGGTCGATTTGCCGGCGCCGTTGTCGCCGAGCAGGCAGTGGCATTCGCCCGCCTTGACGTCGAAGGAGACGCCGGCCAGCGCGATGACATGGCCGAAGTGCTTGGTGATGTTTCTCATCTCCACGATGGCGGACATCAGCGTTCTCCCGTGATGATGCGGCGGATGTAGGTGTTCATGATCACGGCCGTCAGCAGGATGAGGCCGAGGAACACCCGGAAGAGCGAGCTTTCCGCATTGGCGAAGAACAGGCCCTGCTGCACCACGCCGAAGATGATCGCCCCGAGCGCGGCGCCAATGACCGAGCCGTAGCCGCCGGTCAGCAGCGCGCCGCCGATGACCACGCAGATGATCGCCTCGAACTCTTTCAACAAGCCGCGGTCGGCCGCCGCCGAGCCGAACTCCATCACCTGGCAGGTGGCGAAAACGCAGGCGCAGAAGGCGGAGAACATGAACATGAGGATTTTCACCCGGTTGACCGGCACCCCGACGTAACGCGCGGCGAGCGCATCCCCGCCAGCGGCAAAGATCCAGTTTCCGAACTTGGTACGGGTCAGCAGCCAGTGGCCGAAGACGACGAGCACGATTGCCCAGACGACAAGCATCGGGATGCCATCGATGACCGGTTGCCCGGCACGATTGCCGCGGGTGAAGGTGGCGATCCAACCCGCCTCCCCCATCCAGGTGAAGAGCCACCCTAAAACCTTGCCGCCGAAGATGGGCGCGAGCCAGTCATTTGCCGCCTTTTCGGCAACGCCGCCGATGATCGTCTGCCGGGTGAAGTAGACCGAGCCCCAGATGGTCAGTCCACGCAGGATGTACAGGAAGGCGAGTGTCACGATGAAGGACGGCAGGCCGGTGCGGATGACGAGCCATCCGTTTACGCCGCCGAGCAGGACGCAGAAGACGAAGGTCGCGATGATGGCGAGCCAGAGCGGCACGCCGAGATGGACCGACAAAATTGCCATCATGACGCCGGAGAAACCGATCATTGAGCCCGTAGAAAGATCGAACTCGCCGGCAATCATCAAGAGACAGGCACCGACGGCGATGACCATGAATTGGGCCGATACGACCGTCCAGTTCATCACGCCCTCGGCGGCGAACATGCCGCTGTCACCGGCAATTACCGCGAAAAGCAGGAACACCACGATGGTGCCGCAGATGCCGCCGAGCTCGGGCCGGATCAGCGCGCGCCTGAGCGGCGAGACGGGTTTGATGCGCTCGTCCTTCAGCGCGTCCGGAATGACGTCCGTCATGAATGCATTTCCTCCCTCAGAAACATTTTTTGGCGCGCACGGGCAATTGAGCCTGTGCGCGCCAAAAACCGTCAGATCAGCGGTATTGGCCTGCGAGCGACTCGACGAGCGCGATGTTGTCCTTCGTCACGAAGCCTGGGCCCGTGAAGATCGAGTTCGAGGGTGTCACGCCATAGCGAACGAAGTTGGTCAGCACCTGGATCGGAATCGAACCCTGCAAGAACGGTTGCTGGTCGATCGCGAAGTTGATGGTGCCGTCCTTGATGGCCGCCGAGATCTCAGCCGAGAGGTCGAACGTGCCGAAATAAATGTCGCCGTCCAGCCCCATCTCCTTCACCGCCCGGATCGACGGTTCGGCCGAGTTGGGGCCAAGCGTCAGGATCGCGCCGGTTTCGGGATTGGCGGTGAGATAGGCTTTCACCTTGTTCTGCACTTCCGAGGGATCGATGCCGGAATCGACCATCTGATTGCCAAGTTCGACGCCGATGCCCTCGGCAAAGCCGCGGCACCGCTCAACGGATGCAGGGTTGGTGATGTAGTGGTTGACGCAGAGGAAGCTCTTGATGCCCGCTTCCTTCGCACGTTTGCCCGCACCGAGACCCGCTTCATATTCCGGCTGGCCGACATGCATCAGCGCGCCGAGTTTCTGGCTTTCTTCCACTGTGCCCGAATTGACGGTGACGACCGGAATGCCTTTGGCGACGGCGTCCTTGATCGGCCCTTCGAGCACGTTGAAATCGGCGATCGTGACGATGATGCCATCGACGCCGGCCGCCGAGCTCTGCTGGACGAGACGCGCCATATCTGCAAGATCACCGCTCGGCGGGTTTCGGTACTCGGTCGTAACGCCCATCTGCTCGTTCGTGACCTTGATCGCATTCTTGATGACGTTGAACCAGCTGTCGCTATCCGGGCCATGGCTGATCCAGACGAATTTCTCGCCGTCCGCATTGGCAACACCGGCAAATGCCGACGTGGCGAGCAGCGCGCCAAGGGCCAAGGATTGCAGAAGTTTCTTCATAAGTGATGTCCTCCCGAAATTGGCTTCCTGTTTCCTCCCCGCCCGAAGCCATTGCGGGTAGTTACTAAGCGGCGCGCTTGGCACCCTGTGCCGCAAGGGCCGCGTCGAGCTGCGCCTCGCCCCAACCTTGCGCGACAGCCCGGGCAAGCAGTTCCTGCTGGCTTTCCGGTGCGAGACCGCCAAGCGGCGGATCGGTGTCGAGATTGGTCGGGAACGGATAGCCGTCGGCGGTCGCGGCAATCACCGCCCGCCGTCCCTCAGGCGAAAGTGCCGCCAGATGCGGATAGACGGCGCGGGCCATGGCCGTGCGGTCGAGATTTTCCATGTGGCGGGCGAAAGCCGACGCCGTCTGGATGAGGTTCACCATGCGCACGACATCCGTCGTCCGGTTCTCGCCCGCGGCATGGAACAGCGCCGGGCTGAAGAAGATAGCATCGCCCTTGTCCAAGGGAAGCTGGACGCAATGCTCCTCGAAATAGTCGCGGAATTCCGGGCGCGTGGCGGCGACGTAGCCCGGCAGGTAGCGTTGCGAATGCGGCAGCAGTTTTGTCGTGCCGCTCTCGACGGGCATGTCGCAATGGGCGACGCCACCTTGCAGGATAAGGGTGGGGCCGGTGGCGTGGATGTGTGTTGGATATTCCGCCATCTGTTCCGGTTTCATGAAGCCGAGATGGTAATCGCGGTGCGGGGCCTGGGCCTTGCCGCCGGGACGGACCTGGTTGACCTGCGTGGCGATCTGGTAGCCCGGGCCGAGCCAGGCGCGGCAGGCAATGTCGATCACCGGATTGGCCATGTAGCGGGCGTAGACAGCGGGATTGCGCAGGCACAGCTTCTGCAGGCTGTTCCAGATACGGTCATTCGCGCCGGCTTTTGCAAAGTGGTCACCCGCCGCCGTGCCTGACGCGCGCTCGTCGGCGATGATCTGGCGAAAGACGTCGCTTGCCGCGTCAATGGCGCCCGGATCGGTGAAAGCGCGCTTGACGACGAAGACGCCCGGCCCCTCGCCGATGACCGAGGCCCATTCCGGACCGATGGCATCGCTGACGGACGCGCCGTCATAGATCGGGATATTCTTCTCGATGGTAACGGCCGTCGGACACATCACCTTCGTGGTTTCGGTTTCGACCTCGCGCCGGAACTGCGCAAGATCAATTACCGCTGCGATGTCACCCATAAGATCCTCCTCCCGATCTGAATTGAATCCCGCGCAAGACAGCACTCGACGCTCTCGCAACGCCGCTGTTCGCACGCTGCAAGTCACTGCTGGGATTGAATAATTGCATTTATCCTCAAGGAGCAACATTAATTGCAGATAGCGGAATGTCAACACACTTCGCGCCGATGGCGCAGAAAGGGCAAAACGCTGCGGAAAGACCAAAAAAAATCGGCGCCGGTGAGCGGCGCCGATGCGATCAGGCAAGAAGAGAACGTCGCTACTTTCGGATCGCCCAGTTCCGCAGAGACTTGTCGCCATAGGCCGCCCCCACGACGATGAGCCCCAGAATAAGGATGAACCACTGTGGCTGAACACCGGTTACGACCAGATAGGATTGGATGGAGGACAGGACGAACGCGCCCATCAAAGCGCCGATCAGCGAAATCCGTCCGCCGGCCAACAGGCAGCCGCCCAGAACACAGGAGGCAATGGCCTGCAACTCCATGAGCCGCCCCATGGAGCCGTCCGCAAACCCAAGCTTTCCAGCTTCGAGCGCGCCGGCAAAGGCGGCGAGGATGCCGCAAATGACGAATGCGGACAACTTGATGCGATCGACACGCACGCCTCTGGAATGCGCACTATCGGCCGAGCCACCGACGGCCAGCAGCCGGTTGCCGAACGGCATCGCCTTAAGGACAACGAGGAGAACCACGAAGGCCGCGATCAACCAGAACAGGGCCGTGTTGAAGCCGAGAACATCGCCGCCGCCGAGCAGGAAGTACGTCCACCCGTTGCGCGCGGCATAGGGAATGGAAAAGGAAAAACCGTCCGTCAGCGCGATCGCGATGCCACGGAAAATCATCAGCGTGCCAAGCGTGATGATCAGCGAAGGCGTTTTGGTCCTCGTGACAAGCCAGCCATTCACGTAGCCGATCGCCGCGCCAACGAGGATGGCGGCCAAAGCTGCAAACACGGGATCGATGCGGGCAGCAAGCCACAGATGAGCGAGCGCGCCCATGCCGAAGGTCGAGCCGACCGAGATGTCGATTTCACCGGTCCCGATCACGATCGCGACACCCAGGCTCATCAGCCCGAGCGTTGCCGTGACCTGCATGATCGTGCCGATATTATAGAGGTTGGCCCATCGCCCGTCCGAGGTCGATGCGAAAATCACGATCAGGATGGCGCCGATCAGGAAGATGCCAATTTCCGTGTGACGTCGAATGAGGGGTTTTGCTGCGGAGAGCGCCATCAGACCGCCTCCTGCTTCTCGACCACACGACCACCCTGGCGGATGACATCTTCGAGCGCTTCCGCCGACATGCTGTCGGTCGACGCATCGGCAACCTTTTCGCCATTCTCCATGATGACGATACGATCGGCGAGCTTGTGCACCTGGAAGATGTCGTGCGTGATGTAGATGACGAGCAGGCCCTGTTCCTTCAGCTGCACCGCCAGTTCGTTGACGTGCTCGCGTTCGCGCACCGACAGGTGGTTCGTCGGTTCGTCCATGATGACGACGCGGTTCTTGAATTCGACGGCCCGGCCGATCTTGACCGATTGGCGCTCACCACCCGACAACCGTTCCACCTCGTCGTCTGCCGAGACATTCTCGCGCAGGCCGAACTGCCGGATGACGCGGCTGGATTTTTCGCGCATCTTCGCGAAATCGAGAAACGGTATGCCGAGGATGCGTTTGACGGGCTCCCGACCGAGATAGAAGTTGCGCGCGATCGAAAGGTTGTCGCAAAGGCCGACGGACTGCTGGATGGTCTCGATGCCCTGGTCGATCGCGAGCTTCGGATGGAATTTTTCGACCCTCTTGCCGTCGAAGAACACTTCGCCTTTCGTCGGGGCGTGAATTCCGCAGAGGACGCGGATCAGCGTGGTCTTGCCGGCACCGTTGTCGCCGACCAGGCCGATCAGCTCGCCGGCGTTGAAATCAACCGAGACGTTCTTCAAGGCGTGGAAGGCACCAAAATAGAGGTCGAGGTTTTTCACCTGGATTAGAGGTTGTTGTGTCATTTGAACGTCCTCCCGCGTCAAACGCTGTGCCCGAGAAAGCGGGCAAGCTTCCGATTGAAAATAACCGCCACGATGAGAACGGCGCCGACGAATGTGATGTACCAGGATGATGGCGCACCGAGCGCGATCAGCTCGTAGCGGAAGCTGACGACAATCAAGGCGCCGAGGATGACCCCGAGGATCGAACCCCGCCCGCCAGTCAGCAGGCACCCTCCGATCACGGCTGCCGAGATGGCCTCGAGCTCCATGTTCTCCCCAAGCGTCACATGGGTCTGGGGCTGATTGCACAGCGTCAGGATACCGGCAAAGCCCGCAAGCAAAGAGCAGAGGACAAAGGCCGCCGTCTTGACGCGATCGGTGCGGACGCCGCGCGATTCAGCGCTTTCCCGACTGCCGCCGGTCGCCAAAAGCCGGTTCCCGAAGCGGGTGCCCCAGAGCATGATTGCCAGCAGGACGGAAATGACACCGACCCAGTAGATGGCCGCTGCCACACCGAAGAGCTCTCCGCCCAGCAGGCGGGTCAGGGCGTGGGTGCGGGCATCGGGGGAGAAATTATGAACGGATCCGCCCGTCCAGACGTATATGATGCCACGCGCTGCAAACAGGCCGCCAAGCGTGACGATCATCGATGGAAGCTCACCTTTGACGACAGCGGTTCCCTGAATAAACCCGGCCGCCGCCGCGATGAGCAGAGCCACGACCAGAGAGCCGGGCACGCCGAGGGACGGCTCCAGCGTTATGAAGGCCACGCCGGTCAGCCCGTAGATCGACCCGACGGACAGATCGATCTCCTTCGTCATGATCACGAGAGCCTGCCCCAAGGCCACCAAAGCGAGAATGGCCGTGAACTGCGTGACGTTGGACAAGGTCTGTACCGTCCACCATCCGGAAAAATCGATAGCAGTGAAGACGGCCAACATGGCGACGACGCCGACGGTCGCGCCAAAACCCTGGCTGCGGACAAGGTATTGCATGGTTCTTGGTCCTGCTCGTTGATATGCGCTGCGGGATGCGCAAAGGAGGGCAGCCGGCCTGTCAGAAAGGCCAGCCGCCCTCGCCCGGGAGGGTACCGGTTACCAGGTGTTCTGTTCGTCGTAGGCCTTGTCGCCGAACACGCCGCGGACCTGCTCGGCCCACTGATCCGCATTATCCTTGTTGATTACGAGCGGCCCCGTCAGGATGCTCTGCTGGGGCGCGTATCCGAACTTCTTGTTCCAATACAGCCACTCCATGGGCGCATAGCCCTGTAGCCAGAAGCCCTGGCTGTTCGTCGCAAGAATATGCCCCGCGCGCACGCCCTCGATCGATACCGGTCCCTCATCGACGGTCAGAACGGTGACGCCCTTGTCGTCAACATCTGGATCGAGCTTCATTTCGTTCGCCACGCCCCAAGCCCAGGGCGACGACCAGCCGGCGACCGTGAAGATGTAGTTGGTATCCGGATTGGCCTGCAGGAACGATTGCAGCGTGTTGCGCGCCGTTGCGGGCTCTGCGCCGATGAAGAGCTCGTCGAACTTCGCGCCCGCCTTCTCCATCACCTCTTTCATGCCGGCGCAGCGCGCCTTGAGACCCTGATGTGCCGAGTCATGGCTTGCGCAGACGACATGCGTCGGCTTCGGGATTTCGCCGGCCTCGACCTTCGTCAGTGCATATTCGCCGAGCTTCTTGCCCGTCAGGAACTCGTCGCCGCCGACATAGGTCAGATAGGGAATGCGCTCGCCATCCGGCCGGCCGTCGGGAATATTGAAGGCGACCACCGGAATGCCGGCCTCGATCGCCTTGCGCAGTGGGCCTTCAAAAGCATCGGAACTGACGATCGGCACGGCAATGCCGTCCGGCCGGGTTGCGATCGCCTGTTCAAGCAGGCGCACATGTTCCTGAACGGAGTAGTTGTTGGTGGAAATGTATTCGGTCTTCACATCCGGATACTTTGCCTCGAACTCCTTCAGGGACGTCGTCAACCAGTTCATGTTTGGGTCGTTGGAGCCGATATGCGACACCATGACGAAGCGATACTGTTTTTCGGCGTCCTGGGCATGGGCAACCCCAAGCGCAGCAGATGCCAAAAGAACGGAGCACAGGATGCTTTTTCCAGTTTTCATAAGGTTCCTCCTCCTTGAATGGAAACGAATGGAGTTTTCGATGCGAGCGGGTTGCTCAGTCGTTTCGGACTGCATCACAGGCAACCTCCACGCCGCCTGCCAAGCTCCTCGATGCAACATTTATTGCATATATTATAGTTGGTCAACATTTATTCTAAAACAGGAACGAGATCGGCATTGCGGTCACTGTTTAGGCCCATCTCAAGCAACCCGACAACGAGATCGCTTGGAGGCATTTTCATTGATGAAGACCTCGGTTCACAAGGTTTTCATGGGCCGATTTCTGATTTTTTATCCATCAAATTGGGACATAGGCTGGCTGCCGTTCAAGCCGCTGAAATTGCTAACACCAGGCTACGCCGACAGGTAATAATGATGTAAATCACACCGAATATTTCGGCTTTTGAAATGCAAGCACACATCAACGGGGCAATGATTGCATAAGGCGACCGTCGCCGGTGGGTGGCCAGGGCATCTTTCGCCAACGCCAACGGCATGCACTCTGGGCGCTGTGATTAGGCATGGAATAAGGACCCCGCAAATGGGGTGATCGGCGTCCAAACGGGGCTCTGACTCATTCTCGATGATGTTTCGGATTTTACTGGCCTGGTTTCCAATGGAGAATCAGCGCCATGCGAGCCCATTTTCGGCTTTCCGATCTGATCCCTGCCGAGTTGAACGTAGAGGCAATGCACCACCGCGCAGATGTGATCATCGTCGCCGCACATGGTCAGTCCCGAGATTGCAGGTGTCCCGAATGCGGTACGATCTCCCATCGTGTTCACAGCCGCTACCCTCGGATGATCGCCGATCTGCCGTGTGCAGGCCGGAGCGTCGAACTGCATCTGACCGTCCGACGTTTCGTCTGTAGTGCCAATCAATGCCGCCGAAAGATTTTTGCCGAGCGTTTCGGTGATGACATAGTCCGACCCATGGCCCGCAGGACAGCACGTCTGGACACCTTGGTGCACCATTTGGCTTTGGCATTGGGTGGTCGCCCGGCAGCACGGTTCGCAGATCGTCTCGGGTTTCCGGTTAGCAACGACACGCTGCTTCGAACCGTTCGTCGATATGATCGACCACCACCAACGCCGCCGAGCGTTATCGGCATTGATGACTGGGCGTGGCGTCGCAATCATCGATATGGCACGATCATCTGCGACCTTGAGCGGCGAAAGACGATCGCCCTGCTGCCCGACCGAGAACCGGCGACGGCTAAGGCCTGGCTGGCCCAACAGCCGCAAATCGAAATCGTGGCAAGAGATCGCGGCGGCGGGTATGCGCAGGCCGCTGCACGAGCCCTGCCACAGGCCGAACAGGTCGCCGACCGCTGGCATCTCATGGAAAACGCTAGCCACGCCTTTCTTGATGCTGTTCGGAAGTCAATGCGGCGGGTGCGCGTGGCAGTCGGTACAGCAACCGTAAATCCCAAGCTTCTGACTGCCGCCGAGCGCTTGCAATATGACGGATATCTGCGGCGTGAAGAGACAAACTCTGTCATTCGTGGACTCGTCGGCGAAGGCGTGTCCATCAAGGAGATCGTGCGCAGAACTGGGCATAGCCGAAAGCTGGTTCGCGGCGTCGTCCGTGGTCAAAGGACCGATATCTTCCGCGTCCGGCAAACTTCGCTCGAACCACACCTCCCGTGGCTCGAAGCGCAATGGGATGCTGGATTACGAAATGGTGCTGAACTCTGGCGACAGCTTCGGCTGGCTGGTTTTGGCGGCGGTCTCCGCGTTATCACGGAATGGGCAACACGACGACGAAGGGCCGAAAAGGCCGAGAACGGGCTCGGCCACGCGCCGGCGGCACGCACCATCGTCCGCCTAATGACCCTTGAGCGTAACAATTTGACCAAGGCGCAAACGATGACGGTCGCCGCGATCGAGGAGCAGCTACCTGACCTTGTCGAGGCAAGAGACGTCGTGGAGAGCTTCCACGATATGCTGCGGCGTAGGTCTGAAGATGAACTCGACACGTGGATCGACCGCGCAGCAGCAAGCTTGGTCGCGTCATTCGCCAACGGCATCATCCGCGACAGAGCAGCGGTTCAGAATGCAATCACTTCAGTTTGGTCGAACGGCCAGACAGAGGGTCAGATCACCAAACTCAAACTCATCAAGCGCCAGATGTACGGGCGCGGGAAGCTCGATTTGCTTGAGGCACGTATCGTCGGGGCCCCCTGATGTCATCGAGATTGCGTCAGACCCAATATTGGACGCCGATATGGGGTCAACTTTCCGCGCCGATTGACACCCATGCTGAAATGAATATGCAGCCAGCGAAGAACGTGAGCGAATTTTCGGCGGAGGAACCCGGATTTCCTGTTCGGATCTGTAGTTTGTACCGAATTTGGAGCCAGGGATTGACGTGCCTTCGGAAAATTCCCGAGCCGGGTGGTCCAAAATCAAGTGCCCCGCCAGGTGGACTTAGTGTGAAGCGCCCCACTGGTCCAGCCAGAGGGTGTTCACTTCGATCCCCGGTCATTCTCAACAGACGTCAACAATGGCCCCCCTTGTCCGGAAGTCGATCACCATGCCGCTTGTCCATCGTGCTCGACGTTCTCGCACGACGGCTCACAGGCGTATGATCGGGACCGGCGAAATCCGGTCCCTTCCTCCTCGGTACAGAAGTCGCCAAAGCCTTGCCGAATGCTACTTTGCCAGGATGCTTCGCAGGACACGGTCCAGTTCGGCTGCCGGTTCTTCTGCAAGCGTCGTTGCACGCCAGCAGACATGGTGGTCTGGACGAACAAGCAGGCACCCGCTGTCGCAGATCTCGGCCAGCCGCGCCCATTCACCGCTATAGTCGACATATTCCTGCCTCGGGCCGATCACATGGGTCACCACCTCGATGCCCAGGGCGTCAGCGACCTTTCGCACTGCATCCACCCAAGCCTCGCCGCCAAGCCCGGTCAACAGCGTGAACTTGCCATGGCCGCAAAGGTCGAGTGTGGAGACTTCGGCGCCGTTGTCATGCCGATAGAGCCAAACATGCGGGAGCCGAGCGCCCGGCCATGTCGTCGGCTGATAATGCAGGTCGGCGTCAAGCTGGAAGGCCGGCTCGATCTGACCGTCGGTCACCACCGCGCCCGACTTGTAGCGCTGGTTCATCTCGACGCCGTGGGCGTCGAACTCGTACTTCTTGAAGGCGATGGCCTTGCGGATTGCCTCGCGCTGAGCCTCGGCTTCGGCAGTACCGTCAGTACGGGCCTCGAGGTTCTTCTGCATCTGCTCCGGATCGACACCCTCGGCCATGCCGAGCGCAGCGAAGATCGGGCCGGTCTCGGCAATCGACTGGTTGGCACGTGTAACGATCTGCTTGGCGATCGGCGCACGTTCGGAATCATAGCTGTCAAGGAGACGCTGCCCCGCCTGCCCCTTCAGAACCATCGCCAGCTTCCAGGCGAGATTGAAGGCGTCCTGAATGGATGTATTGGACCCGAGGCCGTTGGACGGCGGATGCCTGTGAATTGCATCGCCCATGCAGAACACACGCCCGTTAGAGGTCTTCGTGGCGTAGTAGTTGTTCACCGTCCACGTGTTTGCCGACAGAAGCTCGATTTCGAGATCCGGATCGCCGATCAACTGTCGCGCAACGCCGGTCGCAAACTCCGGCGTGACTTCCGGCTCGGGTGCGTTGATGTCGTAACCCCAGACGATCAGCCATTCATTCCACGGCCGCACCATGCGGACCAGACCCATCCCGATGCCGCCGACATCGGCGCCTGGCTGCATGACCCAGTAAAGCACCGACGGACGGTGTGCGACGTATTTGGACAGGTCGGCGCGGAACAGGATGTTCATCGAACCGCCGACGCCCATCTTGCCTTCGAACGGCAGCTTCTCGTTCTCTGCAACCAGAGACTTGCCGCCGTCGGCGCCAACCAGATACTTCGACCGGATGGTGAATTCCTTGCCGCTGAGACGGTCGAGGCAGGTCGTGGTCACTCCCTCTGCGTCCTGCACATGACGCAGATACTCCGTCGACATGCGCGCCTGCGTACCCCGCGAGCACGCGGTCTTGAACAGCAGCGGCTCCATGAACGTTTGCGGCAGGTCGTTCATCTGGGTCGGTGACGACATCAGGTGCTCGGCCTTCGACAGCGGATGGTTGCCCCAGGCCTTCATCCGGCCGATTTCCTCGCCGGCAAGGCTCTCACAGAAGATGTTCTCGCCCATCAGGTCCTGATGGGTGGCAAACATATAGGCTTCCTTCTCGACCTCCTGACCGAGATCGCGCAGCACTTCCATGGCGCGCTGATTGGTGATGTGGGCGCGCGGCGTGTTGGCAAGCCAGCGATAGCGGTTTACCGCCATGTTTGCGATGCCGTAGGTGGACAGCAAAGCGGCTGTCGCGGACCCTGCCGGTCCGGTGCCGATGATCAGCACATCCGTTGTGATATCGGGCATGTAGTCTCCTCCAGATACAAGCAAGGCGGGGCGATGCCCCGACCGGAAATTCAGACGCCGGGCTCTTCCCCTGCCCAGGCGGCCTGCAAAAGCTTTCGGATCGCGCCCCGCTCGACCGGGCGCGGATTCCAGTAGGGATTCGAGGCCGCGAGGTCCGCCGCCTTGTCGAGGTCCGTTTCCTGCAATCCCAGATCGCGCAACGCCATCGGCGCACCGATATCCCGCGCAAAGCGGTGCAGACCAAGGCCGGGATTCTCGTGGCCAAAAAGGTCTGCCACCGGCGCCAGGAGTTCCGGCACTGCTTGAGCATTATAGGCAATCGCATGCGGCAGGACGATCGCATGCGTATCGGCATGCGGCAGGTCGAAGCTCCCACCCAGCGTGTGGCAGAGCTTGTGATGGAGTGCCATGCCCACCTGCCCCAGCACCGTGCCGCAAAGCCAGGCGCCGTAAAGCGTTTCGCCACGGGCAGCCGTGTCCGTGGAATTTGCCAAAACGTCCGGCAGGCTGTCGCGGAAAGCGCGCAGCCCTTCGACCGCCATCAGCGACGAGATCGGCGAACGATCGCGGGCATAAAGCCCCTCCGCGGCATGGGCCATCGCATTGAGTGCGGACGTCACTGTCATCTTGACAGGCAGGGTGACGACCAATTCCGGATCGTAAAGGATGACTTCCGGCTGGATCCTGGGACTGGACTGAGTTGTCTTCACGCCGTTTTCGGTCTGCCCCAGGATCGGCGTGGCTTCGGAACCGGCATAGGTCGTGGGCACGACAATCTGCGGCAGGTCGGTGCGCAGTGCGATCGCCTTGCCGAGACCGATGGTCGAGCCGCCTCCGACCGAAATCACCACATCCGCTTCCAGCGAACCGGCAATGCGGGTTGCCTCTTCCGAAACGTTGACCGGGGTGTGCATGGTCGCATTGGTGAACGTTCCGACGGCCAGATCTCCGCAATACCCTGCAAACTCTTCCGCCATGTCAGCCTGTTGCGGCGTTGACAGGATCAGCGCTCGCTTGGCGCCCAGAGCGTTCAACTCTTCGGTCACACACCTCCGCACGCCCAGCCCAAAGCGAACTCGGACGGCCGCGCTACGAGCGACAAACTCCTCACGAAAAAAAGACACTCCGCTCATCCTCCAGTGAACTCGAAGAGACGTTAGCGCAAACACAGAGAAATATTGATCGGATGATCGGAATATAATATCGCAATACGTTATGAAGATAGACAGCGAACACCTCGAGATATTGGCGGTCATCGTCGAAAAGGGCGGTTTGACCGAGGGAGCGGAAGAGCTCGGCAAGTCGCAGCCCTCGGTGTCTCGCAGCATGGCGCTTCTGGAGAAGCGCATCGGCATGCCTCTGTTCGAACCCGGTCGCCGGCCATTGCGAGCAACCGAGCTCGGTGCCAGCCTTGCACGCCTCGGCGCCAAGATCCGCACGGCAAACAGGGAAGCGAGTCTGCTCGTGCGACGCTTCCGGCAGGGGCTGGCAGGCAGGCTCAGGGTCGGCGGCTCGCCGATATTCACAGATGGCGTGGTTGCCGCCATGATCGCTGAATTCCAGTCACGTCACAGCGACGTGCATATCGACCAGTCGTACGGCTATCTGGACAGCCTTGAAGCCGGCCTGCGAAACGGCGGACTGGATATCGCCATCCTGCCCCTTCACCCCCGCCAGGTTCCTCCGGAAATGGACTTCCTGCCGCTTCTGTCCGGTCGCAACGTCATAGCCTGCCGTCCCGATCATCCGCTGACACGAGTGAAGGCGATCACGCTGTCGCACATCGCCAGCTATTCCTGGATCGCACCACCGGCCAACAGCCCGCTTTACCGCGACCTCGAAAGGGCGCTGCGGTCGATCGGCCAGGACGATTTCATGGTCAATTTCTCGGGCGGAACTCTGGCGTCCATACAATCCGTGCTGACGGGATCGGATTCACTGACCGTCCTGCCCTATTCGGTGGTGTTTCAGACGCGCCGCACCATTCCACTGGCGGTTCTGCCACTCAAGATCGATCATCCGGACCGCCAGCTCGGCATCCTGACCAAGAGTGACCGGCAAAGGCCTCCGGCTGCCCAGCAATTCATCTCCTTCCTGCAGGCCGAAGCGCAGCGTCTGCAGGCGCGCATGGACCACGCTGAGCAGGTGACCCACCGCAGAAGCTGACAGCTGGCAGTTTTTTCTATTTCAGCGCCAGATATGACGCCGGATCAAGTGTCGTCACCCTGACAGCCACGTGCTGCCCCGTGGCCTTGCCAAGCACATCGCGCAGTCCGTCGGCCAGGTCGATGATACTCGCCCGCGTCCGCTCCGGTCGAGGCATCAGATGTATCTCGACGTTGACCTGAGGCTGGTCGGGAACCCCCATCACGGGGATCACCGCCAGCTGACAGGCGGCATTATCGACCATCAGGCTGGAGCACAGGAAGGTGCGCAGATCTGGAAGCAGCGCCGAAAGCGCCTCCTGCATGGAGGCGTAGCGGGTGTCGTCGACAAATATCTTGACGTTCGGCATGGAAGCCTCACCTGGGAACGAGCACGAAATCAAACGGAGAGCGCCATAGGGTCTCGCCATTCTCGACTTTTTCGTAGGGCGCGATGAGTGTGTCTTTCACCCCGAAGACGGCATCCGACGTCAGGTATTCGTCGCCACCGACGAAAGTATGCGTGACAAGCCTCTGATAGCCGGGCGCGGTGACCAGGTAATGCATGTGTGCCGGACGATAGGGGTGACGGCCGAGATGCGCGAGCATCTTGCCGACCGGACCGTCATCGGGGATCGGATAGCTGACCGGCTTGATGCCCACAAAGCGGTATGTGCCGTCGGCCCCGGTGATGAACCGGCCGCGATTGTTCCATTTCGGCTGGATGCCGGGCTGCTGAACATCATAGTAGCCATCGGCATTGTCTGACCAGACATCGACGGTCGCACCTTCGATCGGCTTTCCGTCGAGATCGACCACCTTTCCCTCGAAAAGGCAGCTCTCACCCTTACCGTCGAGGGTGATCGTGTCCCCCATCTGGCGGATGGGCGCGTCATCGACATGAAATGGGCCGAAGACGGTGTTCTCGGTCGCGCCCGCCGGGCGCCGATTGTTGACGGCATCGACCAACATGGAAAAGCCGAGCACATCCGACAGAAGAATGAATTCCTGCCGTTCCTGCGAGCACATCTGCCCCGTCTTCGTGAGGAACCCGATGGCGAAATCCCACTCCTCCTGCGTCAGCTGGATTTCCTTCGCAAATTCATGCAAATGCCGCACCAGACATGACATGACTTCAGCCAGACGCGGCTCCGTCTCCGGGCCCATGCGTCCGTTGACTGTTTCTACTGAATTGGTCTCGGTGAAATAGCTCACGATCTTCTTCTCCCTGGTAGGATCAATGCTTGCGCCCCTTGTCAGTGCGGGACTTGTTCGGAGGCTTCTGCTCCAGCGGCAGCAGGTCAAAGCCCGTCCACTGTGTGAAGCCGCCCCAAAGGCCGCGCCTTGCAAACAGCATGATCACAATCCCGATCACGCCTAGAACGATGAGGTAGACCGTGCCGTAGTCGGCCAGCACGCGCTGCAGCCCGTAGAAAACCAGCACACCGACGATCGGCCCCGGCAGCGTGCCGATGCCGCCGATCACGACGATGAAGATGACGAAAGCCGTCCAGTCGATCACGGAGAAGGCCGCGTCTGGAGATATCCGACCGGTCTGGATGAAAATCAGCGCGCCACAGACGCCCGTGGCGAATGCCGTCAGCAGGAAGACGAGCGCCTTTAATCGCGTCGGATCGACGCCGACCGAGCGGGCCGCCACCGGATTGTCGCGGACGGCCTGCAGGCCGAGCCCCATGCGCGAGCGCAGGAAAAGCCAACTGGCGACAAGCATGGCCGCCACCAAGCCCAGAGCCAGCCAGTAGGTCAGCGCATCGACGGCAGCAGCAGCAGAGAAATCAAAGAGGTCGCGAAGCATCTGCACGCCCGGCATGTCGCGCGCTGCGCCTCTGGGCAGCGCCGTGCCGGTGCCGCCGCCGAGTGCCCGCCACTGACTGAACGAAAGGCGCGCGATATCGGCGACCGCCCACGTGCCAATCGCAAAATACGCGCCATGAAGCCGGAAGGCGAAGAACGCCACCGGCACCGACAGTGCGGCGGCGACCAAACCGCCGATGAAGGCTCCGGTCAGCGGATTGAGCCCCCACAGGATCGCGGCCGCAAACATCGCATAGGCACCGACGCCGACAAAAAGCTGCTGCCCCACCGAGACAAGGCCGGCAAAACCCGCCAGCATGTTCCAGTTCAGGGCGAGAACCAGAAGGCAGAGCACCATGAACAGGTCCTGCACCAGCGCGCGCAAGCCGAGCAGCGGGATAACTGCCAGAATGGCGAAGAGCACGACAAGGGAAAGGAGACCGAGGACGTTCTTCATTGTGGATCCTCAATCATATGCGCGCGGGAACAAGCCGCGCGGCCGCACCAGCAGCACGACCACGAAGGCCAGATGGCCCGCCAGGATCTGCCATTCGGGATTGAGCGCGGCGCCAAACGCTTGCGCAACGCCGATGACGAGACCGCCGACCAGCGTGCCCCACAAACTGCCCAGACCGCCGATGATCACCGCCTCGAAGGCGTAGAGAAGCCGCGCTGGACCGATCGAGGGGTCGAAATTCGCCCGGGCGCCCAGATAGAGCGCGGCAATGGTGGCGACAACCAGTGCAATCCCGGTTGCCAGCGCGAATATGCGTTGCGGGCGGATGCCCATGAGCTGCGCCGTCACCGCATCGTCGGATGTCGCGCGGAAGGCGCGCCCGACCGCCGTGCGGTAGAAGATCCAGTTGAGGCAAAGGATCACCAGAATGGCGGAGACCAGCGTGATCAGCGGCATCACACCGACGTTGACGGGGCCAAAGGTGAGCGACTGCGCTTCGAGAGCGCCGACCGGAAGCTTGCGGCTGTCGGCACTGAACTGCTCCAGAAGCGCGTTCTGGATGACGACCGAAAGGCCGAAGGTGACGAGGAGCGGTGGCAGAATATCCTCTCCCAGCACACGGTTCAAAAGCACCGTCTGCAACAGCCAGCCGACAAGAAACATCACAGGCAAGGCAATCAGCGCCGCGATGAAAGGATTGAGCCCGAAAGCGGTGCCTATGCCGAGGATCAGATAGGCGCCGAGCACGATCAGGTCGCCATGCGCCAGATTGACGAGCCGCATGATGCCGAAGACGAGACTGAGACCGGCGGCAAAGAGCGCATAAAGCCCGCCGAGCAACAACCCCTGAATAAGTGTGTCGAGCCAGATCATGAATGAGCAATTCCAAAATACGCATCGTGGATCGCCTCGCGCGACAGCTCCGAAGGCCGACCCGAGAGCGTGATGCGACCCTCCATCATGCAATGGACCGTATCGGCCACCTTCAACGCCTGTCCGATGTCCTGCTCCACGACAATGACCGCTGTCCCGCTTTCCTGGATCGTCGGGAAGGCGGCATAGATTTCCCGGATAACGATCGGTGCCAGCCCGAGGCTGAGTTCGTCGCACAGCAGAACCGACGGGTTGGACATCAGCGCCCGGCCGATGGCCACCATCTGCTGCTGGCCTCCCGAGAGGGAGGTCGACGGCTGGCGGCGGCGCTCGCCGAGGATGGGGAAGAGTTGGCAGACACGTTCGACGGTCCAGAAGCCGCTCCCCTTGCGGGAGTGGGCGCCGATCATCAGGTTCTCCTCGACCGACAGGCTGGGAAACAGCCGCCTGCCTTCCGGAACCATGCTGATGCCGGAGCGCAGGATGTCGGGCGCGCTCAAGCGGTCGATGCGGGCGCCATCAAGCGTCACGGATCCTCCGGTCACTCTCGCAATGCCTGTGATGGCACGCATCAGCGTCGTCTTGCCGGCGCCGTTGGCTCCGATAATCGCCAGCGTTTCGCCTTGCTTGAGTGCCAGGTCCACGCCGAAGAGCGCCTGGAAGTCGCCGTAATGCGCTGTCAGCTCTCGAATTTCCAGGAGCGCGCTCATACTTCTATTCCCAGATAAACTTCGCGCACTTCGGGCGAGGCCATGACCTCATCCGGCTTGCCGACCATCAGCATGCGGCCGAAGTTCAGCACCATAAGCCGGGTGACGACGGCATTGAGCGCATGCAGGACGTGTTCGATCCAGAGGATCGCCGTCCCTTCCGCATGAATCGCGCGAATGGTTTCGACGAGTTCGCCACACTCGGCATCTGTCAGCCCGCCGGCGATCTCGTCCAGCATGATGATCCGAGGGCGGGTGGCGAGCGCTCTGGCGAGTTCCAGCCGCTTCCGGTTGAGAAGCGGCAGCGTCCCGGCCTTGTGGGTAGCGAGATGATCGAGCCCCGTCCGATCCAGGATGTCCATGCAGAGCATCGGTGCATCGGATGCACTCACCGACCCGCCGAACCGGGCAGCCACCAGGAGGTTCTCGTATACCGACAAGTGACCGAAGGGCTGGGGAATCTGGAACGAACGGCCGATGCCGCTGCGGCAGCGTTGCATCGGCGTTTCCGCCGTCACGTCGCGACCGTCAAGCAGGACGCGGCCACTGTCGGCTTTGAGATTGCCGGCGATGAGATTGAAAAGCGTCGACTTCCCCGCACCGTTCGGGCCGATGATACCCATCGCTTCGCCGGAAGCGAGTTCGAAGCCGACATCGTCCGCGACCTTCAGCGCGCCGAAGCTTTTCGACAGTCCTTGCACCGCCAGAATAGGCATGCGCCTCCTCTCCATTTCTCCCTTGCCCGCACCACGGGTGCGGTCTCCCTCACCAGCAACCTTACCCCCGTCCTCGCAGTGGCGTCATCGGTTATCCGCAGCAAAATATGACCATGGGTTATAAGCTCAGCCACATACCCAGATGAATTCGCGATCGGCTATATCCTTCCCGCGGCGACAGCACGTCAGCGGAAGACATCCCTGTGCTCCTCCCCCAGAAGAACGATACTGGCCACGCCGTCCTTGTTTTCGCGAAGGCGATGCCAGCGGCGATCCAGATAGACAAGCGACTCCCGTTCGGGCGTATCGAGCCCCGCGGCAACGCCATCCAGCAACTCGACGGCAACAAGGGTCGCCCCCTCGACAGCCAACGTTCCCGTAATCTTTGCCCTAAACCAGGTCGAAACGCTGGTGTAGAGCGGCTCTCCGGTCGGCAGACGCCGCCATACGATGCCAGGTCCGAAACGATCTGCCCCCGGGGTCGCGCCAAGCCGCGCAAGCTCCATATCCGGATAGCGCAGCAAATGGATGACCACCGTTTCCGCTTCCAGCACCGTGGCAGTCGAGCCCGATCGCGACGACAGGGAAAAGGCGGCGGTCGGTGGTGCCGCACTGACCGAAATCAGCGACGACACGGTCATGGCGACAGGCCGTCCCCCGGGATCTGCTGTAATGACGGCCACACCCGCGGGATGGCACCGGAAGGCCTCGCGGAAAACATGGGCGACGGAATCGCGGTCAGACATGAAATCTCCTCTACATTTCGTTTGGATGGCGGCACCGGCCGACACCGCCATCCAATGTCATTACTTCTCGATCAGATCGTAGAACTGCCAGACCCTGTCGGACCACAGGCCACCAATGTCGCGACCGACAGAGGTCACGATCGAGGGTGCGATCGTGAAGTGGTTCGCCGCCACCATCATGTCGCGGAAGGTCCGCTGGATCACGCCGGCACGCAGGCCCGCGCCTCCGGATGCGCGATAGGCAAAGTTGCAGACCTCGACGCCCGCCTCGTGGATCTGCGCCTTGGCAAGGTGCACCAGGCTGATCTGCCGGGTCGTCATCTTCTTTCCGGCCTCGGCGCTGGCTTCGATATCGCCCCAGACCTCCATTACGAGCGCACGGGCGGCACGGTAGCTGGCTTCAGCACGGCCATAGTCATACCAGAACTTCTCGCTTTCTCCGAGAAGGCCGGCACGGCCGGACTTGCTGCGCGCAAACTTGGCGATCTCATCCAGCATGCGCCGTCCGGCGCCCATTGCCCAACCGGTATGCCCGATCGCCGCCAGGCCGACGATGCCGAGGCTGAACAGTTCTTCGAGCCGCTGCGGCGGCGCTGTCAGGATCGGGAAGACCAGATCGTCGGGAATGAACACGTCGGTTGCGGAATAGTCGATCGAGCCGGTCCCCTTGAGGCCGAGCACATCCCAGTTGCCGAGCTTTTCGTGCTGTTCGATCGGCGCGTGCGCGCACATGACGATGACATTGCCGTCAGCGTCCTTCGCCGGCTTGCCCTCGCCGTCGTCGATGAAGCAGGCGGAATGCGACCACGTCGCATGGCTGAAGCCGGACCCGTAGCTCCACTTGCCGGTCAGGCGATAACCGCCTTCGACCTTCTTGAGCATGCCAAGCGGAGCGCCCTGCCCTGAAAACCGGTTGTCTGTTCCAGGCGCAAACAGGCGATCGACTGCGCTGTCGGGCAAGAATGCGGCAGACATGGCTCCGATGCAGCAATGCACCATCGACACCCAGCCGGCCGAGCCAGACCACCAGGTCACGGCCTCGATCAGTTGCAGGACCTCGGTCGGCCGCATCTGCGCACCACCGAGATGTTCCGTCGCGAGAAGATGCGAAAACCGTAGAGGCTTGAGAGCCTCGAACGACTCCTTGGTCAGCTCGCCGGCAGCCTCGTCGGCGGGCGCGTTTGCCTCCAGCGTGGGGCCGATCTCTTCGATCTGTTTGAGAACGTCGCGATAGTCGATACTGTTACCCCAGTATTCAGGTCTCACATGCTTGTTCATGACATCTCCTCTCAAAATACTCATCCGGCGAGAAAATCGCCGATCGATTTCAGACTTTCGGGCTTCTCCTGAAGCACCAGGTGGCCGGCTCCCTCGATGAGGGCAGCCTTCCCGTCAGGCAGCGCCTCGACCCAGACGGACAGCTGGCTGGCGGGCAGCAGCGTGTCCTTGTCGCCCCAGACGACGAGTGTCGGGTTGGTGATGCGAGCGATCATTCGGCGCAGATTGGGGTGCCCCATGCCAAAGGGCGCGCAGATTTGGCCAACGGTTGCGCCCTCGCGTCCACGATCGGCGCCGAACTGTTCGGCAAAGTCCGGGTCCGAGCCATCCGGGAAATAGCGCAGCGCCACGGAAACATCGTGCGACAGATAACCGGGCAGGTCCTGAGGCGTCACCGCGCCGAGATTGGTGGCAGGGTGATCGGGATGGTTCAGACCCGCCGGTGCGACGAGCACCACCTTGTCGAACTTCTCACGGGCGACCGCGGCCAGTTCGGTCGCCATCCATCCGCCCATCGAAAAGCCCATCAGATGCGGCTTTTCGTCAAGCTCCAATGCGTCGACAAGGTTGAGATAGTGGACGACAAGATCCGCCATCCCCGACAGGTGCGGTGCGTCGCCGGAATAGCCCATGCCGGGATGACTGGGGCAGTACACGCGAAAGCGGTCGGCAAGGCCTTCGGCAAAATCGAAGCCCTCAAGCGTCGCGGCTCCGTGAAGGAAAAGGATCGGCTTGCCCCGCCCGATGGTTTTGACCACGGTGTGCACACCGGCAATGTCGTATTCCAAGGTTTCGAATTGAACAGTCATCTTAACTCCTTCAGAAATGTCCGGGCTGGATGAGCACCTTGCATTGCGTGGTGCGCCGACGAAGACCGTCAAACACCTGCGGGACAGGCGAGAGTCCGATGCGGTCGGTGATGATCGCCTGCGGCGCGAACCGAGCACCCCCCGCCAGTGCGTCCAGCGCCACGCCGAACTCGTTGCCCTGGTGGAAAAACACGGAGAAGATCAGATCGATTTCCTTTGACAGGGCGATGAACGGGTCCCACTCGTCGCCGCCGACGCAGAGGCCCACGCCAATCACCTTTCCCTGCAGACGAACGGCTTCCGCAGCCGCCTGCAAGAGGCCCTTCTTGCCGACGCATTCGAAAACGATATCGGGCGCACCGCCGCAGAGATCGGCCAGTTTCTCGGCCAGTCGATCTCCGGAAAGCGCAAATCCCGTGGCACCAAGCGCCCGGGCGCGCTCTTCTTGATGGTCGTGAATATCCGCCATGACCACGTGTGATGCACCCATGCGCCGCGCCCAGAAGGCGACGAGAAGTCCGATTGGTCCGGCGCCTAGGATTGCAACGCGGTCTCCAACCTTCATGCCGGACCGGATGATGCAATGCAGCGCCACCGATAGCGGTTCGGCAAGGGCGCCATCTGCCACGCTGACACCTTCCGGCAGGATGCGGCATTGACGTGCGGCAACCGCTACATATTCGGCGTATCCGCCGCCGATCAGCACCATCTCTGCGCAGCGCCCCGGATCTCCGGCCTTGCAGCGGGCGCAGTGCCCGCAACCACGCATTGGAACGACTGCGACCTTGTCGCCGCGCTTCAGCGTCGTCACCGCACTGCCCGTCGTCACAACTTCACCGGCAATCTCGTGGCCGAGGACAAAGCCCCCGGAAATGCCGAAAGGCTTCGGATCTTCGGTTATATGCAGGTCGCTGCCGCAAATGCCGCAGGCAGCAACCCGCAGCACGACCTCGTCGGCCCCGGGCTTGGGGTCGGGCACATCGCTGATCCGCAACGGCTTACCGACGGCATCAAATATCGCGGCCTTCATGGCTTTTCCTCGCGTTCGACGATGAGATGGCGGCGAATGGGAAACCAGGGCGCATCCCAGTGTTTGGAAATCATGCCCCAAATGCCGGTGCGTGCATAAAGGGCGACGAGCACCGTCATCACGCCAAGCACCACGAAATAACTGGCTCCGTACTCGCCGAAGTAACGCTCGGCGATGAAATAGATCAGGGCACCGATCAGCACGCCTTCGATCGTGCCGATGCCACCGACCATGACGATGAAGATCGACACGTTCGACCACATCGGATCGAAAGCCGAAGGCGGATTGATACGCAGTTGCGCCATGAAGTAGACGACGCCGGCGAGGCCGCACCCGACGGCCGTGGCAACGTAGATCATGAAGCGTAGACGCCCGACATTGACGCCCTGGCTGGCCGCAGCGATCGGATTGTCGCGCATGGCGATGAGCGCAAGCCCGTATCGTGAGCGCAGGAACCAGTAGCTGCCGCCTATGGCAACGAGCACCATCAGCGCGCAAAGAAGAGACATGGCGACATTGCGCTCGAAACCTGAATAGTTGCGCATGATACCGAGCGACATGCCAGCGCCGGCATTGACCCATCCGAGGTTTGAGGCAACGAGCCTGAAGACTTCTGCCACGACCCAGGTGCCGATGGCGAAATACGGTCCATCGAGCCGGTGTAGCAACAAATAGCAGGGCACCGCGACCAGCGCCGGCACAATCAACGCCAGCGGTATGGCAAGAAACGGATTGATGCCGAATGTCTGCGCCATCACGAAAAGCGCGTATCCGGCAACCCCCATGAAGGCTTGCTGACCGACAGACACCAGCGCCGCATAGCCCGCAAGCATGTTCCACATCTGCGCGGCAACAATGTAGCAGCAAAGTTCGAGGATCATCCGGATCGTACCGGTCTTGGCCCACCATGGCATGGTCGCCAGCGCGACCAAAGCCAGGCCGAACAGGATGATCGCGATAAGTCCCGACAGCGTCTGCCGCCGGACGCGGACGGCCGGTCCCGAAGCGGCAATGTCTGCGGCGGAAGACAGATTATTGACTATGCTCATGGTTCACGCCCTTCCAAACATGCCCTGCGGCCGCAGTGCCAGGACCATCAGAAAGACGAGATGGCCGGCAAGCACTCCGAAGCCAGGATCGATCCGAAACCCGATGGCCTGGGCAATGCCGAGCACCATCGAGCCCGCGAATGCGCCCCAGACAGACCCCATTCCCCCGATGATTACCGCCTCAAATGCGTAGATCAGCTGTGCCCCGCCATCCGCCGGTGCAACTGTCGACCGCAGTGACTGGAAGACGGCCGCAAAACCGAGGATGCCGACGGCAATGGCGGTGGCTATGGCATAGACCGACTTCGGATTGATGCCGGTCATCGACGCGGCCTCGACGTCGGCTGCGGCAGCGCGAAGCGCCCTGCCGAAACGCAAGCGCTTCAGCACAATGTCCAGCCCGAGGGTGAGACCCGTTGCCACCAGCAGCACGATGACCGGCAGAAGGCCGATATAGATGCCGCCGATCTCGATCGACTGGCTCTCAATACCACGTCCCGGCAGCGAGCGGCTGTTGGCCGACCAGATCTGCAGCATGAGGTTCTGCAGCGCCAGCGACAGACCGAACGTGGCAATCAGCGAGGGCAATGGATCCTCGCCAACGACGCGGTTGAGCACCGCGCGCTGCAGGAGCCAGCCGATTCCGATCGCCAGCGGCACCAGCGCCGCCATGACCGTGAACGGTCCCAGTCCGAAGGTGGAGGACAAGGATATGCCAATCAACGACAGGAGGATGACCAGGTCGCCGTGACTGACGTTGACAATCCGCATGACGCCGAACATCAGGGCCATGCCCAAGGCGTACTGCGCGTACATCCCGCCGAGGAGGACGCCCTGGACCAATGCATCAAACCACTGCATGACCACCTCCGAAATAGGCTTTGCCGATCTCTTCGCGCGTCACTTCGTTCGAGCGTCCGCTCAGTGTCACACGACCTTCCAACATGCAGTAGAGACGGTCCGATGCGGACTTCGCCAGACCGACATCCTGTTCGACGACAACGATGGAGGTGCCCTGCGCCCTGATTTCGGGCAATGCCGCGTAGATCTCGCGAATGACCCGCGGCGCAAGTCCGAGACTGATCTCGTCGCATAGTAGGAGACGCGGCTGGCAGAGCAGCGCCCGGCCGATCGACACCATCTGCTGCTGACCGCCGGAGAGATTTTGAACCGGCGTTTTGCCCTTCTCCTTCAGGATCGGAAACAGCTGGTGAAGCCGGTCCAAGGTCCAGCCGCCCTTGCGGCCCAGGCGATGGGTCTGGTCCACTGCGACACGCAGATTGTCGTTGACCGTCATGCCGGCAAACAGGCGCCGGCCTTCCGGGACAATGGCCACACCCTTCTGCACCATTCGGTCGGTCGCAGTACCGCCAATCGGCTGGCCATCCAGATGGACCATGTCGGGCTTGACCGGCAGGAGGCCCATGATGGCCCGAAGAAAGGTGGATTTTCCGGCCCCGTTCGCGCCGATCAGCGCGATGGCCTCGCCTTCATGCACTTCGACATCGACGTCGTAAAGCGCCTGAAAGTCGCCGTACCGGGCGACAAGCCCGTGGGTGGACATTACTTCTGTCATGCCTCAATTCCCATATAGACCCGCATGACTTCCGGATCGGCGATGACGCTTTTGGGTTCCCCCTCCGCAATCTTCTCCCCGAAATTCAGCACCAGAAGACGATCGGCGACCGCCATCAGCGCATTCAGGACATGCTCGATCCAGACGATGGTCACTCCCCGATCCCGAATTCTGGAGATCAGCGACACGAGTTCTTTTGATTCATCATCGGTCAGGCCGCCGGCGATCTCGTCGAGCAGCAACAACTGCGGCGAGGATGCGAGCGCGCGCGCGAGCTCAAGCCGTTTGCGATCCAACAGCGTCAGCGACCCGGCCAGCGTGTTGGCCTTGCCGAGAAGCTCGCAGTCTCGCAGCACTCCGGCACAGAAGTCGTAGCTTTCGGCCTCCGACTTGCCGCCGCCGAAGGCGGAGGCGACAAGCAGGTTCTCGAAGGTTGTCATCCCTGAATAGGGCCGCGGGATCTGGTAGGTGCGGCCGATGCCCATCCGGCAGCGGCGGTGCGGCGGTTCACCCTTCAGCAGAACGCCACCCAGCCGGATCTCTCCGGCCGAAGGCTTGAGGTCGCCGCTGATCATGTTGAAAAGCGTCGTTTTGCCGGCACCGTTTGGCCCCAGAATGCCGAGGACTTCTCCGCGATAGACGTCGAAGCCCACATCATGGAGGACCCGGAACGCACCGAAGCTCTTCGATACGTTCCGCGCCTGGAGAAGGCATTCCCCTCCGCTGTTTGCCCGCTGCATTTCCATCCTACCAGGTCAGCGCCACGATCTTCTGCTCCGGCGGGAACAGCTTGTTGACGGTGTTGTCGACGATCTTCAGGTCGTAGGGCCACTTCTCGCCCTTGACCCACTGGCCACCGAATATCGGCGTCGTGCAGATGTTCTTGTGCGGCTTCCCGGAGAAGTTGATACGCCCGACGACAGTGGTGAGATCCGTCGCCACCAGCGCATCACGATTGGCTTCCCGATCCAGGGGATTGCTCGAACGCTTGAGAACGTCGATCGCCACTTCCAGAAGAGCGTGCGAATATCCGAGCGGCTGGGTCCACTCACGCTTCTGCTCGGTTTCCCATATTGCCGCGATCTCCTGGCCGGTCTGACCGGTAATCGATGACTTGAACGGGAAGGCCGGCGTCCACCAGACCTCGCTCGTCATGCCGTTGCCGAGCGGCCCCATGGCTTCGACGCTGCCCGGGAACAGCAGTGCTGCGGCGACGGTGACCGCCTTCGGCTTGTAACCCTGCTGGTTGCACTGGGTCACGAACGTCTTCAGATCGTCGGGATAGGTGATCCCGCCGATGATTTCGCAACCGGCCGCCTTGAAGGCGGAAATCTGGGCCGAAAAATCGTTGGTGCGGGGCTGGAAATAACCCGGGATCGTCACCTCATATCCGGCCGCGCGTGTCGGCTTGGGAAGGCCGTAATCCTCATTACCCCACGTTTCGCCGTCGATATTCTGCGGGAACAGCATGCCGACCTTGCGGTTGGTTTCCAGCCCGTTCCACAGGCCAACGAAAGTGTTGAGCGCCTCGTCGAGCCCCCAGAACAAGTGGTAGGTCCAGTTAAATTCACCACCGCCGCGCGGCATGATGACGGCCTGCCAGGGAGCGCCGGCGGAGATGCAGGGCGTCTCGTAGAGTTCCGCCTGCTCCATGGACGGCAGGATGGTGTCGGTGGTCGATGCCGGCAGAAGGAGATGAACCTCGTCGTTCAGGATCAGATCGCCGGCGATCTCGGCGGCCTTGTTCGGATTGGACTGGCTGTCACGCTCCAGGATCTCGAGCTCGTATGTGTCGCCGTTTGCCGATTGCAGCTTGCCGCCAAGCGCTTGGCGGATCTTCTGCACGGTGTAACCATCGGTTTCGCCAAACAGCCCCAACGGACCGGTCGCCGGAGAGATATAGCCCATGCGGATCTTGCCCGCAGTCTGCGCCCGCAGCACCGTCGGCATGGCCAGAGTGCTCGCGGCAACGGACGCGCCGAGGCCCTTCAGAACAGTTCGCCGGTTGGGGCGGACCCATTTATTGATGAATGCCATTTTCGTTTCTCCTCTCCAAAGTCTGTCGATGCGCTCTGCGATCGGCGCAGGTTCAAGCCCGAAATTCCGTCAGGTCATGCGGATCAGCGAGCCGCCATCGATGACCACGAGCGACCCGGTCATGTAGGAACCGGCGGGTGACGCCAGCAGCAAGGCCAGCCCCTTAATGTCCTCCACATCGCCGATGCGGCCAATGAGCGATTGCGCCTCGAATGCCGCGCGATCATCCTTGTTGCGCAGGCGTCCGCCGGCGATGTTGGTGATGAAGGGACCAGGCAGGATCGCGTTGACGCGAATACCGTAGGCGCCAAGTTCCATCGCCATGTGGCGGACGAAATGGTTCACCGCCGCCTTGGCGGGCATGTAGGAGGTGCCGACGATGCTCTCGTTGATCTCCGAGGCGATGGAGGAGGTCACGATGATGCGGCCTTCCCCCTGCGGCTTCATATGGCGAACCGAATTCTTCACGGTCGTGTAGACCGAAGACAGGTTGATCTCGATGCCGCGATCCCACTGCTCGTCGGGAATGTTTTCGATGGCGCCATCCGGATTGCGCTCGCCGAGCGGGGTCATTAAACCAGGCCCCGGATCGATGCCGGCATTGGCAAAGACGGTATCGATCCGGCCGTGCCTGTGGGCAACCTCGTCGAAACCGGCCGCCATGGCCGCCCGATCGGCCACATCGATCTTCAGCCCCCAGATGTCGCCACCCTTCGCCTTGATCTCGGCACAAGTCCGGTCGATTCCGTCGGCGTCGATGTCGAATATGCAGACCCGGGCGCCCTGGGCCGCCATGATCTCTGCATAGGCGCGGCCAATGCCACTGGCACCACCGGTCACGATCACGGACTGTCCGCTGACATCGAACATCTGTTCCAGGTTGGCCATGGCCTCTCCTCCCTTTCTCAAGCACACGACAAGTCCTCCACCCGCGACGCGGGTTTTGGCACCGGCTCAGCAAAGCGCCACCGGCTGATCGACTTGTCTTGAATGCCCTGCCTTTCTCCTCAGAAGGCAGGACCGCTTCCTCGACCGAAATAACGCGGCCTCAAACCGCACAAGTCAAATGCGTAAAGCACCGAATAATATGCCAGGAAGGCATATTGTTTTTTGCACATGCCCGGAGGGATGTCCGCCGGTCATTTTCACATCGGGCAACAAACTCACCACTCACAAAAGCTTGATAAGAATACGATTTCTCCTGGAAAGGCTTTCGCCGTTCCATCAAAATCCATCCCTTCGAAGCTCTGGCAACGGGTGCCGGCATCCGCAGTCACCGGGTGCCGGCTGGACTGCTGTCAGGTCAGCGCTTCCATCTTTCCGCCGGTCGGAATTTCCGGTGCGGCGCCGTTTTCCACGATCACAAGATCGTAGCCGCCGCCATCCTTCATCCGCCACTGACCGCCGGTCAACGGTGTCTTGCAAACGTTCTTTGCGGCGAATTCGGGCACGTCTGCGCCGTTCCATGCAACCCTGCCGACGACTGTCTCCATCTGCGTGGCAGCAACCGCCTCGGCGACGAGATCGCCATCCGTCGGATCCTCCACGCGGCCCATCACGTTCGCCGCCACCTCGAACAGCGAATGGACGAAGCCGATCGGCTGCGTCCACGGGCGGCCCGTCTTGGCGGTAAAGTCTGCCGCCAGTTCTGCCGAGCTCTGCCCGGTCAGCGATGACTTGAACGGATGCGAGGGCGTCCACCACACTTCCGACGACAGGTTGTGGCCGGCAGCGCCGAGCGTTTCGACCGACTGCGGGAACAGCAATGCCTTCGCCACCGTGACGGCCTTGGGTGTGATTCCCTGCTGGCGCAGCTGGTTCCAGAAGGTGGTGAAGTCCGGCGGAATGAGAACGCCGGTGATGATGTCGGTATTGGCGGCCTTGAAGGCATTGATCTGGGCCGAGAAATCGTCGGAAAGGTTCTGGAAGCTTCCCGGATTGGTCAGTGCATAGCCGTGCTCCGCGAGACCCGGCTTGAGACCGGTGTTGGGATCGCCCCATGCATTGCCGTCCGCGTCATTGGGGAAGAGACCACCGACCGCTTTGTCGGTTTCGAGTTGGTCCCACATGGCGGTGAAGACGCGGATGATGTCTTCCATGCCCCAGAAATAATGATAGGCGTAGTCGAAGGGACGCCAGCTCTTGGGATCGGTTGGATTGCTCTGCTGCCCGATGAACCAGGGCTGCCACGGCGCCACGGTCGAAACAACCGGAACGCCCTCGGATTCGCAGACGCCGGCAACCGGATTGGTCGTTTCCGGGGTCGAGGCAACCAGCATCAGATTCACTTCGTCGCTGAGGATCAGCTCCTTCGCAACATCGGCGGCGCGGTTCGGATTCGACTGGCTATCCTTGACGACGACCTCGAAATCCTTGCCCAACTGTGAGGCGAGGAACGCCTGAATGTTGTAGCCATCGCTCTCGGCGAAGCCTGCAAGAGGCCCGGTTTGCGGTGAAACATAACCAAGCTTGATCTTCTTGCCCTGAGCGAGGGCAGGCGCGGAAAGGCCGGGCATGGCAAGAGCCAGGCCCGTAGCCGCGGTATTTCCTAGAAACTTGCGTCTGTTTAGCATTTCTCTCTCCCTTGATGTATCTTGTGCCCTCCGCCAGCGGCCGCCGGCAGGGGGCGAAGGAACCACGGCTAGCGCGCGGCTCCCATGCTGATCGGCATACCGGTCGCCAACTCCTCCAGCATTGATTGCAGCATCTCCACTTCGGCATCCAGGACTTCGTGTCCGCGCCCGGGAAACACATCCGCGCGCAGCCGTGCCCTGCCCGCCCCAAGGTCCTTCACCGCCTCGCTGAAGGCACCCACGGGAATCCAGGGATCCGCATCCGAGCCGGTCAGATAAACCGGCAGTTCGGCGGCAAGCCTCTGCGGCCGATCATCTTCCGGCACGCCGACACGACAGCCGGTAAATGCCACCAGCGCCTGCGGCGCCGGACGCCCTGAAAAGACGTATTCGAGGGAAAGGCAGGCGCCTTGCGAAAAGCCGGCGAGCAGAAGCGGCAGACCTTCGCCATGGGCCGCGCGGGCTGCGGCAATATCCTCGGCAAGATGGTCCAGCGAGGCGCCGAGCGCAGCGCGGGCTTCCGCGGTCAGCGGGTCGACGGCCCGAACCGCATACCAGGTCCCGCCCGGAGCCCGTGGCAAGACGAAGCTCACATCCTCGACATCGAGCCGAGCCAGAATGTGAGACTGCATCTCCTCAGGCGACTGACCACGCCCGTGAACCAGGACACAAAGTGCCCTGGCTTTTCGCTTGGCGGGTAGATGCAATGCATCCGTCGCCATCAGACGAACTCGGCCTCTTCCAGCCCTTGGCGCAACTCGTCCTCGCGGTCCTTGAACCATGGCGGGAAAACGAGCGTCTTGCCGATCTGGCCGGGCGGCTCGTCACGCGCCCATCCTTCAGGCGTGGTCCATGCCAGCTCGAACAGCGCCCCACCCGGCGAGCGGACATAGCAGGACTTGAAATAATTGCGGTCCTTCTGTTCGGAAATGTCGGTAAAGCCCAGCCCTTCGATATGGGCACGCAGCTTCATCTGGCTTTCCTCGTCGCCGGTGTTCAGCGCCAGGTGATGGATCGTGCCGCCGGACAGTGTCCATGTGCCCTGCGGGCTTTCACGGTCGGTAATCACTTCGACGCGCTGGATGACACCGTTCGCATCAGGCACGCGATAGACGGTCCCCTCATGCGAGTCCGCCTCCTTTTCGAGCGGCAACGCGATGGTCATGAAGTCGTCCATCGATGTCCGGTCGAAGCAGGCAACCACGGCACCGTAAATACCCTTGATGCCGTGGGCGGCACTCACGCCTTGCGCCTCATTGGCGATCGGCGTGCGAGGGTCACTATCGCTCTCGACGAGTTCATGCGGGATGCCGCACGGATGGGCAAAGACGACGCGGTCCGCACCAAAGCGGGCGATCTTTTCAGCCTTGATGCCACGGCCGTTCAGGCGATCGACCCAGAAGTCGCTGGCCCCCTTGGGGATCGCCTGCATGATGGTGCGGGACTGATTGGTGCCCCGCCGTCCGTATACGCCCGGCTTCCGGAAGGGAAATGTCGTGATGATGGTCGAAGCATCACCGTTGGGAGAGCCGTAATAAAGGTGATAAACTGGAAGGACACCGTCAAACAATACGGTGCGCTTGACCGAATGTAGCCCTAGGGTTTTCGTGTAAAAGTCAAAATCCTCCTGCGCGCCGTCCGTAGAAAGCGTCAGGTGGTGGTATCCGCTGATCTGCGCCAAGACATTCTCCTCCTCTAAAGCAACCCTGGAATACAAAACGACATTCACCGCAAGCGCTGTTGGGCACTCCACGGCATTCGCCACTCAAGGGTCTAAAGCCCATCCATCGGCACACGCTCCTCAACGCGGGACCGCCGATCGACATATGTCTTCCGAAGAAAGCCGGTTATCGTCGCATCACTCCTCAAGTGACCGCTGCGACACACCGTTTTGCCCACAGGCCGCAACTCCTCGCGACCATTGGCGCGCAGACTGACGCCGCCGCGGGGCATCATCCATACGCTCTTCCTCCCTCAATTTAAGGTAGCGCATGGGAAGGTTATTTTTTATGCGATGTTCGGCGAGTTGTATTGCGTTTTGTTATGTAGCGACATTCGCCTCATATCCACTACAGACCGCTGCAAGATCAGCTCGAGCTGAACGGTTCAACGCGGAGTCTGGTTGTCTCCGCGACGGCTCAAGTGTCCGACTTGCACTGCAGACCAAAGCCACAACGTCATCTCTCACGATCATTGCAAGTTCCGTTCAATGGCGTTGGACGCATCCTCAGAGCTCGCCCTATCGTGATCAGTTGACCCACTCGACGCGATTGCCAGACCCATCGGCACTTGGGAGCCACCATGCTCTTCGCGCAGCTTTGGTTGCAGGTTGGCCATTGTCATATGACCGTCACCTATCCATGCAATACAGTGGAAACGTTTCCAAAGGATCATTCATGCCTGCTCGCATAACAATTCGTGACGTTGCGCGCCTTGCCGACTGCGGTGTGGCCACGGTCAGCCGGGTGCTCAACGGCTCAGGGCCTGCGAGCGAAACGGTGCGTGAAAAGGTATTCGCAGCGGCAGCAGAGCTCGGATTTGAGTTCTCCGAGGTTGGACGTTCCCTGCAAAGCCGTCGCTCTCATACCATTGCCATTGTCGTTCCATCACTGCGCAACGATGTCTTCGCCTCGGCGATCGAGGGTGCGCAGCAGGCGGCTTCCGAGGCCGGGTACCAGGTGCTTCTATCTTGCGTGAACTATGAGCCGAAGGTCGAGGCCGAGGCGCTGCGGACACTTGTTGCCAAGGGCATCGAAGGGGCCGTGCTGACAGTTACCAATCCTTCTGACAGTCGTGGCCTCGCCTACCTCGAACAGCACGGCATTCCGTATTGCATGATGTTCAATCAGTCGGACTCGGCGCGTCCAAGTGTCAGCGTCGACAATGTCGAGGCTGCCCGCGTCGTGGCGAAGCAGTTGATGGCAAACGGCCATGAAGAGATTGGCTTCGTCGCCCTCAGATTCCTGAGTTCGGAGCGTTCGCGCCTGCGTTTCGATGGTTTTGCGGAGGAATTGCGGCAAAACGGGCATACCGCAATTCATTTGCTGGAGGCCCCGCCAGAACGCGAAAGACTGGATGCCGAATTCACCGCCTTCCTCGACGAGCACCCCCGCATGAGCGCGATTTTCGCCTCGAACGACCTTCTGGCTTTGTCTTGCATAAGGCTGTTGCGGCGCTTGGGCCGGAAGGTGCCGGACGATATCAGCGTCGTCGGCTTCGATGGGATCGATGCAGGCGAACTGATGAATCCCAGCCTCGCGACCATTGTCACCCCCAGTGCCGAAATGGGCCGGCTGGCAGCTCAGCGGGTGCTTGACGCCATCGCTCATGGCCGAGACGTCACTCCGGACAATCAGTTTTTGCCTTTCGATTTCCGCGCCGGGAGCAGCCTCGGGCCCTGCCGGTTGCAGAATGCCGATGGACGAGCGGCAACTCGCCCATCGGTCAGCCTTACTCCTTAAACCAACCAGGATCAGGAAGAAGACATCATGAAACATATCCTCTCCACCGTCGCCGCTGCAAGTCTGGCGTTGACGGCCTACACCGCTCCCGTCTTTGCGCCGCTCGCTCATGCCGAAGACAACACGGCAATCTGCTACAACTGCCCGCCGCAATGGGCCGATTGGGGCACCATGCTGAAAAAGATCAAGGAAAAGACAGGCATTGAAATCCCGCAGGATAACAAGAATTCCGGCCAGAGCCTGTCGCAGATCATCGCCGAGAAGGACGCGCCCCTCGCCGACATCGTCTATTATGGCGTGACCTTCGGCATCAAGGCCGCGGCCCAGAATCTCGTCACACCCTACAAGCCGAAGGGTTTCGAAGACATTCCGGAGGGTCTGAAGGCGCAGGACGGATCGTGGTTTGCAGTGCACTACGGATCGATCGGTTTCTTCGTCAACAAGGATGCGCTTGGCGACAAGCCGGTTCCGCGGTGCTGGGCAGATCTGGAAAAGCCTGAGTATGAAGGCATGGTCGGCTATCTCGATCCATCGAGCGCCTTTGTAGGCTACGCCAGCGCCGTCGCTGTCAACCGGGCGCTGGGCGGCAGCCTCGATAATTTCGATCCCGCGATCGACTACTTCAAGAAGCTCTCGGCCAATGGCGCCATCGTGCCCAAACAGACGGCCTATGCCCGCGTCGTGTCCGGCGAAATCCCGATCCTCTTCGATTACGACTTCAACGCCTACCGCGCCAAATACGACGAAGACGGCAATTACGAATTCGTCATTCCCTGTGAAGGTTCGCTCTCGGTACCTTACGTCATGAGCCAGGTCGCCAACGATCCGCATCCGGAAAATGCGCACAACGCGCTCGACTACATCCTCTCAGATGAAGGCCAGGCGGTCTGGGCGAATGCCTACCTCAAGCCGTCTCGCCCGGTCGTATTGCCGGCCGAAATCGCCAGCCGCTTCCTGCTGGACAGCGATTATGCGCGCGTTCAGCCGGAAGACTACGCCAAGATGGAAGCGGCTCAGGACGGCTTCGGCAAGCGATATCTGGAAGAAGTCAACTAAGCTTCTGTTTTCATATCAACAATCGACGCGAGGCAAGGGCGGTATTCCGGCCCTTGCCTTCGGAGCAAAGACATGTCGGGCAAAAGAGTCCTTTTTCTATGGCTTGCGCCATTGGCGCTGTTTTCAGGCCTGTTTCTCGCACTTCCGCTTGTACGCCTCGTTGCCTCCTCGGCGTCAGGCGATCAGGGCTTCGGAATCTATGCGACGGTGCTCTCCAGCCCGCGCTATCTCCAAACCCTGTTGAATACACTTTGGATTTCGGCTCTGGTCACTGTCTTCGCACTTCTCATTGCTTCAACTGCCGGTCTCTTTCTGGCCCGGCAACGCTTTTTGGGACGCAGCCTGCTGATTTCGATGCTGACCTTCCCGCTCGCCTTTCCCGGCGTCGTGATCGGCTTCCTGATCATCCTGCTTGGCGGACGCCAGGGGCTGGTCAACGATATTTCCAAGGACCTCTTCGGGACGACAGCGGTCTTCGCCTATTCATCCTTCGGTCTCTTCCTGGGCTACCTCTACTTCTCGATCCCGCGGGTACTGCTCACCGTCATGGCCGCCGCCGAAAAGCTGGATCGTGATCTGGAGGATGCTGCGCGATCGCTTGGGGCCTCGCCTTTCAGGGTCACGGTCGATGTCATCCTGCCAGGATTGGCGCCCGCCTTGATTGCCTCCGGTGCGATCGTCTTTGCAACGGCCATGGGCGCCTTCGGCACGGCCTTTACGCTTGCCACCAAGATCGATGTGTTGCCGATGGCGATTTATACCGAGTTCACCCTGGCGGCAAATGTCGCCATGGCCAGTGCATTGTCGGTGCTGCTTGGCATCGTAACCTGGGCAACGCTTCTCGTTGCCCGCTATTTCGCCGGCAATACTGCCGCAGCTGCAGGGTGATCCAAATGTTCGCAAGAAGGCTGTCCCTCGCGCTGCAGATCATTGTCACGCTTCTCGCCTGCGCCTTCATGCTGGTGCCGGCTGTGCAGTCGGTGCTCGCGGGCATCACCGTCAATTATTTCCGCGGTCTTTCCTCGGGGGTCACGCTGAAGTGGCTGGAAAAGGTGTGGGAGCTTTACGCCGCAAGCATCTACCTCTCTCTGGGAATTGCATTGGCCTGCCTCGTGGCCACGCTGGTTATCGGCGCCCCTGCCGCCTATGCATTTGCCCGCTGGCGCGGATGGGGTGCCCGGGTGCTCGAGGAGTTCGTGGCGTTGCCTCTTGCCGTTCCAGGCTTAGCTATCGCGCTCGCCTTGCTGCAGCTCTATGGCTCCATGCGTGGCTTCAGGGCCTCCTGGCTGTTCATTCTCGTGGGGCATGTGCTCTATACGCTCCCCTTCATGATCCGCTCGGTCATGGCCGTGCTGTCCTCCATCGATCTGAAGTCGCTGGAAGAGGGAGCGGCCTCGCTTGGAGCCGGACCCTGGCGCCGCTTTCTTGATGTGGTGCTGCCCAATGCCGTTCCGGGAATCCTCGCCGGCTCGCTCAGCGTGGTGACCTTGTCGATCGGCGAGTTCAACCTCACCTGGATGTTGCAAACGCCCTATACCAAGACTCTACCGGTCGGCCTTGCTGACAGCTATGCATCCATGCGCCTCGAGATTGCCTCGGCCTATACCCTCATCTTCTTCATCATCATCGTCCCATTGCTGAGCCTGATGCAGTGGGTGGCGACGCGCAGCCAGAGAATCGAGATATCGAAATGAACCATCCCAACCCCGTCGCCGGTACGCGCGTCTGCCTCAGACGGTGTGCCAAGACATTCGCCGATGGCACGCGCGCGCTCAAACCCGTGGAGCTCGAAATTCGTCCCGGCGAAATCATGGCGCTGCTCGGACCATCCGGATGCGGCAAGACCACGTTGCTACGTATTATCTCCGGTCTGGAGCGCTCTGATACAGGAGGCCAGGTTCTTTTCGGTGAGGACGACGTGTCCGACCTGCCCATCGAGCATCGCTCAGTGGGCATGGTCTTCCAGTCCTATGCGCTTTTTCCCAATATGTCCGTGCGAGAGAATGTCGCTTACGGCCTGAAGATCCGGAAGGTCCCGGCTAAGGAAATCCGCGAGAAGGTTGATAGCCTGATCGCGCTTTGTCATCTTGAACCTTACGCAGACAGGCACATATCGCAACTCTCCGGCGGCCAGCGCCAGCGCGTAGCGCTGGCACGAGCGGTAGCACCGCAGCCAAGGGTTCTTCTTCTCGACGAACCGCTTTCAGCCCTTGATGCAGCGTTGAGAGACAGGTTGCGTGACGAACTCGCGGTATTGCTGCGGCAGTTTTCCATTACCGCGGTCTTCGTCACCCATGACCAGGGCGAAGCCATGGCAATTGCCGACCGGATCGCGGTCATGTGCAATGGCGAGATCCTGCAGACGGCCAGTCCTGCCGAGGTCTACCAGGCGCCCAAGACCGGCTTCGTCGCCAGTTTCGTGGGGGCTGCGAACCGCCTTTGGGGAATCGCACAAGGGCAGGACATGCGTTTGCCAGGCGGTCTCTTGTCTCTCCCGAGACCCCTTGCTCCGGGTGAGAAGGCCTATGTTCGTCCCCAACATATCCGCATCGGCCCTGCCGAAAACGCTGCGCTTGCCGGACGGGTTGGCGCGCTCGTTTTCCAGGGCAACCATTCGCTGGCAACTGTCGAAGGGGCCGGTGAAGGCGCGCTGCAGGTTTATCTCTCGGAAGGCAGTCAGCTCAATGTCGGTGAGAGCGTGGGTCTGACAATCTCCCCTGACGACATTCACCTCCTTCGCGATTGAAAGACCCCCAATGAGCAATATCATCCAACTCACCGATACCCATATCGTCGAACGCGGCGTGCGCGCATATGGTGTTGTCGATACCGCATCGGCGTTGATGAAGGCGGTCTCAACGATCAATCGGCTTCCCGAATTTGTCGGGCCGATCGACGCAGTGATCGTCACCGGTGACCTGACCGACTTCGGAACCGAGGCGGAATACCAGGTGTTTCGCGAAATCACTGCGAGTCTCAAAACGCCGCTGGCGGTGCTACCGGGCAACCATGATCGCCGCGAGCCACTGCGTCGCGCATTTGCAGACCTGTCGAGCATGCCGGAGCAAGGACCCATGAACTGGTGCCTCAGCTTTGATGACATGAGTATCATCGGCCTGGATTGCCTGGTGGAAGGCGCCCCTCATGGAGAACTGACTGAACAAACATTGGCATGGCTGGCTGAGACCCTTGATCGCCTCCCGGACAAGCCGGTGCTCGTGGCGACCCACCATCATCCATTCGAAAGCAAGATCGTCCACATGGACAAGCAGGGCCTTCGCAACGCTGATCAGATGATTGATATCCTGGTACAGAGCTCAAGAACCGTGAGCTTCGTCTGCGGTCATGTGCACCGCCTCATCGCCACGGTCCATCGCGGCATCCCAATGACGATCGGGCCGTCACCATCACACGCCGTTGCCCTCGATCACCGCGTCGACGGACCGGCCAATCTGATGCTCGAACCTGGCGGCTTTCTGCTTCATAGCACCTCCTCCAAACCGGGCGGGCTTACCTCAATCGTCAGTGAGTATGTGCCGAGCGGCGTCTTCGATGGGCCCTATCCGTTTTTCGGATGATTTGCAGGGAAGCTGGATCCAGTCCCGTCTACGTCTTGTCCCGCTCACCGAGGCCAACAGCCTGCGTGTCGGCTTGCAAAAACGTGAGCATTCGTTTGATTGCAGGATGATCGGCTTGCGCCGCGATATCGCGCGTCCCCCCTGCCTTGGTGCAAACATTAGGCAGGGTGAAACGTTCGGCTTCGCGACGGTTGCCAGCACAAGACCCGGCCACCGACCAACATCCCCTTGAGTGGCGATCCTTCAGACACCAACGCGATCGGCCGACTCAATGTAACGTGAGCAGATAACGGCGTTGCTCGCCCCAGTGCGGTATCCGGATCAATCGACGATCTATGTGTGGCAACTTTAGCGATGAAAGCGGCTGCTAGAGCCGCTTCTCCGTGACCGTCGCGAGCGGGGCGGCTTCGCTCTCGAGTGCCTGGCATGCTCTCAGCCAAGCCTCCTTGTCCGCGGCGAGCGTCGTTTGAAACCAGGCGAGCGTCAGGCGTCTGGTCGCTTCCAGCACGTCTGGCGCTTCAGTCTCCGTTTCCTTCGCGTCCAGACCTGCGATCCCGCCGAGGCCATGCCCCACGTCGTGCATCATCAGCATGGCGACGGCGCCCGGCGCGTCATGAAACGCATCCGCATGCCAGTCGGGGCCACGGGACGTGAAATGTGGATTATCCATGTCGCCGCAAACGACCAGGCTGCGCGTCGACAGCGTCGAAAAGTCGACATCGAAGAACGGAAACCGTTCGGCATTTTCGCGCGTCATGTCCTTGCCGCCGCGTCCCGGCGTTGTCAGGAGAACGCCCGCCGAGATGCGAGGGTCGGAAAAATTCTCGCCATCCAGCTGCGCGCCGAGCAGGAGCCCGACCGTGTGGCCGCCAAAGGAATGGCCCACCGCACCGATGCGGGCATGATCCATGCGGCCCGCGACAGCCGGTGTCTGTCGCTCGATCTCCGGCATTTGGTCCAGGATTGCCCTGATCTCCTCGACACGCTCGCGCCAGAAGAACGGAGCGCCGGGTGAGTCCGAAGGCAGGCCGCCGACCCGCGAACTCGCATGTGTCGGCTGGATGACGACGAAACCTCTCTCCGCCCAGAACTGGGCAATCGGAGCGTAGCCATCCTTCGACGGAATATAGTTGGATGGACCAAAACCATGCGACAGGATCACGATGGGCAGATCGTCGCCAGTGGCTGGCGCCGTCAGCCGCAGTTCCAGAGGCTGGCGCCCGGCCATCGGAAGCCGGACCGGCGTATAGGCCACGGTAAGCGTGGCGTCAGGGGTCGGGATATGCTTGGCAAGATTGATGAGATTGTTCATGGTCGAGGCCCTCTTGGATGTCGTTGCTGGTGCCAGCTTCTCAGGCGTTTGCGCGCGCCTGCTTGCGGAACAAAATTTCCGCGTCGGCTCCGGCGGGGATCTTCATCGGTGCGTCGATCTCTGTCACAGAAAGCCAGACAGCCTCTGCGACGTCCTCCGCCGTCGTCACGTCCGTGCTGGAACGCAGCTTCGTCAGATAGTCGTGGACGAAGACTTCATACGGCTCTGGAATTTCCATCCCCATGCGCGAGACGGCGTTCTTGCCGAAGCCAGTCGTGGGCGCCGAGCCTGGCAAAACGAGTTTGGCGCGGACGCCGAACAGAGCCGCTTCGATCGCGAGACTCTCCGTAAATGCGTTAAGCGCCGCCTTGCTGGCACTGTAGATCGAGAGCGCGGGCAGCGGCGCCAACGTGACACTGGAGCTGACGTTGACGATGACGCCTGAGCGACGGACCCGCATCTGCGGAAGCACGGCTTTGGTCATCGCCATCGCTCCGAAGACGTTCGTTTCGAACAGTTCGCGGATCTTCGACATCTGCGAACCTTCCAGCACATTGAGCATGCCGACGCCGGCATTGTTGATCAAAGCATCGATCGTGCCCGCGGTTTCGACAGCGATTGCAATGCTTTCCGGGCTCGTGACATCGAGCGGCAGGATTTCGAGACTGTCGCTTGGAGGAAGGATGTCGTGTCGCGGCGTACGCATTGTCGCTACCACGTCCCACCCGGCGTTCACGAATTTCTGCGCAATCGCCAGGCCGAAGCCGGACGAGCAACCGGTGATGAGGATCTTTGGCATATTCTGTCTCCTGACTTTTGACTTGCCGGAAGATGGACCTCTCGGTTCGGACTTGCTATATTTCAATGTCCGATAGATTTTAGCATAAGTCCGAAAACATGACCGATCCCGTCGCCGAAGTTGTTTCCCTACTCAAGCCAAGTCCGTCGATCTCGAAGCTGGTAACGGGCGGTGGTCGGTGGCTTGTCGAGCGGACGGAGCTTGGAAGTCCCTTCTACTGCGCTGTCGTGGAAGGACGTTGCCTGATGACGATCGCCGGTCGCGAACCGGTTGTGCTGACCGCCGGTGATTTCGTCCTGGTTCCGAAGATCTTCTCGTTCACGATGAGCAGCATGGAGCCGCCATCACGCGGCGCGCTAGCTCAACGACTGGAAACCAGCCCCGGTGTCTTTCGCCTGGGCGACCCGGAAGCACCCGCAGAAATCAAGGCACTGGTGGGGCACTGCGCTTTCAGCTCGGATGACAGGGCTCTTCTCGTATCGCTGCTGCCGGAGGTCATCCATGTCCGCGGTGAAGATCGGCTGATGGCTCTGGTCCAGATGATAAATGAGGAGACGAGGGCTGACCGTGCCGCGCGCGAAATGGTGCTTCACCGCTTGCTCGAGGTTCTGTTCATCGACGCATTGCGATCGGCTGCAAGTGCCGAGGTGCCACCGGGTCTCCTGCGTGGTATGGCCGATCCCCTGCTGGCGCCGACCTTGCGCAGGATCCATGCAGATCCCAGTCGCAACATGACGGTGGAGACACTTGCTCGGGAAGCTGCCATGTCCCGTTCGACGTTCTTCGATCGCTTCCGCAGGGAGGTCGGGGTCGCGCCAATGGAGTACGCGACGGGATGGCGAATGGCCCTGGCAAAACGGTTCCTCCGCGAAGACATGGCCATGGCGGAGATTGCCGAACGCGTTGGCTATGGATCGACGAGCGCCTTCAGTGTGGCATTCAACCGACATGTGGGAATGCCACCCGGCGCCTATTCGCGGACAGTTGCTGCCGCCTGAACCTTGTGCCTCTCACCCGCTGATATAGGCGGCCAGTTCTTCGGGCGTCCCCTTTGGACAGGCCTGTTTCAGGAAATCCAAGAAGGCAGACACACGTACACTCAGGAGACGCCGCGACGGGTAAAGCGCCCAGAGGGCGATCCGCGGTGGTGATTTCAAGTCCGACATGCGGGTGTTTCAGAGCGAAACCGGCCGCGATCTGGCCCATGGCGGTTTGTGACAGGAGGCTTGGTGCACTTATCCGCAGCCACCTCCGACACTATCAGATGAGCGAAAGGTTTGCTGCAGAACGCATGAGGACACAGCTAGTCCATATATGAGAGCAAAGATCGCTGCGCGGTTTATTCCTCATATTAAATAAAAACCGCACGTCATGTCTTTTCACCATAATGCATGATAATATTGCCTTATCGTTCTTTTCTGTCATTATAGAGAGATGGCGCAAATCATCGAGCAGAACAGCGAAAATCACACCGAGACCTCCCCTGCTCCGTCTGACAGCACGGCCGCCGGTGGTGACATTTCCGCGCCGACAGCGTCGGCCGACAGCGCGACTGCCGATGCCGGCCTCCCCTCCCCTCTTTCGGAAGCAGGCAATGCGCTGCCAGCGCACCTGGCGCAGCTGGCCGACCGGGCGCGCGATTATGTCGAGGCGGCCAGCGCGGCGAATACCCGCAAGGCTTATGCCTCCGACTGGAAGCACTTTTCCGCATGGTGCCGACGGCAAGGGCTCGAGGTGCTGCCGCCGGATCCGCAGGTGGTCGGCCTCTACATTACCGCCTGCGCCGAAGGCGCCCGCGCCGCGGTCGCCGGCCACAAGCCAAACTCCGTGACAACGATCGAACGGCGGCTGTCCGCCATATCCTGGAACTATGCCCAGCGCGGCACGCCGCTTGACCGCAAAGACCGCCACATCGCCACCGTGCTGGCCGGTATCCGGAATACCCGCGCCGCCCCGCCCCGGCAGAAGGAGGCGGTCTTGCCGGAACACCTGATCGCCATGCTGGAGACGCTGCCGCGCGGCACACTGCGCGGCCTGCGCGACCGGGCAATGCTGCTAATAGGCTTCGCCGGCGGCCTGCGACGCTCCGAGATTGTCGGGCTCGACGTCGGCCGCGACCAGACGAAGGACGGCCGCGGCTGGATCGAGATTCTCGACAAGGGCATGGTCGTTACCGTACGCGGCAAAAGAGGCTGGCGTGAGGTCGAGATCGGCCGTGGTTCCGCAGATGCCACCTGCCCCGTCGTCGCGCTGCAGACCTGGCTTTCCCTTGCGAGGATCGCGCACGGTCCCCTCTTCCGACGCGTCAGAGCTCAAGGCAAAGATGTCGGCGCCGACCGGCTCTTGGATCAGGAGGTGGCGCGTCTCGTCAAGAAGGCGGCGCTCGCGGCCGGCGTGCGGCCCGACCTTAGCGAGGCCGAACGGGCGGAAAAATTCTCGGGGCATTCGTTGCGCGCCGGCCTCGCCTCTTCCGCGGAGGTCGATGAGCGCTACGTGCAGCGGCAGCTCGGGCACGCCTCAGCCGAAATGACCCGACGTTACCAGAGACGACGCGACCGGTTCCGCGTCAACCTCACCAAGGCGGCGGGGCTCTAGGGGCCCTTCCCTATTGCAAACGACGCGACGCAATGCATTCAGCATTCGGTTTAATCGGAACGCACTGATATTGAGAAGTCACACAAGAAAGTGATTTGGCGATCTTTCATGCATGAACACCAGACGGACATCTCCATCGCATTTGACCCAGTCGAGCTGTTACAGTGCCCGGAAGAGCTTCATCCTGACCTGCGGCCGCACTACCGCGATGGGCCAATCGGCAAGATGCTTCACCACCCCTTGATCGTTAACGTGGCGATGCTCCCCGGCCGCCACAAGGCCGACAATCTCATGTATCTTGCTCGCAAGGAAGAAGCAGAGCGATCCTGGCGCGACGGTGACTGGCGCCGCTATATCAGCATTCATGAGCGTCCGTATCGTGCCGACGCCTTGAAGCGGGTCCTCGTCGAGGCGGGTTTGCCGTTTGAGAACCGGACAACCTGGAATCTGATCAAGGCGGTCTGGATAGATAGCGAGAACGTGCATGAACATGATGCGTTCTGGACCGACACCTGGAAGAGGGCAAAATTGGAACTAACACTCGATCCTAGGGAGCAGGCCGCGTTCGACCAGCTCCCCGAGATGGTCCAGGTGTGGCACGGCCTGGAGAGGGAAAACAGCACTGCGCTCGGCCTCTCCTGGACGACGGACCGCGGTGTCGCCGAATGGTTCGCGCGGCGTTTTGCGCGCTTCAATCGCCGGAACGCCTTTCTCGCGCGTGGGGTCGTGCATAAGGAAGCCATCAAAGCATTTCTGCTGGGTCGCTGCGAGTATGAGGTCATTGCATTCGCTGACAACGTCGATCACACCGCTACGGAGCTACTGTAGACGCTCAGGATCGCTTGCCGATCGGAGAAGAATGCCCGGCACGCGCCTGTCCCTACGATAATGGGCGGTCGCCTTTAACCTGATTGCAGTCCCCGCAGAATGGGGCGTAATTTGCTCGCTTGTTCTTTCGGCCTCTTTGCAAGAGGATCGATGTGGTCGACCGTAAGTATGTCGGGCCTGTCCAGCGCGGAACGTCCATGAGGGCGTAAGCCCGTGGAGCCGATTCAAGTGCGGAGCGAGCCATCGCCCGGCGCAACCCAACGGACTTCCTGACATTCAGATCGCCGGGTGATGGCTACGCGGCGGTTGCCACAGTGGCAACGTTTAGTCGATCCGGCGTCGTGCCTACCTCCCCCGCATACCGAGCATGGCCCGCGCTCGCATGGTCGTTCGCCGGGACGTGTTCGAGATGACGCACCGCCCGTCTGATGGCCCCGTGCGTCCCATTCAGCTCCCACGCAGCCCTTAATGAAGTTCAGATGGCGGGCAGCTGCGTCGAATGCGACAAACGTGGTCGGAGGCAGGAACTGGGGAGAAATAGCAAATCTGTAAGTGACAGTCATAGATGATCGCCCATTACTCGTTTGCCTCCTCTTCGTCTGAAAACCCGGCCTCCGGTGAGGATTTTCCCGCGTTGCAGCCGTCAGCCTCCATCTCGACACGCAACGTCCGCCTCCCTTCCCTCTTTCGGAAGCAGGTCGTGTGATACCTGCGCATCTGGAGCCTCTCGCCGATCGGGCGAACATATATGTCTGCGCGCCCAACGGGGCGAACGCACCGGCGGCCGGCCCCGGCTTGAAATCTTCGACAAAGCGATGGTCGTCCCGGTTAGCCGCAAAAGAAGGCGGCGCGAAATTGGGATCAATAGCGTCTTCTTCGATGCAACTCGCCCTCTTGTCGTGCTCGAGACTTGGCTTAGCTTGGGCAGGATCGTGCATGGTCCTCTCTACGGCAGACCGCGCCGAAACTTTCGCAAGCCATTTGCTGCGAGCCGCCTCGCCTGCAGTGCGGAGGCCATAAGCTGCCGCCGCAGATAACAGCTCGACATGCTTCGGCCAAGATGGCTCGCCGCTGTTAACGGCGACCCGATCGCTCTCGCATCATCCTCAGCAAGGTGTTTATCACCATGGATCTTGCGCCTGATCCATTTCGGGCCGACCAGTTAGGGCGAGATTCAGGGACTAAAAGTGCCGACTCGAAACACCGTTATTATTCAATTGCTTAGTTGCGTGGTCAGCTGACCACAAAATGTTAGTCTTCGCGTCCTCGGCGCTGACGGGTGGCGCTATGAGGATACACCCCATTCAAGTCGGTCCTATTTCTCGCACGTCCTGATCATGGTTGAAGACGATGTCTTCACCTGCGCGTTAGGGACGCGCCAAACCTTTAATGGCGGCGCGATATCTTAGGAGCGCCATCCTTAGAACCCCGCCAAGAGGTTGCGGGCGCCCTTGTGCTTTTCACCGCCAATCTTCGTTCAGGCCCAGCCAAGCCCCTTCCTGTTTCGCCACCTCGCACAGTCACTTCCACAAACGCGCGGCGTACCCAGTTCCCAGTTCCTCGGCGGGCATCTACCCAGCCCAAAAAATGCATTCCTACTCAACCGCTTAGAAATGTGGTCAGCTGACCACCTCGAAAAATTCAGCGAAACTTTCTTGGCCGCGCAACCAGTATCGATTTGGACGGCGAGCACCGAAGCCTAGCCGACCTGCAAACTTCCCTGCGCGTTTGCCTTCAACAACGCCATTATCATGGGGCCAAGCGAAAACTCTCCTCGCTCGGTGCGCCTTGTCAGATCGCGCAGATAACCGCCGGCCGAGTTAATAAAGTTCGCACGCTCCAAAATACAGGCAATCGCCGAAGCCGCGTTTTCCGGGCCCATTACGTCGCAAGCCTCCTGATAGGCTGACGGACTTATCTTCAGCATGGACCTAACCAACACCGCGGCCGACATCAACTCGCGCCAGTTTGCAATCCCGCCACCTGGTCCGTAGTCAGATATGGTCGGGCATGCCTTCAAAACCATACCTAGCGGGAACGACTTTATCTGCTCACTTCTCGGTCTACCGATTTCGCTCCGCTTCGCCCCCTGCTCTTTTTCAGAGCGTGGTTCAAATTCATAGTTAGATTCGGATTTTGAATTCTGTATGTGCTGCTCATTATGAGCGCCATTGGTGCTAGAAATTTTAGAATTCTCCTGAGTTTCCAATCTATTGACTATCTCCTCACGAAGCATCTCCATTTCCTCAAGGACCGCCTTCACGCCGGTGAGCGTCGGAACACGAGGGATTCTGCTCACAAGCGCCACATACACGTCCTCGACTGCACGCCAATCGCCTTCGGCCCCCTCTTCCAAAGCGGCAGTGATCAGCTTGCGGACGTCGCGTCGGCAGATCGTAAGATCCTCCTTCGCCTTTCTGAACGCCGCTCTGTTAGCCGCTACTTGCTGCGAGAGCATTGCCAACTCCTCGGATCGTGCCAGAAGCGGCGACAGGTCAAAGCCAAAAGCGCTCTCGATCTGGCCTTCACCGTTCTTACGGGCGTAGCGCTTACCATTGGCGCTATCCTTCCGCGAGATTAGACCCGCTTCAACGAGGATGGCGATGTGTCTGCGCAAGGTCGCGCCCGCCATCGCGTGAGCTCGAAGTGCAAGCTGAGCATTCGAAGGGAAGACAATCAGCTGGGCATCCTGGCGCAGCTCATTCTCAGGATAGAAGCTCAAGAGCGCGTTGAGAACCGCAAGGCTGTTGGAGTGAATTCCCAACAGTTCCATGGCGGCGGAGGCATCCCTGAAGACCGTCCACTTGTCCGCTGTCTTACCTTGCTTTATGTCGGCCGTGGCCGACTGGCGCCGCACGAGCGCAAGCGTTATGGGCCGCCGCCCGAACGGCGTCGTTACACTTCCTGTCTGCATCGTCTTTTACCTTTAAGCAGGCAAAAGAAATCCGCTCACCAAAACGGTGCCAAAGACTCTTGACGAAGATTCGAGGAAATGCGATTCTGTTCGTGCTAAAGAGACAGAAGGGCTTCCACGACGGCAACGTTGAGGGGGCTCTTTTCTTTTGCGGGTTAGTCTCCCTGTTTCAGTTGATGCTTTGCACGGTGCTCTTGGTAGAGCGCCGGCAAATGTTCGAGCACGAAGGCGGCAAAGTCTGGCGTCGCCTTCTTGTCGATCGTGATCTCCAGCTTGTTCTTGCTCCGCGTCACCTGCGCAAGTCTGTCCCCATCCGGGGTCGACATAACGTCCGGCAATCCACGCGCAATACGACGCGGTTTCAGATGGCTGATCACCGCCTTGAACCGGTCTGCCGACGGCAGCGTCTGCACCTCTGTCGAGGTCGCAAAGCTTATCGCGCCCGCTGGAGACGCTGCCTTCTCAACCAGCTCCGCGAGTTGTTGCCAACTTGGCCGTCCAACTCCTGGAGCAGCCCCGATGGCATCAATCAATTCCGGGGGGAGGGCATCGACAAGCAGGAGCATCTTCGACAGATTGCTCTTGTCGATCGACATCGCAGCGATAACGATTTCTCGCGGGAATTGCTTGTTCAGCCGATGCGCAAACCGCGCCTTCTCGATGAAGCTAAGATCTTCACGCTCATTGTTTTCCTGACCTTGGGCGACCACAAGCTGCTCGTCGGTCAGATCGCGAACGATGGCTTTTACAGGCAGGCCGAGGCCCGACACTGCGCGCAGCCGGCGATGGCCAAAGGCAACCTGATAGCGGCCCGGCAGCTCTGGATGCGGCCTGACAAGAATCGGGACCTGCTGCCCTTGCTCGCGAATCGAAGCAAGAAGCCCATCAATGTCTCCCTGCATTCGATCCTGCACGAAGGAAGGCTCGATGGACGAGGCGTCCAGCTCGACCACAGTCTGCCCCTCAGCGAGACGCCGCTCGATCTCCTCCGCGCGGCCAAGACGATCGTTTTGCTCGCGCAGCGCGTTTCCGATGTTTGCAGTCAGCTTCGTTGACGGATCGCGCTCTTTCCTGGCGACGCCCAAAAGCGGCATGGAGCGGCTCTTTGCTGTCCGGTTCTCTGCTGAGGGCGTTTCAGGTGCGTCTGTCGAAACCCCGAGGATGTGTTTGCGGCTCATGTCGGTCTACCCCATGCCTTCTTGATCAGGCCTTCGACCTCGTTGTTGACGGCGTTCATGGCCTCCAAGGCTCGATCGTAGGTCGATCGGTTAAACTGGCTGCGTTCCACTTCGAACAATGTTTGGTTGGTCAGGCCGGCGTCCGACACCGCCGTCGTTTTAAGCATCGGGAAGTTGAGAACATTTTCCCCGAAGATCGACCGGAGATAACCGACCATCTGGTTTTGCGGGCCATCGCTCGGTTCGAAGCGCGTGATGAGGTAACGCATCCAGTTGAACTTGAACTGAGCTCCGGCATTCTCGATTTCACGCAACAGGTTCGATGTCATTGCCAAGAACTGGTTCATCGACATGACATCCAACATTTGTGGATGCACGGTGATCAGGATCGAAGTTGCTGCCGTCAAAGCAGATAGGGTGAGGTAACCCAGCTGGGGAGGGCAGTCGATGACGACAACGTCATAATTGTCCGCGATGTCTTCAATGACTTGACTGATCCGGCCGTAGAACAGCGTGTCGCCTTCTTTCCGCTGCATCAGTGCGCGTGGGGTATCGTGCTCGAATTCCATAAGTTCCAGGTTTCCTGGAATCAGGTGGAGGTCGGGGATGTAAGTTCCTCGGACGACCTGTTCGATCGGGACCTGCTCGTCATCGTACCGAATCGCGCCGTAGAGCGTTTCGTTGGGACCCACATCCGTTTCTGGTTGGCTACCGAAGAGGGCGGAAAGGCTTGCCTGAGGATCAAGATCGATCGCCAATATCCGGTACCCGCGCATCGCAAGGTACTGTGCGAGATGCGCGGCAGTGGTCGTCTTTCCCGAGCCGCCCTTGAAATTCATCACCGAGATCACTTGCAACTGCTCACCGTCGCGGCGATGAGGCAAGTAGCGTCGGTTCCCACGGCCGATCTGGTCCATATGCTTGCGGATTGCGTGTATATCTTCAATGGAGAACGTCCGCCGACCTCCCGCACTCACGCTGACATTCAGCTCCGGCATCTCCGAGACGGTCTGTCGCAGGTAGGACTCACCCACGCCTAGCAGCTTGGACGCCTCTGAAGGCGCAAATGTTCGAATGCCTTTTTCGGAGGTGGGAGGGAAAACCTTAAGATGATGTGCTTGAAGTTGACTGGAGAGAGCGTCCGCGTGACGCTCCATGAGTTCGGTTAACCCTTCAAATACGGTCGCTGTTTTCGCGGCGGTCTTCGCCATCTCAAAACCCATTTCCTGCAAGTGGCGATATTTTTCGCGAAACTAGGAAAGTTCCGCCAGTGACAATAGGCTTCGATTCCGGTCACGGAGCAAGTCCTTTTTGGTTAACAAGAAGTTAACGCGGACCGTGTGAATCTCGCCCTTGCGTGAAATTTCCAAGTACAATCTGAGAGTTAGGCTAATTCCTTGATCCACGGACCAGTCGGCATCAATTTTAGATATGCACTTAAAATCGGGGGCACTTCCCCGCGCAGAGCCAGATTTTGGTCTCTTTCACCCGCGACTCGACAGAATCAAACGCTGAAATATCTGTAACCCGGCGATTCTCTGCAGCGCCAACAACTTTCGCTTCAGAGGCGTCCTCGTGCCTCGACCTGCCGCCCGGTCAGGTAAACCGTCTGGCTCGTTGCGCTAGTCTTACGGTCCCTTTCTTGAATTCGGCGGAGAAGGCTCGCGCACGATACCATCATTTATTGTTCCAGTTTGATTGAGGGCTTCAGTCGCTTAGCCAGCGCTCAACTGTTCCAGGACCGCCGGCGACAGCTTAAACTGTCTCGCAACCCCGCGTCCCGCAGAATTCTTGCCAAGGGTCTCTGTGAGTATGCCACGTTTGACGAGCAGCTCCATCGTTTCGAGAACGCCGCTTCGTGTCATTCCCGTAAATTCGATTATATTTGAGAGTGTTAGCTTCTCGTGCGCCTGATGCATCATATAAAGGATGTTCATCATCCCGATCTGTTTGATGCGCGACTGGGGCGTTTCGTCCTCGAGGGGTTTGTCGAGAATCTCACGCACGGCGAAAAGGGGTAAGGCTTGGGTTTGCCATCGGTCACTCAATTTGCTTGCCATCGATTTAACTATCTATTATTTGCATAGTATGAACGTTAGGGCGAGACGATTCTTCGACTCCCGTCCTACCAAATTTCAATCGGAGGGTAGGGGGCATGAAACGCCTTTTCTTTCGAACGGTTATAGCAGCATTAGGGTTCGGTTCACTATATCTCAGTTCCGGCCAGAGCGCCCGCGCCGATGATTGGGGTTGCCAGGTTATCCTGTGCTTATCCAATCCCGGCGGCCCAACGGAATTTGCCGAATGCCGGCCTCCGATCCAAAAGCTTTGGCGGTGGCTCGCCAAAGGCCGGTCTTTCCCCACATGCAGCGGTGTCGGCTTTCAGAGCTCGCGGCCTCGATACGAGCCCCTCTACTGCAACGAGGGCTATCGTCTGACAGGCGGATATGGCCCGCGCGGTCAGGATGCGACCTGCGTGTCGACATCGATGCAGGTCGTCGACAATGGAATGTGCCGGCGAGACCGTGACGGGGGGAGGGGAGGCGATGCCTCATTTTCCTCCGCCCGCTGGCAATGGGACAACGGGCGCCAGCAGTGCATGGCCTACACCATTTCCCGCCCGCTCATACGCGAGAAACCCCGCTACATCGATGTGACCATCGAGGGTGTCGGCAAGCAGAGGGTCTGGTTCTAATCATGCCCATCGTCTTTGCTGATCTTGCGCATACCTGCGCACCCTTTGTTGCGTCCGAAACACTGGCCGGCGTCGTCAGCCTCGAAAGCCGATTCGCGCCCTTCAACATCCGCATCAACAGCGGCCTTCCGCTCAAGAAACAGCCCGCCACAAAGGTAGAGGCGATCGAAATCGCCACGACACTCGCGGCCGACCACCAGGATATCCAGCTTGGCCTCGGGGGGATCGGCCTGGACGACCTGGGAAGAATGAAGCTCTCGATTTCCGACGCGTTCGATCCGTGCCTCAACCTGAAAGCCACCGCGACGCTGCTCGACGGCTACTACCGTCTCGCCGTCAAGGCCGGCGCCGACGAGGCCCGGGCCGAACAGGTGATGCTGCAGTCTTTCTACGGCCGAGACGATCCATCGGTCGGCGCCATGGTCAACTACGACGACCAGGTGCGGCGCGCCATCGACAGATTGAAGCCGACGATCGCCACGCTGATGATCGGTAATGCAGCCGAGGTCGAGGGTGCCGAAGCCGCTCTGCCGTCAGCAGACATCGTCGCCGAAGTGGTCGCTGAGAATTCCGCCGAGGTGACCTTCACCGACTCGACCGCGCCATCGTGGGACGTCTTCAACGCCCGGCGCCGATCCTCGATCCTCGTTTTCCAGAACAAGCATGGAGCAGAATGAAATGATCCTTGGTTCCCGTACCCGTTCGGTTGCCGCTTCCACCGCCATGGCGGCCGCCATCATCGCGACCTTGGCCGAACCGGCCTTCGCCCAGGCGGCCGGCATCGAAACGATCCTGCAGAATGTCGTCGATCTCTTGCAGGGCAACATCTTCCGGCTGTTCGCCACCATCGCGGTGATCTTGATCGCCCTTGCCTGGATGTTCGGATACATGGACCTCAGACGCGCCGGCTATTGGATCGTCGGTATCGGCGTGATCGCTGGCTCCTCCGAACTCGTCAGCACCATCGTCGGGAGCTGACTGGATGTCGACGACGCGTCCGGTTCTCGAGGAAGACACGCTGTTCATAGCCTGCACCCGGCCGGCGATGTTCGCAGGCGTGACGATGGAGGCCATGGGGATCAACGTCATGGCGACGACGATCTTCTATCTCGCCGCCGGCTCCGTCGCCTACGCCCTCGTCGGCGTGGTGTTTCATTTCCTGTTCCGCGCGCTCGTCAAGCACGACCACAACATGTTCCGCATCGTCGTCGCCTGGGTCGAAACGCGTGGCCGATCGCGGAACACGTCCCATTGGGGCGGGACCTCAATCTCGCCACTGAGGCTTTCCCGCCATTTTGACGAAAGGGATCTCGGTTTTGCCTAGTGTCGCAACGATCAAGAGGAGGGAGCTCGGTCCCGAAACCTTCATTCCCTATGTGCGCCATGTCGATGAGGTGACGATCGCCCTGGAGTCGCGGGCCCTGATGGTGGTGATCGCGCTCGAAGGCGTCTCGTTCGAGACCGCGGACGTTCTCGATCTCAATGCCCTGCACCGTGACCTCAACACCTTGCACAGGAACATTGCCGACGAGCGGCTTGCGCTCTGGACGCATCTCATCCGCCGGCGCGACAACAGCTATCCCGATGGCACCTTCACCGCGTCGTTCTCCGCCACGCTCAACGAAAAATATCGCGAACGCATGGTTCGCGAGGATCTGTTTCGAAACGACCTCTACCTCTCCGTTGTCTGGTCGCCGCCGCGCGACCCCGCCGAGAGGGCGGCGAAGCTGCTTTCGCGCCTCGGCAGGGCGCGCCGATCGGGCGTTGAGCTTGATGAGGAGGCCCTGAAGCAACTCCGAGACAAGATCATCGACATCACGGCCGGGCTGAAGCGCTTCGAGCCGAGGGTCCTGTCGCTTTACGAGCATGACGGGCTGCTATTCTCCGAGCCGAGCGAGGTTCTCCACGAACTCGTCGGCGGGCGATGGGAACCGGTCCCGCTCACCGAGGGCCGCATCGCCTCGGCCATCTATTCCGACCGTGTCATTGTCGGCCGCGAAACGATCGAAATCCGGCACGAGGCCGAGAGCCGCTTTGCCGGCATGCTGAGCTTTAAGGAATACCCGGCCACCACCCGACCCGGCATGTTGGACGGCGTTTTGACCAGTCCGTTCGAGCTGATCCTATCGCAATCCTTCTCCTTCGTCTCCAAGGCCGATGCTCGGACCATCATGGGCCGCAAGCAGAACCAGATGCTCAGCAGCGGCGACAAGGCGGCATCGCAAATCGAAGAGCTCGACGGCGCCATGGACGACCTGGAGTCAAACCGGTTCGTTCTGGGCGAGCATCACCTGTCGCTTGCGGCGTTCGCGCCCTCCGTGAAGGAGCTGACGGACCATCTTGCCAAGGCACGGGCGAGCCTGACCAATGGCGGCGCTGTCGTTGCGCGGGAGGATCTTGGTCTCGAAGCGGCATGGTGGGCGCAGCTCCCTGGCAATTTCCGCTTTCGCGCCCGTTCCGGCGCGATTACATCGCGGAATTTCGCAGCGCTCTCGCCTTTCCATTCCTATCCGACCGGTCAGAAGGACGGCAACGAATGGGGTCCAGCGGTCGCGTTGCTGAAGACCGCGTCCGGCTCGCCCTACTATTTCAACTTCCATTATGGCGATCTCGGCAACACCTTCATCTGCGGCCCGTCGGGCGCCGGCAAGACGGTGCTGCTCAATTTCATGCTGTCGCAACTCGAGAAGCACGATCCGCATGTCGTCTTCTTCGACAAGGACCGGGGGGCCGATCTCTACGTCCGCGCCGCCGGCGGAGCCTACCTCCCCCTCAAAAACGGAACGCCCACCGGCTGCGCTCCCCTCAAGGCCCTCGATCTGACGCCTGAAAACAAGGTGTTCCTGGCGCGCTGGGTCGGAAAGCTCGTCGGGTCCGGGACACGAGAATTGTCGGTCACTGAGCTGCGCGATATCGCCGCCGCGATCGATGGCCTTGCCGACCTGCCTGTCGACCGCCGTACGATGGGTGCCCTCCGGACCTTCCTCGACAATACCAACCCCGAAGGTATCGCTGCGCGGCTGCGCCGGTGGGAGAGGGGAGGGCCGCTCGGCTGGGTCTTCGACAACGTCATCGAGGACATCGGCTTTGGAGAATTCGGCGTCGGCGGAAAAATGGTCGGTTACGACATGACCGACTTCCTTGATAACGAGGAAATCCGCACGCCCCTGATGGCCTATCTTTTCCATCGCGTCGAGCAGCTGATCGACGGCCGACGGATCATCATCGTCATCGATGAATTCTGGAAGGCTCTGCAAGACGAGGGGTTCCGGGATCTCGCCCAGAACAAGCTGAAGACGATCCGCAAGCAGAACGGCCTCATGCTGTTCGCGACGCAAAGCCCACGCGACGCGATCAATTCACCGATCGCCCACACGATTATCGAGCAATGCCCGACGCAGATCTTCCTGCCGAACTCGCGCGGCAGCCACTCGGACTATGTCGAGGGCTTCAAGCTGACCGAACGCGAATACGAACTGATCGCGCGCGAGCTTTCCGTCGAAAGCCGACGGTTCGTCCTGAAGCAGGGCCACAACAGCGTCGTTGCTGAACTCAATCTCAACGGCTTCGACGACGAACTCGCCATCCTTTCCGGACGAACCGCCAATGTCGAGCTCGCGGATGCGATCCGCGCCGAGGTCGGCGGCGGTCAAGCGGACTGGCTTCCCATTTTCCAACAGCGAAGGAGTGCAAGCTGATGGCTACGAACAGACTGCACGGCGCAGCGATGGCTGCGATGATGATCTTCTCGGCCGGCACGGCCACGGGGCAGGGGATTCCCGTAATCGACCAGACAGCAATCCTGAAGCACATCGAGAGCATCGCGCAGCTGAAATCCCAACTCGACGCATTGCATCAGCAGATCGAGCAGGCGCAGCAGCTCTATGGCTCACTCAACAAGCTGACCGATATGGCCGATGTCGCCAGCGTCCTGAACGATCCGGCCATTCGGAAAGCGCTGCCGTCGGATTTCGCCGCCATCGAGGGTCTGCTCAAAGGGAACGGATCAGGCGTCCTCGGCCAGTCCGCGTCGAAATTTCTCGAAGGCAATTCCAGCTATCGGACAGATGCTGACGATTTCTACGTGAAAGAGCTGTCGCGGATCCAGAACCAGAGTGCCGGTCAGATGAGCCTCGGCCAGCAAATATACGACGCCGCGACGAAACGCATCGATGGCATCGATGAGCTGCGTGAGAAAATCTCGTCGGCCAGCGACGCCAAGGAGATTGCCGACCTGCAGGCGCGCCTTCAGGCCGAGCAGGCGTTCCTTCAGACGGACGTGTTGCGGATGGAAGGACTGCAAATGGTCCAACGCGCACAGGCCCAGGTCGATGAGCAGCGCAAGGCAGAGGACTGGCGCCAGCGGATGGATTCCATGAAGGCGGCGCTGCAATGACGCGGCTTGTCATCGTGGCTTTGCTCCTCGCTCTGACTGGGTGCTCCGACGGGAAGGAGAGGACCTATTCCGTCGATGAGTTGACGGCGGACGAGGCGTTACTCGGCCGCATCCTGTCTGAATGCCGCAACAATCCGGGCGACCAGCGTGACACGGCCAATTGCGTCAACGCCGAGGCGGCAGACGGCAAGCTACGCCTCCAGAAGATGCGCAAAGCCTTGGGGAATTGATGCCATGTATCAGGTGTTCGAGTTCATCGATGGGCAGTTCAAGCAGCCGTTGGAGACCTTCGTTTCCGATGGAACGTCGAACATCGCAGAGTGGGTCACCGGCCCGCTGACCGCGGCGGTCACCCTCTACATCGTGCTTTACGGATACCTGGTGCTGCGCGGTTCTGTCTCCGAGCCGGTCCTTGAATTCGTCTTCCGGGCGATCAAGCTTGCCATCATCGTGATGCTGGTCAAAAACGCCGGCGAATACCAGACCTACGTCACGAACGTTTTCTTCGATATCCTGCCCCGCGAGGTCTCGCAGGCGCTGAATTCCGGGACCACGCCAAGCGCGAGCACCTTCGACAGCCTTCTGGACAAGGGGCAGGCATCGGCGACCGATATCTGGTCTCGCGCCTCCTGGCCCGTTGACATCGTCACCGGCGTCGGCGGGATGATGGTGATCGCGGTGAGCTTCCTCGTCGCCGGCATTGGCTATGTCGTTTCGCTCTATGCGCGGCTTGCGCTTGCCATCGTGCTGGCGATCGGCCCCATCTTCATCGCACTCGCCATGTTCCAGTCCACGCGGCGTTTTACCGAGGCCTGGATCGGGCAGCTCGCGAACTTCGTCATCCTGCAGGTCCTCGTCGTCGCGGTGGGATCGTTGCTGATCTCCTGCATCGATTCCACCTTTACGGCGATCGACGGTTACAGCGATGTCCTCATGCGTCCGATCGCGCTCTGCGCAATTGGCATCGCGGCCCTCTACGTCTTCTATCAGCTTCCCGGCATCGCATCGGCGCTCGCCGCCGGTGGCGCGTCCCTGGCCTATGGCTACAGCGCCGCCCGCGACGCGCATGAGGGGATGCTTGCCCGTGGCACCAGAAACACCGGGCACGCTATCGCACAGACTGCGCGCTTCGTTGGACGAACGGTCGGCGCCAGAGGATCGAGTACATGAAGTCCTCGACAACAATAAGAAAAGGTCCTCCCAAATGATCAGGTTCTCCCTGCTGCTTGCCATGGCGGGCGTCCTCGGCGGCTGCGCATCGCTGACCTATCCCCTGCCGAAATGTGACGGCTATTCGCGCCGTCCCCTCAATCGCTCGATGTGGGAATGGGAGGGTGAGCGAAACCTGAAATCCAGCCGGTCGGAGACAAGATCATCGACATCGGTCACGCCCTATGTCGAGCAGGCCCAGGAGCCGGCGGCTTTTGCCCATCTAGATATCGACGGCTCGCATCGCCGTTGCGCGGGGTGAGGACATGGTCGAAACAGAAAATTTGAAGACGTATTTCGAGAAGGCGCGTCGTTTCGACCAGGATCGGATGATCCAGATCGAGCGGTCAAACCGCATCGCCTGGTCGATCGCGATCGCCGCCGGGGTCGTCGCCGCGGTCTCCGTCTTCGCAGTGGCCGGTTTAACGCCACTCAAGACCGTGGAACCGTTCGTCGTCCGTGTCGACAATTCGACCGGCATCGTCGATGTGGTCTCGGCGCTGACGTCGACGGCGGGCACCTACGACGAAGCGGTGACCAAGTATTTTGCCGCGAAATACGTGCGTGCCCGCGAAGGATATGTCTGGAGCGAGGCGCAGGAGAATTTCCGGACGATCGCGCTCCTGTCCACGCAGGCCGAGCAGGATCGGTTCGCAGCCGTTTATCGTGGCAGTAATCCGGAGTCGCCGCAGGTCATCTACGGCCGTTCTGCGACGGCCAGGATCAGCATCGCGTCGATCTCGCTGATCAACCAGAACGTGGTCTCGGTCCGCTACATGCGCACCGTCACGCGGGGCGATGAAGTCCGCACGACCCATTGGGTCGCGACCCTGACCTACTCCTATGCCAACGCTCCCATGTCCTCGACGGACCGGCTTGTAAATCCCCTCGGCTTTGCGGTCAGCGAGTACCGCGCCGATCCGGAGGCGATCAATTGATACGAAAGACATTCCTTCTCGCGGCCCTCTTTACCGGAGCCGCCTCGATCGCCCATGCCTTGGAGATCCCGCGCGGCTCTTCGCAGGATAGCCGTGTCCGCTTTGTGAATTATCAGCCCTTCAACATCACCAAGATTGTTGGCTCGCTGCGCTCTTCCGTGCAGGTCGAGTTTGCTGCGGACGAAGAAATCGCCCATGTCGCACTGGGCAACAGCGTCGCTTGGGAAGTGGCCCCAGCCGGAAACATTCTGTTCCTGAAGCCGCGCGAAAAGCAACCTATCACCAACATCTCTGTCGTGACATCCCGGCGAGACGGCTCGACACGGAGCTATCAGATGGAGCTGACCGTGCGCGATGGAACCGTCGAGGTCGGTCAAAACACGTATTTCTATGTGAAGTTTCGATATCCCGGTGATGAGGCCGAGCTGCGCCGCCAGCAGGCCGCAGCACGCGCGCTCGCCGCCCAGGCTAAGGAGGCCGACAATGTGCTGGCGCTCCATGAAGCCTATGGTCCACGCAATTGGCGTTACTCGGCACAGGGGTCTCCGTCGCTCGAACCGCAGAGCGTCTATGACAATGGCAAGATCACGACCTTTGCGTTCGTCGGTAATCAGGAGATGCCGGCGATCTATATCGAAAACTCGGATGGCTCGGAGAGCCTGGTACCCAAGTCGGTCGACGGCAATCTCGTCATGGTCCATGCGATCAGCCGCAAGTTCATTTTGCGCCGCGGCAAGGACGTCCTCTGCGTTTTCAACGAGGCCTATGACCGCGTCGGCATTAATCCCGACACCAACACGACGTCGCCCTCGGTCGAGCGCATCGTGAAATCCGATCCAGCGGTGCAGTAGGGGAGGGGATGACAATGGTACAGGAAGAGGAAACCCGAATCCCCGGCGAACGTGCCGAGACGGTCACCGCCAGGCGTGTAGATAGCAATCCTGTTCTCAAGCGAGGCGCCGTGGCGCTCGCCGTAGTGGCCTTTGTCGGTTTCGCGATCTGGTCGACCTCGGGAAACAAGAGCAAAGACGATCGGACGCAGCCCGAGCGGGTCGTCATTCGGCAGACTAATACCTTCGAGCCTGCCAAGGAAAAGGTGGAGCCGGTTCAGGCCGTCCCGGAGGTAAAGCTGCCAACACCGGCTGTCGAGCCTGTTGTCGAAGAGAAGGACGAACTGCTCGATTCCGCAAGGCGGGCCCCTGTGATGGCCTACAGTGGAGGTCAGAAGAATACCTCGTCCCGCCGCGATGCCAATGATCAGACAGTACCGACCGACAGCAACTTCGTCCCCATGGACAACAGCATGATGAGCCAGAACCAATCGAACAGCGATCAGCAAAGGTTCGATGGCCTTTTGCGTCCGACGCGCCTTGAAGGCTCACGCGCCGGAACGCTCGGCAATCGGGATTTCATCGTGGCGATGGGAACGTCCATCCCCTGCGTGCTGGAGACGGCGCTGGCTTCAGATCAGCCCGGCTTCGCCAGTTGCATGATCAATCGCGACGTTCTTTCCGACAATGGCAGGGTGGTCCTGATGGAGAAAGGCACCCAGGTCGTCGGCGAGTATCGGGGCGGACTGCAGCGGGGGCAGAAGCGGCTGTTCGTTCTGTGGAACAGGGCGAAAACACCCAAAGGCGTGATCGTTGCCCTTGCGTCGCCGGCCACCGATGCCCTCGGCCGCGCTGGCGTCGATGGCTATGTCGACACCCATTGGTGGGAGCGTTTCGGAAGCGCTTTGCTTCTGTCGATTGTCGGCGACGCAACCAGCTATGCGAACAGCCGCCTTCAAGACAGCGATGTCGATGCACAGAACACCACAAGTGCTGGTCAGCAGGCCGCGGCCATTGCTGTCGAGCAATCGATCAACATTCCGCCGACATTGAACAAACATCAGGGGGAAGTCGTGTCGATCTTCGTTGCGCGCGATCTGGACTTTTCCGGCGTTTATCGGCTGCGCGTCACCGAACCGAGGAACCGTATCCTCGACCGGGCAGTGTTGGGCGATTTTGCGCCGGATTCAAAGCTGGTGACGAAGTAGGGGAGGGTAGATGACGGAGGGAACCGACGCGGGCGTCGTTCGCGAGTTGTTGTCGCCCTTGGCGATATTCCTCAAGGACAAATCACTGTATGAAGTGATCATCAATCGGCCCGGGCAGGTGCTAACGGAAGGCCCCGGTGGGTGGCGGACCTATGACGCGCCGGAACTGACCTTCGAAAAGCTGATGCGCCTTGCCCGGGCCGTGGCCAGTTTCTCACACCAATCCATCGATGAGCGGCGGCCGATCCTTTCGGCGACTCTTCCTGGAGAAGAACGCATCCAGATTGTCATCCCACCTGCGACGTTAAGGAGCACGGTGAGCATCACGATCCGCAAGCCGTCTTCCGTCGACTTTACACTCGACGATCTGGAGGATCGACAGTTCTTTGCAAATACACGAGCAGTCGAGATGGATGTGTCTGCCGAGCACGAAGAATTACGGGGTCTCTATCGCGATGGCCGAATAAAGGAGTTCTTGCGGCAAGCGGTCATCACTCGAAAGAACATCGTGATCTCGGGGGCGACGGGGTCGGCGAAGACCACGCTCTCAAAAGCCCTTGTCAAGCACATTCCTGGAGATGAGCGGATCATATCCATTGAGGACACCCCGGAGCTCGTGATCCCCCAACTAAATTGCGTGCGGCTTTTCTATTCGAAAGATCGGCAGGGCCTTTCGCATGCTGGTCCGAAAGAATTACTGGAATCGAGCCTTCGTATGCGCCCTGATCGCATTCTGCTTCAAGAGCTTCGCGACGGGACTGCCTTCTATTACATTCGAAACGTCAACTCCGGCCATCCTGGCTCGATAACCACCGTCCATGCCGACTCCGTTGCTCTTGCCTTTGAGCAGCTGGCTCTTTTGATCAAGGAATCCGAGGCGGGCCGCGACATCGAGCGTGCCGAGGTCATTAACCTGCTGAAAGCTTCGATCGACGTTATTGTTCAATGCAAGCGTGTTGGTGGGACGTTCCGAGCATCTGAGGTGTATTTTCGTATAGGATAACTGTAGCGCGAATATGCCGCCTGAAGATTATCGATATCGGATGAACGAGGATCCTAAGGATAGCTTGCCCAACATTGCTCAGACCGTTGCAGGCTTGACCGCGGATAACCCAAATGGGAACACCTTAATCAGGGTTATGGGACTGTCCTAGGAGAAGCGCGTGTTCGAGCTCAGCCAACTCAGATGCTTTGTGGCCGTTGCGCGTGAGCTCAATTTCCGGCGCGCGGCTGAGCACCTGCACATGACGCAGCCACCACTTAGCCGGCAGATCCAGCTGTTGGAAGCCGATCTCAATGTGAAGCTGTTCGAGCGGACGAGCCGGTCGGTGCGCCTGACTGCTGCGGGGAGATCGTTTTTCGTCGAGGCCCAGGATTTGCTGAAACGCGCCGAGGCGGCATCCCTGACCGCGCGCCAGGCCGAGGCCGGTCAGCACGGCAGCATTTCGTTCGGGTTCATTCCCGTTGCAGCCTTCGACATCATGCCGCGGATCATCAAGGCTATTGGTGCCAAGACGCCCGGCGTGAATCTTCTGCTGCACGAAATGTTGACGATCGAGCAGATCGAGGCGCTTACCGCGGGGCGAACGGATCTGGGCGTGATCCGCCTGCCGCGCGAGAAGGAACGGCTGGAGCTGCAATGCATTCAGCGTGAACGGTTTGTTCTTGCACTGCACGCGGGCCATCCGCTGGAGCACAAGGAGAAAATCGGGATCGAGGATCTCGATGGGCAGCCTTTCGTGATGTATTCGCCGGCGGACGGCTGGTACACCTACGAAATCCTCGCGCCGCTCTTCACCTATGCACAAGTGCGCCCGAAATTCGTCCAGTACCTCGGCCAGACCCACACGATCCTTGCGCTCGTGAGCGCGGGCGTCGGCTGCGCGCTCGTGCCCCGCTCCTCGCAGGTCATCCGTTTGCCGAATATCGTCTTCCGGCCGGTCGATCTGCCCAAGGAAGCGTGCGTTGAGGTTTTCCTGGCCTGGCGTCGTGGTAATGACAGCCCGATCGTCGAAATGGCGAGGATGATCATCGCCGAGAATGCTGCCATCGACGTCTAGGAATTCGCGCGAGCGGGCATTGATTTGATACAAGTTGAGTATCGATCAATCCTCGAATGCGATTGGACGCGTATCGATCAGGATGAAATGATCGCCCGCAGTTCAGCAGCATTCTAGGGAGCGAGCATGACCAGCCACGTCAAGGAAAGCGATGTCGCCAAGGCATCTTTGACCACCGGCACGATCGACAAGGTCGAGATCACCACATTTACGGTGGATATCGAGAACTTCGCCCGGAACTACAAATCGAACGTCATCGGCGGGTCGATGGTCTATACGCCGGGTGCCGTCTACACGCGGCCCGTCCTTCTCGTCCGCATCTTCACGTCCGATGGCCTTGTCGGCGAATATGCGAACTTCGCGACGACCGGCACGGTAGACCAGGCTGTCGTCGCCGCCAAGGTCGCGGTGGGCAACCGCTGGCACGAGCGCGAGCTCATCTGGCGCACCGCCCGCCGGGCCGGCCGGCCGTCGAATTCCTACGGCCTCAGCTTCGTCGACAACGCGCTCTGGGATCTGGCCGGAAAGGCCTATAACGCCAGCCTGTCGCAGCTTCTCGGCGGTTTCCGGGAAACGATCCCGGCCTATGCTTCCTGCCATAATGGCGACCGCCTCGATAATCTGCCGGACAAGGAGGCTGTCGTCGATTTCTTCCTCGGCCTGAAAGAGAAGGGCTGGAAGGGCTTCAAGATGCATAGCTGGCACGAGGGCAACAAGTGGGAAGAGGCGGAGAACGTCGCCTATATGCGCGAGAAGCTCGGTGAGCGCACTGAGCTGATGCTCGACCCGGCCTGCGTGTTCGATTCCATCAGCGATGCGATCTTCGTCGGTAAGGCTTGCGAGGAGGCGGGTTTCCGCTGGTTCGAGGATCCGATGCGCCCCCTCGGCGTCGGCATCCACCAGCACAAGGCGCTGCGCGATGCCCTCAATATCCCGATCCTCCAGACGGAGCATGTGACGGGCCCGGAAGCGAAGGCCGATTTCCTCCTTGCGGGCGGTACGGATATCCTCCGCGCCGACGCACACTACGATCTCGGCGTCACCGGCTGCCTGAAGACGATCCGCTTTGCCGAATCCCTCGGGGTTTCGGTCGAGATGCACGGCCCGAGCCCGGTCCACCGTCATCTGGTCGCCGCCATGCAGAGCACGACCATGTATGAATGTGCCAATGTATCGCCCGCCATGGACGATCCTTCGCCGGAGATCTACACCTGCGGCTATAGCGACAATGTCAATTCCATCGGCAGGGACGGTACGCTGACGGTGCCGAACCGCCCGGGAATCGGCGTCGAATACGATGCCGACCTGATCAAGCGGAACCATCAGGCGACCGAAGCCATAACCGCGGGCTGACCGAGGTCGGCCTCCGCTCCGGCAACCGGGGCGGAGGCATCATATGCATATGCCGCACGACGCGGGGCCCAGTGAAGGCCCGGCGGACACCGGCGGGACGGAGGAGGCGTCCATCATGAACGCAATCAGCAGGCCGTCGGGCCTCAACGAACAGGCGGCGACGTCCCCTCTCGTGAAGGTTGACAACGTCACCCTTCGCTACAAGACGCAGGAGATGATGATCACGGCGACCAGGGGCGTCACCTTCAACGTCAACCGAAGCGACCGTTTCATCCTGCTCGGCCCTTCCGGCTGCGGCAAGTCCACCCTGCTGAAGGCGGTCGGCGGCTACCTTCAGCCGGACGAGGGGGCCATCACCATCAACGGCCGCACGGTGACTCAGCCCGGCGCCGACCGCATGATGGTCTTCCAGGAGTTCGACCAACTGCTGCCCTGGAAGACGGTGCTCGGCAACGTCATGTTCCCCCTCTTGACCGCGGCGCGGCTTCCGGCCCGCGAAGCCGAGCAGAAGGCGCGCCACTATATCGAGAAGGTCGGTCTCGGGCGCGTGGCGGACGCCTATCCGCATACGCTTTCCGGAGGCATGAAGCAGCGTGTCGCGATCGCGCGCGGCATGGCGATGGAGCCCGACGTCCTGCTTATGGACGAGCCCTTCGCCGCGCTCGACGCCCTGACGCGGCGCACCTGCCAAGACGAACTGCTGCGGCTGTGGGAGGACACGAAGTTCACGGTTCTATTCGTCACCCACTCCATCGGCGAGGCGATCAAGATCGGCAATCGTATCCTGCTCCTGTCGCCGCATCCAGGCCGCGTGAAGGCGGAGGTCTGCGATGTCGACAAGATCAATGTCTCAGATGGCTCGGCTGCGAAACTCGAAGCCGAGATCCACGAACTGCTGTTTGCCGAGGAGGAACACTGACATGCCGCCGACCATCATCATGCGCCCGGAAATCCCCGATGTCACCGACAAGGTCGATCTCCAGATCCGCCTTTCCGGCCTGGAACTGTTCTGGTCGCACGGCGCCGTGCGCAAGACCTTCATCCTGCTGGCGTTGGCCGCCATCTGGGAAGCCTATGCGCGTATGCTCGGAAATCCGCTGCTTTTCCCGACCCTCACGGATACATTGGCTTCGTTGTGGTCGTCGGTCCTAAGCGGCGTTCTCTTCGAAAGAACCTTGGCGTCTTTGAAGATTCTCGTTCTGGGCTACAGCGTCGGTGTGTTCCTGGCGACCGCCCTGACGATCCTCGCGATCAACACGCGCCTCGGCACGGATCTCCTGGAAACGCTGACGGCGACCTTCAATCCGCTTCCCGCGATCGCGCTTTTGCCGCTTGCCCTCATCTGGTTCGGCCTCGGGATCGGCAGCCTGGTCTTCGTGCTCGTGCATTCCGTCATGTGGGCCGTGGCGCTCAACACGCATTCGGGCTTCCGCAGCGTTTCGCCGACGATCCGCATGGTCGGGCGCAACTATGAGCTCAAGGGGCTGCGCTATGTCTTCAAGATCCTGGTGCCCGCAGCCTTTCCGACCATCCTGACCGGCCTGAAGATCGGCTGGGCGTTTGCCTGGCGCACACTCATCGCCGCCGAACTGGTGTTCGGCGTGTCATCCGGCCAGGGCGGGCTTGGCTGGTACATTTTCGAGAACCGCAACATTCTCGATATTCCCGCGGTTTTCGCCGGCCTGCTGATGGTCATCGTCATCGGCCTCGTGATCGAAAACCTCATCTTCAAAACCATCGAACGCAGCACCATCCAGAAATGGGGCGTGCAGAACTGACCTGTGGGACGAGGCAGGTCCATAAATGGAGGAAAGACAATGAATTTCAAAAAAGTAGGCGTGATCGCCAGCCTGTTGGCGGCGCTGGCCGGCAGTGCCTTTGCCCAGGACGTGCGTTTCGCCAAACAATTGCAGATGAACAACCTGCCCTCCATGGTGATGGAGGAGCAGAAGCTGTTCGAAAAGCACGCCGCGGAACTCGGCCAGCCTGATCTCAAGGCGCAATGGATCACCTTTGCCAATGGTGGGGCGACGACCGATGCGCTGATCTCCGGCAATGTCGAATTCGTCTCGGCGGGCCTGACGAATTTCGGCATCCTCTGGTCGCGCACCAAGGGCAATGTCAAGGGCGTGGCGGGCGTCGCCGGCATCTCACTGCCGCTCCTGACGCGCAATCCCGAGATAAAGTCGCTGAAGGATTTCACCGAGAATGACCGTATCGCCGTGCCGACGGTCAAGGTCTCCAACCAGGCGGTGATGCTGTCCATGGCGCTCGAGAAGCTCTATGGCGAGGAAGGTCGCACCAGGCTCGACGCCCAGACGGTGCAGCTCTCCCATTCGGATTCCCTCCAGGCGCTCCTGAACCCGCAGCATGAGGTGAACGCGCATTTCTCCACGCCGCCCTATTCGGTTCTGGAGCTGCGTGATCCCAAGGTGCACAAGGTGTTCGACAGCGCAGAGCTGTCCGATACGCCGGTCGTCAGCAACATCATGTTCACGACCACCGCCTTCCACGATGCCAATCCCGTTGCGGTCAAGGCGCTGATCGCGGCGCTGGATGAGGCCAACGACTTCATCAACAAGGACAAGAAGGCTGCGGCCGAGCTCTATCTGCGCGTCAGCGGCGACAAGCTGAGTGTGGATGAGGTGTTGCAGGTGCTGAACGAGAAGGGCTCGGTCTTCTCGGCGACGCCGCAAGGCACGCTGCCGGTGGTCCAGTTCATGCACCGCGCCGGTATCATTCCGACCGGACCTGAAAAGTGGGAAGACCTCTATTTCCCCGAAATCACCGCACGCGAAGGAAGCTGACAACATATCGGCAATAAACCATTTCTGGGGCGGAGAGCGATCTCCGCCCCTTTTTCGTGCGACCTTGCGACTGATATAAATTCTGTATTGATCGAGTGGCTTTATGAAATGGACCTTTATCAATCGACCTCCTAGCATCCCTTTCAGTCCAGATGAAATGCAGGAAACAGGGAGGTTTGCATGGGCGTCCAATTCGATCTCGCCAAGGCTCTGACAGGCATATCGGGCATTCTCGTCACGCCGTTCGACGGCGAGGATGAGGTTGCACCGCAGCGCCTAAAGCCGATCATCGACCGGGCGATCACGGCCGGCGTGCATATCCTCGTCTCGAACGGCAATACCGGCGAATTCTATGCGCTGACGACCGACGAGGCCGAAACCATGGTTCGGGCGACCGCAGAGCAGATCGACGGTCGCATTCCGCTGCTGGCGGGCATCGGCCGCTCGATCAAGGATGCCTGCCGCCTGGCGAAGACCTCGGCCGAAGCGGGCGCCGCCGCGCTGATGATCCATCAGCCGCCGGACCCGTTCGTCGCCCCGCGCGGCATCGTCGACTATGTCAGGCGGGTGCATGAGGCGAGCGGCGGCCTGCCGCTTATCCTCTATCTGCGCAACGATCTCATCGGCCTGAAGGCGATCCAGGAAATCTGCAATCTCGAAGGCGTCATCGGCGTCAAATGGGCAACGCCCAACCCGATGAAACTGGCCGAGGCGATCCACAACACGCCCTCGCATATCGTCTGGGTCGGCGGGCTTGCGGAGACCTGGGCGCCGCCGCTCTATGCGGTCGGCGCGCGCGGCTTCACCTCCGGCCTGATCAATGTCTGGCCGGAGCACTCCGTTGCTATTCACAAGGCGCTCGACGTCGGCCGCTACGACGAGGCCGGGGCGCTGATCCAGCGCATGAGCGCCTTCGAGGAGGTGCGCGCGCAGGAGATGAACGGCACCAATGTCACCGGCGTCAAGGCCGCCCTACAGATGATGGGTCACGACTGCGGGCCGACACGCGCACCGTCCGCCTGGCCTCTCACGGCCGCGCAAAGCGAGATGCTCTCGTCTCTGCTGACGACGGAAAAGCTGATCGGAACATTCCGCAAGGCGGCCTGACCGCCTGATGCCCGCGCCGGGGCGGGCGCGGGCCCTGATTTTCAATCCATGGGAGGAACGCATGCTGAATGGAAAGACATATCTTGCGGCCGGCATTTCGGGGCTGCTGGCGGTTGCCGGCATTGCTCCGCAGGCACTTGCTGCGAACGAGACCGTGACCGTGGTGCTGCCGGAGGAGCCGCCGTCGCTTGAACCCTGCGAATCCAAGCATTCCAGCGTCGGCCGCGTGCTGATCCAGAACATCACCGAGCCGCTGACCGTCATCGATCCGAAGACCGGCGTCGTGAAGCCGGAACTTGCGACGAAATGGGAACAGACGGCACCGGACACCTGGCGCTTCCATTTGCGCGAAGGCGTGACGTTCTCCGACGGCGCGCCGTTCGACGCCAAGGCCGTCGCCGCCTCGATCGACCGCCTGCAGCGCGGCGACATGACCTGCAACACGAAGCAGCAGACCCTGGGCGGCGTCGATATCACGACGACGGTCGTCAGCGACTATGTCGTCGACTTCAAGACCAACAAGCCGATCCCGATCTTCCCCACCATGATGACGGTGGTGCAGATGAGTTCGCCCAACATGGCGCTGGAAGGCGCGAGCCGCAAGCCGATCGGCACCGGGCCCTACGTGCTGACCGCCTGGAATGCCGGCACGGACATCACGGTGGAGCGGCGGGACGACTACTGGGGTGAAAAGCCGGCGGTATCGGGCGCGCGTTATGTCTGGCGCTCGGAATCGGCGTTGCGCGCCGCCATGGTCGCGACCGGCGAGGCGGACCTAACGCCGATCATCTCCGTTGCCGATGCCGACAACCCGGAGACGGATCTCGCCTATCCGAACGGCGAGACGACCCGGCTTCGCATCAGCACGAACGTGCCGCCGCTCGACGACAAGCGCGTCCGGCTGGCGCTCAACCTAGCGATCGACCGGGAAGGTCTGAAGGTGCTTTTCGGCGCGGAGGCGAAGCTTGCCGAGCAACTCGTCGGCCCTAACGTCAACGGCTTCAATCCGGATATCAAGCCCTTCCCCTATGATCCGGAGAAGGCCAGGCAGCTTCTCGCCGAGGCGAAGGCGGACGGCGTGCCGGTCGACAAGGCCATCACCATCATCGGCCGCAACGAGATCTATGTGAATGCCGGCGAAGCGCTCGAAGCCATGCAGGCCATGTGGAGCGAGGTCGGCCTCAACACGCAGATCCGCATGTTCGATACCGGCAACTGGCTGCGCTATCAGAACCGGCCGTTCCCGGAGCCGGACATGGCGAACCTTCACCAGGATCAGCACGACAATCTCCTGGGCGACGCCACCTTCACGGCCTTCAACAAATACGATTCCGATGGCGTCAACTCGGCGGTTTACGACAAGCGTGTCGACGATCTGATCGCCGAAGCCGAGCCCGCCACCGGCGAGACCCGCACGAAAGCCTTCCAGGAGGCCTTCAGGACCCTCCACGACGACGTCGTGGCCGATATCTACATGTACCACATGATCGGCTACACGCGGGTCAATCCGCGCCTCGACTGGCGTCCGTCGCTGGCGACCAACAGCGAGATCGACCTGTCGGAAATCCGCTTCCGGGCCAGCGAATAGCTCCCATGGTGCGGTCCCGAACCGGGACCGCACCCTCACGCACCCTCCATCTGAAGGAAGAGGTCATGAGATTCTTCAAGCGCTCGCTTTTTACCCTGCTGTCGATGGCGGGCCTTCTGCTGCTCGTCTTCTTTCTGTCGCGCATGACCGGCGATCCGTCTTACCTGTTCCTGCCGCTCGACGCATCTCCGGCCGATCGCGAAGCCTTTTCACGGCTTCACGGGTTTGACGATCCGATCTACCTCCAGTTCGGGCGCTATGTGGTCGATCTCCTGCACCTCGATTTCGGCAGGTCGCTCAGCCAGCAGCGTTCGGCGATGGACATTGCGCTGGAAGCCTTCCCCCATACGTTGAAGCTCGCATCGACGGCGCTCGCCATTGCTTTTGCCGGGGCGATCCTGTGCGGCTCGCTCGCTGCCCGCAAGCCCGGTGGCGTCGTCGACCGACTGATCAGCGTCTTCTCCCTGACGGGCGCCAGCACGCCCGATTTCTGGGTGGCCATCATTCTCGTTCTGATCTTCGCCGTGAGCCTTGGCTGGTTGCCGACATCCGGCGTCGGCGGGCCGGCCTATTGGGTCCTGCCGCTCTTCGTGCTCGCGCTGCGGCCCTTCGGTCTGCTCGGACAGGTCGTGCGCGGATCGATGATCGGCGCGCTCTCGTCGCCCTATGTGAAAACGGCCTATGCGAAAGGCGCCAGCCAGACGAAGATCGTCTTCGTGCATGCGCTGCGCAACTCGATGCTGCCGGTCATCACCGTCGCCGGGGACCTGGCGGCCAATCTTCTGAACGGCGCCGTCATCGTCGAGACCGTGTTCGGTTGGCCGGGCATCGGGCGGCTAATGATCGACGCGATCATGCAGCGCGACTTCGCCGTCATCCAGGCATCGATCCTCGTCACGGCCTGTGCGATCCTCATCCTGAACATTCTGCTCGACATTGCCTATGTCGTCCTCGATCCCCGTGTGAGGCACGCATGACCTATCTTGTCGAAAGTACCAAGACGATGAACTCCGGCCCGCGGCGTTCGCGCCTGGGAACGGTCCTCTCGCTGCTGTGGGCCGACAAGTTCGCGACGTTTGCCGCACTCTTCCTCCTCCTGCTGATGATCGCCTGCCTCGTCGGGCCGCTCCTGGTGGGGGACGCTGCGGGCGGCATCAACTTTGCCGGCCGCAACGCGCCGCCCCAGCTCGAGAAGGGTTTTCTCTACATCCTCGGCGGCGACAATCTCGGCCGCAGCCTGCTCGCCCGAATCGTCGTCGGCGCGCAGACCACGATGGGGGTCGCGGTGGCCGCAGTGGTCACGTCGGTCGTCACAGGGGCCTTGCTCGGGCTCGTTGCCGGCTACCGCGGCGGACTCGTGAGCGACGTGATCATGCGGTTGACCGACATGATCATGAGCTTCCCCTCGCTGCTGACGGCGCTTGTCGTTCTTTACGTGCTTGGCCCGAGCGTCGCCAATCTCGTTATCGTGCTCGCCATCACGCGCATTCCCGTCTACCTGCGCACCACGCGCGCCGAGGTGATGGAGGCGCGCAGCCGGGTTTTCGTCACGGCGGCCATCGCCATGGGAGCGAGCCCTGCGCGTGTGCTCTTCCGCCATATCGTGCCGATCGTGCTGCCGACGCTGCTCACGATCGCCGCCGTCGATTTCGCCGCGGTCATCATCACCGAGTCTGGTCTCAGTTTCCTCGGCCTCGGTATCCAGGCCCCAGATTTCACCTGGGGTTCGATGGTGGCGACGGGCCGCAACTATATCGCAAGCGCCTGGTGGCTGTCGTTCTGGCCCGGCCTTGCCATCACGCTCACCGCGCTCTCGCTGAACATCCTTGCAAGCTGGTTGCGCATCGTGACCGATCCGCAGCAGCGCTGGCGGCTGGAAGGAGGACGAAAAGATGACTGAACAACACACTCCCCTGCTGGCGATCGAAGGCCTCAAGGTGCAGTTCTCCGGTCCGCGCGGCGTGGTGAACGCCGTCGACGGCTTCAGCCTCACGGTCGAGCGCGGCGAGACGCTGGCGATCCTCGGAGAATCGGGATCGGGCAAGAGCGTCAGCGCCTCGGTGGTGATGAATATCCTCGACATGCCGCCCGGCCGCATCACCGCCGGCAGCGTCCGCTTCGAGGGCAGGGACCTGCTGAGGATGACTCCGGCGGAGCGGCGCAAGATCAACGGTTCCGAGATCGCGATCATCTTCCAGGATCCGCTTGCCCACCTCAATCCCGTCTACAGCGTCGGCTGGCAGATCGCGGAGGTCTTCCGCATTCATGGACGGGCCCGCGATGCCACCGAAGCCAGGGAAAAGGCGATCGCCCTCATGGAGCGCGTCGGTATCCCCAATGCGCGCAGTCGGGCGGACCAGTATCCGCACCAGTTCTCGGGCGGCCAGCGCCAGCGCGTGATGATCGCCATGGCACTGGCGCTCTCGCCCAAGCTCATCATCGCCGACGAGCCGACGACGGCGCTCGACGTCACCGTCCAGCGCCAGATCCTCGACCTCCTGAAGGATCTCCAGCGCGAGATGGGCATGGGCCTCATCCTTATCACCCACGACCTCGCGGTCGCCGGCCTCATGGCCGACAGGGTCGCGATCATCAAGGACGGCACGATCGTCGAGAGCGGCGGGATCCGCGACGCCTTCACGGCGCCGAAGGCCGCCTATACGCGCCAGCTTCTCGAAGCGATCCCGCATGTGGAAAGGACGCGGCGGAGCGGCGAGGAGGGCGAGCTGCGTCCGCCGCTTCTCGTCGCCCGCGACCTCACCAAGGAATACCAGCTTTCGCGGGGTATCGTCGGGGGCTCGGCCGGCACGCTGCGCGCCGTCGACCGCGTCAGCTTCACCCTGCGCGAGAAGCAGACGCTCGGCATCGTCGGCGAATCCGGCTCCGGCAAGTCGACCGTCGCGCGCCTGCTGATGCGCCTCACCGATCCGAGCTCCGGCTCGGTGCACTATCGCGACAGGAACCTGTTCTCGCTGCGCGGGGCCGAGCTGCTCGCCTTCCGGCGCGACGTGCAGATGGTGTTCCAGGATCCCTACGGCTCGCTCAACCCGAAGATGACGGTCGCCGACATCATCGCCGAGCCCCTGGCAATCCACCGGGATATCCTGCCAAGGGCGCAGTGGCGCGACCGCGTCCGGGAGCTGCTCGGCCTCGTCGGCCTCAAGCCCGAGCATGCGGAGCGCTATCCGCACCAGTTCTCCGGCGGCCAAAGGCAGCGCATCGCCATCGCCCGGGCGCTCGCCTCCGAGCCGCGCATCATCATCTGCGACGAGGCGGTGTCGGCGCTCGACGTCTCCATCCAGGCGCAGATCATCACGCTGCTCGCCGACCTTAGGGACAAGCTCGACCTGTCCTACATCTTCATCACGCACGACCTGCCGGTCGTCCGCAGCTTCGCCGACGAGATCATGGTGATGAAGGCGGGCGCCGAGGTCGAGCACGGGCGGACCGACGACCTCTTCCTGCGTCCGCGGGACGACTATACCCGCAAGCTGCTCAGCGCGGGCAAGATCCCGGCCTGGATGCAGCGGATCGAGACTGCGGGCCATCCCGGCATCCCGCGCGCAGAGACGAGGACGACACCATGAAAATCGTGAATGTGGAAACGGTTCGCGCCGACGTCTTACGCCTGCTGACGGCTGACGGCCTCAGGGCGGACCTTGCCGGGGACATGAGCCATATCATGGTCGAAAGCGACCTCATGGGGCACAGGACCCATGGCCTTGCCATGCTGCCCACCTATCTGGAGCGGCTCGGAAAGGACCTCATCCGCAAGGACGGCGACATCACCGTCGTCCGGGAGACCGCATCGACGTTCAACTGGCAGGCGCATCGCCTGCCGGGCGCAGCCATCGTGCGTCGGGCGATGCGCTTGCTCCACGACAAGGCGGAAAACGAGCCGGTCGTCACCGCGAGCATCGCCAACTGCTCGCATATCGGCAGCCTGCAAGCCTATCTGGAGGAGCCGGCGCGGCGCGGCTATCTGTGCCTGATGATGGTGACGGATCCCGGCGTCGCCTCGGTCGCGCCCTTCGGCGGCCGCGATCCGGTGCTGACCTCCAATCCGATTGCCGCAGCCATTCCTACGCATGGCGATCCCATCCTCATCGACCAGTGCACGTCTCTCGTCTCCAACGCCCAGGTCCAGGGCGCGGACAGGAGCAGGCCGCTTCCCGGGCGCTGGGTGGTCGACAACAAGGGCCGCCCGACGGACGACCCGAATGAGCTGACGGCCGACCCGCCGGGCACGATCATGCCGCTCGGCGGCGAGGACTTCGGCTACAAGGGCTTCGGCTTCGGTATCATGGTGGAAGCCTTCGCGTTGGCGCTCTCCGGCCACGGGCGGCTGACGCCGAAGCAGCGTGGCGCCCAGGGCGTCTTCCTTCAGCTGATCGATCCGGCCGCCTTCTGCGGCGCGGAGGCATTTCTCGCCGAAACGACCGATTTCGTGCGGCGCTGCAAGACGAGCCGTCCGGCGGAAGGGGCAAAAGGAATCCGGCTCCCCGGCGAGCGCGCCATGTCGGAGAAGCGCCGCCAACTGCAAGGCGGTCTGGAAATCGCGGACGAGCTGTTCGAGCGCCTTGTCGCATTGGCGAGTGCCCGCGGCATCGACGCCTTTGCGGACGTCCGCCTTTCCGCCTGAACGTCAGCCTTTCAGCGGCCTGAAGATCATTCGAGGACCTTGCATGACCATCCACCAGAACCTTATCGCCGGCGAATGGGTCGGCGCGGACGGTGTGAAGAACATCAACCCGTCGAACACCAACGACGTGATCGGCGAATATGCCCGCGCCTCCGTCGAGGATACGAAGGCGGCGATCGCCGCCGCGAAG